>Ga0068855_100012852_pt1 | contig 10101 bp, 13 predicted proteins | sample KBSCornC52_FD_66592 | JGI IMG/M metagenome (GOLD analysis project Ga0068855, IMG submission 66592) | Corn rhizosphere microbial communities from Kellogg Biological Station, Michigan, USA - KBS Corn C5-2 | ecosystem: Host-associated > Plants > Roots > Rhizosphere > Soil ... | reverse complement strand
CCCGCCAGATCGCACACGGCCATAACCCACCAGCCAGGGCGCGGTCGGATTGCGGGATGCGGTAACGACGCCAAGGTTGCTGCCGTCGGCGAGCATCGTGCCGATGCCGGTGAGTACCGTTCCAGCTCCGGCCGCGATGATAAAACCGGCCAACGCCCAGCCGATGAGTGGTGTCGCGCCCCCAAAAGTAAAGGTCGCCGCCGCGATCGCGCCCAAAATCTCCGCGCCGCCAATAATTGCCGAGATAAGTCCTCGAGACATTTTTTTCTCCAAATCTGAGAGTCGCGGGAGCGGCGTTGCAGCCGCCCCCCTTCGAATGCCCGCGACGCCTGCGCGAGTTCAGGGTTCTTCCGCTCCATGCTTACCGACACGGACCGGAATCTCAATTCACAAGCCGCGACGTTTCTAAAGCGTCGACAGCAATTTGGACGGCTTCCGTTAATCCTGCGAGAACTTTGTCTTTGTTCTTCGGCAGCATCAAACGGGCCAGATCGGACGCGTCAATGTCCGGGCACGCCGTAAGCACCATGGCGCGAAGGTCAGAACGCGAAATATGATCCAAGGCAAAAGCGGTGCGCCAGAAATCCCCACCTGGCGCATGCTGAGCAAAACGAATTGGAGCAAAGGGCGACGCGAGAGTGAGATAACAGCTCGCGTCGTCCAGTTCGACTTCAGCCAATGCGGTATACATTTGCGGTTACCCAACGTTCTGGAGCACCTTCACAGCGCCGCCGCCGCCGTCGATCAGGTTGGCGTCCATGCGGTGGAACATCAGGAAGCCGACAAGCCCGAAGTCAACGAAGCGCTCTTCGAGGCGCAATATCGTCGGCCGCACACGGCGGATTTTATAAGCGGAGAACTCACCGAAGGCTAAAACCTTCCGCGTGATGGGTGGGCTGCCAGCCTGCGTCTGGAGTTGATCCATGTCGGGATTTAGCGCGACGGGATAATTATTGATCGTGTCCACACCGCCACCTTGAAGGCCGGGAAAAACTGGGCGCCCCTGTTTATCCTTCACGCTCCTCATAGATGCAAGCGTGTTCGGATGCATCATGTAATGCGCGCCGCGGCGGTACGCCGGATCTACCGATTTTTCGAGCGTGGTAGCGTCATCGGTGCCGATGGTGTTGGCGCCGGAGCTCCCATCGTTCGTCCCAGCACCCGCAGCGGTTCCTGCGACAGCGGCCTGCGTGATGATCCCATAGGGCTCCGTGGTTCCGACGCCATTAGTGAGCTTGGGATGGACAGCCCGCGCGATTCTGATAGCGAAGCGATCCACGAGATAAGCTTCGAGGTCAAAGCCTGTGTCCCGCACCAGTTCCATCGATACCTTGATGAACAACGAAGAGTATTTGAAGCTCTTGAGCGTGACCGATGCCAACCCACTAACGTCGGAGGCGGGGCCGTCGAGGTTTTCATTTACCTGGGTCCCCGCGACGGTCGCGTCATTATCTTCAGGGAGAGGCAGCGGTGCGCCATGATCCGTGTCGATGATCGTAGCCAGGTCCAGCAACGGGCCGTAGTATTTTTCCGCGCTGGTGACTTTGTCGTAGAATTCCATCGGCACGAAGTTGACGCCGAGGTTATTAACTCCAGCTAGGCCGGCCGCGCCGCCGCCGGTGCCGAGGTCGCGACGCTCCTGGAGGATTCTTTTTTCTTCTGCGGACACGCCGGGGAAATGTGAACTGGGGTTGAGGCCGTTGCGGAGGAATGCTTTGACGGCGCCATAATACTTTGCCCGAGACTCGGCTTGCAAATCCGTTTCGAGCGAATCCATTTCGTAGCGAAGCTGCGTGAGCCTCGACCGTTCGTCTGTGGTGAGTGCGGTTGGTTTATTGACAAGCGAGAGCGTCATGCGCGCAAGCGTATTACGCCGCTCGGAAAGCGATTGGTGAATTTTCATTTTGGGTTTTCCTTTGAGGTGGGGTTGATGGTTATGGGACTGCCGAAGCTTCGCAGCCGTCCCGAAAACGGAAGAGAGTTTTTACTGCCAATTCCCGATGGTGCGCCGTAGCATATTGAAGAAGCCGGGCTCCGTGTTCGGGCCAAAATTCGGATTTCCGTCCGTTTCAAAGCGGATGTTGACGGGATGCCCGAATCGTTCTGCTAGTTGCGCCACCCGCCGCCGAAGTTCGATCCGCACGCGAGTCGCTTCCCTCGCGAGTTCTTCGGTTGCGAAGCCCTGCCGCAAGCCGGTCTTCGTGTCGAACAGCAGCGAGAATAGCGTCGTCTCGGCAGTGTAGGAAGCGAGCAAGGCCTGTTCGAAGGCGTCACACTGTGCCCGCGCCGACGCTGCGAGCGCTGGAAGCTTTTCACGGCCCTCCGCAATGGCTTCGGCCAATTCTGCATCAGCTAGTTCAGCCGCGAGCGCGGGAATGTGTTTATCGTGGGATTCCAAAACTGCGCGCATGGCTTCGACCTTCGGGCCGAGCGCTTGCACTTCGTCGACGTTGAAGGCAACCTTCGCCGCGGCTAGTTGGTCTTCGGCTTCGTCCAACTTCACGCGGAGTGCGTTCTGTGAATCAATAGCGGCGCTGTGCTCGGCTCTAATAAGCGCCGCGCTGCGGATCGGCTTCGGTGTCTGTGGCTCTGCCGGTTGGGCTGAGCAGGAAAATGCTCTCATTGGGTTGGTTTCCTTTCGGGATTGGGGTTTTAGAACAACTGGTCTAGCATTTCGAGTCGTAGCTGCATGAACCTGCGCAAACATCGCTCTTCGTCGCTGATCGGCGCTGGAATACTGGTGCTGGTCTTGATCCGGCTACGAATCTCAACTGGCATGGCTCCGCCGGGGAAGAGCGAGCGCGCCGCGGCGTCAACTGTGACGCTGCTCTGTGGGTAGGCAGGCATCGAGACGCAGGAAAGCTCTAGGAGTGTGGCGGCCTTTACAGTGCGCACCGGAATGGTAAACGAGGTCGGCCGCCGCGATCATCGGGATCGGGTTCGTCGCCCCACGATTCATCGCCGCACATGAAGCCGAATGACATTTCGTTCAACAGACCACTCCGACAGAGTTCGTACACGTCGTCGCCCACGCTGGTATTGGGTAGCTCGACTCTGAAACTCAGGCCGATGGAATTCTCTTCGACTGTGAGACTGCCGTTAGCACGCCGGCCGAGCAACTTGCCGGAATCGTGGTCGGCAAAAAACTTGATATCACGACCACTCGCGAGACTCGCCTTGAAAGCGCCGGGTGCCAAGCGTTCGCGCCATCCGCCCAAATCTTCCGACAGCACGTTGAACTTGGCCGCGTAGCCGCTAAGCACTCGCTTGCCGCCGGTCTTGCCGCCTCGAATTGTTTTTGGGACTATGGAGCGCCGTTCTTGTGTCTGACTCATCTGGTTTCTCCTTTGGGTAAAACTGCCATCTCTAGCGGCGGCGGCCATGTGCCGCGCATCTCCCCCGCGACGTTCGCTAGCGCAATCAAGGCCAGCGCGTTGCCCTTGGGACATTCGACCGGAACTTTGCCGGCGGCCATCTGTTCTCGAAAGTGCCGCTCCCACCACTGCACCGAACCCTTGACGAAGGCGAAGTGGCCGCGCCGTCGCACGCGCGGCATTACTGGCGCCTCCCGGCCACAGTCCCACTACCCGGCGCGATGATATCGAGCCCCAGCGCGCGCATGCTGCGCAGGAACATGCCATCGTGGAGCTTGCAGGCATCGGACGCCGGATGCTTCTTGCCGTTGATCACCAAGCCTTCGTTGCGCAGTAGTTCGCGTGCGCTGTCGGCGAGATCGAGGTTCTCTAGCGCAACGCGGAGTGTTTCCAACGCCTCGCATTCGAGCTCATACTCGCGGGTGATTGCCTTCCACATGCCCTTACTCTTGTCACTTAAGCAAGCGGGTGGTCGGGGAGATTTGATCTTCATTTATTCGTTATATCCTTTGTTATTAGCTAGATAGGGGGTATGGGGAGTAAATGCCCCCGTGAGCGTTCTACCTGACCCTCATGGCCTGGTCGGCGTGTTTTTGCGTACCGACAGCATAGAATCAGTTGGCTTAAGCACCATTCCGCCTGCTTTCCGCCTTCCGTGACCGCTCCAATAAGACCGGATCATCCAGAAGCGCCAGCGTGAAGCGGATCATCCGAACGCTACCCGTTCTGCAGTTCGCCGGGCTAGCTTGCCGTTTGCCACCCTTACGGGTGTGGCAAACTGGCAAACTGAAAGAGCTTGCCAGCGTGCCGAGCTTGCCGTTTGGTGATGGCAAACTGGCAAGCTGTGTATTTTCAACGCGGTGTGAGTGTGCTGGTGAGTCAGTTTGCCGCCCAATTACCGACGTAGTGGCGAACTGACGCCAATTTACACCCTCACCTGTAATATCTTGATTCTTAGTAGCTTGCCGGTTCGGCGGCGAACTGGCGAGCTCGATAGTCTCTGTCATTTGGTCTCCACGAGGTAGTGATGCTGACGATTTCGGGCCGCTGTTTCACGACGAACCGTCCCCGCCAAAACGCCATTCGCGAGGAAGTCCCGAGCCCGGTTCCGGCCCAAGTTTGCCCTCGCTGCAAGATCATCGAATTCCTTCGCGCCGATGCCCGGATTCGTCCGAAGGATCGCCGTGAGTTGATCGGCTGCGATAACGGCCGGCGCGTCGATACGATCATCACGGAGAAACAACCCGCCGGCGTAACGGTAGACCAAAGACCCAGCGAAGCCATAGCGTGATTTGTAGCAGCGCAAATTGAGCCGGTCGAGCTTCCCGTCCGATGTGATATTGGTCACATGAAACGCCTGATCGATAGCCGCCTTCCAATCCGAACTACCGCGAAAGTCACGGGCGGATTCCGCCTTGCCGTCATGGTGAACAACCCCAACCGTCGCGCCTAAATCGGTCAGTTGACGGGCGCCGTTCATGAAGCCGCGCATCACACTGGCGTCGTTCTCATCGCCGCCCAAGAACGCTATCAGCGAATCGATAAGGACGAACGGCCGCGGTTCGCAGGTTCTCACCCAATCCAGAACTTCGCGCGCAACCGGCGATGGGATCTCGCCATTCCAACCGCCGTACCAACGGAGCAGCGGGCTATCTTTCAGTCCCAATCGGGCCATGCGGTCGATAATCACCGGCCGCGGGTTCTCGCGATCCAATACCAACGCTGGGACGCCCAGCGCGATCGCGTCGCGAATCCAAGCCGTCGCTAATGTGCTCTTGCCGGATCCAGAATCGCCCGTCAGCCCTACAATCGAGCCGCTTGCCAGTTCCGGTTCGCGAAGGTAGGCGATCGGCTCCGTCGATTCCCCTACGGGCGGCAATTCTTCAATACTCGTTATCGTCAGACGGTCTGCGCTCTGCCCATGACTAAGCGCGCGGATCTCGTCTAGGATGCCGTCGACCTCTGCGCTGTTTCTGCCAAGACCTGACTCGATCAGGCTCGTGAGTTTGGCATTCAGCCGGCAGGCGCGCCGATCCGCGGTCTTGCTCTGAAGACTCCGGGCAAATCCAGCCAGGCGAAGCCCCGGAATGCCGCGCTGATCAAGGTCCACCAGACCACTGAGGCCGCCAACCGAATCAATCTTACCGGCTTCGCTGAGACGTTCCGCAACCGCGTCAATCGTCGGGTGCACATCGCTTGCAAGCTGATTTATCGCCCTCCACACCAGGCGATGCTTATCAATGGCGAAGTCGTCTAGCGTTAGAAACGAGACTTCCCGATGGGCGGGTTCACCGGAGTTGAGAATTGTCCCGAGAATGACGGCTTCCATGTCGCCGTCGACAAGGTGAAGGAGGTCGGTCACGCCGTGACGGCCCTCTTATCGGCCCAGCGAATTAAGAGAGCCTGCCCGCATCCTGGCGTAGGGCATGTGCACCAGCCATCCAGCACGACATCCACCGCGATCTCGACAGTCTCCCTGCAGGCGTGACACTGGACCTCAAAGGCTTCGACGCGGCGCGGCGTGCGGATAGGAGAAACCCTCACAATGCCGCCTTCCGCTCAGCTTCATTGCGCAGAACGATCCTCGCTGAAATTACGACGCCTGCGGTTCCCCCCCCATATTTCGCGACGTCTTTCAGAATTATCTGCGCGGTTTCGACTTGTTCCGCGCGGTGCTTTTCCGCACGGGTCCAAAATGCGCTGATAGCTTTTCGATTGTCGGCGCGCTGAACGTTTCGCTGCTGGGCAAAGCGGTTCACTTTCGATCTCCCATACGGAAGCCCTCGCAAACGCGATCGTTATGTCGCAGCGTCGACGGACGGCTCGGATTCCCGCTCCACGTACGAGGTGTTCTTAAACTCGCGGAAGCCTGATCGATAAGCCATATTTCGCCGCGACGGCGGCGATAGCCAAGACCATTAGTGATGATCTGGGCCCCTTCCGCTTCCGTGATCCGAAACATTCCGCGGCCGTCGGATGCCTGCAGTTTGATGCACAGCTCCGCCTCACATCCCCGAGCGCCATTCGGGGTTGCGGCTACCGGGATCGCTGGCGGGGAGTGGATCACGCGGCGCGGCCTCCGCCGGCCGGGCAAGATGCAAGCCACTCCTGCAACTCGGCGTCGGCATAGCGAACGGCCTTGGTTCCCAACTTTCTAAACTTAGGGCCCTGATCAAACAGTCTCCATTTTTCGAGTGTTCGAACGCTGATGCCGGTGATTTCGGATACTTGCTCCTGCGTTAGAAACCGCGTAGGGGCTTTAATTTCGGATGGTGTACTCTGTGCCACGCCTTGAGCGTATGGCATCCCGCATTGCGGGAATCAAGCTTGGAAAATGCGGGAATTTTGCGGGAATGCGGGAATTTCTTTATTTTAGATGGCGTCCACCGGCAATCGCGTGGCGGATGAAATCGGCCTCAGCGTCCCTGCCCGAGCCATCTAAGAACTTCGTTATGTTCACTCGGCTTTTCCATTTCGGATTCATTAGCGTGGCGAAGTGCGCGTGATTCACTTTGGGCAGGCCGGCATTCTTCCGATCCGCCATCGCCCCGCGGTAAATCTCGCGATGTAGTGCGCTTTTAGCGGCGCGATCAACCGGCGCGGTCGGCTGAAGGACTCGCGGAATCGATTCGGCCGCCGCTCGATCGGCCTCAATTTCTTCTACGTGCGCGCATGGCCCCATATCCATAAGATCGGCTTGTAACGCTTGTCGCACATTTTCGAGAGCGGCGCGAAGAGAATCGTCTAGAAGGGGGCTTGCCAATTGAAGCTTGTTCTTCTGGAGCCGTTGTTTAAGACTTTCCCTTGCGGCGAGTTCCGCCGATAGTCGCAGTGTCGCCCTCTGCTGCTCGATGTATAACGCGAGATGTCTCTGCTCCAGCTCGCGCTCAATTTCTTGCTCGGTCTCACTAAGGCTTGCCATCGCTCTCCCATTCAGCATCCCTTGTTCCTTGGGGGTGAGGAAAGACGCCAGCAGAGGGAAACCTGCCTTTCGCCTGGCCTGGCTAGGCGTCTACACGAAGAATACAGGAAATGTTCCGGGAAGTGAAGGGCCTAACGCTGCATCGCTTTTTTCAACTTAGAGACGAGTCGTTCCGCTACTTTCCTTTCGCCGCCGCGCCTCATGACGCCAAACATCAAGCTTCTGTCTCCGGCTTCGTCGGCCCATAGGATCGACTTGCGATCCTTATCCACCATACTCAAGCTGCCAGTCGCGTTGTCGTGCAACCCGAGATAGCGGCCGGTGATCTGAGCGCCCGTTCCGGTCTTTTCCTCGCTGACGCCAGTGAGAATAGCGTCGGCATCCTTCTCTTCCAGAACGACCGAAACTTTGCCAGTCATCTGCTTGAAGAACTCGGCGCGAAGATACTGATCGAGGTCGTTAGGCAACTTGTCGATATAGATTTTATGGACCGACTTTAGGCCTGGCGTTTGAGCAAACGCCAAGGAAGCCAGCAATGCGGCCAGCGCGAACGATGCTCGCATAAAGAATTCTCCTTTTGGGGAAACTTCATCATTTGAACATAATTCAGACCGAAAATGGGCACGGGCCCGGAAACTGTAGCGGCTTCTGTAGCAGGGCCATCGGAAAACACGGCGTAAAAGAGCGTAATTCGCCGTACTGCACTGTAGCGGCCACTCGTTGAAAAGAAAGATAACTCCTTTGTTTAAGAGAGCTTTCGCACTGCCTTACAAGCAGGAGGTCCACAGTTCGATCCTGTGACCGCCCACCATTTAAATAGTTAGAGACGGAGCAAAATTTGGTAGTCCAGCCACGTCCGCGTGTCTCTCAGTTTCGCCTGTTTGCCGGCTGAGCCACATTCGGGGTCGTTTTCGGATCGGCCAACGCTGTAGAACGTAGCGCATCGCCTGAGGGTAACGTCGAGGCATCCCATCCGCCCCCGAGCGCCTTTACCAAATCCACTGCGGCACTCATGCGTCGCTGCAGGATCGAAATAGCGGTTTGCTCGTCGTTGAGTGCGATCGTTTGCGTAGTGATGACGTTCAGATAAGAGTCGGTTCCCGCCCGATAACGGTCAGTCTCCAGAGCCAGTGCCTGTTGGGCCGCAACCACCGCCTCCTGCTGTTGAACGGCTTCTTCGGAAAGATAGCGAAGACTCGAAAGATCGTCTTCGACTTCCTGAAACGCGCTGAGCACCGTCTGCCGGTACGCGGCCACTGTAGCGTCGTAAGCGGCGCGGGTGCCTTCCAACTGAGCCCCGCGGCGGCCGAAATCGAACAGTGTCTGCGATACCCCGGGGCCAGCGGACCAACTGCGGCTGGCATATGTGAATAGATTCGCCAGATTGGTCGAAAGAAGGCCGGCACTCGCCGAGAGAGTCAATGTGGGGTAATAAGCGGTTTCGGCAATACCAACGTTCGCATTCGCCGCAGCCACCAGGCGCTCATTCGCCGCGATGTCAGGCCGCCGCTCGAGCAACTGCGAAGGAACTGCTACCGGAATGGGCGGAGGCGGACCAGCAATCTTGCTGGCGCCAATACTAAGGGACGCGGGCGGCTGGCCGGTGAGCATGGCAATCGCGTGCTCGAACTGCGACCGCGCAATCCTCGTTTCCGTATTCTCGGCTCGAGCGCCCGCGAGTTGAGTTTGCGCCAGAGTAACGTCGCTCTTGGATGCAACTCCTCCGTTGAAGCGATTGATGGTGAGCTGGAGGTTTTTCTCATAGGCATCGATGGTATCGCGCAATATAGCTTGCTGCATATCCTGCGCAGCCAAAGCAAAGTAATCGCTGGCCAGCAGCGCCTGCGCGCTCAGCCGCAGATTCTCCAGATCCGCCGCGCTCACCTGCGCGTTATCCACCGCATTTTCCACCGACAAGCGGACCCGGCCCCACAGATCGGGCTCCCAGGTAGCAATGGCCGGCAAGGAAAAGCTCTGACTGGTTCCACCAGCACCACCCCGATTCTTACCAACATCGCTTTGGTTGATCGAGGGCGAGGAGCCGATCGCGGGATAGTAGTTGGCGTGATTGGCGGCTACAAAGGCCCGCGCTTGCCGGAACTGCGCTTCCGCCTGTTTTATATTCTGATTATTGACGTTCACTAGCTCTTCCAGCCGGTTGAGTTCTGGATCGCCAAAAATCTCCCACCAATTGCCCTTGATCAAGGCGTCACTCGGAGTAGCCATCTTCCACTGATCGTTGCCATTCAATTCCTTGAGAGCAATCGGCACCGGTGTCGTCGGCCTTTGGTATTGCGGACCCACTCTGCATGCAGAACACAGCAGCGAAGCCAGCACTGCGATTTTCCAATAACCCGTCATTAATCGCCACTCTCCATGATCCCGCCCGGAATTAAAAAACCGGGACGGTTGCTGTAATCCGGCTCCCGCCGCGCGAAACGCTTGCCCAAACGGTCGAGATAGAGATAGATCACCGGCGTGGTGAACAGAGTCAGCATCTGGCTGACCACCAGGCCCCCCACGATCGCAATCCCCAGCGGCCTTCGCAGTTCCGCTCCCGCGCCCCAGCCCAGCGCCATCGGCATACCCCCCAGCAGCGCGCACATGGTGGTCATCATGATCGGCCGGAAGCGCAATAAACAAGCCTCGAAGATGGCATCCCGCGTATTCATCCCTTTGTTGCGTTCCGCCGCGAGCGCGAAATCGATCATCATAATTGCGTTCTTCTTCACGATCCCGATCAGCAGGATAATTCCAATCATCCCGACGATATCCAGATTGCTCTTGAACAGGACCATCGCCATC
>Ga0068855_100012850_pt1 | contig 10102 bp, 10 predicted proteins | sample KBSCornC52_FD_66592 | JGI IMG/M metagenome (GOLD analysis project Ga0068855, IMG submission 66592) | Corn rhizosphere microbial communities from Kellogg Biological Station, Michigan, USA - KBS Corn C5-2 | ecosystem: Host-associated > Plants > Roots > Rhizosphere > Soil ... | reverse complement strand
TTTACAGCCTGCAAGAATTATTATAAAGGAAGAACATATCAACAACAGTTTCATTATGCAGCAGATGTTTAAGTTGAAAATAAAAAAATCGTTTCATTGTAAAACGATTTTGAAGGAAATTTTCCTACCGGCTGCAATGCATTGCGCCAGCTTATTGAAGAACCACACATTTATGCCTTCATCATTGCGGGATTCAACTTAAGCCTTTGTGCGTTTACAAAATTGGAAACACGAATAATTACTTCAGACTCGAGTAGATCAGTGTTTCAATTTTTTCTGTAAGCTCACCGTGAGAGTTGGGATTATGTTGCGTCATAATGAGGCACACAAGATGTTCTTTCGGATCTGCCCAATAAGTTGTTCCGTAATAACCGCCCCATGAGAATGTTCCTTCATTCCGCGAGTTTCTGGCGGCAGACTTTGCGGAAGTGATCATAAAACCCAAACCAAAATTATCTGTGCCATTAAAAAGAAAATCGAGCTGTCCGCTTGTCATTAACTCAACAGAACGTTTTGATAAAATTCTGTGATCATTATAAATGCCGCCATTTAATAGCATTTGAAGAAAAATCGCATAATCGAGAGCAGTAGATGAAAGTCCTGCACCGCCGGAAAAATAATGTTTGTTCATTAACGGGTAGTCGGGATCAATGTGACGAAAAGTGTGGCTCCATTTAATAATGTGCCCAAGTGAATCTTCTGTGTAAACACTTGCCAGCCGATCTGCTTTTGAAACAGGCTCATTAAAATAAGTGTCCTTCATTCCAAGCGGATCAAAAATATTTCTACGCAAGAAATCTTCAAGATCCATTCCGCTGATCACTTCAATCAAACATCCGAGCAGATCACTGTTTAAACCATATTGCCATTTTTCTCCGGGTTGAAACATCAAAGGCACTTTTGCAAGTGCTTTCATTTTATCGAGAAGATTCGCATCGAAATATCCGAGCCCCGACGGGATGCCGGCTTTGGCATAGATTGCATTGCCTGTTGGCGTTCCGATATCTGCATAATCAATTCCTGAGGTGTGCGTAAGCAGATCACGAAAAGTTATTTCTCTTTTTGCTGGAACAGTAGTGTAGGTTGTATCTTCTGCATTAAATTTATCGATCACCACAGGATGTTTAAACTGCGCAATAAAATCTGAGATTGGTTCATCGAGGTATAATTTTCCCTGCTCATACAATATCATTATTCCAACGCTTGTAATTGCTTTTGTCTGGCTCATGATGCGGAATATCTCATCATTTTTCATCGGCGTTTTTTTCTCCGCATCTGCATAACCATATCCTTTGTATTGTATAAGCTGGTTGTCTTTCACAACGATTGTTACAATACCCGTCTCCCAATTTTTACTGATATAATCATTCACCAGCGTATCAATTCTTTTTAAACGTTCGTAATCAACGTGAGTATTTTTTCCACTCATATCAATCACCTGTCCATGCAAAAAAGAAAAAACAAAAAGCGAAAAAAGTAAAAATAATTTTCTCATGACAGTTGCAATTTGCGAGGGAAGATAATATAAGTTTACAGTCGAGATGAAATAATTTATTTATGAACCTTACAAAGACGCGAAGTCACAAAGCTATGCGTAAACATCTTTTCGCGAATGATTGTACTGCAGAACGATGAATGAGCAAATGAAGCTTTAAAATTATAAACGATCTTAAAAAGCCTCGCTCCAGGGAGGTTTGGAGGGTTTCTATGATCACAAGAATATGGCACGGTCGAACCAAGACTGCTGATGCAAAAGAATATCGTGAGTATGTAATTAAAACCGGTATTGATGATTATAAATCGGTGAACGGAAATCTCGGTGTACAGATATGGCAAACAGAAGACGGAGATGTAACACATATTTATACTGTTACATGGTGGGACAATTATGAAAGCATCAAACAATTTGCGGGAGAAGATTTTGAAAAAGCAAAGTATTATGAAGACGACAAAAAATATTTACTCGAGTTTGAAGAGAAAGTGATGCATTGTGAGTGTTGGGATTTTAAGTAGTAGTCCAGGAAGTCAGTAAGTCAGCAAAATCGGAAAGAAAAACTTTGTTTGATTCTACTTTTCTAACCTTTCTGATTTGCTCAATAAAATTCCGAATGTACAAGTGAGTGACACAACCGGCGATGCCCAAAGAATCAACAGTTTGTCCCCAAAAAAACCTTCGAAAATGCGCATTCTTTAATTCCCTTGATTCTATTACCTTTGCGCCGATTTTAGTTTTATAAAATACAAAAAATGCCCGGTCAGTTAAAGGAAATAAGAACCAGAATCAAGTCCGTACAAAGCACGCAACAAATCACAAAAGCGATGAAAATGGTTAGCGCTGCAAAGTTGCGTCGTGCACAGGAAGCGATCACACAAATGAGACCTTATGCAAAGAAACTGCAGGAAATGCTGAGCAATATTGTAAGCAATGCGGAAGGAGATGCAGACCTTAAACTTGCCGAAGAACGACATGTTGAGAAAGTGCTGCTGATTGTGGTTACAAGCGACCGCGGTTTGGCCGGCGCATTTAATTCGAACCTGACTAAACTTGCGAAGCAAACGATTGCCGATAAATATCCCAATCAATTTAAAAGGGGCGATGTTACTATCTGGAACATTGGCAAAAAAGGATATGAAAGTTTATCGCGTTCCGGTTATAAAACTGTTGATACTTACAGAGACATTTTTCTTGACCTTCGATTTGAAACCGTTCAGGCTGCTGCCCAAGCCGCTATGAAAGCGTTTGAGAACAGGGAATTTGATGCGGTGGAAATTATTTACAGTGAGTTTAGAAATGCGGCTACACAACGTTTTCAAAGCGAACCGTTTTTACCGATACCCAAAGTGCAACGAAAAGAAGGTGCAAAAAAAGCTGATTTTATTTTTGAACCGGATAAAGAACAATTAATTGCTGAGCTGATGCCGAAGATTCTGAATACACAGTTATACAAAGCCGTGCTGGATTCAAATGCCAGTGAACATGGTGCGCGCATGACGGCAATGGATAAGGCAACAGAAAATGCCAATGAACTTTTGAAAACACTTCGTGTTACTTATAACAGTGCAAGACAAGCTGCCATTACAACTGAATTAAATGAAATTGTAAGCGGTGCCGCGGCATTGCAAGGATAATGTGCTAATTTGAAAATTTGAAAATTTAAAAATGATGTTTGCAATTATTTCTTTGACATTTTCAAATTAACGAATTTTCAAATTTTCAAATTCAAACTATGGAATTAAGTGCAATCATTCCCCACATAGAAGCTCTGATATTCGCAAGTGAAAAACCATTAACGAGCTTAGAGATCGTTGAACTAATCAACAATGCTTTTGGTTTTATGGAAGAGCGCATTTCTCTCGACCAGGTTGAAAGCTGTATCGAAGGCATCAGAGAAAAATATCAAAGTGAGTTTTATCCTTTTGAAGTTCGTGAAAGCGGTGGCGGCTGGCAGTTCCTAACAAAGAAAGATTTTCATAAAACACTTGCTCAACTCAACGGTGAACGTTTTCTGAAACGTTTATCTACAGCAGCATTGGAAACACTTGCAATCATTGCTTATAAACAACCAATTACCAAAGGAGAAATCGAAAGTATTCGGGGTGTGAACAGTGACTACAGCATTCAAAAATTATTGGAGAAAGAATTAATTGTAATCACCGGTCGCAATGAAAATATGCCAGGCAAGCCTTTGGTGTATGGTACTTCAAAAAATTTCATGGATTATTTCGGACTTAACACCACAGACGATCTTCCAAAAATAAAAGAAGTGCTTGCAGAGCAATTAGTAGAACCAACGATTATAAATCCTGATCATTCTAAAACAATCGATGATGATGAATCATTATTCTCTGTTGACAGCAACGGTGATCTTGTTCTGAAGATAGAAGCAAATGAAAATTCTGCCGAAGAAAATGATCAATCACGAAATGAATCGAACAGTGAAGAAAATACTGATAAAGAAATTTAAGATGGAGCCCTTTTAGCAAGGGCTTTTTGTTTCACCTTGTTTTTACATTTTATAATACTTCTCATATCGTATCTTCGGCAGTTATGAGCCAGCAACTTTCTAAAGAGCAATTGACCGGTATTGCAAACGAATTCGGAACGCCGGTTTATGTTTATCATGCAGAAAAAATTGAAGAACAACTCAACGAATTAAGGGATGCTTTTTCCGGTTGCGCTGCAAAATTTTTTTATGCATGCAAGTCTTTAACCAATATCAACATTTTAAAACTCATAAAGCAACTTGGTGCAAACCTCGATTGCGTTAGCATCAACGAAGTGAAACTTGGTTTGAAAGCAGGCTTTGAACCAAAGCAAATTTTATTTACGCCGAATTGTGTTGACTTTGATGAAATCGAAGCAGGTAAAGCGCTTGGCGTGAATATCAACATTGATAACATTTCCATTCTTGAGCAATTTGGCAACAAGTACGGACATACTTATCCTGTGTGTATTCGCTTAAATCCGCACATCATGGCTGGCGGAAATTTTAAAATTTCAACGGGACATATCGATAGCAAATTTGGAATTTCAATTCATCAAATTCGCCACATCGAAAGAATTGTAAAAACAACCAATCTTCACGTGGCAGGTTTGCACATGCATACCGGCAGTGAAATAAAAGACATCAATGTTTTTCTTGCGGGCCTTGAAGTGATGTTTGATATGGCGCGCCATTTTCCAAAACTCGAATTTATCGATCTTGGAAGTGGTTTCAAAGTTCCTTACAGTGATGATGATGTTGAGACAGACGTTGTTGCACTTGGAAAAAAAGTTTGCGAGACATTTCATAGTTACGAAAAAGAAAACGGAAGAAAACTCGAAGTGTGGTTTGAGCCCGGAAAATATCTCGTGAGCGAAGCCGGTTATCTCGTTGTTAAAACAAATGTTATCAAGCAAACAACTGCAACGGTTTTTGTTGGTGTCAACAGTGGCTTCAATCATTTGATACGCCCGATGTTTTATGAAGCATATCATCGCATCGAAAACATCAGCAATCCGAATGGACCGGAGCGCATCTATACAGTTGTCGGCAACATTTGTGAAACAGATACATTCGCATGGGATAGAAAAATAAACGAGGTGCGCGAAGGTGATTACCTTGTATTCTACAATGCAGGTGCTTATGGTTTTGAGATGAGCAGTAATTTCAATTCACGTTTTAAACCTGCTGAGGTTTTGGTGAAAGATGGCAAAACAAATTTGATTCGAAAAAGAGACCAGTTTGAAGACTTGCTACGCAACCAGGTGGAAGTATTATAGTTTGTAGTTTTCAGTTTGTAGTTGTAAGAGATTTTTTTATGAACCCAGCTTTTGTATTTCATGGCATCTTTGTTGCGTCGCACACTTGTACTGAAGGTAATTCTGTTGAACAGTGCTAAGAGCAGATGCCTCATTCTTCGGCATGACAAGCTCAGGTTCTTTGAAGTAGCTGAAAATCTTATTCGCAGCTTATATTTATTCTTTAGCTTGTCATGCTGACGAAGGAAGCATCTATCCTTTATCTGCCTATGTAAGATTGCTTTCATGAGCGATCGTACTGCTTCTATTAATTGAACAATTAAAATTATCTTGTTGCTTACGATAATATGATCGAAATAAAAAACATAAAAAAGTCTTTTAGCGGTAAAGTGATCATTGATGATATCAGCGCAGTAATGGAAACCGGCAAATGCAATCTCATTATTGGCGCAAGTGGCAGCGGAAAAACCGTTCTCACAAAGTGCATGATCGATTTATTCAAACCTGATAGCGGTGAGATATTTTACGATGGTGAGAATATGCTTTCAATGAATGATGAAGAGCGAAAAAAACTTCGCCAGAAAATCGGTATGCTTTTCCAGGGCTCTGCTTTATTCGATTCAATGACAGTGGAACAAAATGTAATGTTTCCACTCAACATGTTTACAAATGAAAAATATCCCGAAAAAAAGAAACGTGTAAATGAAGTGCTGGCACGGGTAAATCTTGAGAACACCAACAAAAAATTTCCTGCCGAGTTAAGTGGTGGTATGAAAAAAAGAGTAGGTATTGCAAGAGCAATTGTTTTAAATCCGCAATATCTTTTTTGTGATGAACCCAACTCCGGTCTCGATCCGCAAACGTCATTGGTTATTGATAAGCTTATCAAAGAAATAACTAATGAATTTAACTCTACAACAATTGTTGTAACCCATGATATGAACAGCGTAATGGAAATTGGTGATCATATCGTTTATCTCTTCAACGGTAAAAAGGAATGGGAAGGAAATAATAAAGAAATTATTTTCAGCAAGAGCAAAAACCTCAACGATTTTATTTTCGCTTCAGAATTTTTGCAGGATGCAAAAGATATGCGGGTGCTTGAAATGAAAGGTAAGATTGACAATGACAGAGACATGAATGCCCTATTGAATTCTCCAGGGCAAATCACTGATAAATTAAATGAAGAAGAAGATTTTTAGATTCTCATTTCCAAGAATATTCCCTAAAAATCCTCGTACAGCAAATACTTCATTCTTATTTTTTTAAACTCTTCCAATTTCGGTTGCCAGCTTGCACGAATTTCTGCTTCTGATTTTTTCTCAATAATTTGTTGCATTAGTTCACTGTTTCCTGCAAGTTTATTAAAGTAAAAATCCTGAGGATTCGAATTGAATTTTTTTGGATGAATAAAGAATTTTTCTTTATCTGGAAATAGTTTGTAAGCAAGCAACAACCATTTTAATTGCAGTTCTGTTATTGTTCCATTGCTATCAGTTCCATAAATATTCCAGCCATAACATTTTTGATCTTTCAACTTTGGATCTGCTGCTCCTGCTGTACTACGCGGAGTAAAGCTGAACAAAGTATCTGGCAGATCAGGATGACCAAAAATTTCAAACGGGTGTTCTGTTCCCCGTCCTTCACTTAAAACCGTTCCTTCAAATAAACATGTTGAAGGATAGCTGTAAATCGCACTCATCCCAGGCAAATTGGGTGAAGGTTTCACCGGCAAAATGTATCTGCTTTTATGTGTATAATTTTTACACTTGATTACAATTAGCTTGAAATTTGTATGTTCATCTTCAAAGCCAGACCCTTTACCAAGCGAAACATTTCCATCTTGTTTTCTTTCATCTTTCCATGTCAACAACTTTTCTCCCAACAACATTTTTGCATACTCACCAATTGTCATTCCATACACAATAGGCACTGGTTGCATACCTACAAAACTTGAAAACGCGGTGTCAAGTACAGGACCGTCAACATAAAAACCATTTGGATTCGGACGATCAAGAATGATCAAAGGCAAATTATTTTCAATCGCACTTTGAATAAAATATTGCAACGATGAAATATAAGTGTAGAAGCGCACTCCAACATCCTGAACATCGAAGAGCAAAACATCTACATCATTCAAATCAGCGCCGGAGGGTTTTACTTTGCTGCCATATAAAGAAATTACAGGAATGCCGGTTGCAGAATCTACATAAGATTTTACATTCGCACCTGCATCTGCGTTTCCGCGAAAACCGTGCTCAGGAGAAAAAATTTTTACAACATTAACGTGAAGCTTTTTTAAAGAATCTACAAGATGCGTATTGCCAACTACCGATGTTTGATTGGCAAAAACACCAACTCTTTTTTGCTTAAGCAGCGGAATATATTCTGCGGTTTGGTATGCACCGGGCAGAATATGGTTTGATGTTTGTTGCTGATTTCTATTGGTCTTTGGCAAAGCTCTTTGAGATAGTGTTTGTTTAGGTTGTGCATTTGCAATCAAAAGAATATCTAACAAGAAAATAATTAATAAAAACTTTTTCATCCGGTAAAACTTATGAACTCGAAAGTTAATTAAAAATAGTTGTGCATAAACTATTATACATTTATCTTGCCGCCGCATGTTGGTTAGCTGCCCTTATCTTATTGTTAATATCTAAGTACAATCTTTCTTCATTAACGAATAAGTTAAATTACCCAAAACATTTTGCACCTTTTCTTGCTCACTTTATGCTATACAGTACAAGTAACCACAAAGCGGGATGAGCAAGATGACACACAGGTGCTGAAAAAGTTTTGCCGCTGACCTCAAAAAAATTCAAACTAAAAAATATCATTATGCAAGTAAAAAACGGAGATACCGTAAAGGTTCATTATCATGGAAAATTAACTGACGGCACTACATTCGATTCTTCTGCAGGTCGCGAGCCTCTTGAGTTTGAAGTGGGCAGTGGCATGGTGATTCCCGGTTTTGATGAAGGCGTGATCGGCATGACTGTGGGCGAAAAGAAAACGATAAATATACCTGCTGAAGAGGCTTATGGCGAGGTGGAAGAAGAAAGGATTCTCGAGTTTCCTATCGACCGTTTTCCGCCTGACATGAAGCCTGAAGTTGGAATGGCCTTAAACATGAGCAACGGTCAGGGCGAACATATTCCTGTTGTTATTACTGAAGTGCGCGATGATGTTGTTGTGCTTGATGCTAACCATCCGCTTGCAGGACAAGACCTGATTTTCGATGTTGAATTGATAGATATAAAAAGCAAGAGCCCGATAATTTTAATGCCTTAATCCTTTCGTTTGAATGTTTGAAAGTTCATTTGGCCTTCAAACATTCAAACAATCTCCTTCGCTGAATTATTTCACTATTTTTTTTGTTACGAGCTGTTGTACTTCGTGGCATCATTTGTTGTGTCACTCTCCGAAGGAACCCTTTGGACACTTCATCGTTCCTCTTCCAATTGAGCAGAATTAACTCGCAAACTATTCTTTACTTTGCTGCACTAAATTTTTCGCGATGAATAATTATGCGTTTACAGCAGCAGAAAGATTTATGCGCTATGTGCAGGTAGATACACAAAGCGATCCCCACAGTGAAACTTCTCCAACAACAGAAAAACAAAAGAATCTAAGCAACATGCTTGCAGCAGAGTTGAAAGCAATTGGTTTAACTGATGCGCATACTGATGAATTTGGTTATGTATATGCAACCATTCCTTGCAACACAAATAAAAATGTTCCGGTGATTTGTTTTTGCAGTCATGTTGATACAGCACCTGATTGCAGCGGAACAAATGTGAAACCGATCCTTCATAAAAATTATAACGGTGAGGATATTGTTTTGCCTGATGACACAACGCAAGTAATAAGTACAAAAGATTATCCATATTTGAAAGAACACATCGGTAATGATATTATTACTGCAAGTGGATTAACATTGCTTGGTGCCGACGACAAAGCAGGAGTCTCTATTATTATGGATCTTGCAAATTATCTCGTCACTCATCCTGAAATAAAACACGGAATAATAAAAATTTTATTCACTCCTGATGAAGAAGTGGGAAAAGGAACCGCAAAGGTTGATCTGAAAAAATTAGCAGCTGATTATGCTTACACACTCGACGGCGGTGAAATAGGAACTTATGAAGATGAAACGTTCAGCGCTGATGGCGCAACAATAACGATCAATGGTGTGAGTGCGCATCCGGGTTATGCAAAAGATAAAATGATAAATGCAATCAAGATCGCCGGAGAAATTTTAGCTGCGTTACCAAAAAATGAATTTAGTCCGGAAACAACAAGCGGAAGAGAAGGATATATTCATCCTGTAGGCGTTTCAGGCATTGCAGAAAAAACAACGATTGAATTTATTGTTCGTGATTTTGAAACACAAAATCTTGCAAAACACGAAGCAAGATTGAGAAGCATTGCAGAAAATGTGATGAAGAATTATCCAAAAGCTTCGATGCAGTTTAAAGCGCATGAACAATATCGCAACATGAAAGAAGTGCTTGATAAAAATCCTCACATGATAGATAATTTGATTGAAGCGTATAAACGCGCATCACTCACACCTCGCAATGAACCTATTCGCGGCGGCACTGATGGAAGCCGCTTAAGTTTTATGGGTTTGCCTTGCCCGAATGTTTTTACAGGCATGCATGCGATTCACAGTAAACACGAATGGGTTGGTGTAAGAGATATGGAGAAAGCTGTTGAAGTATTGGCACATCTTGTGCAAGTGTGGGAAGAGAGAAGTTAGCGTGATTTCAAAGCAATGGTTAAAAACATCTTTTAATAAAATAGATTCAGAAACGATGCCTCATTTTCTAACAAAATATTTGCTCATCAATACCCGAT
>Ga0068855_100012849_pt1 | contig 10102 bp, 5 predicted proteins | sample KBSCornC52_FD_66592 | JGI IMG/M metagenome (GOLD analysis project Ga0068855, IMG submission 66592) | Corn rhizosphere microbial communities from Kellogg Biological Station, Michigan, USA - KBS Corn C5-2 | ecosystem: Host-associated > Plants > Roots > Rhizosphere > Soil ... | reverse complement strand
TTCTGAGTTTCACCCCGGAATGGACGCGGGCAGGAAGCGGTTCCGGACCGACATCCAGGCGTTGCGTGGCTTGGCGGTGCTGCTGGTGATCCTGCAGCACGCCCGTGCGGGTTTCATCGGCGCGGGCTATCTCGGTGTGGACATCTTCTTCGTGATCTCCGGATTTCTGATCACGGACATGCTGGCCAGGGATATCGGCCGGGGCGGGTTCCGTCTCTCCAGCTTCTATTTCCGTCGCGCCAAGCGCCTGCTGCCGGCTGCCTATGTGACGTTTGCTGCAACCGCAGCCGCGTCGCTTTTCCTGCTGGACGCGAGCGAGTGGCAGGACTTCACCCGCCAGCTCGCCGGCGCGGTCAGCTTCACCGGCAATTTCGTGCTGCTCCAGCAGACAGGCTATTTCGCCGGCGCTGCGGCGCTGAAGCCGCTTCTGCACGTGTGGTCGCTGGCCGTCGAGGAGCAGTATTACCTCCTGCTGCCCGCGACGTTGCTCCTGATTCCGCGTCGCGGCTGGTTCGCCGGCAGTATCGCGGTGATGGTGGCCAGTTTTGGCCTGTGCGTTCTGCTGACCTATTCGCGACCCGACGCCGCTTTTTATCTCCTGCCGACCCGCGCCTGGGAACTGGCCATCGGCTCGATCGGCGCATTGATGAACGTGCAGGCGCCGCGTGTGCGTACGTGGATGGAACGGCTGTTCCTGCCTTCGCTCGCGGCATTGCTCGTGGTTCCCGTCCGGCCCTTGCCGGCACCGAATTTCGTCAATATCGCGCTCGTGTGCGTGGCAACGCTGGTCGTCATTCTTCGGCGGCACGAGGAGCTGCAGGATCGGCCGGTCCCGAACGCGCTGGCGGTGGTGGGCGATGCATCGTATTCGCTCTACCTCGTGCATTGGCCGATTTTCGCGCTGCTCAACAATGCCTACGCCGGCCTCCCCTCGCTGGGCTCGCCGGGCCCGGCAGTCATGGGCGCAGCCATTGCACTGGCGCTGGTGCTGGGCTTTGTCCTGTACCGCGGTGTCGAACTGCCGGTGCGGCGGCTGGAGCTGCGCTCGCCGCGGCGCTGGGTACTGGCTGCGCTTGCCATGTCCTTGTGCCTTGCGCTGGTGCCGCCCGCCATCGCGGCGCGGACCGGCATCCGGCAGGCGCACGGACCATCGGTTGATTACGCGTGGCTGCGCCGCGACAACCTTGGCTTCGACAAGGTGTGCGACGGCTACCGGCGCCTGGAGTACACGATGCGCTGCAGCAACGCGGCGCATCCCGCCACGATGGTCTGGGGCGACTCCTTTGCCATGCATCTTGTGCCGGGACTGGCGGAAACGCTGCACGGTGGCCTGTTGCAGGCGACCAAGAGTGCCTGCGGCCCGTTGCTCGGGCTGGCCCAGATCTACCGGGAGTACACGCGCGAGTTCGCCGAACGCTGTCTGACCTTCAATGATTCGGTGATCGCCTATCTTGCGGCGCACCCGGAAATCCGCACGGTCGTGCTGTCCAGTCCGTTCTACGAATACTTCGATCCGGAGCGGCGCATGCTGCGCGTCGTGGATGGGCAGGCGACGGTCGAGGACGCCGATGTCGGCGTCGCGCTGGATGCGCTGGTTGCAACGATCGAGCGAATCCGGGCGCTGGGCCGACGCGTGGTCGTGATCGCGCCACCGCCGAGCGACGGCTTCGACTACACGCATTGCCTGGAACGCAGGGCGCGCAACCGCACGCTGCTCGGCAGGTTCATTGACTGCAACGTTCCGCTGGCGCAATACCATGCGAGCAAACGTCAGGTCTTCGCGTTCCTTCAGCAGGTGCACGCGCGGGCCGATGTCGAGATCGTGTCGTTCGATTCGTTCCTGTGCAACGCAAAGGAGTGCCGTACCGAGCTCGACGGCACGTTCCTGTACCGCGATGACGGGCATCTTTCCTACCGCGGCTCGGCCCTGATTGCCCGCGCCATGCATCTCGACCAGCTGATTGACAAGGCGGCCCGCTAGCTCACGCCAGGGGTGCGCATTGGGCGCGCGCAATTCATTGGGTGACTCCATCCGGGCGCGCTGCCACCGATGGGTGCGGCGCGCGCGCGGCCATCGCGGCGGCACTTTCCGTTTCCGGCAGCAGCTTGTCCAGATTGCCCTTGAGGCGCAGCTGCGCGACATTGGTCATGCCGTGGTCGAGCACGCGCTGCTCGGCGCTTTCCGGTGGCGGTGGCGCATCCGGCGCGCGGGTGAGGTTCGACAACTGGGGTGCCAGCACGTCGGTCAGCGCGAACCACGCGTCATCGCGGATGCCGGCGCGCTCCAGCAACTGGCCGGGAAGTGCCCAGGCCGCCACCGCCTGCGGCGGCGCGTCGTGCGGATGCGCGGGATCCACGATCAGCCAGGAGCCGGTCTGCTCGAGCTGGTCGCGGCGGTCCTTGAATCCGTTGATCTCGAAGGCCTGCCCCAGCGCCGGCAGATGATCGCCGTAGAACATCAGCAGGGTGGGGCGTGCGCGGTGCGAAAGGGCCTCGGCGAGCCGCCCGAGTTGCGCGTCGGCGTGATGCAGGTGATAGAGGTACGTCTGCAGCATCGTCCTGGCGACGCCGGTCACGCCGGCCGGCACCGGAATGGCGTCGCGCTCGGCGACGTTGATCGGGCCGGGATCGCCATCGTAAGGGCCGTGCGCCTCCATGCTGATCGCGAAGATCAGCTGCGGCGGTCCGGAATCGCGCAGCTCCTGCAGGATTTCATCAGTGAGCGCACTGTCGGCGACGTAATGGCCGTCGTGCGGCAGGTTCTTCGGAAAGTCGTTGATCGCGATGAAACGGTCGAAGCCCAGCCGTTCGAGCGCGCTGGCGCGGTTCCAGAAACTGCGATTGTTGTCGTGGATCGCCAGAGTGGTGTAGCCGTTGGCGCGGAGCGTGCGTGCGAGGCCCGGGATCACCTTCGTCTCGATCTGCAGATACGGAAACTGCACCTGCGGGAAGTAGCGCAACGGCAGTCCGGTCAGCACTTCGAATTCGGTACGGATGGTGCCGCCACCGAAAGTGGGTACGTACAGCGGCCCGGACTCGCCTTGCGCGGCCAGGCGCTCGAAATTCGGAATGAACTGGTACGGCGCGTATCCCACCATCCGGCCCGGATTGAAGAAGGATTCGCTCTGCACGATCACGATGTCCGGGCGCAAGCCATCGTTGCCCGCCGCCATCGCCGCGCGCACCGCGGATTCGGTGTGACCCAGCAGCGCGCGTGCGGCTTGCTTGTCAATCTTCAGGTGCTGACCGGCGTAATCGAGCCGATAAAGTGCCAGCATGCTGATCACGCCGCTGTGCTTGGCAGTTTCCTGCGCCGACCACGGCTGGAACTGCAATGCGTCACGGTTGTAGATGACCCGCCAGCCGGGCACGCCCGCGCACAGCGACAGCAGGGCCGCGCCCGCGCAGACGCCGATCCCGCTGCGCGGCAAGGCGCGGCGCGGGATCACCGGCGGTTCGTAAATCCACAACGCGACCAGGGCGATCAGCCCGGCAATCACCGCGAAGATCAACCATCCACCCAGATGCGCGTAGCCGCTGAGCAGATGCGCACCGCCGTGACGCAACTGGCCGAGCATGTGGAAATCCGCCGGTACCAGTGGCGAGGCGAGATTCGCGACTTTCTGCGCGTTGACCCAGTACAGCAGCGCTTCCGCGCCGAAGGCGATCAGCAGCGAAAACAGCCAGCGGCGGGTAAGGGCCAGCAACACCAGCGCCAGCAGGAGGCCCGGCAATGCATTGACGAACAGCGCCCACGGCGCGTGCAGCAGCGCGCCGGACGCAACCCCGGGATTGCCGTCCAGCAGCCCTGTCGCCAGCATGAACAGAGCGGCGAGCAGGATCGCGAGCAGAGTACGCAGGAGGACCGGCTGGCGGGTGGTCATTGCAGAGTTGGCCATGGATGCGGCTTCACCCGTCCTTTGCGTTCCCCATGAGGAGAGGAATCATGAGGTGCCGCGTGCCGGGCGACGCCACTAAATGAGAGCGGGGCGCGGAATGTAACCGAACCGAGATGAACGCGGTGTTTGTGTCCGGCCGGGAGCTCATGCCCGGCATAATCCGCCGATGACGTCCGCGATCTCCTCATCCCCGTCCGCGCTGACCGCACTGGCGGACACGCGTTATGCCGAGCTGGTCGAATGCTGCCGCGCAGCCGGCGTACGCGTGCATGACGATGCCGGCGTGACCGAGCGGCTGCGCACGCTGCTGCTGGCCAGTGATTTTGCCTTTGAAGCGCTGCGCCGCGATCCGTCCCTGCTCGGTGCATCGGGCCTGGCCCGCCTGCGCGATCCGACCCCGGCTTCCGCGCGCGCCTCGGTGCTGGCGCACGATGGCGAGGACCTCGCGGTGCGCCTGCGTCGCTTCCGGCAGGCCGAAGCGCTGCGGCTGGTGTTCCGCGACGTGAACGGCCTGGACGATCTCTCCGACACACTGGGCGGCACCACGGCGTTGTATGAAACCCTGATCGCCGCGGCCCTGCGCGATGCCGAGGCGCGCATGCGCACGCGTTACGGCACACCGCGCAACGCGCAGCGCGAGGCGCAGGCGCTGGTGGTGATGGCGCTGGGAAAGCTCGGCGGCGGCGAGCTCAATTTCTCCTCCGACGTGGATCTGATCCTCGCATTTCCGGAGGCCGGGGAGACCGACGGCACGCGTGCGCTGGACAATGCCGAATTCTTCGCGCGCGTGGCCCGCGAATTCGTGCGGCTGCTGGCCGAATCCAGCGAGAACGGCATTGCCGCACGCGTGGATCTGCGCCTGCGTCCATTCGGTGAAGCCGGGCCGGTCGCGGTTTCGTTCGCGGCCATGGAGCAGTACTACCAACGCGAGGGCCGCGACTGGGAGCGCTACGCCTGGATCAAGGCACGCCCGATCGCCGGCGACTTCGCGGCCGGGAAAAGATGGCTCGATGTGCTGCGCCCATTCATCTACCGGCGCTATTTCGACTACACCGCGCTCGCCGGTCTGCGCGAGATGAAGGGGCTGATTGATGCCGAGGTCGCGCGCCGTGATCTGGCCGAGCACCTGAAGCTCGGGCCCGGCGGCATCCGCGAAATCGAGTTCATCGTGCAACTCCAGCAGTTGATCCGCGGCGGCCGCGACCCGGCGCTGCGCGTGCATGGCCTGCTGCCCGCACTGGAGGCTTGCGCGCGTCGCGGATACCTCTCGACTGCGCGTGCCAGGTCACTCCGCGATGCCTACGTGTTCCTGCGCCGTCTGGAGAATCGGGTGCAGATGTTTGCCGATCAGCAGACGCACACGATTCCGGATGACCCGCTGATCCGCGCGCGGCTCGCGGTGACACTCGGATTCGCGCAATGGGATGCGCTGCAGGCGCAACTGGATATCCATCGCGCGGACGTGGCCGAAGCCTTCGCCTCGGTGCTGCTGCCGCAGGCGCACGGCGCGGCAACCGCGCCTTCCGCACAGAGTGTTTCCGCGTGGCGCGGCGCACGCGGCGGTGCGCAGGATGTCGCGAAACTTGCGGAGGCGGGTTTCGAGCCGGCGGACGAAGCCGCCGTTGCGCTGGCGCAAGTGGCCAACATGCGCGGGCTGTCCGCGCGCGCAATGCAACGGCTGGAGAATCTCGTGCCGCTGCTGATCGAGGCCGCGCGGGCGACTTCAGCGCCGACCCTGGCCCTGGTGAATCTGTGCAAGCTGGTGCAGGCGATCGCGCGGCGATCGGCCTATCTTGCGCTGCTGGAGGAGCATCCGGCCGCGCGCACCCGGCTGGCACAGCTGTGTGCGGAGCAAGTGTGGCTGGCGCAGCGCGTGTCGGCGCAACCTTTGCTGCTGGATGACGTGCTCGATCCGCGTCTGGAACATCTGCCGCAAGGCGAGGCGGAGATCGAGCGCGAACTCGCAGGGCTGCTGGCTGCGCATGGTGGCGATCCGGAAGAGGCACTGAATACGATCGCCGAATGGCGCGACAGTTTCGCCCTGCGTGCCGGGCTTGCACTGCGCGACGGCCATGCCGATGCGGTGTTGACCGCGCGCCGGTTGGCGCTGGCTGCGGTGGCAGTGGTCAGCGCGGTGCTGGAGCTGGCGCGGCGCGAATTGATTTCGCAACACGGGAGCCTCCCCGGCGGGGATTCCGGCTTCGCGGTGCTCGGTTACGGCAGCCTGGGCGGTGCAGAGCTGGGCTTCGCCTCCGATCTCGATCTGGTTTTCATCTACGACCCCGCGCGCAGCACGCAGCCCAGCGATGGCGCGCGTCCACTGGAAGGTGCGCGCTGGTACGCACGGCTGGCGCAACGCGTCGTGCACTGGCTGTCCACGCCCACGCGGGCGGGACGGCTCTACGAGATTGACACGCGGCTGCGTCCGGATGGCAGCAAAGGTCTGCTGGTGGCGAGCCTGCCGGCGTTCGTGGATTACCAGCGCGAGCGCGCCTGGACCTGGGAGCACCAGGCGCTGGTGCGGGCGCGCGCGATCGCGGGTGATGCGGGATTGCGCGCGGCTTTCCGGCAGGCGCGCGCGGGGTTGCTGGCACTGCCGCGCGAACCCGGGCGGATCGTCGCTGATGTGTTGAAGATGCGCGCGCAGTGGCGCACCGAGCGCGACCGTTCCGATGCTGCGCGCTTCGATCTCAAGCAGGGCGCCGGGGGTCTGCTCGACATCGAATTCCTGTTGCAGGTTCTGGTCCTGCGTTATGCCGGACAATATCCCGGCCTGACCGCGCCCACCGACACGCCGGGCCTGATCGCCGCGTGCGCGGCGACGGGCGTGCTGCCGGAGCGCAACGCGCAGGAACTGCTGGACGCACACGGGGCGCTGCTGACACGCGCGCTCCATTGCACGCTGGAGGCGCGGCCGCGCGTGATGGAGCGCGATGAGGAACTTGCGCAGATCAGCGCCCAGGTGCTGCGGATTGCGAGTGCGGCGGGGCTCGATTTCTCGGCAACGTAGGGCGGGTTTCAACCCGCCGTTCATGCAAGCCGATCGAGACCGGCGGCGGGTCAAGACCCGCGCTACGCGGTTCGCGACGCGATCCATTCCTTGATCTGCGCGGCCACCTGCGCGGTTTCGCGCAGCGGCGCGGCCGCGTGCGTGACCTGCGCATCCATGTCGTACAGCGAACCGCGCTCGCGCAATGCGGCGTGGAAACGCGCGAGCTTGTCCGGCAGGCGCGTGGTGACCAGCGTGTGCACGGGCACGCCGGTTGCGGCGGCTTCGGAGAGCATGTTCACCGAATCGGGGGTCACCACGATCGCATCGGCCCAGCCGAGCACGCCGGGATACGGGTTGGTGCCGTCGGGCTCGCCTGCCCAGAACGTGCCGGGAAAACGCGCCAGCTGCTCGCGCAGGATCTGCGCGAAGGCTTGCGGGGTGCGTCGCGAAATACTCGCCAGCACGCTGCCGCCTTGCGCGCGTGCGGCAACGCCTCGTGCCAGCGCCCGCGCATAAGTCTCGTCGAGGCTGATGCCTCGGCGCGGCCCACCAATCAACAGGGCGATTCGCGGCTGCGGCCAGTGCGCGAAATCGGGGAACGCCGCGCGGCCTTGCGCAAGCCAGGCATCGTCAATCGGGTTCAGCGAACCGAGCGTCTCGATCACATTGGGGCCATGCAGAGCGTCGTGGCGCGGCGCGATCACCGCATCCCAGTGCCGCGGGTCCAGGCGCGGGTCGAGGATCTGCACGCTGAAGCACTGGCGAACGGGCCAGTCGCGCAGCATCCGGGTGAGCAGCGCAGCATGCCGCCCGCAGCCGATAGCGAGGCCGGGCCAGGGCGGCGCGAACTGCGTCCGGTCGCGTGCCGAAAGCGCCAGCCGTCCGCCCGGCAACCGGCGCGGTGCCGCCCACGCCCATGGCGCGCGCAAGGGCAGGCGCAGCACGCGAGCGCGCGCATCCAGCGCTTGCGCCAGCGCCAAGGCCTGGCGCTCATTGCCGGCTGCGCCGTCGGTGATCACCCACGCATCACGCATGTCGAATTACGCCCGCCTGCTTCGTCGTCTGGTCAATGGCGCGCGTTATCTCACAGTTCTGCCGTTCTCGCGCGCCGAATCCATCATCCCGAGGAGAGCTCCATGAAAACCGCTGCCCTGCTTTTTGCCCTGGCCGGCGCGAGCGCCGCCGGCACTGCCGCGCCCGTGCAGTACACGCTGGATCCGTCCCACACCCAGGTGCTGTTCTCGTGGGACCACCTGGGCTATTCGCATCCCACCGGTCAATTCGACCACGTGGATGGCGTGCTGGTTTATGACGCCGCGGATCCGGCGCGATCTTCCGTGCGCGTCAGCATTCCGGTGAACAGCCTGCACACGCACGTGCCGGCCCTGGACAAGCAGTTGCTGGGCCCGATGTATCTGGATGCGGAGAAATATCCGCTCATGACCTTCGTCAGCAGCAAGGTGAAGCCTGAAGGAAAAAACCGGTTCAAGGTGGAAGGTCAACTGACCATGCACGGTCTGACCCAGCCGGTGACGCTGGATGTCACCCTCAACAAGAGCGGCAAGTACCCGATGATCGAAGCGCCGGCGCTGGGCTTCGGCGGCAGCACGAAATTCAACCGCAGCGCTTTCGGTGTGGGTTACGGAGTGCCGATGGTGGGCGATGCCTTGCAAGTCACGATTACCAGCGAAGCGGTCGAATCGCACGCCTACGAAACCAAGCTGCTGCCCATGGAGCGGACCGGCAAGTGAGGCGGCGAGTCGGCTAGAATGTGGTTTTCTTCCCGATGAATCGCGCCATGAGCAGTCCCGCCGCCACCGATCACGCCGCCGAACCGGCCAACGCGCAGCGCCGTTACGAAGTCACCCGTGCGCAATTGCCGTTGTCGTGTCCGCTGCCGGAAATGGCGTTGTGGAATTCGCATCCGCGCGTCTATCTGCCGATCGTCGAGGATGGCGGAGAATCGCAGTGTCCCTATTGCGGTGCGGTTTTCGTGCTCAAGGATTGAGCAATCATCCGAGTCGTTCAGAAGCTTCCGGAGGCTTTCGCGAGCGTGCGCGGATACCTGCAGCGGCTCCGCGATGACAGCGGCTTGGCGGTAAGTAGTTGCAAGGCGTAATTCTTGCTTGGACTTGGGCATGTATCAGGCGCCAGAAGCCGCAGCATTCAGGACGATGCCCGATCAGCCCGCCCGTCGCCCGTTGACCGTGCTCCAGCTGCTTCCGGCGCTGGAAAACGGCGGTGCCGAACGTTCGACGCTGGAAATCGCGCGCGCACTGGTCACAGCCGGACATCGTTCGGTGGTGATCTCGGCCGGCGGCCGGCTGGTGCCCAAGCTGCAGGCGGAAGGCAGTGAGCACGTTCCACTGGACCTCGCCAAAAAATCACTGCACACGTTGAGGCACATACGTCCGTTGCGCCGGCTGATCGAGGAAATCCGGCCCGACATCGTGCACGCACGCTCGCGATTGCCGGCCTGGATGGGTTGGCTGGCGCTGCGCAGCGTGCGCCCGCGCCCGCATTTCGTCACCACCGTTCACGGGTTGAACTCCCCGGGCAGTTACAGCCGCATCATGACCCGCGGCGAGCGCGTGATCGTGGTATCGCAGACGGTGCGGGATTTCGTGCTGAGCCATTATCCCGGCACCGATCCCGCGCGGCTGACAGTGATCCCGCGCGGCATTGATCCGGACGAGTTTCCCTATGGGTATCGCCCTGACGATGCGTGGCGGCAACGGTTTTTCGGCGATTTTCCGCAGCTCGGCGGCGCACCGCTGCTGACCCTGCCGGGGCGCGGCACGCGCCTCAAGGGTCATGCCGATGCCATCACCTTGCTGGCCGGCCTGCGCGCGCGCGGCGTCGAGGCGCGTCTGCTGCTGCTCGGAGTCATCGAGAAAGGACGCGAGGCCTATCTTGCGGAACTGCACGCGCTGGCGCAGGACCGGGGTGTCTACGATGCGGTGGTGTTCACGCCGCCGCGCGCGGATGTGCGCGACGTGTTCGCCGCTTCCGCGTTGATCCTGCAACTGTCCAACAAGCCCGAAAGCTTCGGCCGCACCGTGATCGAGGCATTGTCGCTGTGCCGCCCGGTGCTGGGCTATGCCCACGGCGGCGTGGGTGAACTGCTGGCGGAGTTGTACCCGGCCGGGCGCGTGCCGCTGGGCGACATGGAGAAACTGGTCGAGCGCGCAGCCGAACTGCTGCGCCGGGC
>Ga0068855_100012848_pt1 | contig 10102 bp, 8 predicted proteins | sample KBSCornC52_FD_66592 | JGI IMG/M metagenome (GOLD analysis project Ga0068855, IMG submission 66592) | Corn rhizosphere microbial communities from Kellogg Biological Station, Michigan, USA - KBS Corn C5-2 | ecosystem: Host-associated > Plants > Roots > Rhizosphere > Soil ... | reverse complement strand
GTGATGCCGCCGGACGTGAAGATCGTCCCGTATTACGACCGGACCGATCTCATCCAGGAGACCACCAAGACCGTCGAACGCAATCTCGTGCGCGGCATGCTGCTGGTGCTCGTCATCCTCGGCATCTTCCTGTTCAGCGTGCGCACGGCGCTCATCGTCGCCGTCACGATTCCGTTCGCGCTGCTGTTCTCGTTCATCTGTCTCGACTGGGCGCACATTCCCGCGAACCTGCTATCGATCGGCGCCATCGACTTCGGCATGATCGTCGACGGCGCCGTCGTCATGGTGGAGAACATCTTTCGCGAACTGGCGGCGCGCCACGGCGAACAATACGATCTCACCGCGGTGATCCGCGCGGCCGCGAAAGACGTCGAGCGGCCGATCTTCTACGCCATCGCCGTCATCATCGCGGGGTACCTGCCGATCTACGTGCTGACCGGTCCGTCGGGGCGGCTGTTCCGCCCGATGGCCGACACGATGGCCTTCGCGCTGGTCGGATCGCTTCTGTGCTCGCTGACGCTGCTGCCCGTGCTGTGCGCCATTTTTCTGCGTAAGCACGTCAAAGAGCCGCGCGTGCCGGCCTACGAGCGCGTGCTGAGCGCGTATGACCGCCTGCTGCACGTCAGCCTCGAGCATCGGGGCGCCACCCTCGTCGTCTGCCTTGCCGTGTTTGGCGCGTCGCTGCTGCTGGTGCCGTTCATCGGCGCGGAGTTCATGCCGCATCTCGACGAAGGCTCGCTCTGGGTGCGCGCGACGATGCCGTACACGATCTCGTTCGACGAAGCATCGAAGCTCGGTCCGCAGGTGCGGGCGATCCTCACCAGCTTTCCACAGGTGACGACGGTGGCCAACGAGCTGGGGCGGCCTGACGACGGCACCGATCCGATCGGCTTCTTCAACGACGAATATTTCGTCGGCCTCAAGCCGTACGACGATGCGGTGTGGTCTGGGTCGATTCGAACGAAGGCCGAGCTGACCGCCGCGATTCAGCAGAAGCTCGAGGCGTTTCCCGGCATCATCTTCAACTACACGCAGCCGGCCGAAGACGCCGTGGACGAAGCGGAAACGGGCCTCAAGAGCTCGCTCGCGGTGAAGATCTTTGGTCCCGATCTCAACGCGCTCGAGACCAACGCCGACGCCGTGCAGCGCGTGCTCTCCAACGTGCCGGGCATCAAGCACGTGACCCTCGTGAGGGAGCTCGGGCAGCCCAGCCTGACGATCCAGCCGGATCGCGACAAGATTGCGCGCTACGGCTTGAACGTCGCCGACATCAACGCGCTCATCGAGACGGCGGTGGGCGGCGCCCCGGCGACGCAGGTCATCCAGGGCGAGCGCTCATTCGATCTCGTCGTCCGGCTGCAGGAGCCATTTCGGCAGAACATGGACGCGATCAAGAACATCCTGGTCGCCACGGCCGATGGCCAGCACCTGCCGCTCAGCCAGTTCGCCGACATCAAAGTGAGCAAGGGCGCGTCGTTCATCTACCGCGAATCGAACTCGCGATTCGTCGGCATCCAGTTCAGCGTCGAGGGACGCGACCTGGCCAGCGCCGTCGCCGACGCGCAGAAGCAGGTCGAACGCGCCGTGCGGCTGCCGTCGGGCTACACGTATGACTGGGGCGGGGAATACAAGGAGTACCTGGCGGCTCGCTCGCAGATGGCGATCATCCTGCCGATGACCGTCGTGCTGATTCTCCTGATTCTGTTCGCGCTGTACGGCAACCTCAAGTTTCCGCTGATCATCATGTTCAGCGTCCTGGTGACGGTGCCGGTAGGCGGGCTGCTGGCCTTGAAGCTCACGGGCACGAACTTCAGCGTGTCGTCGGGCTTCGGCTTCGTGGCGCTGATGGGCGTCGCCGTGCAGACGAGTGTGATCCTCTATTCGTTCATCAACAAGCTTCGTCTGGAAGGGAAGAGCATCCTCGTCGCAACCCACGAAGCGTCGCTGCTCCGGCTGCGGCCGATCATGATGACGGCGCTCGTGGCCTGCATCGGCCTGCTGCCGGCGGCGATGTCCACGGGCATCGGCAGCGATTCGCAGAAGCCGTTCGCCATCGTCATCGTCGGCGGCCTCGTGTCGCGGCTCGCGCTGTCGATCTTCCTCGCGCCGGTCCTCTACGCGCTCGTGGCGAAAGACGACGATGTGCTCAAGGTATAGTTTGGTCTGTGCAGTGCCGCAATTGTTCCGCTGAAATCGCCGACAAGGCGCTGATCTGCTACCGCTGCGGGACGCCGACGACGGAGGCGAAATACAAGCCGCCGGCGCCGCGTCCGCCCGCCTCGCGTGCCAGCCTCGTGGCAACCGTGCTCGCCCTGGCGCTGCTCGTGCTCGCCGCGATTTTCCTCGGCCGTGTACCATCGGGCCAGACGCCACGGGTCGTGACCTGGGTAATCGTCGCGGTTGCGATCGTCATCGTGGTCCTGCGCGCGTACGCCCGCCGCCGGCGGTGACGCCCACGCGTAACGCTCGGCTGAACCCGAGCGGACCCGCCACGAACACCCCGCGCGTGAGCCGCGTGCGATAATCGCCCCATGGTGACACTCGCCGCGCTCCGGCAGCCGCGCCGCGCCCGGCGACTCGCCGTCGCCTTGTGGATCGCCTGGGCCATCATCGTCTGGAACGTCGTCTTCGATCATGTGATCGTCGTCGCCGGACGCGAGTTCATCGTCGCCGCCGGGCGCGCCGTGCAAGCCGGCGGCCCGTACGCGCACATGGATGACTGGATGCGTCCCGCCGTCGCGCGCGCGTTCTGGACGGCCACGGCTGCCTCGTCGGCGCTGCTCGTTCTCCTTGGGGTGATCCTGTGTCCATTGCGCCGCACCCGCTGATCTACGACTGGAACCACGACGCCGCAGGTCCGCGTCCGGTTGCGATGCTGGACGACGAGACGCTGCGCGACGGCCTGCAGTCGCCGTCGGTGCGCGTGCCCGGCATCGACGCGAAGATCGACATCCTCGCGCGGATGGACGCGCTCGGCATCGACACCGCCGACATCGGTCTGCCCGGCGCCGGGCCGAAAGTGGCCGAGGACGTCGAACGCCTCGCGCGCGCGATTGCGGACGGCCGCCTGTCGATTCGCGCCAACTGCGCGGCGCGCACGGTCGTCGCCGACATCAAGCCGATCGTCGAGATCGCGCAGCGGACCGGTGTGCCGCTGGAGATCTGTGCGTTCATCGGCTCGAGCCCGATTCGACAGTTCGTCGAAGGATGGACGCTCGATTATCTGCAGAAGGTCACCGAAGAGGCGCTGACGTTCGCCGTGAAAGAAGGCCTCCAGGTGATGTATGTGACGGAGGATACGACGCGCGCGGATCCCGACTCGCTGCGCCGGCTGTTCACGACGGCCATCCGATCGGGCGCCTCGCGCCTGTGCATCGCCGACACGGTCGGCCACTCGACGCCGAACGGCGCGCGTGCGGTCGTGCGGTTCGTGAAGACGATCATCGAGGAGCTCGGGGCCGACGTCGGCATCGACTGGCACGGCCATCGCGATCGCGGTTTCGGTGTCGCGTCGAGCATTGCGGCGCTGGAAGCGGGCGCGACACGCCTGCACGGCGCCGCGCTCGGCATCGGCGAACGCTGCGGCAACACGCCGATCGATTTGCTGCTGGTCAACCTGGTGATGATGGGCTACCGCGATCAGGATCTGACGACGCTCGGCGCGTACTGCGAAGCAGTGTCGCGGGCGTGCGACGTGCCAATCCCGAAAAATTATCCGGTGGTCGGGGCCGATGCCTTCCGCACGGCGACGGGCGTCCACGCGGCGGCGGTCGTCAAAGCCTTTCGTAAGGGCGACCGCGCGCTGATGGACGCCGTTTACGCGGCAGTGCCGGCGAGCCTCGTCGGGCGCGAGCAGGAGATTGAGGTCGGTCCGATGTCGGGCAAGTCGAACGTCGTGTTCTGGCTCGAGAGCCGGGGGCTGCCGGTCACGGACGAGGTTGTGGATCGCATCTTTGCCGCGGCAAAGGCGTCGAACCGAATGCTCACGCACGAGCAGGTCGAAGCGCTGCTCGATCAGAAAGCCGTTCCGCGCGTGTAACACCAGCCGTTCCGCGCGTGTAACACCTCTTCATCCTGAGAATGTCCGTGCGCACTGCATGAAATCTTTTTCGCGTACGCACCATCGCGATTCACACTGGCTCGACGCGTCCGGCACACAGCTCATCCACGACAACAAAATCACGCGCGATTTCAGACGTTTTCGCGGCGCCGATGTTCGAGCGGAAATGGCAACGCCTGTGCAATTCGGCGGGCGGACCTTACCGTCCACGAACAGAGAGGTGTCGCGTGCTGTCTCGAATCGCCTTCTTGCGTATCGTCGGGGTGATCGCCGTGTTGACCGTTGGCGGCGTCGCCGGAGCGAAGATGCGCCACCACAATGGATCGGTCGCCAGCGATATTCAGCTTGCCGCAGCGATCGCGCCAGCTGATGCGTCGGCGGCGACGTCTGGCGTCGAAATCAGCGGACACGCGATGTTTCCGCTCGGCGTCGCGCGAGGCATCCCCTCATATTCCGAATCGCATGCGGCGGCGACTCATGCCGCGGTCGTCGATCATCTGCCAGACCTCGATCAGCTGAGGACGGCCGGACGATCCCCGGCCATCGTCTTCGGCCCTGGCGCTAACTCGCGCGCCGGCGGCTCGTCGTCGGCATTTGGCGGGCACGGGTTCGCCGGCGCCGGCGCGTCGTTCGGCAGCATCGGCATGGGGGGCGGCAGAGCTCCGCAGACCACGAGCACGAAAACATCGGCCCCGGCGGCGGTGAAGACGACGCCAGCCCCGAAAGCGCCGTCGGCTCCCGCGCCGCGCGCTCCGTCCGCGGCGCCCGCCGCTCCGCCCGTCGCCCCGGCAATCCCGCCGGCGGTTGTGCCGCCAACTGTGGCCGCGCCGTCGTTGACCGCACCGGCGGTCGTCGCCCCGCCGATCTTCGCCACCGAGACGACACCGATCCCGGTAATCGCGGGCGATCCACCGAAGGCCAATCCGGCGCCTCTCGCCGGCCCAGTGGGCGGCGGCGGAAGCGTGGCGGCCAAGGGGCCGAATCTGTCGCCGACGCCTGAGCCGGCGTCGCTGCTGCTGATCGCAACCGGCCTCGCGGTGGTGATCGGCGCGAGCCGGCGGCGTCAAACAAAGCCGTGATCACGGCGCTCTTCGCGGCGACTGCAGCTGCGTGGCTGTACGGTGCCACACTGACGGCGCTCGCGGCCGAATGGCTGTCGAGCGCCGATTCCTCGTACGGCATCGTCGTGATCGCGGTGGCCGGCGCGGTGGCCTGGCAGCGCCGCGCGGCGTTCGCGCGCGCGGCCTCGACCTCGCGGCCTGAGATGACGGCGATCCTCGTGGTTGTCCTGGGCTTGACGCTGTACCTCGCCGGCGTGCTCGGCGCCGATGTCTTCCTGACGCGCCTCTCGTTTGTCATCGTCGTGACTGGAGCAGTGTGGTTTCTCAGCGGCCGCGCGGCGCTGCGCGTGATGGCCGCTCCGCTGCTGTTTCTGCTGATCGCGATTCCCTGGCCCGCGCTGATCGTGAACGCGGTGACGCTCCCACTCCAGTTGGTCGCGTCGCGGCTCGCCGAGGCGCTCCTGTCTGTCGTCAGCATTCCCGTCTACCGCGACGGCAACCTGCTCGTGCTGCCGTCGGCGACGCTGGAGGTGGAGCAGGCGTGCAGCGGGCTGCGATCGCTGGTGTCATTGGGCGCGCTCTCGATCGTGCTTGCGTGGGCGACGGAGCGGCACCCGGTCCGCCGCGTCGCGATCGTCGCGGCCGCGCTGCCAATCGCCATCGCCGCAAACGCGCTGCGAATTGCGGCAACGGGCATGGCCGTCGAGGCGTGGGGACCGCAGGCGGCGTCCGGCGCATGGCACACGTTGACGGGATGGGTGACGTTTGTCGTGGCGATTGCGGCGCTGGTCGGCGCGCAGCGCGCCATGCACGCGCTGCTCGCTCGGCGGCGCGCGTGGGCGCCTGGAGCAGTGACCGCATGAGCCGCACGAGGCCGGCGATCCTGTTCGCACTGTTCGTCGCCACGGCGGCGGTCGCGCACGCGTCGCGATCGGCGCCAGTCGCGCCGATCGATACGGCTCATTTCCCGCGGACAATCGGCCGCTGGCAGTCGCCGGTCGACGCTCCCGTCGACGATGATACGGCCCGTCTGCTCGGCGCCGATGCGTACATCAACCGGTCGTACGCCGCGAGCGGCGGCGCGCCGATCGGTTTGTACATCGCGTACTACACCAGTCAGCGTCCCGGCGTCAGCATTCATTCGCCGCTGCACTGCCTCCCGGGTACCGGATGGGAGCCGCTGTCGGTGACCACGCTCGGCGTGACGCGGCCCGACGGGTCGGCAGGGCGCGTGCGGGAGATGATCGTGCGGAAGAACCTGGATCGCGCCGTGGTCCTGTATTGGTACGAAGTTCACGGCCGCATGATCGGCAGCGAGCTCACGAGCAAACTGTTTCTGCTCGCCGACAGCGTGCGTCTGCATCGAAGCGACGCCGCGCTCGTGCGCGTTGCCGTCCCGGTGACGCAGTCTGCCGAAGCCGCCGAGCAGCAAGCCGTCGCGTTCGTGCGCGATCTGATCCCGCCGGTGACGCGCTGGTTCTGATGTCAGGGAGCTGACATGCGCTCGATTCTCATCGTGCTGGTCGCATCGCTCGCCATCCCGGCCTGCAGCCGGGATCCTCGGCAGCGCGCGGACGCATACATGCAGAAGGGCGACGCGTACGCGGCCGCTTCTCGACCCGAGGCGGCGATCATCGAGTACCGGAATGCCGCGAGGCTCCTGCCCGATTCAGCTCTCGCGTACCGCAAGCTCGGCGACGCGTACAAAGCCGCAGGCCATGACCAAGACGCGTTTGCGGCGTTCGCTCGCGCCAGCGCGCTCGATCCCGAGGACACGCACTCGCCCCTCGCGTCCATTCGACTGTTGTTGGCCGCCGGACAAACCGACGAAGCGCACACGCGCGCCGAAGCGGTGCTCGAGCGCGAGCCCGACAACGTCGAGGCGCAGACGCTGGTCGGCGTCACGCTGTTGCGGCTGCACCGCCTCGAGGAAGCTGAAGTGCAGTTGACCGCGGCAGGCGCACGCGACCGCACGGGAGAGGCGCTCACCGCGCTCGGGGCGGCGTGGCTCGAATCGGGCAACCACGCCGAGGCCGAACAGGCGTTTCGCGGCGCGGTGCGCGTCGCGCCCGACTCGTCTGCGGCCCGGGTGGCATTGGGCCAGTTCCTGTGGTCTTCCGGCCGCCTGGCGGACGCAGAGCACGAACTGCTCGCGGCCTGCGCGCAAGGCCGCGACGCCGAGCTCGCGAATCGTGCGCTGGCCACCTTTTATCTCGGCACCAACCGCGCGCCCGAGGCCGAGCCGTACCTGACGCGAGCGGCCGGTCAGTCCACACAGACCTATCATTCGTCGCTGGCACTCGCCGATTTCTATGCGGCGGATGGCCGGTACGCCGAAGCGAAAAAGATCCTGACGGCGATGGTCCATTCCGCCGTCGACGGGCTCCCGGCGCGCGTGCGCTTGATCGCAATCGCTTACGACACCGGCGCTCGTGATGCCGCGCATCGCGACCTGGACGCGGTGCTCAAGCACGGCGCCACCGCGGAGGCGCTGGCGCTGCAGGCGCGATTTTTCGCGGCGGAAGGAAAGCCCGATGCCGCGCTGCGGGCGGCGCGCGCTGCTCTCGATATCGATCCGCACTTGGCGGCGGCTCAATATCTCGCCGGCACACTCGAGCTCGATCGGCGGCACTTCTCGCAAGCGGAGGACGACTTCCGCGGCATGTTGAGCGACAACCGCTGGGCCGCGTCGGCGAAAGCGCAGCTGGCGCGGATGAAGCTGGCGACCCATCGGCCGGATGAAGCGGTGCGGTTCGCTTCATCTGCGATCGAGGGACTGCCGGGAGCGCTCGCGCCGCAGCTCACGCTGGCGCACGCCTGGATTGCGTCCGGCGACGCGGCGCGCGGACGCGCCGAGCTGCGCCGTCTCGCTGCCGCGTTTCCGCAGTCGCCCGAGCCTGTGGCGGCCCTCGCATCGCTCGATCTCGACGCGGGCGATATCGTCCGCGCGCAGAGCGAGATCGACGCGGGGCTGCGCGCCTACCCACAGAATGCCGATCTGCTCGTCCTGTCCGCGAGGGCGCTGGTTGCGAGCGGCAACGATGACGCCGCCGAGCGCGCGGCGCGCAGCGCGGTGGCCGCGGCCCCCGCGTCGCTCGACGCGCGGCTGGTCCTCGCGCAGGTGTACGCGAAGCGGGGCGATCTGACGCGCGCGCAGCAGGTGGTCGAGGATCTCGCAACGAAGCAGCCGTCGTTGGCGTCTGCGCAAACGGCTGTGGGCGTGCTGCTGCAGGTGCAGGGGCGCGACGATGATGCGAAGAAATGGTATGCCCGCGCGCTGGACGTCGACGCGAACGATGGCGTGGCGGCGCGGAATCTCGCCGGCATCATGATCGCCGATGGATCGGACGTGAACGCGGCGATCGGGCTGGCGCGCACGGCAGTCGAGGAGCGCGCGGACGATGCGCAAGCGCATGGCGTGCTGGGGTGGGCGCTGTTCAAGAGCGGCCGGCCGGGACTGGCGGCCACCGAGCTGCAGCGTGCCCAGGCGCTGAATGCCGCCGACCCGCTGTATCGTCGTCAGCTCGCCGAAGTGCGGCGGGCGCTCGAGCAGGTGGAATAGGGCCGCCCTATATCTACCGCGACAAAATCTCCTCGAAAAACTGAATCGCTCGCGGATCCTTCGACTGACCCAGCCAGAACATCGCCTGTTTCCGCACTTGTGCATTGCCGTTGGTCCGCGCCACTTCGATCAGCTTCGGCACACCCTCGTCTTTCGGCAACTGGCTGAGCGCAAAGACTGCGCGTTTCTTCACCTCGGTATCCGGATCGCTGGCGATCGCACTGCTAATCGCCGCCACCGCCTGCTCGCCCGCCTTGTGCGCGAGCCAGAACAGCGCTTGTCCGCGTACGTGCGCGTTCCGATCGTCCTTTGCAGCGGCGATCAACGCCGGGAGAGCGGACGATGAACGGCTGATCGACAATCCGAAGACCGCCTTCTCGCGAACCTTGTCGCTCGAATCCGAGGCGATCAGGCGTCTCAGGACGGCGACTCCGCTGTCGCCGCGCGTCGAGCCGAGCCAGAACGTCGTGTCGGCGCGCATCCATTCCGGCCGCGCCGGCGCGACGAACGAGTCGAGCGCGCGGTCGGCGGCGCCGTCGTTGTGCAGCGCGAGGGCGGCGATCGCGGGCTTCGCGACGCGCTCATGACGTTCGTCACTGTCGGAGGACGATGTGACGAGGGTCGAGAGCCACGCCACGCTCTCATCCGGCGACACGCCGGTGAGCCAGATGAGTCGCATGCCGCCGGCGTCGATGTCGCAATCGGGGGTGAACGTGCGCACGCGTGTGATGCCGCCTGCCTCGATTCGCGCGAACACGAGCAGGCTTGCAGGCGGCTCGAGCGCCACGCGTGTGCCGTTGGCGCGCTCGTCGCCGGTGTCCATCACCATGCCGCCGCCTTCGAGAAGGCACCGGCCGCCGCTCATCGAATCACCACAGCAGATCCGACGCCGCCCGGCGACGATGGGCACGCGGTACGCCACCCACGCGGGGACTCCAGCTGACGCGACCGCCGCGACCTCGCGCACCAGACCCTGCGTCGCGGCGCGCGTCTCGGTCTGAGCGTTCGCCACTTGGCCGCGTGCCAGGCCGGATACCGCAGCGAGAAGACCAGCCGTCATCAGCGCACGTAGTATCGATGAGCTCATTTGAGCAGCTCCATCAGGTAATCGGTGGCTTCCTTGGACTTCATGAGCGACAGCTTGGAGACGATCTCTTTCTTCATCTCCAGATTCTTCTCGCCGCGCGCCAGCGCGACGAGGGCGGTGGCATTGTTCTGCAGGAACAGCGCGTTGATCACGGACTTGCGGATGTCGGGAGAAGAGTCCGATGCGTAGATCCCCGTGAGCGCGTCCGACGTGCCGGCGCGCTTCATCAGACCGAGGTTGCGGATCGCCGTCTTGCGCAGCTCGGGATCCTTCTCGGTCTTCGCCAGATCGATCAGCTTGTCGGTGTCGCCGCCGATGAACATCGCCTGCAG
>Ga0068855_100012845_pt1 | contig 10105 bp, 10 predicted proteins | sample KBSCornC52_FD_66592 | JGI IMG/M metagenome (GOLD analysis project Ga0068855, IMG submission 66592) | Corn rhizosphere microbial communities from Kellogg Biological Station, Michigan, USA - KBS Corn C5-2 | ecosystem: Host-associated > Plants > Roots > Rhizosphere > Soil ... | reverse complement strand
CACGTTATCGCAAGCTGTTCGCGGGCGCGGGCCTCGACGGCGCCGTCCGGTTGCCGGAGGAACCGGCCGATCGCCTGCACATCTTCAATCAATTCGTGATCCGGACGCCGGCGCGCGATGCATTGAAGGCGCATCTCGACGCGCGCGGCATCGGCAACGAGATCTACTACCCGGTGCCATTCCACCTGCAGCCGTGCTTTGCCGGTCTTGGGTATCGGCGCGGCGACTTTCCGCACGCCGAAGGCGCAGCCGACGAGAGCCTCGCCATCCCGATTTACAGCGAGCTCACCGACGCGCAACAGCAGTCGGTCGTCGATGTCGTCGCCGAGTTCGTGCAGGCGCACGCCGGGGCTGCGCGATGATTCAGGCATCCGGCGACGCACCCGGTCGCCCTGCGGGCGGGCGCCGCATGCCCGGGCTGACCACGCAGATCTTCATCGGTCTGCTGCTCGGCATCGTCGTCGGCTATGTCTGGCCGACGTTCGGTGTGGCCGTCAAACCGCTCGCCGACGCGTTCCTGCGCATGATCAAGATGATCATCGCGCCGTTGATCTTCGCCACGCTCGTCGTCGGCATCGCGGGCACCGGTGATCTCAAGACGATGGGACGCATCGGGCTGAAGGCGATCGTGTACTTCGAGATCGCCACGACCGTCGCGCTCTTCGTCGGCCTCGGGCTCGTCAACGTGTTCAAGCCCGGCATGGGTTTGACGATGCCGATCGGCGGCAACGAATCGGCGGTCGCTGCCATGGCGCAGAATCAGCAGCACGCGTGGGACATTTTTCTGCACCTGTTTCCCACGTCGGTGATCGACGCGATGGCCCGCGGAGACATCCTCCAGCTGGTCGTCTTTTCGATCTTCTTCGGCATCGCGCTCGCCGCGGTCGGACCCAAGGGGCGGCCAGTCGTCGAGCTGCTCGAAAGCACGGCGCAGGTGATGTTCAAGTTCACCGCGTACGTGATGGCGTTTGCGCCCGTGGGCGTGTTCGCCGCCATCGCGGCCACCGTCGGCGGCAAAGGCCTCGGCATCCTGTTCACGCTCGGCAAGCTCGTGGTGCTGATGTACGCCGGGCTCGTCGTGGTGATCGTCGTGGTCGTGGCCGGAACCGCGCTCCTGATTCGAGTGCCGTTCCTCACGTTCTTCAAGGCGGTGCGCGAGCCGTTCCTGATTGCGTTCACGACCGCGAGCTCAGAGGCCGCCCTCCCGTCCGCGCTCACGCTGATGGAGCGCTTCGGCGTCCCAAATCACATCGTCGCGTTCGTCCTGCCGACCGGCTACAGCTTCAACCTGACGGGCACGACGTTGTACTTGTCGCTCGCGAGCGTCTTCGTCGCCCAGCTGGCCGGCGTGTCGATGACCTTCGGACAGCAGCTCGTGATGATGCTGACGCTCATGCTGACCAGCAAGGGCGTCGCCGGCGTGCCGCGCGCCGCGCTCGTCGTGCTGACGGCCACGCTGACGCAGTTCGGCCTGCCGCTCGAGGGCGCCGCGATTCTCCTCGGCATCGATCAGATCATGGACATGGGCCGCACGGCAGTGAACGTCATGGGCAACTGCATCGCCACGGTCGTCGTCGCGCGCTGGGAAGGCGTGTTCGACGATGCGCAGATGCGGACGTTCGACGCGGACGAAGTCTCGTCGCCGGCGGCATGATGCGGATCGTCGTGACCGGCGCGCGAGGCCAGCTCGGTGCGGCGCTCGTGCACGAATTCAGCACGGCGCACGAGACGATCGCGCTCGGCCGCGCCGATCTCGACGTGACCGACGACGCGGCGGTGGCGGCGTTGATGAAGGATCTGCGGCCGCAGGCGATCCTCAATGGCGCGGCGTACAACGACGTGGACGGCGCCGAAGATCATCCGCTCGACGCGCTCAATCTCAACGCGTTCGCCGTCCGCGCGCTCGCGAACGCCGCCGAAGATTGCGGCGCCGCGTTGATCCACTACAGCACCGATTTCGTCTTCGATGGCGCGACGTCCGAGCCGCATACCGAAGAGGAGCGCCCGAATCCGCAAAGCACCTATGCGGCGTCGAAGCTGCTCGGCGAATGGTTTGCCGCGGATCTCGATCGTCATTACGTGCTTCGCGTCGAAAGCCTGTTTGGCCGCGCGCCGAACGGACCCGAGCCGAAGGGGAGCGTCGGGGCGATGGTCCGTCGCTTCGAGGCTGGTGAAGAGGTGCGCGCGTATGACGATCGCACCGTGTCGCCAACCTACGTATGCGACGCGGCGCGCGCGACGCGCGAGCTGCTCGATCGGCAGGCCCCGGCCGGCTTGTATCACTGTGTGAACTCGGGATCCTGCACCTGGACCGAGCTCGCCCGCGAGCTGGCGCGGCTGATGGGCGTCGACGCGCGCGTCGTCCCGATTCGGATGGACGACGTGCCCCTTCGGGCGCGGCGGCCGAGATACTGTGCGCTCTCCAACCGGAAGCTGGCGGCTGTCGGCATCGCGATGCCTTCGTGGCAGGATGCGCTGGCGAGGTATGTCGAGTCCGTTCGAGCCTCGGGTTAGGTCAGGGCGTCGTTCCGCACGAAACCACGAAGAACACGAAGTCAACTGCAACCTTGTTCGTGACTTCGTGGCGTTCGTCGTAACAGACAACGCTAGAAACGTTCTGCGACGATGTCGCTGACCAGGCGGCCGATCGCCAGACACGACGTCAGGCCGGGGGAGTCGATGCCGGCCGCGTGGATCAGAAACGGATTCTCGCGATCGCGGCGGATCATGAAGTCCGCGAAGGACTGAGTCGCAGGATGGAGCTTCGCGCGGATTCCGCTGCCGGCCAGACGTAAATCGTCCACGGTGATCCCGTCGAGGAACCGCCGCGCCGAGGCGGCGAATGCCTCGAGCGGTTCGCGGCCGCTCTCGTAGTCGTCCTTCCGCGTTTGATACCGGATCGTCGGACCGAGCCACAACTGACCCGCGGTCGACCGCACGATGTGCACGCCGAGACCATGACCCGACGCGTGCGGCACCGGATACACGAGGCCGTTGACCAGCGATCGCTTGGCTGCGGTGATCTCCGCATACTCTCCGCGGCAGGGATAGATCGTGAACGCTTCGCCCCCCAGCGTCTTGGACACATCGTCCGCATACAGCCCCGCCGCGTTCACGACCGCGCGCGCGTGAATCGTTTCGCGGCTCGTGCGCAGCTCGATGCCGCTCGACGTGGCTGCTCCGCCGAGGAGCGGCGTTCCGGGTAGAAAGATCACGCCGGCCGCTTCACCGAGCCTGAGCAGCGCTTTGACGAGCTCCTCGGCGTTGACGATGCCGGTGTTGGGCGACCAGAGAGCGGCGGCTGCGCTGACCGCAGGCTCGCGCGAACGGATGAAGGCGCGATCGACGATCTGCAGTCCCTCGACGCCATTGCTGGTGCCGAGCGATTGCAGCCGTTCGAGTTCGCCGCGTTCGCCGTCGTCGTGCGCCACGACGAGCTTTCCGCAGCGCGCGTGTGGAACGCGGTGCGCCGCGCAGAATTCATACAGCAGCCGCGCGCCCTCGACGCACAGGCGTGCCTTCAGCGTGTCCGGCGGATAGTACAGCCCTGCGTGAATCACGCCGCTGTTGTGCGTGCTCGTTTCCATCCCTGGTCGAGGATGGCGTTCCAGCAGACAGGTGGACCAGCCGCGCGACGCGAGCGCGTGCGCCGAAGCCAGGCCGGTGACGCCGCCGCCGATGACTGCGATGTCGATCATTGGCGGGAAAGGCGGGAAAGCCGGGAAGGGCACGATAGCCAGGGATCGGCGGCGCGGGCGGGGAGGTCCAACGGTTGACGCTGTCTTGACCGCGGCGTGTACAAGCTCATAAAATTGTTCGGTTTACAGCTGACATGTCCAAACGCGCTCTCATCACCGGCATCACCGGACAGGACGGATCGTACCTCGCTGAGCTGCTGCTCTCGAAAGGCTACGAGGTCGTCGGCGCCGTTCGCCGCTCCAGTGCGCCGAACTTCTGGCGGATCCAGCATCTGCTCGATCGCATCACGCTGCGGCCGGCGGACCTGCTCGATCAATTGTCGCTGGTTCGGCTGGTCGATGAGGTGCGCCCGCACGAGCTCTACAATCTCGCGGCGATGTCGTTCGTCCCGGCGTCGTGGGATCAGCCGATGCTCACCGGCGAGTTCAACGCGCAGGGTGTCACGCGCGTGCTCGAGGCAATTCGTCAGGTGGATCCCACCATCCGGCTGTACCAGGCCTCGTCGAGCGAAATGTACGGCAAGGTGCGCGAGACGCCGCAGACCGAGCTGACGCCGTTCTACCCGCGCAGCCCTTACGGCGTGTCGAAGGTGTTCGCGCATTACATCACCGTGAACTACCGCGAGAGCTACGATCTGTTCGCGGTTTCGGGGATCCTGTTCAACCACGAGTCGCCGCGGCGCGGTCTCGAGTTCGTCACGCGCAAGGTCACGGACGGCGTGGCGCGCATCAAGCTCGGACTCGCCGCGAAGCTGTCGCTCGGCAATCTCGACGCCCACCGCGACTGGGGATTCGCCGGCGATTACGTGAACGCCATGCACCTGATGCTGCAGCAGGACCAGGCGGACGATTACGTCATCTCCACCGGTCAAAGCCACTCGGTGCGCGATCTCGTGCAGGTTGCCTTCGACCACGTCGGGCTCGATTGGCAGAAGCACGTCGAGCTCGATCCGAAGATGATCCGCCCGGCCGAAGTGGAACATCTCATTGGCGACAGCACGAAGGCGCGCACCCGGCTGAACTGGCGTCCGGAGGTGAGCTTCGCCGGCCTCGTCAAGATGATGGTCGATGCAGACCTCGAGCGCGTCGCGGCGGCGCCGCAGCTCGTCGATCGGCTCTCCACGCTGTGACCATCCTTCGCACGCTGACTGCATCTGACCGCATGAGCCAATCTCCGCAACTCGACACGCTGCTCGATCGCATTGCTACCCGACACGCGCGCGTCGGCATCATCGGCCTCGGCTACGTCGGCCTGCCGCTCGCGGTGGAATTCGCGCGCCAGGGTTTCGACGTCACCGGGTTCGACGTCGATCCGTCGAAAGCGTCGATGATCAATGCGGGCAAGAGCTATATTCCCGACGTCGCCGAGCCGGATCTCGCCGCCGCGGTGCGCGCGGGCAAGCTGACGGCGACGGCGGACATGAGCCGCCTGGCGTCGATGGACGCGATCGACATCTGCGTACCGACGCCGCTCAGAAAGACGAAGGATCCGGATCTCTCGTACGTCGTCAAGGCGGTCGAAGCGGTGGCGGCCACGCTCGTGCCGGGCCAGTTGATCATTCTCGAGTCGACGACGTATCCGGGAACGACGGATGAAGTCGTGCAGCCGATGCTGGAAGCGAACGGGCTGAAGGCCGACGCCGATTTCTTTTTGGCGTTCTCGCCCGAGCGCGTCGATCCGGGCAACGTGCAGTTCCACACGAAGAACATTCCGAAAATCGTCGGAGGCGTGGGTGAGGCGAGCACGCAGGCCGCGTGCGCGCTCTACGCGACGAGCGTGGATCGCGTCGTGCCGGTCAGCTCGACGCGCGTCGCCGAGATGGTCAAGCTGCTCGAGAACACGTTCCGCGCGGTGAACATCGGCCTCGTGAACGAGATCGCGCTGATGTGCCACAAGATGGACATCAACGTGTGGGAAGTGATCGACGCGGCGAAGACCAAGCCGTTCGGCTTCATGGCGTTCTATCCCGGGCCCGGACTCGGCGGCCACTGCATTCCGATCGATCCGTTCTATCTGTCGTGGAAGGCGCGGCAGAGCGGATTCGAGGCGCGTTTCATCGAGCTCGCGGGACAAGTGAACGGCGCGATGCCGGAGTACGTCGTGCAGCGGATCAGCGACGCGTTGAACTCGGTGAAGAAGCCGGTGAACGGGTCGCGCGTCCATCTCTTCGGCGTCGCGTACAAGCGCGACGTGAACGACATGCGCGAGTCGCCGGCGCTGGACATCATGGAACTGCTCGCCAAGCGCGGCGCCGTCATCAGCTACACCGATCCGTACGTGCCGACGTTGTCGCACGGCGGGCAGGCGGGGAAGTCGGTCGACTTCGAGCAGGCGCTTGCCGCCGGTTTCGACTGCGCCGTGGTCGCCACCGATCACGCGGTGTTCGATTACGCGGCGATCGGCCGTTTGCCGCTCGTCGTCGACACGCGCAACGCGCTGGCGGGCGCGACCGCGCCGACGATTTTTCGCCTCTAGCGACGCGGCGAGCCGGCTTGACAAGAAACCGGTCCTCGTTCATTCTGTGAACACGCGTCGGCTTCTTCGGCAGGATCCCAGCCTGCCGGCGGCAAGAAGCCTCGACTTCCCACCCCGTCGGTCAAACGCGGATCGGTTTGGCTGTAAGTCACAGGGCGGTAGCCTGTCGTGGACCTGGAATCCCATCGCGATCTGCGCATGCTCGAGGCGGTCGCCGCCGATGCGCGCACGACCCAGCGCCGACTCGCCGATCAGCTCGGCATCGCGCTCGGCCTTACGAATCTGTACCTGAAGCGGCTCGCGCGCAAAGGCTTCATCAAGTGCGTCAACGTGCAGCCGAATCGCGTCCGCTACCTGATCACGCCGACCGGCATCGCCGAGAAGACGCGGCTCACGTACGAGTTCATGGAGTACTCGCTGCGGCTCTTCCGCGAGAGCCGTGCGCATCTGCGCGAGATGCTGCAGCCGTGCATCGCGAACCCGTCGACGCGCGTCGCGATTTTCGGAAGCGGCGAAGCCGCCGAACTGGCGTATCTGTGCCTGAAAGAGCTCGCGGTGGATCCGGTCGCTGTGTTCGGTCCGGTCGGGGGGGCGGCCCTGTTCGACCGCGCGGTCCAAGCGATCGCCGAGCACGCGAGCGTGCCGTTCGATCTGCTGGTCGTCGCGACGCTGGACGATCCCGCCCCGCAGATCGCGCTGCTCGAGCGCAGCGGAATCAGCCGCGACCGTCTGCTGTTGCTGCGGCAGCCGCGGCGCAACGGGAAGTGACCGCGTGAACGGCGGCGTTGTTTTCGACTAACATCCAAATCTTATGTCTCTCAGCGACTGCCGCCTCCTCAGATTCCCGAAGATCGGGGACGCGAAAGGCAATCTGACCTTCGTCGAAAACGAGCGCCACATCCCGTTTGCGGTGCGGCGCGTGTATTACACGTACGACATCCCCAACGGCGGGACCCGCGGCGCCCACGGACACAAGGCGCTCGAGCAGGTCATCATCGCGGTGTCCGGCAGCTTCGACGTGATGCTGGACGATGGGATCGAGACCGCGCGCTTTCAACTGAACCGTCCGCACGACGGGCTGTATGTGAGTCCGATGATGTGGGGCGAGATCGATAATTTCTCTCCGGGCGCCGTCTGCCTCGTGCTGGCTTCCGATCTGTACGACGAATCTGACTACTACCGTGAATACGCAGACTTCAAGGCGGCCGTCGAGGCGCGGCGATGACAGCGGCAAACGGCGCACCCAGAATCTACGTCGGCGGCGCGGGCGGCGCGCCGTCGAACAATTTCATCAAATGTCTGCGCGATTCGCGCCGTCACGACTATCTCATCGGCGCCTCATCGTCGTTCGCGGATTTGTTTCTTGCGGATGTCGACGAGAAGCACGTCGTGCCCCTCGCGACACACAATGACTATTCGTCGCACATGATGAAGCTCCTCTCACGCGTGCGGCCGGACTTCGTCCATGTGCAGCACGACTTCGAAGTGCGCGCGATCTCGCGTATGAGAGACGAGGTCGAGGCACTGGGAGTGAAGCTGTACCTGCCGGCGGCGACCACGATCGAGGACTGCGTCGACAAATACAAAACGTATGCGTGCTGGAAAGCCGCTGGCGTTCGGGTACCTGCGACGATACTCCTGAGGACGCCGGCCGATTTGACGAAGGCATTCGATCAACTCGGCCAGACCATCTGGATCCGCGCGTGCGAGGGCGGCGGCGGTACCGGCGCGCTGCCGACGGACAATTTCGAGTTCGCCCGGATGTGGATCGATCGGTTCGATGGCTGGGGGACGTTCAGCGCATCTGAGCTGCTCACGCGCCGCAGCGTGACCTGGCTCTCACTCTGGTATCAGGGTGAGCTGGTCGTTGCGCAAGGACGGCGCCGGCGCGACTGGGGCTTCGGCAACCGGACGTTGTCGGGCGTAACAGGCGTGACTGCCGTCGGCGAAACGTGCTCCGATCCGACGGTTGACCGCGTCGCCCAGGACGCCATCTTCGGCGTCGATGCGAATCCGCACGGCGTGTTCGCTGTCGATATGACGTACGGCAATGATGGCTGGCCGTACCCGACCGAAATCAACATCGGGCGTTTTTTTACGACCCACTATTTCTTCTGCAAGGCTGGCCTCAACCTCCCGGAGATCTACTGCGACATCGCGATCGACGGCAAGTTTCCAACGCTCGAGCGGCGCATCAACCCGCTGCCGGATGGCCTGCTCTGGGTGCGCGGCATGGATGTCGAGCCGGTGCTCGTGACGCGGGAGGCATTCGCGGACGCGCAGAGCGCCTGGCAACAGTGAAGGGACGCACCGTCCTCGTCACCGGCGCGAACGGATTCATCGGGCGCGCCCTCACCTCGCGGCTCGCGGGCGAGGGCGCGATCGTCTACGCGTTGAGCCGGCGCGGATCCGATCACGCCGCGGCCGGAGTGGTGCCGGTCGCGACACCGCTCGAGGAACTGACGGCCGACCATTGGCGGCGTCTCGGGGTCGGCGCCTTCGATTCGGTGTTTCATCTCGCGGCGTTCACGCCGAAGAGCCGCCAGGATGCAGACGATATCGACGCGAACTTCGTGTCGAATCTGGCCGGCACGCGGGCGCTCCTGCGCTCTTTTGACGCGCGGCCGCGCCGCATGGTGTTCACGAGCACGATCGACGTGTACGCGCCGATGCCGCCGGACGGCGTGTTGAATGAGTCGTCGCCCGTGCTGGCGTCGAGCGTCTATGCCGGCAGCAAAATCTGCGGCGAACGGCTCGCGCTCGCGTGGGGCGCGCAGTCACACGTTGACACGGCGATTCTGCGGTACGGACACGTGTACGGCCCCGGCGAAGACGCGTACCAGAAGTTGATTCCTCATACGATTCGCACGGTGCTCGCGGGGCAGTCGCCGGTCATCTTCGGCGATGGCTCCGCCGAACGTGACTGCGTCTACGTCGATGACGTCGTCGAAGCGACGGTAAGGTGTGCGCTCGTCGAGCGCGTTCCGTCGCATGCCGTCAACATCGTGTCCGGAGTCTCGCATCCGGTGGTTGAGATCGTGCAGCGCGTGATCGACGCGACGGGGGCGTCCGTGACGATCGATCGTCGTCCGGCGCTGGCGGCGGATCGCTCATTCCGTTTCGACAATCGCGCCATGCGCGATGCGTTCGGGGGCTGGCCGCTGGTGAGGCTCGAGGAAGGACTGCGCGCGGAGGTGGCTCACGTGCGCGCGGAACGATAAGCCATGGACGAACAGCAGCGCGTCGCATCGGTCGCGGATTGGTATTTGACCGAGCAGCTCGATTTCGACAAGCGTCTGATTCGCTTCCGCTTCGAGACGCTTCGCCCCCACCTCACCGGCGCCGAAGGACTGGAGCTCGGTCCCGCGGAAGGCGAGATGACGCGGCTGCTGCTCGATCGCTTCACAAGCTTGACGGTAGTCGACGGCTCGTCAGCGCTGCTCGCCAAGATTCCGGAATCCAGCAAGCTGATCAAAGTCCACGCGCTGTTCGAGGATTTCGTCGCGGATCGCGCCTTCACGACGATCGTGATGGAGCACATTCTGGAGCACGTGGATCGTCCCGTCGATCTGCTGAAGCGCGCGCGCACGTGGCTCGCGCCCGGCGGGCGGCTGCTGGCCGGCGTGCCGAACGGCCACTCGATCCACCGCCTCGTCGCGGTGAAAATGGGTCTGCTCAGCCACCCGTGTGAGCTGAACGCCCGCGATCTGACGTTGGGGCATCGGCGCGTGTACACGCCCGACAGCTTCAAGGCGGATCTCGAGGCGGCGGGCCTTCGCGTGATGACGCGCGGCGGCGTGTTCTTCAAGCCGCTGTCGAATCAGCAGATCGAGAGCCACTGGACTGACGAGATGATTCGCGGCTTCTACGAGCTCGGGCGCGACTTTCCGGATTTTGCCGCGGAGCTCTATGCCGTCTGCGAGTGATGCAC
>Ga0068855_100012843_pt1 | contig 10105 bp, 9 predicted proteins | sample KBSCornC52_FD_66592 | JGI IMG/M metagenome (GOLD analysis project Ga0068855, IMG submission 66592) | Corn rhizosphere microbial communities from Kellogg Biological Station, Michigan, USA - KBS Corn C5-2 | ecosystem: Host-associated > Plants > Roots > Rhizosphere > Soil ... | reverse complement strand
CTGTGGCTGCTCAACGCGTTCGCGCCCGCGCAGCTGGTCGAGCACTTCTTCGTGCTGACGCTGGCGATCGTGATCGGCTACTACGTGATCGGCAAGGTGCACCACGCGCTGCACACGCCGCTGATGTCGGTCACCAACGCGATCTCCGGGATCATCGTGGTCGGCGCGTTACTGCAGATCGGACGCGGCGAGACCATCATCCGCGTGCTGTCGTTCGCGGCGATCCTGCTCGCATCGATCAACGTGTTCGGTGGCTTCGCCGTGACCCGGCGGATGCTCGGCATGTTCACCCGCGGGAACTGAGGTACCGACGTGACTGCCCACGGAATCGCTGACGCTGCCTACATCGTCGCGGCCCTGCTGTTCATCATGAGCCTCGCCGGCCTGTCGCGGCACGAGTCCGCGCGCCCCGGCATCTACTACGGCATCGCCGGCATGGCGATCGCCCTCGCCGCCACGATCGGCCTCGCGGCCAAGGGCGAGCCGGAAGCCGGCCTGCCGGGTCTCGGCGGCACCACCACCGCGCTGCTGGTCATCGCGGTGTTGGTCGGTGCCGCCATCGGCCTGTGGCGGGCCAAGGTCGTCGAGATGACCGGCATGCCGGAGCTCATCGCGTTGCTGCACAGCTTCGTCGGCCTCGCCGCCGTCCTGGTCGGTTGGGACGGTTACTACAGCGTCGAGGACAAGTCCGGCCAGCACGAGTTCGCCGGGTCGCTGCTCAAGATCCACCACGCCGAGGTGTTCATCGGCGTATTCATCGGCGCCGTGACCTTCACCGGCTCGATCGTCGCGTTCGGCAAGCTGTCGGCGCGGATGAAGTCGGCGCCGATGGTGCTGCCGGGCAAGAACTTCCTCAACCTCGGCGCGCTCGCCGCGTTCCTGGGCCTGACGATCGGCTTCGTGGCGTCCCCCAACCTCGGGCTGCTCGTCGCGGTCACCGCCGTCGCGCTGGCCCTCGGCTGGCACCTGGTCGCCTCCATCGGCGGCGGTGACATGCCGGTGGTCGTGTCGATGCTGAACAGCTACTCCGGCTGGGCGGCGGCGGCCTCGGGCTTCCTGCTCGACAACAACCTGCTGATCGTCACCGGAGCGCTGGTCGGTTCCTCCGGTGCGTACCTGTCGTACATCATGTGCCAGGCGATGAACCGCTCGTTCATCTCCGTGATCGCCGGCGGTTTCGGCATCGAGCAGAAGAGCGACGACACCGAGTACGGCGAGCACCGTGAGATCAACGCACCGGACGCCGCCGAGCTCCTCAAGGACGCGTCATCGGTGATCATCACGCCCGGCTACGGCATGGCGGTCGCGCAGGCGCAGTACCCGGTCGCCGACCTGACCCGCCGGTTGCGCGAGCGCGGCATCGAGGTGCGGTTCGGGATCCACCCGGTCGCCGGCCGGCTGCCCGGGCACATGAACGTGCTGCTCGCCGAGGCGAAGGTGCCCTACGACATCGTCCTCGAGATGGACGAGATCAACGACGACTTCCCGAGCACCGACGTCGTGCTCGTCATCGGCGCCAACGACACGGTCAACCCAGCGGCAGCCGAGGACCCGAGCTCCCCCATCGCCGGCATGCCGGTGCTGCACGTGTGGGAGGCCAAGCACGTCATCGTGTTCAAGCGCTCGATGGCGGTCGGCTACGCCGGCGTGCAGAACCCGCTGTTCTTCCGCGAGAACACCCAGATGCTGTTCGGTGACGCCAAGGAGCGGGTGGAGGACATCGTCAAGTCGCTTTGAGGGCGGCTACCGCGGCGGCGTGCGCCAGACGTCGAAGGCCACGGCTTGAGCCGCCGGCTCGATCAGCTGTCGATCACCTGCGCCTCGGCGCAGAGGAGGTCGTCGCCGTCGAGCCAGGTGCGCGCGTCCCAACCCAAGGCGCGCAGCCGCGGCAGCAGCACGTCCGGGTCGAGGAAGTGCTTCACGATGCGGTACGTCGAGCCGTCCTCGAGCCGGCGCTGCACGACGCCGTCGGCGCCGGGCACCCAGTCCTCCTTCTCGCGTGACTGCACCGGCTCGTCCACGAACAGCACGCGGCCGCCGTCGGCGACCAGGTCGCGCAGCCGGAGCCAGAACCCGTCGAAGCGGTCCTGCGGGACGTGCGAGAGCCACGCCGAGAAGAACACGACGTCGAAGCGGCGGGGCGCCGTCCACGAGAAGACGTCGGCGACCTCGAACTCGACGGGGTGCGGGTGCAGGCGCCGGCGGGCGATCGCGATGGTCTCGGGGGCGGCGTCGACGGCGGTGAGCCGGTCGGCGTGCTCGGCGAGCGCAGCCGTCCAGAGCCCGGTGCCGCAGGCCAGCTCGAGGACGTCCCCCCGCGGCGCCATCTCGGCGACGATGTGCGCGATGCGCTCGCGGGCCGCGGCGACGTCGCCGTACGCCGTTGCGTCGTACTCCTCGGCCCGGCGCCGGTAGTACTCGACCTGCTCGGCGAGCAGTTCCTCACTCATCCCCATCCCCTTATCGGTTCGGCTTCCACCCGTACTCGATCTCCGGCCGTCCTCCCCCACCGTGCCGCTGCCGGCGCACGAGCACCCCGGAGTCGGTGAGGTGCTCGAGGTAGCGGCGGGCGGTGACGCGGGAGATGCCGCAGGCCTCGCCGACCTCGGCCGCCGAGACCCCGCCGGCCCGACCCTGGACGTGCCGGGCGACGACCTCGAGCGTCTCGGCGCTGCAGCCGGCCGGCAGGCTGGCCGTCGGCGATCCGCGCAAGGAGGCGAACGCCCGGTCGAGCTCCGACTGCGCCGCGACCTCGCTCGTCCCACCGAGCTGGGCGCGGTACTCGGCATAGCGCTCCAGCTTGTCGCGCAGCGCGCTGAACGGGAACGGTTTGAGCAGGTACTGCACGACGCCCAGCGACACCGCCGAGCGCACCGCGGCCAGGTCACGGTTAGAGGTGACCGCGATGACGTCGCACGGCGCGCCCGCCCCGCGCAGCCGCCGGCACACCTCGAGCCCGTGCAGGTCGGGCAGGTTGAAGTCGAGCAGGACCAGGTCGACCACGTGGTCGCGCACGAAGCGCAGTGCCTCTCCGCCGCCGTGCGCGACTCCGGCCAGTGCGAAGCCGGGCACGCGCCGCACGTACTCGGCGTGCGCCTCGGCGATCAACTGTTCGTCCTCGACGACCAGTACCTGCAACTCGCTCAACCGGGCACCCCACTCGGCAGCGGCAGCCGGACGCGGAAGGAGGCGCCGCCGGAGTCGGCGGCAGCAACCGACACGTCGCCGCCGTGTCGCAGCACGACCTGGCGCACCAGCGCGAGTCCGAGCCCGCGGCCGGCGGTGGAGGCCGACACCTTGGTCGACCAGCCGCGGGTGAAGGCCGACGCGACCAGCTCCGGCGGCAGCCCCGGTCCGGTGTCCTCGACGCCGATCGCGAGGACGTCCGCCTCGTGCCGCAGCTGGACGCGCACCTGCCGCGGCGCCGGCCCATCCGCGCTCGCGTCGAGCGCGTTGTCGATGAGGTTGCCCAGGACGGTGACGAGGTCGGATGCCGGCAGCGCGGCCGGTCCGGCGGTGCCCTCGACGTCGAGGACGAGCTCGATCCCCCGGTCGGCCGCCTGCGCTGCCTTGCCGAGCAGCAGGGCGGCGACGACCGGTTCGTCCACCGCGGCCATCACGCGATCGGTGAGCTGCTGGGACAGCGCGAGCTGGCTGGTGGCGTACTGCACCGCCTCCTCACCCCGACCGGTCTCGATCAGCACGATGATCGTGTGCAACCGGTTGGCCGTCTCGTGCGCCTGTGCGCGCAGCGAGTCGGCGAAGGCCTTGGTCGTGTCGAGCTCGCCGGTGAGCGCCTCGAGTTCGGTGCGGTCGCGCAGCGTGGTGACGGTGCCGTACGAGTGGCCCTGCCACTGGACCGGTAGCTGGTTGACGACGAGCACGCGGTCGGTCGTCAGGTGCAGTTCGTCGTCGGCCGGACGGCCCGCGGTGATGAGCTCGCGCACCGACTCGGCTATGGGCAGCTCGTCGACGGGCCGTCCCTCGACGTCGACCGGCAGGTCGAGCAGCCGGCGACCCTCGTCGTTCACCAGCCCGACCCGGCCGCTGCGGTCGCTGACGAGCAACCCCTCGCGGATCGAGTGCAGCACGGCCTCGTGCGAGGCGAACAGCTGCGCGAGCGTCTCGGCGTCGGCGCCGCGGGTCTGCCGCCGCAGCCGGCGCCCGACCAGCACCGAACCGACCAGCGCGACCACCAGTAGCAGCGCGAGCGCGGCGAGCATGAACGGCAGCTGCCGCAGCAACTGCTCGTGGATCGACTCGGTGCTGATGCCGACCGCGACCAGCGCGACGATGCGCCCGGCCGCCCCGCGCACCGGGGCCACGGCCCGCACCGACGGCCCGAGGGTGCCGGTGAACGTCTCGGTGAAGGCGTGCCCGCGCAGGGCCGGCGCGATGGTGCCGATGAACGGCTGACCGATCAGCTTCGGGTTCGGGTGCGACCACCGCGTGCGGTCGGGCGCCATCAGGACCACGAACCGCACGCCGGCCCCGTGCTGCACGGCCGTCGCGTAGGGCTGCAGCCGAACCCACGGCTGGGCGGTGGCCGCCTGCTGGACGACGAACGGGTCGGCGGCGACCGAGCGGGCGACGCTGAGGACCTTGTCGCGGGCCGCGCTCTCGTCCCGGTCACGGCTGAGTTCGAACACGGTCACGGCGGCGGCGAGCAGGACGACGGTGAGCAGCGCCGCCTGCAGCACCAGCAACTGCCGGGCCACGCTCCACCGCTTGGCTCGCACGTCGTCAGTCTGGCCCGTCCACCCCGCGAACACTACGAACACAACCGCGACAGCGTTCAGCCGGAACCGCAGAGTCGTCTCCAGACCGGAGCGTGGCGCACGCCACACGGCCCGACTGGAGGTACCGATGGGATCGCCCTCGACCGCTACCCGCCCGTCCCGGCGGCGCGACAAGACGCACTACCTGTACCTGTCCGTGATCGTCGCCGTCGTGGCCGGCGTGATCGTCGGCCTCGCCGCCCCGGACACGGGCGTGCAGCTCAAGCCGCTCGGTGACACCTTCGTGTCCCTGGTGAAGATGATGATCAGCCCGATCATCTTCTGCACGATCGTCCTCGGCATCGGCTCGGTGCGGCAGGCCGCGAAGGTCGGCCGGGTCGGCGGCCTCGCGCTCGGCTACTTCCTCACGATGTCGACCGCCGCCCTGGCGATCGGGCTCGTCGTGGGCAACCTCATCGAGCCCGGCTCGGGCCTGCACCTCACGAAGGACCTCGCCCAGGCCGGCTCGGACGCCGCCGCCAAGGGCTCGGGCGACTTCTGGTCGTTCCTGCAGGAGATCGTCCCGACCACGCTGTTCTCGTCGGTCACGGACGGCCAGGTGCTGCAAGCGCTCGTCGTCGCGCTGCTCGCCGGGTTCGCGCTGCAGGCAATGGGGCCGGCCGGCCAGCCCGTCCTGCGCGGCGTCGGCCACTTGCAGAAGGTGATCTTCAAGGTGCTGGCGATGATCATGTGGGTGGCGCCGATCGGCGCGTTCGGCGCGATGGCGGCCGTGGTCGGTGCGACCGGCGTGGACGCCCTCAAGAGCCTCGCGGTGATCATGATCGCCTTCTACCTGACGTGCATCGTGTTCGTGTTCGGCGTGCTCGGCGTGGTGCTGCGCCTGGCCGCCGGCGTGAACCTGTTCGCGTTGCTGCGTTACCTCGCCCGCGAGTTCCTGCTCATCCTGTCGACCTCGTCGTCGGAGACCGCGCTGCCGCGGCTGGTCGCGAAGATGGAGCACCTGGGCGTCTCCCGGCCCGTGGTCGGCGTGGTCGTCCCCACCGGGTACTCGTTCAACCTGGACGGCACCGCGATCTACCTGACGATGTCGTCGCTGTTCGTGGCCCAGGCGGTCGGCCAGCCGCTCAGCATCGGCGCGCAGATCTCGTTGCTGCTGTTCATGATCGTCGCCTCGAAGGGTGCGGCCGGCGTGACCGGTGCCGGGCTGGCGACGCTGGCCGGTGGCCTGCAGTCGCACGCCCCGCAGCTGGTCGGCGGGGTCGGCCTGATCGTGGGCATCGACCGGTTCATGTCCGAGGCGCGAGCGCTGACGAACTTCGCCGGCAACGCGGTGGCGACGGTGCTGGTGGGCAACTGGACCGGCGAGCTCGACCGGGCCCGCCTCGACCGGGTGCTCGCCGGCGCCGAGCCGTTCGACGAGGTCACGTTGCTGGACGACGAGGAGGAGGCGCCGGCGGTCGCCGCGCCCGTCCCGTCCCGGACTCCGGTGGGCGCGATCAGCTGAGCCACCGGAACTGCACCGCCCGGGCCTGCCGTTACCCCCGAAACGGCCGGGTCCGGGCGGTTGCCGTATTCAGCCCTCGACGATCAGTTCTCGACGATCAGTTCTCGACGATCAGTTCTCGACGATCAGGGCGGCCAGCTGGTGGGCCGCCTGCTCGACGTCGTTGTTCACGACGACCTCGTCGAATTCGTCCTCGGCCGCGAGCTCGGCCTTCGCGTGCTCGAGCCGGGCCGCGATGGCGATGGCCGACTCCGTCCCCCGGCCCTGCAACCGCTGGACGAGCGCCTCGATGGACGGCGGGGCGAGGAACACGAACCGGGCGTCCGGCATGCTCTTGCGCACCTGCCGCGCGCCGGCGAGCTCGATCTCGAGGATCGTCGGGATCCCGTCGGCGATGTGATCGAGGACGGCCTGTCGCGGCGTGCCGTACCGGTTGCCGGCGAACTCCGCATGCTCGAGCAGGTCACCGGCCTCGACCATCTTCGCGAACCGCTCGCGATCGACGAAGTAGTAGTCGACGCCCTCGACCTCGCCCGGGCGAGGCGCCCGCGTGGTGCAGGAGACCGACACCCAGATCTCTGGATGTGCCTTGCGCAGCGCGGTGATGACCGTCCGTTTGCCGACGCCGCTGGGACCGGAGAGCACGGTGAGCCGAGACATGATGCGCAGAAACTACCGGGCGGGTGTTGCTGGCTAGGGTCGGGGCATGGAGTTTCGTCGCCTGGGTAACTCCGGGCTCGTGGTGTCGGCGGTCGGGCTGGGGACGAACAACCTCGGCATGAAGCTGGACGAGCAGCAGAGCCAGGAGGTCGTGCACGCCGCGCTCGACGAGGGCATCACGCTGTTCGACACGGCCGATTCGTACGGCACGTCGGAGGAGCGCCTCGGCCAGTTGCTGGCCGGACGGCGCGACGACGTCGTGCTCGCCACGAAGTTCGGTGGGGACGTCCGGCGGCGCGGGCTCTCGAACGGCGAGGACTGGGGCGCCCGGGGTTCGCGGCGGTACGTGCTGCGGGCTGTCGAGGCGTCCCTGCGCCGGCTGCGGACGGACTGGATCGACCTCTACCAGCTGCACCACCCCGACCCGTCCACGCCGTTGGAGGAGACGCTGTCGGCGCTCACCGACCTCGTGCGGGCCGGCAAGGTGCGCTACGTCGGCAGTTCGAACCTGCGCGGGTGGCAGGTGGCGCACGCGGAGTGGATGGCCCGCACCCGCGGCTTCGAGCGGTTCGTCAGCGCCCAGAACGAGTACAGCTGGCTGCAGCGGGACATCGAGCGTGACCTCGTGCCGGCCCTCGTCGAGTACGGCATCGGCCTGCTGCCCTACTTCCCGCTCGCCAGCGGCCTGCTGAGCGGCAAGTACCGCCGTGGCGAGCCGCCGCCGCCCGGTAGCCGGCTGGCGGCATGGGGGCGCGAGGCGGACCTCACCGACGAGACGTTCGACGTGCTGGAGGCACTGACGAGCTTTGCCGCCTCGCGCGGCGTCGACCTGCTGGACGTCGCGATCGGCGGTCTCGCCGCCCGTCCGGCCGTAGCGAGTGTGATCGCCGGTGCCACCTCACGCGAGCAGGTCGCGCGCAACGTCGCCGCCGGCGGCTGGCGGCCGTCCGCCGAAGATCTTGAGGAGCTGGCCGAGATCACGGCATGACCGGGATTGCGCCGGACGGCTGCCCCGTCGCGGTGTACCTGGCGTTGCCGCCGATGGGCGAGGCCGAACTGGTGCACGCCGCGACCGGCCGTGGTGCGTCCGTGCTGGACCTGGGCTGCGGCACGGGACGCATCGCGCACGGCCTCGTGGAGCTCGGTCATGAGGTGGTCGGCGTGGACGAGTCGGCCGAGATGCTCACGCACGTACGAGTCGCTAGCACGGTGCAGTCTTCGATCGCCGCGCTGGATCTGGATCGGACGTTCGACGCCGTTCTGATGGCGAGCCACTTGCTCAACGTGCCGGACGACACCGAACGCCGGGCCCGGCTCGCGACGGGGGCCCGCCACCTCGCGCCCGGCGGGCGGCTCATCGTCCAGTGGCACCCGCCGGAGTGGTTCGAGCGGGTCCGTGAGGGCGAAGGTCGGGCGGGCGACGTCCTGATCGCGCTGCGGGACATCCGGCGGGCCGGTGACTTGCTCTCGGCGGTCGCCGAATACCGGCTGCGCGAAGAAACGTGGGAACACCCGTTCGCTGCCCGGCGCCTGGCGGTCATGCAGCTGCACGAGCAGCTCGCGACCGCCGGACTCGTGTTCGACAGCTGGTGCACCGACGACCGGACGTGGTTCGCCGCCACCAGGCACTGACCCGCGTCCGGTACACCGGCAACGCGCGTGGTCCCGTCCGCCGTCCGACCTTGCACCCGGTGTGGTCGTTAACCCGACTCCCACGCGCCCGTTAGGCGCCACAGCGGGTGCAATGTCGGCGGAAGCCGACCAGCCGGAACAGCACGAAGCCCCCGCACCGACGGGCGCGGGGGCTTCGTAGCGGGAGGAGGCTACAGGGCCTCGACCGGCGGCAGGCCGAACATCGACGGCGCGTTCTGCACGTGCTCGCGGATGTCGACCCGCTCGCCATCGCTCGAGTCGAGCCAGCCGAACAGCGGCTCGTCGATCTCCGGATTCACGAAGTACATGATCGACTGGCGCTCGCCCTCGCCCAGGCAGTGGTTGCGCACCTGGTGGTAGAGCGGCTGGATCTTGCCGCCGGACAGCGCGGTGAGTACCGAGCCGGGCATGATCACGATCTCGTCCTGGGCCGGCAGCATCGGCTTGATCTCGTCGTTGGCGTAGATCTCGAGACCCGGCGCGGTGGCGTGCAGGACGGTGACCATGTGGCCGTCCTCGTGCTTGTCCTGCAGCAGGTCGCGCTCGGCCGGCGTCGGCAGGCAGTAGTTGATCTGCAGGTACGAGGCCTTCTCGAACGCCGGAGCGCCGTCGACGCCGAAGCTGCGCGCGACCTCGTCGAGGATCGCCTTCACGATCGGGGCCAGCGAGTCGCGCCACGACAGGAACGAGTCGGTGAGCTCACCGATGTCGCCGGCGTTCGGGATGAGGTCGAGGCGGCTCGCCCAGAGGGTGAAGCACTCGTTCATGTCCGGACGGTCGGGGCTGATCGAGTACTCGACGCCGAACGGCCGGTAGCCGTAGTTGTGGTCGGTGCTCCCGTGCGCCGTCTTGTCCTCGAGCGGCCGCTCGAAGAACGTCACCGCGGTCGAGATGGCGTTGTGCAGGTTGTGGGCGTCGATGTCGCTGAGCTTCACGACGGCGTAGCCCTGGTCGAGGATGTCGCGGGCGGCCTGCTCGATGGCAGCCGAGGGCGCGGTCTGGGTCATGCGGGGGTCCTTCCCTGTGGGGAATGAGGATCGAATGGGGTCGTACTCCGGGGCCACAGCCCCGCGCCACGATACAGACCCAACGCGCATCTGCTGGCCAGCTCGCCACCCGCTTGCCAGGTTCGCGGCAAAGATGGGCCGAAAGACCTAGGACCATGGGACGGAGGCGGCGGTGCACATCGTCGAGTTGCTCGTGTCACCGCAGCACCGGTTGGCCGGCCGCCCGAGCCCCGACCTGCCGCCGCTACCGGACGAAACGGTCGACCGGATCGAGGTCCGGGCCGGCTTGGGCATCGTCGGCGACCGCTACTTCAACCGGGCGGCCCACCGGCGCGGCGCGGTCACGATCATGGACGCCGCGGTGCTCGCCCCGTGGGGCGCGGGCCTGGCCGGCGCCCGCCGCAACGTCCTGCTCGAGGGCGTGGACGTCGACTCCGCGACCGGCCGCACGCTGAGCCTCGACAGCGGCAGCGGCCCGGTGCTGCTCCGGCTGCACAGCCGGGCCCACCCGTGCGCCTGGCTCGACCACACGGTCGGCGCGG
>Ga0068855_100012842_pt1 | contig 10105 bp, 5 predicted proteins | sample KBSCornC52_FD_66592 | JGI IMG/M metagenome (GOLD analysis project Ga0068855, IMG submission 66592) | Corn rhizosphere microbial communities from Kellogg Biological Station, Michigan, USA - KBS Corn C5-2 | ecosystem: Host-associated > Plants > Roots > Rhizosphere > Soil ... | reverse complement strand
CGCCGCCAGCTCCTTAATTCGGACCAATGTCCTCGATATTGATGCGCTGCTTCCCCTTTTGCGCCGACCGTCGCTGGCGTCGCCGATCTTGCGAACGCATCCAAAGCAGCCCGATTGGCCAAGCGGCAAGGAGGACGATAATTGCGGCTCCGGCGAGTTGCGCCACATAGGCTCCATGCTGGAGGATTCCGGCAACGCGGGGACTACCCTGTCGCGACGCGAAGAGCCAGGCGTTGCGGGCGGGTAACGTAGTCTCTCAGAAGACTGGTGCGGCTTTGGCAGAGAGCGCTCACCGAAGCCGCACCAAACGCGGTCGGTCAGGCGGTTGTCAGCGCCGCTTTGCCGATCTTGAGGTAGAGCCGGTTGTCTTCGACCCGGTCGATCTGATCGGCCGAGACGACATGATGCAGGCCATCGGCGGAATCGCTCCTGGTCAGCTTGATCACGTCGCCATCGACCTTGTCGACAGTGCCAAGGTGCTGTCCGTCGGAACCCATGACTTCCATGTGTTCCTTGATGCGCCACTTGTCGAACATCGCCTTTACTCCTCTGCCAGGCAGAGAGGGGAACGAGCGGCCGGCGCTTTCGTCGCATTCGTCAGCGAAACATGTCCGGAGATGCGACCCGGCTCGAAGGGCTTGGTCCGGCTCGGCCGGTTGTGAGAGAAGCGGGCAGGATCAGGAGAGGATCGCTTGGTGACCCATCCGCGCCTGTCGGTCGACGCGATGTGCTCGTTCAGCTGGTCGTTCGACCAGGACCTCGCCTTGTGGCGCGAGATGGGCGTCCATCACGCCGGGTTGATCGCGGCAAAGCTGAGCGAGGATCGCCACGGCAAGATCGCTGAGCTGCGCGCAGCGGGGATCGCGCCGAGCACGATCATCACCGGCCCGTTCCCGCTGGAAGACCGCGCCGAATGGGAGGCGGGCCGTGCCGTGCTCAATGCAGCGATCGATCTGGCTGCGGATAGCGGCGGCGACACCGCCTATTTCCCGCCCGGCCGATCGACCGGCGCGCCCTGGCGGGAGATGCTGGCGCTGTTCGCCGAGGCGATCGCGCCCTGCGTCGACTACGGCCGGCAGCGTGGCGTCAGGCTGGGGTTCGAGCCGTCGCTGACGACCCATGTGTCCTTCGTCCACACGCTGCGCGATGCGATCGACGTGTCCGAGCGCACCGGCCTCGCGCTGGTGGTCGATTTTGGTCACTGCTGGATGGAGCGCGATCTTCGCGAGGTGCTGGCGCGCGTCGCGCCGCATATCAGCCTGGTCCAGATATGCGATGTCTTCATCGGCAAGCTCGGCGTGTCGGCGCCGCGTGGCCGGGTCTATCTCGGCGACGGCGAGCTGCCGCTCCACCGACTGATGGAGGAAGTGCTGGCCACCGGTTATTCGGGGTTGTTCGATCTCGAGGCGGCCGGCCCGTCGATTGGCCCGGATGACTATGAGGCACAGCTTCGCCGCGGCATCCCGCGCGCTTCGGCCTTTCTCGATGAGATGGGGATCTAACGAACAGGAGAGCTGTCGATGGAGTTCGAGATCATCACGGAGGGGCTGTCGACGCCGGAAGGGCCACTCGTCTGCGATGACGGCTCGGTTATTCTCGTCGAGGTGGCGGCTGGGCGGATCACGCGGGTGCTGCCCGATGGCCGCAAGCAACTTGTCGCCGACACCGGCGGCGGGCCGAACGGCATCGCCGTCGGGCCGGATGGCGCGCTCTATTGCTGCAACAGCGGCGGCATCGATCACGAGAACATCGATCTCGAGGCGGGTTTCGCTCCGCCGGCGCCGGATTACACCGGCGGCACGATCCAGCGCGTCGATGTCGCCACCGGCAAGGTCGAGGTGCTGCTGAGCGGTTATGAGGGGCGCAATTTCGGCGGACCCAACGACATCATCTTCGCGGCCGACGGCACCTTCTGGTTCACCGATTTCGGCAAGTGGATGCCGGACGCGAACCGTCATGGCGGGCTCTATCACGCCAGCATCGACGGCAGATGCTGCGCCAGGTTGCCTATGGCACCTGCCTCAACGGCGTCGGCCTCTCGCCCGACGGCCAGACCGCCTACGCCGCCGCCACCGCCGAGCGCTGGATGCTGAGCTACAAGACCGATCCCGCCGCCGGGCGGCAGCGCGGCGAGGTGGTGGCGAATTTCCCGGGGCGCCAGTTCCTCGATTCGATGGCGATGGAGGCGAGCGGGGTGATCGCGGTCGGCTGCCTGCTCGAGGGCCATGGCATCGGCCGGGTCGATCCGGCGAGCGGCGCCGTCGCGCTGGTGCCGACGCCCGACCGGATGCCGACCAACATCTGCTTCGGCGGCGCGGACATGCGCACCGCCTACATCACCTTCAGCGAGCGCGGCGCGCTGGCGAAGTGCCGCTGGCCGGTGCCGGGCATGCGGCTGCCGTTTAATCTTTAGATAGCGGGCGGGCCTTCTACCTTCTCGTCATTCCCGCGAACGCGGGAATCCAGCAGTCTTGGTGGCGGACACGGTGCGAGTCATTAAGCGCGGTTGGATTCCCGCCTTCGCGGCAATGACGAAGAAATAGACACCTGTACTATTTCGCCGCGCTCAGCTCCGCGCCGATCACCGCGGGGCAGAGCTCGGCGATGATGCGGGTGATGTCTTCGGCGGCGAAGGGCTTGGTCAGCACGGCGACGTCGGCTGGCTTGCGCTCGATCGACTGGGCTTCGGCATAGCCGCTGATGATCAGCCCGGGGAGATCCGCGCGGATCTCGCGGGCGCGCAGCAGCGCCTCGCCGCCCGACAGCAGGGGCATCGCATAGTCGGTGACGATGAGGTCATAGTCGCGCGGCGCCGCCTGGAGCATGTCGAGCATGGTCGGGCCGTCGCAGGCGGCGGCGACTTGATGGCCGAGATCGCGCAGCAGCGCAGCGGTCGTCTCGCGAACCGCGTCATGGTCGTCGACCAGCAGGATGCGCAGCGCGCGGTGCGCGCGGCCATTGCCGCGGGCCGGCTTGGCGGCGGCCTTCTTCGGCGCGGGCTCGGCCGCGGCGACCGCGGCCTGCGCGCTCGGCAGCCAGATCTCGACCGCGGTGCCGATGCCCAGCTCGCTGCGAATGTCGATCGCGCCGCCCGACTGGCGGGCGAAGCCATAGACCATCGACAGGCCGAGGCCGGTGCCCTTGCCGACGTCCTTGGTGGTGAAGAAGGGCTCGGCGACATGCTCGAGGATGTCGGGCGGAATGCCGCAGCCGGTGTCGGAGATCGTCAGCACGACATAGCCGCCGGCCGGCAGGTCGAGATCATTGGCCTCGGCGACCTCGGCATTGCGGCCGGCGATGACGATGATGCCGCCGTCGTCCATCGCGTCGCGGGCGTTGATCGCGAGGTTCATCAGCGCCAGCTCGAGCTGGGTCGCGTCGGCCCAGGCCGGGCGGAGATCATGAGCCAGCGACCATTCCAGCCGGACCAGACCGCCGAGCGTATGGTTCAGTAGATTGGTGACGTTGTGCGACAGTGCGGCGATGTCGATCTCGGCCGGCTGCAATGCCGAGCGGCGGGCGAAGGCGAGCAGCCGCTTGATCAGATCGGAGCCCTGCTCGGCGGCATGGCGGGTCATGCCGACCAGCTTCTTCTGGCCGTCGTCGAGCGGCACGCGGCGCTCGATCAGGCCGATCCCGCCGAGCACCGCGGCGAGAAGATTGTTGAAGTCATGGGCGATGCCGCCGGTCAGCTTGCCGATCGCATCCATCTTCTGCGCCTGGACCAGCTGGCGTTCGAGATCCTTGCGGTCAGTTATGTCGAGCAGGCTGCCGGCGAAGCGCGGCGACCCGTCGCCGTCGCGCACCATGACGCCTTGCTGAAGGAAATGGCGGTAGCTGCCGTCGGCGCGGCGCCAGCGATATTCGACCGCGCCGCTGCCGCCGTTGCGGCGGTTGGAGGCGCCCGACATGACGCGCTCGCGATCTTCGGGATGGATGCGATCGACCCAGAATTCGACGCTCGGGATGTCCTCGACGGAAAAGCCGGTTATCGCCCTCAAGTCGCCGCTGATGAAATCGGGAATGTGTATCGAATCGCCGTCCTGGACGTAGAGCATGATCGGCAGAGCCTGGAGGATCGCCGCCTGGCGCTGCTCGGCAATCCGCAACGCCTGCTCGATCTCGAGCAGCTCGGCATTGGCGCGGAGATTGGCGTCGAGCAGCGCCTGCTCATGCTCGGCCTTGCGCTGGATCTCGCGGCGCATGATGTAGAGGTCGACGAACACCGCGACCTTGGAGCGCAGCACCACCGCCTCGACCGGCTTGAAGATATAGTCGACCGCGCCCATCGCATAGCCGCGCAGGATATGGACGTCTTCCTTGTTGACCGCCGAGAGGAAGACGATCGGGATATGCTTGGTCTGCTCGCGCGCGCGGATGATCTGCGCGGTCTCATAGCCGTCGATCCCCGACATGTAGACGTCGAGCAGGATGACGGCGAAATCATCCTTGAGCAGATGGCGCAGCGCCTCCTCGCCTGATGAGGCGGTGACGACATCGGCGAGATCCTCGAGCACGGTCTGGATCGCCAGCAAATTGCGGTCGTCGTCGTCGACCACCAGGATGCGCGCGCGTTCGGCTGGCTCCGGCAGCTCGTTGGCGGCGCTCGGGGCGGCGCCGTCGACCGGAGGCAGCGAATGGGCGCTCATCGCGATCGCCACGACTTATTCCGCCGCCGTCTGGGTCAGCTCGACGACGACCGTCTCTCTGTCGGCCGGCTTGCGCGTGCGGCTGATCCACACGCGGAGCAGCGCCAGCAGCAGATCGATGTCGACCGGCTTGGCGATGTAGTCCGATGCGCCGGCGTCGAGGCATTTCTGGCGGTCGCCCTTCATCGCCTTGGCGGTGACCGAGATCAGCGGCAGCTCGGCCAGCGCCGGCCGCGCGCGGATCTGGCGCATCGTCTCATAGCCGTCCATCTCCGGCATCATGATGTCGATCAGCGCGACATCGACGCCAGGGGTGTTTTCGAGCAGGGCGATGCCGTCGCGGCCCCGCTCGGCGTGGATCACCTCGACGCCATAGGCTTCGAGCACGCTGGTCAGCGAGTAGATGTTGCGGATGTCGTCATCGACGATCAGCATCTTGGTGCCGTTCAGCTCGGGCACGCGGCGCAGCGCCTGATCCTGCTGCGGCGTGGTCTGAGCGCGGCGCCGGCGGCGGCCCTGGCGGCGGCCTTCATCGACGATCTTGGCGAAGATGCTGGTCAGCTCGTCGTGGTCGACCGGCTTCTGGGTCAGATCGCTCGCGCCCATCACCAGCACCGAAGACGCATCTTCCGCGCCGGAGATGATGTGGATCGGAATATGCGCGGTCTCGGGGTCGTGCTTGAGCAGGTCGAGCAGGACGAAGCCGTTGATGTCGGCAAGACCGAGATCGAGCGTGATCGCATTCGGCTGCAGCTTGCGGGCAAGCGCGATCGTGCCCGAGCCGGCGGTCGAGACGACGCCCTTCAGTCCGGCCTCATGGGCGAGGTCGAGCAGGATCGTGGCGAAGGTGACGTCGTCCTCGACGATCATCACGAAGGGATCGCCTTCGAGCGCGTCGCGATCGTCGCTGATCTCCATCGGTGCGGGTAGCGCGCTCGGCACCGAGGCGCCGCTGTTCTCGTAGCGGGCGCTGGTCGAGAAGGGCGAGGTCGCCGAGGCCACCGCAACCGCCTCCATCGGCACGAACAGGATGAAGGTCGAGCCTTCGCCCGGCTTGCTGTGCACCTGCAGCTCGCCGCCCAGCAGGCGGGCGATCTCGCGGCTGATCGAAAGGCCGAGACCGGTGCCGCCATATTTGCGGCTGGTCGTGCCGTCGGCCTGCTGGAAGGCCTCGAAGATCAGCTTCTGCTTGTCCTCGGGGATGCCGATGCCGGTGTCGGTCACCGAGATCTGGATCGCCTCGTCGAAGTTGCGCAGCACCGCATGGCCGCTCGACCAGCCGCTCTTGGCCATCTTCACGGCGAGCGTGACGCTGCCATGGCTGGTGAACTTGAAGGCGTTGGACAGCAGGTTGAGGACGATCTGCTGCAGCCGCTTCTCGTCGGTGCGGATCGCCTCGGGCAGGCTCTTGTCGAACCTGACGTTGAAGGCGAGGCCCTTGTCGGCGGCGAGCTGGCGGAAGGTCCGCTCCATATGCTGCTTGAGGCCCGACATCGGCATGTCGCCGAGCTCGATCGAGACGGTGCCGGATTCGATCTTCGACAGGTCGAGGATGTCGTTGATCAGGCTGAGCAGGTCGGAGCCGGCCGAGTTGATCGTGCGGGCGAATTCGGTCTGCTTCTCGTTCAAATTGCCCTGCGGATTGTCGGCGAGCAGCTTCGACAGGATCAGCAGCGAGTTCAATGGCGTGCGCAGCTCGTGCGACATGTTGGCGAGGAACTCGGACTTGTATTTCGAGGTGAGCGCGAGCTGCTCGGCCTTCTCCTCGAGCGCGCCGCGCGCCATTTCGATCTCGAGGTTTTTCGCCTCGACCTGGCGCTTTTCGTTCTCGAGCTGCTGGGCTTTTTCCTGCAGCTCCTCGTTGGTGTTGTGCAGCTCTTCCTGCTTGGTGGTGAGCTCGGTCTGGCGTGCCTGCAGCTCCTGGGTCAGCAGCTGCGATTGCTTGAGCAGGCCCTCGGTGCGCATCGTTGCGGCGATCGTGTTCAAGACGATGCCGACCGATTCCATCAGCTGGTCGAGGAAGCTCTGGTGAGTCTCGTTGAACTCGCTGAACGAGGCGAGCTCGATCACCGCCTTGACCTCATCCTCGAACAGTGCCGGCAGGATCGCGACATTGGCCGGCGTCGCGCTGCCCAGGCCCGAGCCGATGCGGATGAAATCGCCGGGCACATTCTTCAGCATGATCGGCCGCTTGTCGGCGGCGGCCTGGCCGACGAGGCCTTCGCGCAGGTCGAACTTGGACTTCAGCATCTCGCGGTTCTCGGCGCCGTAGCTGGAGGCAAGCTCCAGTGCGGTTTCCTCGCCGTCGCGATTGGTGACGTAGAACACGCCATATTGCGCGTCGACCAGCGGCGCGAGCTCGGACATGATGAGATTGGTGACGGTGGTGAGGTCGCGCTCGCCCTGCAGCATGCGGCTGAATCGGGCGAGGTTGGTCTTGAGCCAGTCCTGCTCCGCATTCTTCAAGGTCTGATCCTTGAGGTTGCGGATCATCTCATTGATGTTGTCCTTTAGCGCGGCCATCTCGCCCGAGGCCTCGACCGCGATCGAGCGGGTGAGGTCGCCCTTGGTCACCGCGGTCGCGACATCGGCGATCGAGCGGACCTGGTTGGTCAGATTGGCGGCGAGCTGGTTGACGTTGTCGGTGAGGTCGCGCCACAGGCCGGCGGCGCCGGGCACGCGCGCCTGGCCGCCGAGCTTGCCCTCGATGCCGACCTCGCGCGCCATGTTGGTGACCTGGTCGGCGAAGGTCGCGAGCGTCTCGATCATGAAGTTGATCGTCTCGGCAAGTGCTGCGATCTCGCCCTTGGCGTCGACCGTCAGCTTGCGCTTGAGGTTGCCCTGGGCAACCGCGGTGACGACGTCGGCGATGCCGCGCACCTGATTGGTCAGATTGGTCGCCATCAGGTTGACGTTGTCGGTGAGGTCCTTCCAGGTGCCGCCGACGCCGGGCACCTGCGCCTGACCGCCGAGCTTGCCTTCGGTGCCGACCTCGCGCGCCACGCGCGTCACCTCCGAGGCGAATGAGTTGAGCTGGTCGACCATGGTGTTGATCGTGTTCTTCAGCTCGAGGATCTCGCCCTTCACGTCGACCGTGATTTTCTTGGAGAGGTCGCCGCGCGCGACGGCGGTGGTGACGTCGGCGATGTTGCGCACCTGGCCGGTCAGATTGTCGGCCATCAGGTTGACGTTGTCGGTCAGGTCCTTCCAGGTGCCGGCGACGCCGCGCACCTGCGCCTGACCGCCGAGCTTGCCCTCGGTGCCGACCTCGCGCGCCACGCGCGTCACCTCCGAGGCGAAGCTGTTGAGCTGATCGACCATGGTGTTGATCGTGTTCTTCAGCTCGAGAATCTCGCCGCGCACGTCGACCGTGATCTTCTTCGACAGATCGCCCGAGGCGACCGCGGTGGTGACCTCGGCGATGTTGCGCACCTGACCGGTGAGGTTTGCCGCCATGGCGTTGACGTTGTCGGTCAGATCCTTCCAGGTGCCGCCGACGCCGGGCACCTGCGCCTGACCGCCGAGGCGGCCTTCGGTGCCGACCTCGCGCGCTACGCGGGTGACTTCGGAGGCGAATGAGTTGAGCTGATCGACCATGACGTTGATCGTGTTCTTCAGCTCGAGGATCTCGCCCTTCACGTCGACCGTGATCTTCTTCGACAGGTCGCCCAGCGCCACCGCGGTGGTCACTTCGGCGATGTTGCGCACCTGGCCTGTGAGATTGCCGGCCATCAGGTTGACGTTGTCGGTGAGGTCCTTCCAGGTGCCGGCGACGCCTTCGACCTGCGCCTGGCCGCCGAGCTTGCCTTCCGAGCCGACCTCGCGGGCGACGCGGGTCACCTCCGAGGCGAAGCCGTTGAGCTGGTCGACCATGGTGTTGATCGTGTTCTTCAGCTCGAGAATCTCGCCCTTCACGTCGACCGTGATCTTCTTCGACAGATCGCCGCGCGCAACGGCGGTGGTCACCTCGGCGATGTTGCGCACCTGGCCGGTCAGGTTCGCCGCCATCAGGTTGACGTTGTCGGTGAGGTCGGCCCAGGTGCCGGCGACGCCGGGCACCGCGGCCTGGCCGCCGAGCTTGCCTTCCGAGCCGACCTCGCGCGCCACGCGCGTCACTTCCGAGGCGAAGCCGTTGAGCTGGTCGACCATGGTGTTGATCGTATTCTTCAGCTCGAGGATCTCGCCTTTCACGTCGACCGTGATCTTCTTCGACAAGTCGCCGGTGGCGACCGCGGTGGTGACCTCGGCGATGTTGCGCACCTGGCCGGTGAGATTGCCGGCCATCAGGTTGACGTTGTCGGTGAGGTCCTTCCAGGTGCCGGCGACGCCGGGCACCTGCGCCTGACCGCCGAGCTTGCCTTCGGTGCCGACCTCGCGGGCGACGCGGGTCACCTCCGAGGCGAAGCCGTTGAGCTGGTCGACCATGGTGTTGATCGTGTTCTTCAGCTCGAGAATTTCGCCCTTCACGTCGACCGTGATCTTCTTGGAGAGATCGCCCGAGGCAACCGCGGTGGTCACTTCGGCGATGTTGCGGACCTGGCCGGTGAGGTTCGCCGCCATCAGGTTGACGTTGTCGGTGAGGTCCTTCCAGGTGCCGCCGACGCCTTCGACGCGGGCCTGGCCGCCGAGCTTGCCTTCGGTGCCGACCTCGCGGGCGACGCGAGTCACCTCCGAGGCGAAGCCGTTGAGCTGGTCGACCATGGTGTTGATCGTGTTCTTCAGCTCGAGGATCTCGCCCTTCACCTCGACGGTGATCTTCTTGGAGAGGTCGCCCGAGGCGACCGCGGTGGTCACTTCGGCGATGTTGCGCACCTGGCCGGTGAGGTTGGTTGCCATCGCGTTGACGTTGTCGGTGAGGTCCTTCCAGGTGCCGGCGACGCCCTTCACCCGCGCCTGGCCGCCGAGCTTGCCTTCGGTGCCGACCTCGCGCGCCACGCGCGTCACCTCCGAGGCGAAGCTGTTGAGCTGATCGACCATGGTGTTGACCACCTTGCCGATGCGCAGGAACTCGCCGCGCAGCGGCCGGCCGTCGATCTCGACCGTCATCGATTGCGACAGATCGCCTTTCGCCACCGCACCGATGACGCGGGCGACCTCGGCGGTCGGCTGAACCATGTCCTCGATCAGCTCGTTGACCGAGCCGATCGCGATTTCCCAGCCGCCGGTCGCGTTCTTGACACGGCCGCGCTGGCTGATCTTGCCTTCCTTGCCGACCACCTGGGAGAGGCGGCCGAGCTCATCGGCCATGCCCTCGTTGAGGCTCGCAATCTCGTTGAAGAGCCGCGCGATCTCGCTGTCGTAGCCAGGGAGATCCTCGGGAAGGCGGACGGTGAAATCGCCGCGGCGGAAGCTCCTGAGAGCGCCAAGCAGCTGACGGCGATCGAGCTGATCGCGTGGAGTTTCGATGTTCAAGCCTACCCTCCCGAAGCGGTCCCCCCACTCCGAAATGCAAGCCA
>Ga0068855_100012838_pt1 | contig 10107 bp, 3 predicted proteins | sample KBSCornC52_FD_66592 | JGI IMG/M metagenome (GOLD analysis project Ga0068855, IMG submission 66592) | Corn rhizosphere microbial communities from Kellogg Biological Station, Michigan, USA - KBS Corn C5-2 | ecosystem: Host-associated > Plants > Roots > Rhizosphere > Soil ... | reverse complement strand
ATGGCCCAGGGGATGATGCGCCGCGGATTCTGGATTTCATCGCCCATGGCCGAGCCGGATTCGACCCCGCCGAAGGCGAAGAAAACGCTGGACCAGAAGATGGCGTTGCCGAGCGAGAAGTGCGGCACGAGGGCGGACCAGGTGAAGTGATTTGCCGATCCGAAGCGCAGGAACGCTGCAAAGGCGAGGGCGATGAGCGCGACGAGCGGCAGGATGGCTCCGAGCGAACAGATGTTGTTGAGCCACTTTCCGAGGTTCACGCCGCGGATGTTGATGACGGTGATGATGGCGAGCCACACGACGGCGAATCCCATGTAGTAGTAGGGATTTGCAGAGAGGCCGCGGGCGCGCGCGCCGAAAGCAAACAGCGTTGAGGCCGCGCCGAAATAAAGTACGCCGGGAAAGTAGGGCAGGTTGCTCATCAGGTAGGTCCACGCGGAGAGGAAGCCCGACGCGTCCCCGAATGCTTCGCGGGTCCACACGTAGATGCCGCCCTCTTGCGGGTAGCGCGAAGACAGCTCCATCACGCTCGCAGCAAGCGGAATAAAAAAGCAGACGAGCGCGGCGATCCAGACAAACAGGATGCTGGGGCCGGCCGCCGCGGCCATCGCCGTCCAGCGTACGCTCAACCCGCTGACCACGTAGAACAACACCAGGTCGCGGAAACGAATACCTCGTGTGAGCGCGGGGACTGAAGGCATGTGCGCGGAGGATATCAGACGGGCGGGGAGCGGAGCTAGCGGAGTTAGCGGAGGCAGCTAAGGAAAGGCCCGGCGATCTGCCATCGCCGGGCCTTGGAGTTATCGAGTGGGACGCTACACTGTGACGCGATGCCGCTGCGCGACCGGCTCGCTTTTGGTGGCGAGATATTTGTCCACCGCTTCGGCGGCCTTGCGGCCTTCCGCGATGGCCCACACGACAAGCGACTGGCCGCGCCGCATGTCGCCGGCGGCGAAGATGTTCTCAACCGAAGACTGGAAGTCGGTGGTGGCCACGTTGCCGCGTGCGTCGAGCGCGAGGCCGAGCTGCTCGACCATGCCATTCCGCACCGGACCGAGGAAGCCCATGGCAAGGAGGACGAGATCGACATCCATGGTGAACTCGGAGCTGGCCAGTGGTTCAAACTTGGGCGGCGGCCCCACGCGATGCCCGTGGAGCTGCTTGACATTGCCGTTCTCGTCGCCGGTGAAGCGGAGGGAGTTGATGCTCCAGTCGCGGACACCGCCTTCTTCATGCGCGCTTTCGGTGCGGAGTTGCAGGGGCCAGAGCGGCCAGGGCGTTGATCCCGCGCGCGACTCGGGCGGCTTAGGCATGATCTCGAACTGATGCACGCTCTTTGCGCCCTGGCGATGGCTGGTGCCGAGGCAGTCAGCGCCGGTATCGCCGCCTCCGATGATGAGCACGCGCTTCCCCGTGGCGAGAATGTCGCGGGACGGGTCGAGCGTGTCGCCTTCATTACGGCGGTTCTGCTGCGGCAGGAACTCCATCGCGAAGTGAATGCCCTTGAGCTCGCGGCCGGGGATGTTGAGGTCGCGTGGATGCTCGGCCCCGCCACAGAGCAGGATGGCGTCGTAGTGCTCCGTCAGGGTTTCGACCGGGATGTTGACGCCGACGTGGGCATTGGTGAGGAAGGTGACGCCCTCAGCCTTCATCTGCGCGAGGCGGCGATCGATGACATGCTTTTCGAGCTTGAAGTTGGGAATGCCGTAGCGCAGCAGTCCGCCAATGCGGTCGTTCTTTTCGTAAACCGTAACCGAGTGTCCGGCGCGGCGAAGCTGCTGCGCGGCGGCCAATCCTGACGGTCCGCTGCCGACGACGGCGACGCGCTTGCCCGTGTTGTTCTCGGGCGGCTCGGGCCGGATCCAGCCCTCGTCCCATGCGCGCTCGACGATGCTGCGCTCGATCACCTTAATGGAAACGGGTGGCTCGGTAATGCCGAGGACGCACGCGGCCTCGCAGGGCGCCGGGCAGATGCGGCCGGTGAACTCGGGGAAGTTGTTGGTCGCATGCAGGCGGCGCATGGCGGCTTCCCAGCGGTTGTTGTAAACAAGGTCATTCCAATCGGGAATGATGTTGTTTACCGGGCAGCCAGTGTGGCAGAAGGGCACGCCGCAGTCCATGCATCGCGCGGCCTGGTCGCGCTGCTTTTCTTCAGGAAACGGATTGTAGATTTCGAACCAGTCCTTGATGCGCTCTTCTGGCTTGCGGCGCGTGGGCTGTTCGCGTTCAATCTCAAGAAAGCCGGTAACTTTACCCATGGTGCACCTCGGTAGCGCCTGCGGGCGTTGCGATTACCAGAGGCGGCTTGGGGGTAGATGTCTGTGCCGCATCCAGGCGAGGCACGCCGAGAACGCGCTTGAACTCGTGCGGGAAGACCTTGATGAAATTGCCTTGCGCCTGGGCAAAGTGCTCCAGGATCCACGCCGCGCGTGGGCTGCCGGTCAGGTCGCGATGGCGCTCAAGGAGCCCGCGCACGATGGCAATGTCCTCATCGCCCACGAGCGGTTCGAGATCGACGCTGGCCTGGTTGCAGCGGCGCGAAGCAAAGTCGCCCGCGTCGTCATAAACATAGGCGAGCCCGCCGCTCATTCCGGCGGCAAAGTTGCGCCCGGTCGACCCGATGACCACAACCGTGCCGCGGGTCATGTATTCGCAGCCATGGTCACCCACGCCTTCCACCACAGCCGTGGCGCCGGAGTTACGCACCGCGAACCGCTCGCCCGCAATGCCGTTCAGGAAGACCTCGCCGCTCGTCGCGCCGTAGAGCACCACATTGCCGACGAGGATACTTTCTTCCGGCAAAAAGCTGGATGTCTTATGCGGATAGGCAATGATGCGCCCGCCACTGAGACCCTTGCCCAGGTAATCGTTCGAGTCGCCTTCGAGCTCAAGCGTCACTCCGGAAGGAACGAACGCTCCGAAGCTCTGCCCTGCCGATCCGTGGAACTTGAAATGAATGGTGCCGTCGGGCAGGCCTTCCGCCCCGTAGCGCCGTGCGATCTCGCCGCCCAGCATGGCGCCCACTGTGCGGTGCACATTGCGGATGGCGAAGGTGTGACGAACCTGTTTCTTCGACTTGAGAGCGGTGGCCGCTTTCTCGAGCAGCGAGTGATCGAGCGCGGCATCAAGACCGTGATCCTGCTTCTTGACGCAGCGGCGGGCAACCCGCGACGGCAGCTCGGGCGCGTAAAGAATCGATTCCAGGTCGATGCCCTTGGCCTTCCAGTGCGCGTCGGCGAGGACGCTGTCGAGTTTGTCCACACGCCCAATCATCTCGTCCATGGTGCGGAACCCGAGCTTTGCCATGTGCTCGCGCACCTGCTCGGCCAGGAAGAAGAAGAAGTTGATGACGTGCTCCGGCTGGCCGGTAAACTTGGCGCGCAACACCGGGTCCTGCGTCGCAATGCCCACCGAACACGTATTCAGGTGGCACTTGCGCATCATGATGCAGCCCATCGTGATGAGCGGCGTGGTCGCAAAGCCAAATTCTTCCGCGCCAAGCAGCGCTGCAATCACCACGTCGCGGCCGGTCTGCAGTTTGCCATCGGTCTGCACGCGGATGCGGCTGCGCAGATCGTTGAGCAGCAGGACTTGTTGGGTCTCTGCGAGGCCGAGTTCCCACGGCAGCCCCGCGTGCCGGATCGACGAGAGCGGCGAAGCGCCCGTGCCACCGGTGTCGCCGGAGATGAGCACCACGTCGGCATGCGCCTTGGCCACACCCGCCGCGACTGTGCCCACGCCCACTTCCGAGACCAGCTTCACCGCGATGCGTGACTTCGGATTGACGTTCTTCAGGTCGTAGATGAGCTGCGCCAGATCCTCGATCGAGTAGATGTCGTGATGTGGCGGCGGCGAAATAAGTCCCACACCAGGCGTCGAGTGCCGAGTCTTCGCGATCACTTCATCCACCTTGTGACCGGGAAGCTGTCCGCCTTCGCCGGGCTTTGCACCCTGCGCCATCTTGATCTGCAACTCGTCCGCGTTCACCAGGTAATTCGTCGTGACACCAAAACGGCCGCTGGCCACCTGCTTGATGGCGCTGCGGCGCGAATCGCCGTTCGCGTCCGGCTTGAAGCGCGCGTCGTCTTCGCCGCCTTCGCCCGTGTTCGACATCCCGCCGATGCGGTTCATCGCAATGGCGAGCGTCTCGTGCGCTTCCTTGCTGATAGAGCCGTAAGACATGGCGCCGGTGACAAAGCGCTTCACGATGTCTTTGGCCGGCTCCACTTCCTCAATGGCCAAAGGCTTGTCCGCCAGCTTGAACTGCAGCAGGCCGCGCAGCGTGCACAGCGTGCGGTTCTGCCCGTCGATCAGGTCCGTGTATTCCTGGAAAGTAGTGGGACTGTTCTGCCTCACCGCGTGCTGCAGCTTGCTGATAGTCAGAGGATTGAGCAGGTGATATTCGCCGTTCACGCGGTACTGATACTGTCCGCCGACCACGAGCTCGGTTTCGGAATCGGTCAACGGTTGGAACGCGAACGCATGCTTCAACTGCGCCTCGCGCGCCAGCACGTCCAGGCCCACGCCTTCGATGCGCGATGCGGTTCCAGAGAAGTAGCTGTCAACCAGCGCCTTGTTGAGTCCAACCGCTTCAAACACCTGCGCGCCGCGATAGCTCTGCAGCGTGCTGATGCCCATCTTCGAGAAAGTTTTGAGCAGGCCCTTGTTAATAGCCTTGATGAAGTGCTTCTCGGCCTGGTTGCCGGTCACGTTGTGCGGCAGCAGCCCGCGGCGCTTGAGATCGTGCAGCGTCTCAATGGCGAGATAGGGATTGATTGCGCTCGCGCCATATCCAATCAGCAAAGCGAAGTGCATCACTTCGCGCGGCTCACCGCTTTCAATAATGAGCGCCACCTGCGTGCGTGTCTTCTCGCGCACCAGCCGGTTGTGCACGGCGGCCATAGCCAGCAGTGAAGGTATCGGCGCATAGGTCGAATCGACACCGCGGTCAGAGATGATCAGCAGCGAATAACCCGAGGCGATCGCATGCGATGCGCGATTGCCCAGATCGTCGAGCGCATGCTTCAGTCCCCGCTCGCCATCCTCGGCGCGGAAGAGCGCAGGCAGCGTGGTAGCCAGCAAATCTCCTGACGACACGCGGCGCAGCTTTTCGAGATCGCGGTTAGTCAGGATCGGGTGCGGCAGCTTCAGCGTGTGACAGTTCTCCGGCGTCTCGTCCAGAATGTTGCGCTCGGTGCCGATGTAGCTGATGAGCGACATTACCATCTCTTCGCGAATGGGATCGATGGGAGGATTCGTCACCTGCGCGAAGAGCTGCTTGAAATAGTTGAACAGCGGCTGGGGGCGGTCAGACAGGCAGGCGAGCGGCGTGTCCGTACCCATGGAGCCGATGGGCTCTTCGCCCTTGGCGCCCATCGGCGCGAGCAGGATGCGCAGATCTTCTTCGCTGTAGCCGTAGGCGCGCTGCCGGCGCAGCAGCGTTTCAGGATTCGATGCAATCACGCGCGACGGCTCGGGCAACTGGTCGAGCGTGACCTGCTGCTCCTGCAGCCACTGCGCGTAGGGCTGGCGCGACGCCAGGTCCTTCTTGATTTCGCCGTCTGAAATAATCCGCTTCTGCACCGTGTCCACCAGGAACATGCGGCCCGGCTGCAACCGGCCCTTCTTGCGGATATCTTCCGCCGGCAGATCGAGCACGCCGGCTTCCGAGGCGAGCACCACCAGGTCGTCCTTGGTAACGAAGTAGCGGCCGGGGCGCAGTCCGTTGCGGTCGAGTGTCGCGCCAATCACGCGGCCGTCTGTAAACGCGATGGCCGCGGGGCCGTCCCAGGGCTCCATCAGCGATGCGTGGTACTCGTAGAAAGCGCGCTTGTCTTCGTCCATGTCCGGATTGCCGGCCCACGCCTCGGGAATCAGCATCGCCATCACGTGCGGCAGCGACCGGCCGGACTGGAAGAGAAACTCAACCGCATTGTCGAGCGACGCCGAGTCGCTCCCGCCAGGAACGATCACCGGAAACAGCTTCTCAATGTGTTCTCCGTGCACCGGATGTTCGAGCACCGACTGCCGGGCGTTCATCCAGCTCACGTTGCCGCGGATCGTGTTGATCTCGCCGTTGTGCGCCACATAGCGGTATGGGTGCGCCAGCTTCCAGCTCGGAAACGTATTCGTTGAGAAGCGCTGGTGCACCAGGGCCAGCGCGCTGCTCACCAGCGGATTCGCCAGCTCGAAATAAAACTTCTCGATCTGCGGAGCCAGCATCAGGCCCTTGTAGATGATGGTGCGGCAGGAGAACGAAGGAACGTAAAAGTGCTCCTTGCCTTCAATGTCGGAGTGCGCGATTTCGATTTCCGTGCGGCGCCGAATTTTGTAAAGGAGCCGCTCGAAAGCTTCCTCGTCCACGTCCTCGGGGCGGCGCACGAAGAGCTGCTCTATATAAGGTTGCGAGTTGCGGGCCTCGCGACCGATGGCATCGCCATTCACGGGGGTATCGCGCCAGCCGATGACGGCCGCGCCTTCCTCCGTAGCGATACGCTCGATCACGCCTTCGCACTGCAGGCGGCTGTGCTTATCCACCGGCAGAAAGCACATGGCCACGCCGTATGCACCCTCATTGGGCAGGGGCATGCCGAGCTCGCCGCATTCGCGCGCGAAGAAGACGTGGGGAATCTGAATCAGGATGCCTGCGCCGTCGCCGGTCTCGGGATCGCAACCCGCGGCTCCCCGATGGGTGAGGTTGATTAGAACCTCCAGCCCCTTGCGGATAATGTCGTGGCTCTTTTCACCCTTGATGCTCGCGACAAGGCCCATCCCGCAGGCGTCATGCTCGTTCTGCGGATGATAGAGGCCCTGGGGTGCGGGTACACGAAGACTGCGATCGGATGATTGCATGGCAAACCCTTTGCGATCAGATGTGACGGCAAAGGTTTTCTGCCGCCCTTACTCTCGAAAGATGACGATGCTCGTGCGTTATCCGCCGAGGTTTTAAGTTTCAGCGTGCAAGCGTCGTGACTGGCGACTCCGGAGTGGTGCTGGAGCTTTTAATATAACCGAAATGTTCGTCAAGACAAATAGTCAAGATCGCCATAATGCCAACAAAAACGCCCCGCGGGTTGTGCATTCCGCGGGGCGTCGAGACCAGTTGGCTAATTAAAGCCTATATATCAACAGCTCACGCTCGTAGATCATCTCCGGCGGCAGATGGTCGTGGAGCTCGATAAAAAGCCCTTCGTGGCCGATCACTTCCTGCTTCCAGGCTTCGCGGTCCACTTCCATCAACGCATCGAAATTTTCGCGCGGAAAGTCGAGGCCGGACCAGTCGATGTCGTCATAACGCGGCACCCACCCAATGGCGATTTCGCGGCCATGCGTGCGTCCTTGAACGCGCTCCACAATCCAGCGAAGCACGCGCATGTTGTCGCCGAACCCGGGCCACAGGAACTTTCCTTGAGAACTTTTGCGGAACCAGTTGACATGAAAAATGCGCGGCGTTCGATCCAGTCCGCGCTGCATCTTGAGCCAGTGACGGAAATAGTCACCCATGTGGTACCCACAAAAGGGCAGCATGGCCATGGGGTCGCGGCGCACCTTGCCCACGGCACCGGCTGCGGCGGCTGTGGTCTCCGAGCCCATGGTGGCGCCGATGTAGACGCCGCTGCTCCAGTTGAAGGCCTGGTAAACCAGCGGCAGCGTGGTGGAGCGCCTGCCGCCGAAGATGATGGCCTCGATGGGCACGCCGTCGGGTGATTCCCACGCCGGATCCATCGTGGGGCATTGCGAGGCGGGGGCGGTGAAGCGGCCGTTGGGATGCGCGGCAGTGCGGCCGGTCTGGCGGCCGATCTCCGGCGTCCATCGCTCCCCGCGCCAGTCTTCGCATTCCGCAGGCGGAGCGGCGGTCATGCCTTCCCACCACACGCCGCCCTCGGGAGTGAGCGCGACGTTGGTGAAAATCGAGTTTTTTGCCAGCGTGGCCATCGCCACTGGATTGGTCTTGACGCTGGTGCCGGGAGCCACGCCAAAGAATCCCGCCTCGGGGTTGATTCCGCGCAGGTTGCCGCTGGCGTCGGGCCGAATCCACGCAATGTCGTCGCCGACGGTCCACACCCTCCAGCCCTTCATGGCCTTGGGCGGAATGAGCATGGCGAAATTTGTTTTGCCGCAGGCTGAGGGAAAGGCGGCGGCGACGTACGTTTTGTGGCCGTCGGGATCTTCGACGCCCAGGATGAGCATGTGCTCGGCCATCCAGCCTTCATCGCGGGCGATATTGGACGCAATCCGCAGGGCGAAACACTTTTTGCTGAGCAACGCATTGCCGCCGTAGCCGGAACCGTAGGACCAGATCTCGCGCGTCTCAGGAAAATGCACGATGTACTTGGTGTCGTTGCAGGGCCAGGACACATCTTTTTCGCCGGGCTTGAGCGGCGCGCCCACCGAGTGCAGGCAGGGGACGACGCGCTTCTCGTCCTTATCGATCTCGGCAAACACGGGAGCGCCGATGCGGGCCATGATGCGCATGTTCACGACGACGTAAGGCGAGTCGGTGAGCTGCACGCCGATGCCCGACATGGGCGAGCCGACCGGGCCCATGCTGAAAGGCAGCACGTACATGGTGCGTCCGCGCATGCAGCCCTTGAATAGCTGTTTGAGGCGCCGGCGCATGACGTAGGGATCTTCCCAGTTATTTGTGGGGCCTGCGGCGTCCTTTGAAAGCGAGCAGATGTAAGTGCGATCTTCCACGCGGGCCACATCACTGGGCGAAGAACGTGCATAGTAGCAGCCTGGCCAGAGTTCCTGGTTGAGCCGCGTGAACGTACGCGCCTGAACCAGTCGCTCGCACAGAAAGTCGTACTCGGCCTGCGATCCGTCTACCCAGTGGATGCTGTCGGGGCGGCACAACTCCGCCATCTTCTCCACCCAGCGGATCAGATGCTTGTTTTTGGTGAGGACCTTTGTACCCAGTGCAGGCTCGACGGCTACAGAAGCTTTCATGCGGGACCGTACTCCTCATTAGCATTTTAACCAGCGAGCCCGCTTCTCTGGTCCGCAGCGGGCAGTGGTCCGCGGCGGACCCGCCATGGACGGCGCAAAGGACGCTCGGCGCGAAAGTGCTTGACGATGACGCACTTTGGTGATGGAGTCAACTTGGCTGCGCAACAGGGCATCTGATGTTCCCAGCGGAGTTGTGGAGATGAGCGAGACCATGGCAGCGTCTTCAGCAGCGGCAGGGAGTTCGGGCGGTCACGTCCTCATCACCGGTGGAGCGGGCTTTATCGGCGCCAACCTCGCGGCGCGCCTGCTGACCGCAACCAATGCCCGCGTGACCGTCCTCGATAATCTCTCACGGCCGGGCTCTGAGGCGAATCTGGCGTGGCTGCAATCGCAGGCGCATGCCGGCCGGTTCCGCTTTCTTCGCGCGGATGTGCGCGGCGTTTCGGCGGTGCGGCAAGCCGCGAACGGGGCGTCCGAAATCTACCACCTGGTGAATCACTGCGCGGACACCGCGGACTCGCAAAGCGAATTCGATGTGCATGTGAACGGCACGCTGAATGTGCTGGATGCGGCGCGGCGTTCCTCGCTCAGGCCGCCCGTGCTGTATGTGTCCACGGCGAAAGTATACGAGCCGATGCCCTCGAACATGCTGCGTGCGGAGGGGGCGCGATTTGTTCCCATTGAACCCGGGTTCCGCGGAATTCCAGAGCGGGCGACGACCCAGCCCGACTCCCCGTACGTGTGCTGGAAGGGCCTGGCAGACCGGCAGTTTCTCGACTACGGGCGGACCCATGAGCTCCCGGTTATCGCGGTGCGCTGTGACACCGTCGCTGGGCCGCGGCAGTTTGAAAACGAAGGGCACGGCTGGGTGGCGCACCTGATGTATTCCATCCTCGCGGACAACCCGGTGACCGTGTATGGAAGCGGGCTGCAGGTGCGCGATGTTCTCCATGTCTCGGACGTGATAAACGCAATTCTCGCAGCGCGCGATTTCCGCGCCGTGACCGCCGGCGAAGCGTACAACGTGGGTGGCGGAGCGTCGCATACGGCATCCGTGCTGGAGATGATTCAGTTGATCGAGCGCACCTGCCACCGCCACGCCCGAGTTCATCACGCTGCTCCGCGCGCCGGCGATCGCGCGTTCTACATGGCCGACGC
>Ga0068855_100012835_pt1 | contig 10108 bp, 8 predicted proteins | sample KBSCornC52_FD_66592 | JGI IMG/M metagenome (GOLD analysis project Ga0068855, IMG submission 66592) | Corn rhizosphere microbial communities from Kellogg Biological Station, Michigan, USA - KBS Corn C5-2 | ecosystem: Host-associated > Plants > Roots > Rhizosphere > Soil ... | reverse complement strand
CCGGTAATCCCGCAGCCGGTAGCGCCACAATCCGAATCTGCTTCCACGGAGTGGCTTGCCGAACTGGCGCGGATCGTCGGCTCTGCCAATGCGCCGGTCCATATAGTCGAGAATCTCCCGCTGAATAGAGCGATCAAGCTTGCGCAAGTCCTTTGATGCTTCCGGGTCGTACTCGATCTGCCAGCTCACAAATTCGCTCTGGCGTTAGAGCCCGAGTTCTTTTCGCACCTGTCGACTAGTGAGAGCCGGGCGGCGCTTTTCCAGGCGCGCCTCTGCAATATAGCGGTCCTCAAGGTCTTCGAGATTCTCTTCGATTAGTTCGCGAACGTAGAAAGTCTTGGTGCGGCCGGTTATCCGGGCCAGCGCGTCGAGGCGGCGCTCCACATCGGGATCGAGGCGCAGGGAAAGCATAATTCTAACTTAAGTATGACATATCTTACTTGTATGACGTTGGCTCGGGACTCGCTCCCGTCCGACTACGACCTCAGCCACCGCCGATTGTCTATCGGGCATGGTATTGTTGCCGGTCTCGCCCTGGCTCCCAGCGAGGATCTATCGAGCGGCGTCCCGTTAGCGATCGAATCCGCTCTCACTGGGCTGAAAGCTTTCCCTGCGCCTTCGAACAACCCCAACCTGCAACCCAACAAGGGAAAAGAGCACAAATCCAAATCCCATCACAGGCAGAATTCGGTCGAGATCCCACCCGATTGGGCGCGTATGGCCGAGAAGCAGAATAACCCCAACAAAACGCCACCGAAAACAAGTGCACCAACAACGCCGAATTCGATACAAGACGCGATTGGCTCGCGGAGGCGTGAGCGCATGACCGCGACGAGGCTTCGAAAAACAGTACGGGACTTCCAGACGATGAGGAAGAAAGTCACGACGCCCACAACGAAGCCGAAGATCCCGCCTGAGTCCTTGCCGCCAGCCTCGAACCACGCGATCGCACTGAATAAGCCCACGACAGGCGACAAAACCAGGGCCAAAGCGACCGATATGACGTAGGACGATAGGCGATCGGGCTTCAGAGGATTCTCCGTTGACTCCCACCATTGCGTGCTGGCGGAGACGGGAGTCGTTTTTCCAGGCGCACCTCAGCGACTCCGTACCAATCGGCCAGTTCGCTCTCCGTGAACACATCGAAATCTTCCGCTATCCAGATCCTTCCTTTGTCGATTCCAGGGACGCGCTTCTTCGGCGCAAGCTTTTTTGCTCCGTAACTGGATTTTGCAGCCACGTCCATAGTCTAGCCGTTCCGCTCCCGCTATACTAAAGGTCTCCCCCGGGTTTTATATCGTATGGCGAACCCGTTCGTTCATCTTCACTGCCACACCGACTACTCGCTGCTCGATGGAGCCTGCGAGATCTCGCAGCTCATGAAGATGGTGGCGGAGCAGAAAATGCCGGCCGTCGCGATGACCGACCACGGCAACCTGTTCGGCGCGGTGGAGTTCTACAATCAGGCCAACGCCAACGGCGTACATCCGGTAATCGGCTGCGAAGTCTACGTCGCCCAACAGGGCATCGGCGTCAAGAGCGAATCCAACCGCTACAACCACTTGGTGCTCCTGTGCGAAAACCAGGAGGGCTACCGCAACCTCATTCAATTGGTCTCCACCGGTTATCTCGAGGGTTTCTACTACAAGCCGCGTATCGACAAAGACCTGCTCTCGCGCCATTCGAAAGGCCTGATCGCGCTCTCTGCCTGCCTGCGCGGCGACATCAACGAAACGTTGCTGCAAGACCGTTACGAAGACGCGCGCCGCATCGCCTACGAGTACACCGACCTGTTCGGCTCCAAAAACTTCTTCCTGGAATTGCAGGATCACGGCCTGGAGCCCGACGCCAAAGTCATGCCGCTGGTGTATCGACTGGCTTCCGACACCGGTATCCCGCTGGTGGCCACCAACGATTCCCACTACCTGCGCAAGACCGATGCTCGCGCCCATGAAATTCTGTTGTGCATTCAGACCGGCAAGTCGATGTCGGACCTGAACCGCATGCGCTTCGAGCAAGAAGCCTTCTACATCAAGACCCGCGAAGAGATGATGACGTTGTTTGGCGAAGTCGAGCACGCCCTAGACCGGACCTATGACATCGCCCAGCGCTGCCAGCTCAAGCTCGAGAAGGTAGCCGAGCCCTTCCCCCGCTTCCCGATTCCGCAGGATCACTCGACCGACAGCTTCTTTGAGTACGTCGCGCGCCAAGGATTCGAAAAACGTCGTGGACGCCTGGAAGCGCTGGCCGCACAGGGGCATTTGAAGCATGATCTAGCTGAGTACGCCGAGCGCCTGGACCGCGAAATCAAGACTATACAGGAGATGAAATTCTCCGGCTACTTCCTGATCGTGTGGGATTTCATCCGCTTCGCCAAACAGCGCAACATCCCGGTAGGCCCGGGACGCGGTTCGGCCGCCGGAAGTCTAGTGAGCTACGCCATGGAGATTACCGACATCGATCCCTTGGCCTATGGATTGCTGTTCGAGCGCTTCCTGAATCCCGAGCGTATCTCCATGCCCGATATCGATATCGATTTCTGCACCCGCGGGCGTGGCGAAGTGATCCAGTACGTCACCGAAAAATACGGGCGCGAGCAAGTCGCCCAAATCATAACCTTCGGCACCATGGGCGCGCGCGCGGCCATCAAAGACGTAGGACGCGTGCTCGACATGGGCTTCGGCGAAGTCGACCGCATCACCAAGCTGATCCCCACGATGCCGCTCAACATCAAGCTGAAGCAGGCGCGCCAGATGGAGCCGCAGATCGACGCACTGGCCCGCACGGACCCCAAGGTCAAAGAGGTTCTCGAGGTCGCCGAGCGCCTGGAGGGCATGGCGCGCAACGCGAGCGTTCACGCGGCCGGCGTGGTGATTTCTCCGCTTCCGCTGCGCGAGATCGTCCCGCTCTATAAGACCAACAAAGACGAAATTGTCACGCAGTACGACATGAACGGCCTGGAGAAGCTGTCGCTCCTCAAGATGGACTTCCTGGGTTTGACTACGCTCACCATCATCGCGGATGCGCTAAAGCTGATCGAGCGCCATCGCGGCATCAAGCTCACCGTGGAAGAACTTCCCATCGACGATCAGCAGACCTATTCACAGATTTTCAGCAAGGCGCTCACCAGCGGCGTATTCCAGTTCGAATCCGCCGGGATGCGCGACGTGCTGCGTCGTTATCAACCCGATCGCGTCGAAGACCTGATCGCCCTCAACGCACTCTACCGGCCCGGTCCCATGGATATGATCGATGATTTCGTCGATCGCAAACACGGCCGCAAGGAAGTGGTCTACGACGTTCCCGAGCTGAAACAGATTCTCGAAGAAACCTACGGCGTCATGGTCTACCAGGAGCAGGTGATGCAGATCTCCAACCGCATCGCCGGCTATTCGCTGGGCGACGCCGACCTGCTGCGCCGGGCGATGGGGAAGAAGAAGGTCGAGGAAATGGCTAAGCACCGCGAGTTGTTCGTCGCCGGAGCGAAGAAGAACGGCCATCCCGCCAAAAAAGCCGAGCGAATTTTCGATCAGATGGAGAAGTTCGCCGGCTACGGCTTCAACAAGTCGCATTCGGCGGCGTACGCGTACCTCGCCTACGTGACCGCTTATCTCAAAGCGCACTATCCCATCGAGTTCATGTCGGCGCTGCTGACATCTGAAACCGGCAATACGGCGAAGGTGGTCAAATACATAAATGAATGCCGTGAAATGCACATCCGAGTGCTGGCGCCCGACGTCAACTCCTCCGACCTAGACTTTACGCCGGTCGTTTCCGGACCCGACGAGGGCATCCGCTTCGGCCTCGGTGCCATCAAAAACGTAGGCGCGAATGCGGTCGAGTCCATCGCAAAAGCGCGTACCGCGGACGGCCCTTTCACCTCTCTCTACGATTTCTGCGAGCGTGTGGACCTGGGCGCAGTGAACCGGCGCATGATTGAGAGCTTCATCAAGGCCGGAGCCATGGATACCCTCGAAGGCACCCGCGCGCAACTCATGGCCGTGATCGATAGCGCCATGGAAAACGGCACGCGCGTATGGAAGGACCGCGCCAGTGGCCAGTCCGGCCTGTTCGCCATGCTCACCGCTGAGCAGCCCGCCGCCGAACACCCGCTCCCCAAAGTTCCCGACTGGACCGGCCCGGAGAAACTCACCAGCGAAAAAGAGATGCTGGGCTTCTATATCACCGGCCATCCGCTGGATCAATACAAAGACAAGGCCGCCGAACTAGCCACCCACACCACTTCGAATCTGGAAGGTCTTCAAAAGGGCGCGGAAGTGGCGCTATGCGGCATTCTGACGGCGATTCAGCGCAAGCGTACCCGCGAAGGCAAACCCTGGGCTGCGATGCAGATTGAAGACCTGGAAGGCTCCGTCGAAGCCCTGCTGTTTTCGACGCAATACGAGCGCCTCAACCCGTCGTTGAACGAAGACAAAGCCGTGCTCATCCGTGGCCTGGTGCTACCGGAAGAAAACGCTCCGCCTAAGATTTCGGTACAGGAGATTGTACCGCTCGAGGTTGCCCGCGTGAACCTGCCGTCGTTGATTTCGATCAAGGTGCCGGTAAATGGCGCTGCGGCATCGGCCGATTGCGCCGCCGCGCTCCAAAACTTGTTCCGCGCCAAACCCGGCGAAACCGAGGTCCGCCTGCGCCTCGAAAAACCTCGCGACTTCTCAGTTATCCTGGATGTGACCGTCAAGGTGCGGCCGGACAAGGAATTCTGCGCCGAAGTCTCCCGCCTGTGCGGAGCCGAAGCGATGGAAGTTCTGGCCAACTGACGCGACCGCTGCATGGCTGACTCCCAAACTCCCCCGCCCTCGAATCCCAGTTGGGATCGCGTGCTACTCGCCCGTCACCCGAAGCGTCCGCACTCGCTCGATTACATCCAGCGTCTGTTCACTGATTTCCATGAGATCCATGGCGACCGTTTCTTTGCCGATGACCACGCCATGGTCACCGGGATGGGCTGGTTCGAAGAACGCCCGGTGATGGTGATCGGCCAGCAAAAGGGGCGCGACACCAAGCAGAAAGTTTTCCGCAACTGGGGCATGCCCAAGCCCGAAGGTTACCGCAAAGCCATGCGCGCGATGGAGCTGGCGGCCAAGTTTTCGCGACCCATCATTTCGCTGATTGATACGCTGGGCGCCTACCCGGGCCTCGACGCCGAGGAACGCGGCCAGGCGGAGGCCATCGCCTACAACCTCCGCGAGATGTCGCGGCTGGGCGTGCCGGTGATCGTGATCGTGATCGGCGAAGGCGGCAGCGGCGGCGCGCTGGGCGTGGCTGTCGGCAATCGCATTTACATGCTACAGAACGCCTGGTATAGCGTTATTTCGCCGGAAAGCTGCGCCGCGATCATCTATCGCGATTCCGCCCGCGCGCCGGAAGCGGCGGCGGCGCTCAAGATTACGGCACCGGATCTTCTCAACTTGGGCTTAATCGACGGCATCATTCCCGAACCGGGCGAAGGCGCGCACACCGATCCCGATGCCGCGGCTGAAGCCATCCGCATCACCTTGCGCACGAGCTTGGCCGAGCTTTCCGGATTAACCCCGAAACAGCTCATCGACGACCGCTACCAAAAGTTCCGCAAAATGGGTTCGTTCTTCACCGAGACTGCGGCGGTGGTGCGATGAAGAAACCGGTGCTGGTCGGAATTCTGATTGTGCTGGTGATCCTGGGAGTCATCGTATATTCGAGCATGAACCTCGCCAGCCACCGCTACGAGGCCTGCATGACCTTCAACGGCCAAACCAATTGCCGCACCGCGTCCGGCTCCACCGAAGCATTTGCGACACGCACCGCCATTTCCAATGCCTGCGCCGGCATAGCCTCGGGTGTCACAGATTCGATTGCCTGCGAGCAATCCCAACCTACTAAACTAACCAAGCTAAAATAATTCCACACGGGGTACTGAATGCAAATGCGAACGTTGCTGTTCTGGGGCGCTTTTTTCGCCGCGCTAGTTTCTGCCGTCGCCGCGCCCGGTTATGTCGGTTCGGCGGCATGCAAAACCTGCCATTCCGCCGTATATGCACGCTGGCAGAAGACTCCTATGGCGAACGTGGTGCGCGATCCCAAGGAACACCCGGAAGCCATTCTGCCGGATCTTAGCAAGCCGAATCCGTTGGTCAAGTTCAAAAAAGAAGACATCGCGCTGGTCTATGGAAGCATCTGGAAACAGCGCTATTTCACGAAGGTAGGCAATGACTATTTTCCGCTGGGCGCGCAGTGGGACATCACGCACCAGATCTGGCGCAACTACTTCGCCGCGAATAACACTGACTGGTGGGTGCCGTTATACCCCGCCGATAATATGAAGCGGCCCACCGGCCCCCTGTGCGATGGCTGCCATTCGGTGAATTACAACATTCAAACCAAGACAGTCACCGAATGGAACGTTGGCTGCGAGCGCTGCCATGGACCCGGCGGCGATCACGCCGCGATGCCTTCGCGGGCCAACATCGTCAATCCCGCGCGCCTGGATTCGGTCGCGGCCAGCAACGTTTGCATCCAATGCCATTCGCAAGGCCAGCCTTTAGAGAAGCCCATCAACGGAACCTATTACGATTGGCCGGTGGGCTATGAGCCTGGCAAAAACCTGCGCGATTTCTGGCAACTGGAAGAACACAAGTTCGGCGAAACCAACTTCACCCACTTCGCCGACGGCACGGCCCATAAGAACCGGATGCAGGGCAACGATTTCGTGCAGAGCGCCATGTATTCGCACGGCGTCACCTGTTTTTCCTGTCACGACGTTCACGGCACCGAAAACAACGCCCAGCTACTGAAGCCAGCGAGCGTGATGTGTCTGCAGTGCCACGGACCCAGTTCGCCCAACGGCCCGCACGCCCCCACCATTGAGACCCACACCCAGCATAAGGCTGGTAGCGCCGGCAATGAATGCGTGAATTGTCACATGCCGAAGATCGAGACGCAACTCGCCGATGTGAACGTCCGCGCCCACACTTTCAAGTTCATCCCGCCGTCATCCACAGTGCAGGATAAGGTGCCCAACGCCTGTAACACTTGTCACAACGATAAGACCCCGGCGTGGGCCAGCGAGGCGCTGCGCAAGTGGCCGGGCCGCTCGCCCTGGCGGGTGGAGTAGTTTGAGGTCTGTTTTTCGGGGAGGAACAGAGCCTGATTCCCGGGAAGCCGCGAACCTAGCGGCGGGACGCTCTTACGCAGCCTTTTCGATTTTGCCGTTCTTAATGCAAGACGTGCAGACGCGAATCCGCTTGGGGGCGCCTTTCACCATCGCATGCACCGGCTGCAGATTGATATTCCAGCGCCGCTTCGTCAAATTATGAGCATGGCTCACCCGGTTACCGAACTGGGGGCCGCGGCCGCAAACTTCACACACCTTCGCCATCTGGGGACACTCCTGATACTGTTTTACTCTTGCCAGTTTAGCATTATTTATGGGGAATGTGCCGGAGCGGCGCTAGCCTGCTATTAACCCGCGAAACTTCGGCTGCGTGTAATCCGGAAACACACCCGCTAGCTGGCGGTTCCCTAGGTGCTTAGCCACCAGTTCGCCTAGCACGTCGCGGAAATCGGTGGTGAGCGCCAGATCGCGGTTCTCGTACAGCTGCTCCGGAGCCATCCCCGGCCATTCGCCGTAAACTTTGCCGCCGCGAATCGCACCGCCAAAGGCGAACATCACGTTGGCATGCCCGTGATCGGTGCCGCGGTTGCCGTTCTCCTTGGCGGTGCGCCCGAATTCGCTCATGGTGACCACGGCGACGTCTTCGATGCGGTCGCCTAGATCCTGATGAAACGCCGCCAGCGCCTGTCCGAAATTGCCCAGCAGGTTTGCCAACTGCCCGGCTCCCGGAGTCTGCCCCACCTCGTTGACGTGCGTATCCCAGCCACCAACGTCGGTGAAGGCCACTTCCAGACCCACGTCCGCCTTGATCAAGCGCGCAATTTGCATCAGCGATTGGCCTAGCCGTCCGCCCGGATACTTCGCGCCATTCGCCGGCGTGTAGGGCCGCGCCTGAATCGATTGCATCAGTTTGACGGCGTCGAAGGTCTCGCGTCCGGTGCCCTTAAGCATCTGGTCGAGCGTCGACGCGTACATGCTTTCGAAAGTAGCTGCGCCATCAGCTTCGCGCACCTTGAAATCATTCAGATTGTTGATGGCCACCGCATCGTTGCGTCCCCGCAATGCTCTTGACAACGAGGGACCCAGACTCACCGCCCGCACCGGCGATTTGCGATCGTCGCTGACGTTTGGCAACGCCCGATTTAGCCACCCATCGGGGGTGGCTTTGCGGCCGGGCGTGCCCGATTCCATGTAATCCTGCGCATCGAAGTGCGAGCGCGTCGGATCGGGTGACCCCACTGCGTGCACGATCGCAAGCTGGCTGGCATCGAACAACGGCTTAAGCGCGGCCAGCGACGGATGCAGGCCGAAAAATCCGTCAAGGTCGACGACCGCTTCTGTGCCGGCTTGGGGCGGCGGAATGGCGATCGACGGTCGCAACGCATAGTAGTTCTTTTCACCAAACGGAACCACCACGTTCAACCCGTCCACCGCGCCGCGCTGGAACACTGCGACCAGAACTTTTTTACGCGCGCTCGGGCCATCAGCCGCGCGCGCCAGCCACAGCGGGGCAGCACCCACACCGAACATAGCGAGTCCGGAACTCTTCAGGAACAGGCGTCGTGTGGTCATGGTCATCTCCTCTGAAAATCAGGCGAACCCAATATAAGCCCGACGAGCGTAGCGTTCGCGGAGGCTTGCCTCTGCTTCTCAATCGCCGCCAGCGTTTCGGGCTGGGCCTCGGTGAACAAAACTTTCCGTGCGATCTCCGCCGGTGAGCCGGCGAATACGGAAGCGTCCAGCTTCGATCCCGGCACTTGGTTCCGCGCGAGCGCCAGCGCGAAATTCATGCGCGCCAGCAAAGCCGCCGAGTTCACCCATTCGCGATTCGCATCCGAATAGCCGGTGGGCTCGAGTTTGCGGTAGAGCGGCTCACCCAAATCCGCGATCTGGCGCGCCAGCGGAAACGCGAAGTCGACTTGCGCTCCGGTGGCGCGCACCGCGCTGACAATCATTTCAAATGGCGTTTTCACCTTGGCGCGATAAGCCGTCTGCGAAAAAAATTCGTCCGATGTCAGCATGGTCTTCATCACTTCGCGGATGTCGCCGTTTTTATCGCGGAAGGTCCTGGCCATTTTGTCGATTAGCTTTTGCGGTGGATCGTCCGCGACGAAACGCTCGGCCAGCTTCTTCGAAATGAAGCGCGCCGTCGCAGGATTGCGGGCCAGAATATCCAGCACTCTTTCGCCATCCTCCTTGCCGCCACCCGCCGGAATAGTAACGCCCAGCACGGTCTTCTGACCTTTATCGTGCACGCGATCGTTATAAAAGAAGTCTCCACCCTGGCGGGGCTGCCGGATAGTCCAGCCGGTGAAGCAGCGGGCTACTTCGGTGACATCCTTCTGGGTGTAGCCGCCGTCAACGCCGAGCGTGTGCAACTCCATTAGTTCACGCGCGTAGTTCTCGTTCAGCCCGCGCACCGGCCGCTTGGCGTTCCCGCGCTGCAGCGGTATCGCAGCGACGCTCTGCCAGTTGTCCAGGAAGAACAGCATAGCCGGGCTTTTGGCCGTAGCCTCCAATAAGGCGCGGAATTTGCCGAGCACATGTGGCCGGATGGCCTCGCGCTCATAGGTGGGTACCAGATAACGGTCGGCGCCTTTGTCCAAGAAGACGTTGAAATGGTTGTACCAGAAATCGACGAGTTGCTCCTCAAGTTGCCGCTTGCTCAGGATGGCGCGGTACAGCTTGCCTTCGCTCAGATCGAAAGCGACCAGCTGTTGTGGAGCGGTCAGCAACATCAGTTTGCGGCGCAGCCCGGGTTCGACCGCCGGTAGCAATTGCAGGCGCAAGCCCGGCGGCAACGCAACCGCGACCTCATCCATCTGGCTTTCGGGGATAGCGGCCATCACGCCGCGCTTCTGCTCCACCGTGCCCGTGCGTAGGGTGCGAATCTGCTCGCGCGTCAGCAAATGGTCCAATGGGACTTGCGGCTCCAGCGGACCGTTATCGGCATTGTCTTTTTTTACTTTGAAGCGCTGCACCAGGCGCTCGACCGCG
>Ga0068855_100012833_pt1 | contig 10108 bp, 9 predicted proteins | sample KBSCornC52_FD_66592 | JGI IMG/M metagenome (GOLD analysis project Ga0068855, IMG submission 66592) | Corn rhizosphere microbial communities from Kellogg Biological Station, Michigan, USA - KBS Corn C5-2 | ecosystem: Host-associated > Plants > Roots > Rhizosphere > Soil ... | reverse complement strand
CCGAAGACGGCGGCTGCGCGGCCCTCGGTCGCCGTGACGGCGCCGACGCAGTCCGTGAACGAGAGGGTGAGGCCCGGGTGGCGCTCCATCAGGTCCCACGCACGAGCGTCGAGCTCGGCGTCGGCGTGGCGGACGATCAGCCTGCCCGCAGCGACCGCCTCCTCGAGCAGGCTGCGGAACGCGAGAGCGGCGTGGAGGCCGGCATCGAAGCGGAGCCGGGTCGCCGTCTCCGAAACGACGAGGTCGGAGGTGAGCAGGACGTCGCCCGCCTCACGCAGGGCCGTGTAGTGGTCGCGGACCCGCGCGTGCGCGCGGTCGCGCCGCCAGAGGAGCGCGATGAACGCGCCCGAGTCGGCGTAGACGACCCTCAGGCCCGCTCCTTGGGCGCTCCGTAGAGGCCGGAGGGCCGGCGGTCGTGCTCGGCGACCCGGAGCCGGCCGAGCACACGTGCGAGAGCCGTCACGCGCGCTCCTTCGGAGCGCCGTAGAGGTAGTGGTCGTGCTCTTCGGCGACGTCGTCGGGGCCGGTCTCGTCCGGGACGAGCCCGATCAGACGCTCGAGCGGGTCGTCGCCCGGCTCCCCACCGGTCGCGGCGAGATAGCGCTGCAGCGCCTCGCGGATGTGGAAGGCCTCGGAGCGGCCGGTGCGCGCCGCGAGCCGCTTGAGCGCGCGCTCGCTGGCGTCGTCGAGGTAGATCTGCTTGCGACGCATACATCGCAGTATACATCACTTCGCCTGCTCGTCCACTCCGCCCTGCCGCCGGAGCCGCTCCAGCCCACGCTCGGTCAGCGTCGGGAGCTCGGCCGAGAAGTGCCGCGCGACCACCTCCGCGTACGGCCGCGAGACGCGGCGGGCGTAGGTCGCGAAGCCCTCTGTCGAGACAGGGCCGAGGTCCTCGCGGTACGGGTCCAGCAGGTGCTGCCGGCCGACATGCCGCGCCGAGTTGAAGAAGGCGAGGCCGATCCCGACGGACACCACAAGGAGGCTGGCACGCTCGCGGCGCGCCACCTCGCGGAGGCCGTCGAAGACACGCGCGAGCTCCGCCGGCGGAGGGAGCGAGGCGACGTCCCGTCGCATGTCGGCAAGCGAGCGGCGCAGCGCGGCCACCTCGAGCGGCGGGATGTCGATCAGTCGCGCACCCGTTCCCGAGAAGCCCTCGAGCGCACCGAGGAGCTCGTCGACCGACCCCGGCCGCGATTCCTCGGGGAGCGCCCGGGCGCGGACGAGCTCGGCGACGAACGCGTCGAGATAGACACGCGAGCCGTGCGTCACGTCCGAGGCTGCCGCGAGCACCCAGAGCGGTGAGAAGCCAAAGGCCGCGATCGACCCGAGCTCGACGACGTTGCCGGCGCCCTTGCGCACGGCGAGCTTGCCGGCGTCGGGCTCGTGCTCGCCCTCGACCGGGGCGCGCGCCGGAACGGCGCCGACCAGCTCGATCGTCACGCGCAGCAGGTTCTTCGCCGTCGCCTCGTACAGCCGTGACCTCCGCACGAGGCGAGGCAGCGCGAGCTCGAGCGTCTCGTGCAGCGTCCCGCCGAGCAGGGCGGCCAGCGAGCGCACGAGGCGCTCGGGCAGGGAGAGGAGAAAGGGCGCGGCCGGGGGTGGCACGGTCGTTAGCATCATCATCGATGGCTGCCGACACGATCCGCGCGCTGCTCGAGGCGGCCTTCCCGGGCGGGCAGGTCGACGTGCTCGACCGCACCGGCGGCGGTGACCACTTCCAGGTGACGGTCGCGAGCGCGGCCTTCGACGGCGTCTCGCTCGTCGAGCAGCACCGCATGGTCAACCGCGCGCTCGCCGCGCCGCTCGCCGACGGCACGATCCACGAGCTCCGCATCACGACGACGAAGGGAACCGCATGACGCTCCACGACCAGATCCAGCAGGTGATCGACGACGAGCCCGTCGCGATCTTCATGAAGGGCACGCCCGAGCGGCCGGCGTGCGGCAACTCGCTGCGCGCGATCCAGGCTCTCTGGAACGCCGGCGCGCCGATCACGGCGGTGGACATCCTCCCCGATCCCGCGATCCGCGCGGAGCTCTCGGCGATCTCGGACTGGCCGACGATCCCGCAGGTCTTCGTCAAGGGCGAGCTGATCGGCGGCGCCGACATCACCGAGGAGCTCTTCGCCTCGGGCGAGCTCGGCCGCAAGCTCGACGAGGCGCTCGGCGCGGACCGCGAGCAGGTCGTGAAGACCGTCGCGATGGCCGCAACCGCGGCTTAACCACCCGCAACCCGGGGTTCACGGCTCGCCGCCTATAACGGCGGTGATGAGCCTTTCCGAGACCTCGGGCTCCATCGGCACTCCGGGACGCCCCGACGCGGCCGACCCCGCACGCGCGGGCCGGCTCGCGTCCGCCGCGCGACCGATCGCCACGCTCGCCGCCGCTTCCCTTCTCGGTGGCGGCGTGGCGCTCGCCGGCGCCTGGGCCGTCGGCGCGTTCGACGATCCCGCGCCGCTCGTGGAGGCAGCTCCGGTACCGGCGCAACAGTCGGCTGCCGCGTCGACGACCGGCTCGACAAGCATCGATGTCGCCGACATCTACCGTCGCAGCGGCCCGGGCGTCGTCCAGATCACCTCGACCTCGAACGGGCAGTCCGGCGTCGACGTCTTCGGCAATCCCGTCGCGGGCCAGGCACAGCAGGCGCTCGGATCGGGCTTCGTGGTCGACAAGGACGGGCACATCGTCAAGAACTACCACGTCGTCCAGGGCGCCTCTCGCGTGGAGGTCAGCTTCTCGAACCAGGACACGGTCAAGGCGACGATCGTCGGCACGGATGCGTCCACCGACCTGGCGGTGCTGAAGGTCGACGTGCCGGCCAAGGCGCTCACACCGCTCGCGCTCGCAAACTCGGACGCCGTCCGGGTCGGCGACCCCGTCGTCGCGATCGGGAACCCGTTCGGGCTCGAGCGGACGGTCACCGCGGGCATCGTCAGCGCTCTCCAGCGCGAGGTGCGCTCGCCCAACAACTACACGATCGACCACGTGATCCAGACGGATGCGCCGATCAACAGCGGCAACTCCGGCGGGCCGCTGATCGACGCACAGGGCCGCGTGATCGGCGTCAACTCGCAGATCGAGACCGCGAACGGCGGTGGCGGAAACGTCGGTATCGGCTTCGCCGTCCCGGCCAACACCGTGAAGAGCATCGTCTCGCAGCTCCTCGTGGACGGCCGCGTCGACCGCGCCTTCCTCGGCGTCACGCTCCAGGACGTGAGCCCGGACGTCGCCGGCGTGCTGCGCCTCCCCGCGAGGAAGGGCGTTCTCGTCGGAGCGGTGAAGCCCGGCAGCCCCGCCGCGAAGGCCGGGCTCGAAGGCGGAACGACCCAGGTCGTCGTCGCCGGCGAGAGCTACCAGCTCGGCGGGGACATGATCGTCGCGATCGATGGCAAGCAGGTCGCATCGGTCGACGCGCTCCGCGAGGCGATCGCCGCGCACAAGCCCGGCGACAAGGTTCGCATCACGGTCGTCCACGCGGACGGCTCGAAGAAGACGGTCGAGACTGCGCTCGCTCGGGCACCGGAGCTGCCGGCGCCGTAACCACAGATGTAGGCGGGCGTCTCCCCTTCGCCCGCCCACAGAAGCAGGGCGGAAGCCTGCCCGTCCCTGCAAGCCGTTCGCCCGCGTCAGCGGGCGAACGGCTAATCAGCCGCGGCACCTTCGAGCGCGGTGGCCGTCTGCTCGTACCCGCGCTCGATCAGCGCCCGCTTGGTCTCGACGGGCCATTCGAGCCCGGTCCGAAAGCTCGCGTCGAGCGAGAGCTCGCCCGGGTCACCGCGGACGATCGTCACGGGGAGCGCACGGTCGTGCCGGAACGGGAAACCGGCGGCAGCGAAGCGCGCCTCGACCTCCCGTACCGCCGCGCCTCGTCGCCACGGGAGCGCGCTCCGGCGAACGGTCGCGAGCACGTCCTCACGAAGCGTCTCGAGCGCGCGCACCGCCTCGTCTCGCGCTCGCGCCGAGCGCACCTCGAGCTCGGTGTTGCGCGCGACCGTGACCCGCATCAGGCGAACGATCATGTCCGCGAGGTGTGGTGGCTCGCCGCGCTCCTCCCGCTCCTCGGCGACGCGCAGCTCCCCGATCAGCGCGCGGACGGGCGGGACCGCGCGGAAGGGCTCCAGCCGGCGCCGCAGCCGCGAGAGGTTCTCGCGCGGCCCGTGCGTCGTCCGCGAGACGTAGCGGAAGCCGACGATCTCCCCCACGCCCGGGTTGTCGTAGGCGTGGCCGAGCGGGAAGTTCCGCACCCAGCCGCCGTCCGTCCCGATCACGTCGCCGACGCGGAGCGGCAGGACGAGCGCGCTGATCGCCGCGGAGGCAAGCACGGCGCGGGCCATCACGTCGGCGGGCGTCGTCCGGCTCGAGTAGAGGTGCTCGTACGCGTGGAGCTCGTCCGGCAGGACGTCGTCGGTGACGTCGGTGACCGTCACGAACAGCTCGATCGGAGAGCCGGCAACCTCCTTCGCAAGCTCCTCGATCGGCGCGAGCCGCTCGGCGATCGTCTCGGGCAGGACGTAGTCGTGAAGGCCGTTCAAGGGCGTCTGCCACAGCCGGTTCGGCCGGAACGTCTCCTCCGGCCGCAGCTCCAGGACGAACGCCTCCATGTCCTCGAGGCGGTCGAGCGTCGCCATCACGCCCGAGAGCGCGCCGGCCGACGTGCCGTAGATCCAGCCGACCCTGTCCCAGAGCGGGCTCTCGCGGATCCGACGCAGGAAGCCGAGCTCGAGCAGGAGACCGTTCATCCCGCCCCCGGAGAGCACGAGCGCGAGATCGCGGTCGCTCATCGCATCTATTGTGCTGTCGTGGACGAGGCGGCACCGCGCAGAGGCATGCTCGACGTCCTCGACGAGGAGCTCCTGGAGGACGAGGAGCTCTGGCGCGACGACGACGCAGGTGACCACGAGGGCTGGTGGTGCGTCAGGACCGAGCCCTTCCCGTGCCCGGCGGACGGGTGCGTCTTCGTCGCAGAGTTCATGACCGCGGCGCACCTCGTGCTCGTCTGGCAGGAGCGCGACGACCCGAACCTGCTGTGGCACGCGAATCGCGCGAAGCAGGTCGGGCGCAACCCGCGCGTCGTCTCGTACGAGCCGATCTTCGGCCCGAGCGCCTCGTATTACGCGTGGGAGGCGGCCGGGCGTCCCGTGCACGGGATCAAGAACGAGCGACCAGTGTCCTCCTGAAGGAGGACACTAGACGACCAGCAAACCTATTTGACTGGTGTCGCTGCGGACGGTACGTTCGCCTCGATGGCGGAGACCTCGCAGCCGGGCGGCCGCGCTCCCGCGCCCGAGCCGCTCGACCTCGTCCAGGACTTCGTCAACACCGAGGTGCCCGACTGGCACCGCGACGACATCTCGACGCCGGCCGCGCTCGCCGATTGGCTCCGCGCGCGAGGGCTGATCCGCGCCGTCGACGTCGTCGACGGCGAGGCTTTCGTGGCGGCGCGCGAGCTTCGGACCGTACTGCGCGAGCTCGCCCTCGCGAACACGGTCGGCGAGGCGCCGTCCGAGGAGCGTCGCGCGGCAATCGACGCCGCGCTCGGCGCGTTCCCCCTCGTCGTCCGGGTCGGCGCCCATGGGCCGGGGGTCGCGCCGGCGGGCAGCGGCGCGACGCGGGGGCTGGCCGCGATCGTCGCCGTGGTCGCGGCGGCGCAGGCGGCGGGGACCTGGGACCGGCTCAAGGCCTGCCGCCAGGACACGTGCGGCTGGCTGTTCTACGACGTCTCGCGCAACCGCTCGTCGAGCTGGTGCTCCATGCAGATCTGCGGCGGGCGTGAGAAGTCGCGCGCCTACCGTCGCCGCAGGACCGAGAGGCCGGGGTAGTGCGCAGCGCGACGTACGTCGTCGGGCTCGCGTTCCGGCGCCTCCGGCGGCGCAACGGCGGCGCACTCGGGGCCGCGCTCGGCATCGCAGCGGCCGCCGCCGTGCTGGCCGGGATCCTCGTGGGCGCCACGGTCGCGAAGGACCGGAGCGTGGCGCAGAACGTCGAGCGGCTTCCCGCGGCCACGCGCGCCGTGCGCGCGTCGTGGTTCGGCGTCCCGGCCGGTCGCGACGAGTCTTGGCGCACCCTCGACGGGCAGGCGCGCGCGGCGCTGGCGCAGCTCCCGGCCGGGGAGCCGGTGCCGATCGTCCTCGTCCGCGAGGCGACGCTCGGCGGAGCGTTCGTCGGCCTCGCTGCGGTGGACGGGCTCGCGCCGCACGTCCTCCTCCGCTCAGGTCGCCTGCCCCGCGCGTGCACGCCCGAGCGGTGCGAGGTGCTGCGGCTGCGCGGCGAGGGGAGGCTCCCCGACGTGCCGGGCCTGCGCATGGTGCAGGTCGGGACGGCGTCGCTCCGCTCCCGCCAGCTCTTCGGTGACTTCCTCCCACCGACCGACAACGCGCTCGAGGACGCCGAGCTCGCTCCAGCCCTTGCGCGCTCCGATCGCTACCACCGCCCCGCCCCCGGGCCGCTGGTCGTGGCCGAGGGAGTAGCCGGGCTCGTCTCGTCGCCCGTGCTCGCTCGCGCGTACCGCAGCTACGGCTGGGTGCAGCGCCTGTCCGGCGGCACACCGCGGCTCTGGGAGATCGACCCGCTCCTCGGCGACGCCGACCGGGCGCGGGCAGAGCTGCAGGCGCGCTCGCCTTCGTGGTCGCTCTCCGTTCCGACCCAGGAGCTCCGTGCCGCCGAGCGGGACGCGACGGTCTCGGGCAGGCGGCTTCTCCTCGTGGGTGGCGAGGCGGCTGCGCTGCTCGTCGCCTTCGCGGTCCTCGCCGCGGGGGCACTCAGGCGCGACCTCGCCTCGGCGCGCAGGCGCCTCACCTGGCACGGCGCACGACGCTGGCAGCGCGTCCTTCTCACCGCGACGGAGAGCGTCGCGATCGGCCTCGGCGGCGGGGCCGTGGGCTGGGTGATCGGCTCCGCGGCCGGCGCAGTGGCGGCGCGCCTCGCCGGAGCGCCCGTCGGCGCCGTCCTCCGAGAGAGCGTGCTCTCGCCGGGTGGGCTCCTCCTCGGTCTCGCGGTCGCGTTGCTCGCCGCGCTCGTGATCGCCGTGACGGTCTCGCTCGAGATCCGGGGACGAGCGCGGATCGGGCCTCTCGAGATCGCGGCCACCGTCGCCGTCGTCGCAGTGCTGGCCGTCCTCGCAAGCGGCTCGGTCGACGCGGGCGAGCTGGCCTCCGGCGGAGTCGCGCCCGCGGTGCTCCTCCTCCTCCCCGGGCTTGTGGCCTTCGCGGCCGCGGTCGTCGCGTCCCGGTTCCTCCCCGGCGCGGGTCGGCTGTTCGCGCGGCGAGGAGCGGGCGACGTCCGCCTGGCCGGAGTCTCCGTCGCGCGGTCCCCGGGGGCCGCCGGCGTCGCCGCGGCATTCCTCGCGCTCGCGGTCGGCCTCGCGGTCCTCGCGGTGGCATACCGGTCGACGCTGCAGACGGGCGAGCGCGACCAGGCGGCCTACGCGGTGCCGGCGGACGTGGTCGTGCGCGAGGACCTGCGCGCCCTCGTTCCGGTGACGAGCGCGGCGCCGCTGTCGCGCTACGGCGCGATCCCCGGCGTCGAGGCCGCCTACCCGGTTCTCCGCAGCTCGGCGAGCGCGGGGCCGGCTTCGTCGGTCTCCGGCGTCACCGTGCTCGGGGTGCCGGGGTCCGCAATCCGCGCGATGCCACTCTGGCGGGGCGACTGGGGCACGAGCAAGTCGGGCCTGGCCGAGGCTGTCGCGCCCAGCGGGTCGACCGCGCTCCAGGGCGTGACGCTGAGAGGCGCGAGCATGCGACTCGCGGTTGGCCCCGGGCTCGTGTCGTACCGCGCGACGATCGAGCAGCCCGACGGCTCGTTTCGGCTCGTCGAGCTCGGCCGCGCGGACGGTGCCCGTCCGAGTGTCCTCTCCGCAGCGGTGCCGCCGGGCGCGCGCGGCGGGCGGCTCGTCTCGATTACGCTCGTCCCGCCCAAGATCATCGAGCGCGGCGCGGACTCGGGCGTTGCGCTGCGCGGGACGACGACGGTGCGCATGCTCGGGGCGTCATTTGCGGGCTGGCTCGGCGACGGCGGCGTGACGGTGTCCGGCGTCGGCGCCGAGCCCGGATCCGTCCGCGTGGCCTACGCCCTGACGCCGCAGCGCGTCGGGCGCGTGCGCGCACGGCAGCCGGTGGACGACGCACCGCCCCACGCCGCCGTGACGCCCGCGCTTGCGCGGCTCGCCGGCGGGGTCGGACGGGATCTCCCCCTCCGCATCGGCGGCGACCCCGTCAACGTCCGAGTCGCCGCCGTCGTCGACCGGATCCCCGGGACCAGGGGCGACGCGGTGCTCACCGACCTCGGCGCGATCACCAACGCGGTCGACACGGTGGCGCCCGGAGGCGCGAGCGTCTCGGAGCTCTGGCTCGAGGTCGCGCCCGGAGCGCAGTCCCGGGTCGACGCCTCGTTGTCGCGGCGCCCGTTCGCAGTCCTCGAGAAGCAGTCACGCGCGGCGCTCGAGGCGGACGCCCGCCGCGATCCGCTCGGCCACGGGACGCTCCTCGCCCTCGCCGCGTCCGCACTCGCGGCCCTCGTCCTCGCGGCTGCCGGGCTCGTGCTTGCGATCCGCGCCGACCTACGCGACGACCGCGGCGAGCTCACCGACCTCGAGGCGCAGGGCGCGACACCCGGCGTGCTGCGCCGCATCGTTGCCACGCGCGCCGCGCTCGTCGGAGTCGTCGGGGCCGGCGTCGGAGCACTCTCCGGCGTCGCGCTCGCGTATCTCGTGACGCGGGTCGTGTCCGTCACCGCCAGGGCGGACGCGCCCGAGCCGCCGCTGGCGACGACAGTCGACCCGCTGTCGCTCGCGCTCGGCACCGCCGCGTTCGCCGTGGCTGTCGTCGCGCTCGTCGTGTGGACGACCCGCCGCGCCTTCGCCGACCCGCGCGGCCCGGGCCGGATCGGAGGCGAGGGATGAGCGCGCTCGTCGACCTGCGCGACGTGTTCGTCGTCCATCCCTCCGAGGACGGCGGCGTTGCCGCACTCCGTGGGCTGACGCTCGGCGTCGAACGGGGCGAGATCTGCGTCGTGCTCGGCCCGAGCGGCGCGGGCAAGTCGACGCTCGTCCGTGTCGTGGCCGGTCTCGAGCGTCCGTCGGCGGGGCTCGCGCTCGTGGACGGGGTCGACGTGGGCACCGCGTCGGCGTCCGCCGTCGCACGCCACCGCGCCCGCGTCGTCGGGTACGCCGACCAGCATTACTGGCGCGCGCTCTCCGGCGACCTGACCGCGCAGGAGCTCGTCGGTCTCCCGCTCGGGCTCCGCGGCGCGCCCAGGCCCGACCGGGACCGCCGCGCCCGCGAGCTGCTCGAGCGCGTCGGCCTGCTCGATCGCGCGACGGCCCGCCCCGGGGAGCTCTCCGGCGGCGAGCAGCAGCGCATCGCGCTCTGCGCAGCGGTCGCGCACGCCCCCGCGCTGCTCGTGGCGGACGAGCCGACCGGCGAGCTCGACGAGCTGACGGCCGCCGGCGTGCTCGATCTGCTTGCCGACCTCGCACGCGAAGAGGGCGCCGCCGCGCTCGTCGTGAGCCACGACCCCACGTCCGCGGCAATCGCGGACCGAGTCGTACACGTCCGTGATGGCCGGATCGGCGAGGAGCGCCTTGCCGACGGCGACACGGTGGTGATCGGCCGCGGCGGCTGGCTGCGCGTGCCGGAGGAGACGTTGCGGGCTGCCGGCATCGGGGAGCGTGCCGCCGTGCGGCTCGGCCGCGGCGTCGTCGAGCTCCACCCGGTCGGCGGGGTCGAGGCCGAGCCCGACTCGCGCGACGCCCCTCCGACCGCGGCCGGACCGCTCGTCGAGGCGCGCGGCGTGACGCGCCGGTTCGGGCTGGAGGTCGCGCTCGAGTGCGTCGACGCGACATTCTCGCCAGGGGTGCTCACGGTCGTGACAGGCCCGTCCGGCTCGGGCAAGTCGACGCTCCTCGCGCTGCTCGCCGGGCTCGACACTCCGGACGAGGGGGAGGTGCTCGTCGGCGGGGTCGTGCTCTCCCGGCTCGACCGCGAAGCGCGCGCGGCATTCCGACGGGAGCACATCGGCGTCGTCGGCCAGACGCCCGGGCTGTCCGGCGTGCTGACCGCGCGCGAGAACGTCGAGCTCGTCCTCGGGCTGCGGGGCATCGAAGGCGTCGA
>Ga0068855_100012832_pt1 | contig 10108 bp, 10 predicted proteins | sample KBSCornC52_FD_66592 | JGI IMG/M metagenome (GOLD analysis project Ga0068855, IMG submission 66592) | Corn rhizosphere microbial communities from Kellogg Biological Station, Michigan, USA - KBS Corn C5-2 | ecosystem: Host-associated > Plants > Roots > Rhizosphere > Soil ... | reverse complement strand
CCCTGGAACTTCGCGACCAGCTCGAACGCGCCTTCGAGGTCCTCGTAGGCCGCATTCGGAGCGAGGAAGTCGCGCGCATTGGCCAATCCATTGCTGCCGATCGGGCCGAGGTCGGGCAACTGCAGCGGGGCACCGAAATTCTCGCAGACGTAGCCACGCGCCGCACCGTTCGGCAGCGCGACGCGGAAGCGGATGCCGCGCGGGATCACTGCGATCTCCTGCGGCTCGACCTCGAGCACGCCGAGTTCGGTCTCGACGTGCAGGCGGCCTTGTTGCGGCACGATCAGCAGTTCGCCGTCGGCGTCGTAGAACCAGCGCCCCTGCATGTCGCGGTTCGCCGCGTAGAGATGGATGCCGACGCCATGCTGCGAGGCAGGCGAACCATTGCCCGCCATCGTGTAGAGGCCGTCGACGAAATCCGTCGACGCTTCCGGCAGCGGCAGCGGATTCCAGCGCAACTGATCCGGCGTGACCGGGCCGTCGCCGAACGCGTTGTGGAAGCGACTCTGCTCGAACGCCGCAAATGCACCGTGCATCGCCGCGGGACGTATGCGGTACAGCCAGCTGCGTCGGTTCGCATGCCGCGGCGCGGTGAATGCGGTGCCGGACAATTGCTCGGCATAGAGTCCGTGCGCGACACGTTGCGGCGAATTGCGCCCGACCGGCAGGGCGCCCGCGACGGCTTCGCTCGCGAACTCGTTGCCGAAACCCGATTGGTAACCGCGCGATTCGATCACGTCTTCGCTCCCTGCAGCTGCCGTCAGAGTACGCCGCGCTTCATCTGGTCGCGCTCGATCGACTCGAACAGGGCCTGGAAGTTGCCTTCGCCGAAGCCCTCGTTGCCCTTGCGCTGGATGATCTCGAAGAAGATCGGCCCGATCGCATTCTGGGTGAATATCTGCAGCAGCTTGCGCTGCTTGGTCTCCTGGTCGGCATCGATCAGGATCTTGTTCCTGGCCAGGCGCGCGACGTCTTCGCCATGGTTCGGCACGCGGACATCGATCACGTCGAAATAGGTATCCGGCGTGTCGAGGAATTCGACGCCCGCAGCGCGCATCTTCTCGACCGTCGTGTAGATGTCGTCGGTGAAACACGCGATGTGCTGGATGCCTTCGCCGTGATAGGCGTCGAGGTATTCGTTGATCTGCGACTTCGGGTCGCTCGATTCGTTGAGCGGGATGCGCACGATCCCGTCCGGCGCGGTCATCGCCTTCGAGACGAGGCCGGTCTTCGCGCCCTTGATGTCGAAGTAGCGAATTTCGCGGAAGTTGAACAGACGCTCGTAGTAGTCCGACCACTTCTGCATGTTGCCGAAGTAGAGGTTGTGCGTGAGGTGGTCGATGAAGGTCAGGCCGAAGCCGGCCGGATTCCGTCCGGCGCCTTCGATCGCGACGTAGTCCTGCGCATACGCATCGCCTTCGCGCGGCACCAGGTAGAGCATGCAGTCGCCGATGCCCTTGACCACCGGCACGTCGATCGCGCGGCTCGCCGGCTTGTGCGCAATCCGCTCGCCGCCGTTGGCGAGCACCTTCGCCTCGACTTCGGCGACCGGCCGGGTGAAGCGCACCGCGAAACCGCAGGCGCACGGGCCGTGCTGCGCGGCGAAGTCCGCGGCGAACGAGTCGGGATCCTCGTTGAGGAGGAAGTTCACGCCGTTCTGGCGATACACGGTGATCGCGCGCGACTTGTGCTTCAGCACCGCGCTGAAACCCATGCGCTCGAACAGGGCGCCCAGCTCGCCGCCGCGTCCGGCCGGCGCCGCGAATTCGACGAACTCGAAGCCGTCGATGCCCATCGGGTTGTCGAACGTGGTGACCTGCATGCCGAGGTTGGGCTGGGGGTTCATGGCAATCTCCGACGACGCGTAGAGCGTTGGTGGAAGCTGGGACGTGCGGCCACGGTCGACCACTCCGTTTTGCACGAGCATGGATGATCGCATAGACTATAGTTTCAATTGAAACTAGATTCAAGGCACAACGCCGCGATGGCCGACCACGCCCCGCTCGAACTCGAACGCTTCCTGCCCTATCGCCTGTCGATCCTGTCCAACCGGATCAGCCAGGCGATCGCGCGCGAGTACCAGCAGCGATTCGATCTCTCGATGACTGAATGGCGCGTGATGGCCGTGCTCGCGCGCTACGACGGCGAGGGCCTGTCCGCGCGCGAGGTCGCCGGCCATACCGAGATGGACAAGGTCGCGGTCAGCCGTGCACTCGCGCGCCTGGTCAACGCAAAGCGCGTCACGCGGCGCGGGCACGACGGCGACAAGCGTCGCTCGGTACTGCGGCTGAGCGCGGCCGGCTGGAAGGTGCACGACACCGTCGCGCCGCTGGCGCGCGCGCACGAACGCGAACTGCTGGCGTTGCTCAGTGCGGACGAGCGCCGCGCGCTGCAGGCGATCCTCGACAAGCTCGCGCCGGTCTGAACCTCCGGCGCGACGCCTAGCGGACGCCGTGCATGAGTTTCTGGATCAGCGGCGCGACAAGGAACAGCAGCACGCCGGAGCCGACCAGGGCCCAGAATCCGAATGTGTATCCCTGGTGCGCGGACTGCACGGTCATGCCGGTTTCGCCGCTGACCATGCCCGCGAAAATGCCGGACAGGTTGTTGCCGATGCCGGTCGACAGGAACCAGCCGCCCATGCCGAAGCCGACCAGGCGCAGCGGCGCCAGCTTGGTCACCATCGACAGGCCGATCGGCGACAGGCACAGCTCGCCGACCGACTGGATCACGTAGACCATGAACAGGGTCCAGAACGGGATCTTGCCGGCGTCGTCGACCAGCTTCGACAGCGCGAACATCAGCAGCAGGAACGCGAGGCCGTTGAAGATCAGGCCGAGACCGAACTTGCGCGGGATCGACGGCTCCGCGTTGCGGCGCCCCATCCAGACCCAGGCCAATGCGATCAATGGTGCCAGCAGGATGATCGCGAGCGAGTTGACCGACTGGAACCATGCGTTCGGGAAGGTCCAGTCGCCGAATTCGCGATTGACGATCTTGTCGGCGAGGAACGTGAACGAGCTGCCCGCCTGTTCAAAGAACATCCAGAACAGCACGTTGAACGCGAAGATGATCAGCATCGCGATCGCGCGGTCGCGCTGCACCGCGCCCTCGCGGATGCCTTCGACCAGGATCAGCGCGCACAGGATCGCGAACATCGGAAACAGCACGAACCATTGCAGGGTCGTCGCTTCGATCGCAAGCAGGAAGAACACCGCGGGAACCGCGAGCATCGCGCCGAGGAGCACGTACAACACGTTCTGTTTCCCGGGGTTGTCGGCCGGTGGGCGACCGATCGGACCGAGCTGGCGCCGGCCGAACCAGAACCACACCAGGCTCAACAGCATGCCGATCCCGGACGCGATGAACACGACCTTGTAGGCCGGCATCGTTTCGGTGCCGAACACGCTGTCGGCGAGGATGCCGGTCAGGATCGGCGCGGTGAAGCCGCCGAGATTGATGCCCATGTAGAAGATCGTGAAGCCGGCGTCGCGCCGTGCGTCGGTCGCGCCATAGAGCTTGCCGACCATGGTCGAGATATTGGGCTTGAACAGGCCGTTGCCGCAGATGATCGTCGCGAGACCCACCTTGAAGACGAGTTCGTCCGGCCAGGCGATCATGAACAGGCCCGCGGCCATGATCACCGCGCCGAGCAGGATCGACCTCTGGTAACCGAGCAGGCGGTCGGCGACATAGCCGCCGGCGATCGACGCCGCGTACACCAGCGCAAGATAGGCGCCGTAGATGCGACCCGACGGCGCCTCGCCGGCCGGGTTGCCGGCATGGAATTGCGCCACCATGTACAACACCAGCGCCCAGCGAATGCCGTAGAACGCGAAGCGTTCCCAGAACTCGGTCATGAACAACATCCACAACGGGCGCGGATGCCCCAGGGCCTGCGGGAATTCCGGTGGCGCGGCAGGCGCGGCAGTGGCGGCGGACATGAATTCCCCTCAGTTTCTGCGGATATCGGCCACGTTTAACCGCTGGCGGCGGCGGCGTCAAACCGCAGCGCAGCGCGACGCGCCGGAACGAGCGTGCTAGGCGCCGGGCGTGGGGTCGACGCCGATTTCGGTACGCACGTCGATCAGTTCCGGGAAGAACGTCAGGTCGAGCGCCTTCTTCAGGAACGCGACACCGGATGAACCCCCGGTGCCGCGGCGGAAACCGATGATGCGTTCGACCGTCTTCATGTGGCGGAATCGCCAGAGCTGGAAGCTCTCCTCGATGTCCACCAGTTGCTCGCACAGGTGGTACTCCGGCCAGTAGTCGCGCGCGTGTTCGTAGATGCGCTTGAACACCGGGACGAGAGCCGGCGTGCGCTCGTGCGGCAGGCTGAAGTCGCGCTCGAGGCAGGCCGCAGGTACCGCATGGCCACGACGCGCGAGGAAGCGCAACGCCTCGTCGTACAGGCTCGGCGCCTCCAGCGCGCGACGCAGTTCGGCCTGCGCCGACGGGTCGTGGTCGAACACTTTCAGCATTCCGGTGTTCTTGTTGCCGAGCAGGAATTCGATCGTGCGGTACTGCTGCGACTGGAAACCCGAGGCCGGACCGAGCACGTGACGGAACTCGAGATATTCCGAGGGGGTCAGTGTTTCCAGCACGCCCCATTGCGCGAACAGCTGTTGCTGCACCTGCTTGATGCGCGCAAGCACCTTGAGGGTCGTGTCGACGTCGTCGGCGCGCAGGCGTTCGATCGCGGCGCGCAGCTCGTGGATCATCAACTTCATCCACAGCTCGGCCACCTGGTGCTGCACGATGAACAGCATCTCGTCGTGGTGCGGCGGATCGCTGAGCGGCTTCTGCGCGGACAGCAGCACCGGCAACTGCAGGTAGCCGCCGTAGGTCGTGCGATCGCGCAGGTCGAGTTCGATGCCCTGCTCGAGCGGGCGCAGGTTGTGCGGTTCGGTCATCGCATCGTCACGATCGCGTGGGGGCCGAGCAGTCTAACGCGTGGCAACGGATGTTGCGCCGGGCCTTGCGGTCGCGCAGTGGTCTTGCTTAATGTTCCGTTTCCACTGCCTGCGGCCGCATCCCGGTCCATCCGGCACCGTATTCCGAGCGCACATGCGCCGTGCGACACCGCAACGGAGGCTGTCTTGTCCATCGCCGCCACCTTCGAGATCGAATTCCTGCAATACCTCGACGCCGACGGCAAGCTCGTCCGCGACGACCTGCCCGCATTCGCGCGCGACATCCGCCAGCTGGTCGACCTGTACAAGCAGATGTTGTTCGTGCGCGTGTTCGATGCCAAGGCAGTCGCCCTGCAGCGCACCGGCAAGCTCGGCACCTATGCATCCTGCCTCGGCCACGAGGCGGCACACGTCGCGATCGGCAGCGCGATGCAGGAGGACGACGTGTTCGCGCCGATGTACCGCGAATACGGCGCGCAGTTCCTGCGCGGCGTGAAGCCGCGCGAAGTGCTGCTGTACTGGGGCGGCGACGAACGCGGCAGCGATTTTTCCGGTCCCGCACACGACTTCGCGTGGTGCGTGCCGATCGCGACGCAATGCCTGCACGCGGCCGGTTCCGCGCTCGCGTTCAAGGTGCGCAAGGAGCCGCGCGTCGCGGTCACCGTGGTTGGCGACGGCGGTTCGTCCAAGGGCGACTTCTACGGCGCGATCAATGTCGCGGGCGCGATGCAACTGCCACTGGTCGCGGTCATCGTCAACAACCAGTGGGCGATCTCGGTGCCGCGCACGGCGCAGACCGGTGCCAAGACGCTCGCACAGAAGGGCATTGCGGCCGGCCTCGAGTGCCTGCAGGTCGATGGCAACGACCTGGTCGCGATGCGCACTGCGATGGACTATGCGGTCAAGCGCGCGCGCCATGGCCACGGCGGCATGGTCATCGAGGCGGTCACCTACCGCCTCTCCGATCACACCACCGCCGACGATGCCCGCCGCTACCGTCCCGACGACGAGGTCAAGGCCGCCTGGGCGCGCGAGCCGTTGAAGCGCATGAAGACCTATCTGATGTCGCTGAATGCGTGGACCGAAAAAGAGGAAGAGGAGTGGAAGGCCGAGTGCGCGACCAGAGTCGACGCCGAGGTCAATGCCTACCTCGAGACGAAATCGCAACCGACCGAAGCGATGTTCGACTACACCTGGGCGGAACTGCCGGCCGACCTTGCCGCGCAGCGCGCCGAGGCGCTCGCGCGCGACAAGACTACGCATTGAACGATGTTGTAGGAGCGATGTAACCGCGACCGGATGCGACGGTCGCGGCTACGCCGCTCCTACGGGAGACACAACCAAATGGCACAGATTACCCTCATCGAAGCAGTCACCCAGGCACTCGCCTACGAGATGAAGCACGACGCCAGCGTCGTCGTGCTCGGCGAGGACGTCGGCGTCAACGGCGGAGTGTTCCGCGCGACGCAGGGACTGCAGCAGGCATTCGGCAGCGAACGCGTGATCGACACGCCGCTCGATGAGCTGACGATTGCCGGCCTCACCGTCGGCCTCGCCGCACAGGGCATGAAACCGATCGCCGAGGCGCAGTTCGAGGGCTTCATCTATCCGATGATGGAGCACATCGCCTGCCACGCGGCACGCCTGCGCACGCGCACGCGCGGTCGCATGACCTGCCCGGCCGTGTTCCGCGCCCCCTGGGGCGGCGGTATCCGCGCGCCCGAGCACCACTCGGAAGCGAACGAACACCTGTTCACGAACATCCCCGGCTTGCGCGTCGTGCTGCCCTCCTCGCCGGGACGCGCCTACGGCCTGCTGCTCGCCGCGATCCGCGATCCCGATCCGGTGATCTTCCTCGAACCCAAGCGCATCTACCGCCAGTACAAGGAAGAAGTCGCCGACGACGGCGAAGCGCTGCCTCTCGACGTGTGCTTCGTGCTGCGCGACGGCAGCGACGTGACCCTCGTGACCTGGGGCGCGCAGGTCAAGGAGACGCTCGAAGCCGCCGACGCGCTGGCCGCGGAAGGCATCGGCGCCGAAGTCATCGACGTCGCCACGCTCAAGCCGCTCGACTTCGACACGATCCACGAATCGGTGCGCAAGACCGGCCGCTGCGTGATCGTGCACGAAGCGCCGCGCACGGCCGGCTTCGGCGCGGAGATCGCCGCGCGCCTCGCCGAGCATGCGATGTACGACCTCGTCGCGCCGGTCGAACGCGTGACCGGCTACGACACGCATATCCCGTTGTACCGCCTCGAGATGAAATACCTGCCGAGTGTCGAGCGCATCGTCGCCGCGGCGAAACGCACGCTCGCCGCAAGCTGATCCGGAGCACGCCATGACCACGATCGCGAACGTACTCATCGGCATCGTCGCGCTGCTGCACGTCTATTTTCTCGTGATCGAAATGTTCCTGTGGACCACCCCGTACGGGCGACGCGTGTTCCGCCTGACGCCGGAGTTCGCGAACGCGTCGAAGGCGCTCGCGGCGAACCAGGGGCTGTACAACGGCTTCCTCGCCGCCGGACTCGTCTGGGGCCTCGCCGAAGGCGGCGAAGGGTTCCACGTCAAGATCTTCTTCCTCACCTGCGTGATCGTCGCCGGCCTGTACGGCGCATGGACGGTCAGTCGCAAGATCCTCTACGTGCAGGCGCTGCCGGCGATCGCCGCGCTGCTCCTGCTGCACTTCCCCTGAGCGCGGTGCCGCGTTCCGCAACCACGGATCCATCATGGCCGACATCAAGACCTTCTACCTCCCGGACCTCGGCGAAGGCCTGCCCGACGCGACGATCGTCGAGTGGCTGGTCGAGGTCGGCGGCATAGTGAAACTCGACGAACCGATGGTCTCGATGGAGACCGCGAAGGCGGTGGTCGAAGTTCCGTCGCCCTTCTCGGGCAAGCTCGCGAAGGTGCACGGCGATGCCGGCGACGTCATCGCGACCGGCGCCGCACTCGCGGAGTTCGAGATCGATCCAAAGTTGCCGCAGCGCGCCGAGGCGGAATCGACCGGTCATCACCATGCGCCGCCACCGAAAGCCGCGGCGCCGGCGAAGACCGGCGCGCCTGCCCCGGACCACAAGGGCGTGGTCGCATCCGACGAAGGCGGCGAGATCGCCGCCGGGGGAAAGGCGCCACGCGCCGACGAAGGCACCGTGGTCGGCGCGATGCAGTCGAGCGATCGCGTGCATGCCGAACAGGCGACCAGCATCGGCGGCGTCAAGGCGGTCCCGGCCGTGCGCGCACTGGCCAAGAAGCTCGGCGTCGATCTCGCGCGCGTGTCGGCGAGCGGTGCGGGTAGCGTGGTGACGTTGCAGGACGTGAAGGCTGCGGCGGCCGCAGGTACCGCAAAGGTCGGTGCTGCTCCCCGTGCTGCCGTCGGAGCGGCTTCGGCCGCGATCGGCGCGCCTTCGACAGGAAGCATCGCGGCTGAAGCAACTCCCGCGGGGGCCACGTCGGCCCAGCGCACGACGCTGTCCGCTGCCGGCAAACCGATGCGCACGACGCCCCCGGGCTTCGCCGCGACCGGTCAGCCCGAGCAGCTCAAGGGCGTGCGCCGCAACATGGCGCGCGTGATGGCCGCGGCGCATGCCGCCGTGGTGCCGACCACGCTCAGCGACGACGCGGACATCCACGCCTGGCTGCCCGGCAACGACATCACCGGCCGCCTGGTTCGCGCGATCGTGCGCGCATGCAAGGCCGTGCCCGCGTTGAATGCGTGGTTCGACGGCGACAACCTCACGCGCACGCTGCATCCGCATGTCGACATCGGCATCGCGGTCGATACCGATGACGGCCTGTTCGTGCCGGCGCTGCGCAATGCCGACATGCTCGACGCCGCCGGCGTGCGTGCTGCGGTGAACCGCCTGCGCGCGCAGGTCGAGGATCGCTCGATCCCGTCGACCGAACTTTCCGGCTACACGATCTCGCTGTCGAACTTCGGCGTGTTCGCGGGCCGCTATGCGACACCCGTCGTGGTGCCGCCATGCGTCGCGATCGTCGCCGCGGGCAAGGGTCGCCACCAGATGACGCCGGTCATGGGCGGCTTCGAATCCCATCGCGTCGTTCCGCTTTCACTGACCTTCGACCATCGCGCCGCCACCGGCGGCGAAGCCGCACGCTTCCTCAAGGCGATGCTCGACGACCTCGCGCTGGCGCAATGAAGGCGAATACCACGCGCGCCGCGGTCGAGGCGGAATTTCCCGGCCTGATCGCTGCGGCCGAAGCCGCGATGCAGCGCGCGCATGCACCGCACTCCGCGTTTCACGTCGGTGCCGCCCTGCTGTTCGACGATGCGCGCGGCGAATCGTTCGTGCGCGGTTGCAATGTCGAATTCGACGTCTACGGATTGACCATCTGTGCCGAACGCAATGCGGTATTCGCCGCGGTTGCGCAAGGACGCGGCCATCCGCGCGCGATCGCGGTCATCGCCGACAGCAGCGGGCCGGTCACGCCTTGCGGTGCGTGCCGGCAGGTGTTGCACGAATGCGACGTCGAGCGGCGCCTGCGCGTGTTCCTCGCCTCGAGCGCGGACGACGCCGTGCGCGAATGCACGACCGCCGAGCTGTTGCCGGAGGCGTTTGCGCTGGGCGGCGACCTGTCGCGGCACAACCCGTGGACCTGAGCGGCATGGCCGGCCTCGGCGGCTGCGCGTCCTGACTCGAGAGGTTCCCATGCATCACAGCCGCCTGAGCACGATCGTGATCGATTGCGAGGTCGACGACCTCGCCCCCGCGGTGCAGTTCTGGAGCCGCGCACTCGGCAAGCCGATCGCGAGCGTCGACCAGGACGGCGATGGCCGCTATGCGGAACTCGAAACCGAGGACGACGAGCCGATCATCCTGCTGCAACGGGTCGAACACGAATCGCGCGTGCACCTCGACATCGAAACCGACGACATCGAAGCCGAGGTCGCACGACTGGAAGCACTCGGCGCGACGCGCGTCGCCTTCTGCCACGAGCGCTGGTGGGTCCTGCAGGCACCGACCGGACACCGCTTCTGCGTCGTGCGGCGCCAGCGCGCCGCCTTCGGGCCGCACCTCAACGAATGGGGCGCCTGAAAAAAGAAGGCGGGATTGCTCCCGCCTCCTCGAAACGAACAACCGGTGACGCGACTTACGGAATCGTGATCGCCGCACCGGCGCTGTTGTACCACCAGCGGTGCACGGTCATCGGAAAGCCATTCGGCGCCGTCGTCG
>Ga0068855_100012830_pt1 | contig 10109 bp, 6 predicted proteins | sample KBSCornC52_FD_66592 | JGI IMG/M metagenome (GOLD analysis project Ga0068855, IMG submission 66592) | Corn rhizosphere microbial communities from Kellogg Biological Station, Michigan, USA - KBS Corn C5-2 | ecosystem: Host-associated > Plants > Roots > Rhizosphere > Soil ... | reverse complement strand
CGCGGACCTCACGAACGCGTATACGCCGTCGTTCTCGCTGATCGGCCACGAGAGCCTGATCCTCGAGCAGAGCGCGATCGGCGAAATCACGGCGGCGATCAAGGATTGCCTGCGTTGCGGCAAGTGCAAGGCGCCGTGCGCGACGCATTCGCCGCGCGCGAACCTGCTCTACAGCCCGCGCAACAAGATCCTCGCGACGTCGCTTCTGACCGAGGCGTTCCTCTACGAGGAGCAGACGCGCCGCGGCGTGTCGCTGCGCCATTTCGACGAGTTCGGCGACGTCGCCGACCATTGCACGGTCTGTCACAAATGCGTGAACCCGTGCCCCGTCGACATCGACTTCGGCGACGTGTCGATCGCGATGCGGAATCTGTTGCGGCGCGAGGGCAAGAAAAAATTCAACGTCGGCACCGCGGCGTCGATGTTCTTCCTGAACGCGACCGATCCGACGACGATCAAGCTCGCGAAAACGGCGATGATCGACATCGGCTACCGCGTGCAGCGACTTGCCTACGCGGTGGTGAAGAACGCCCGCGTGGCGCGCGCGCAAACGTCGCACCCGCCGTCGACGACCGGCCATACGCCGATCAAGGCGCAGGTGATCCATTTCGTCAACAAGCCGCTGCCCGCCGGCGTTCCGAAGCGCACGGCGCGCGCGCTGCTCGACATCGAGGATCCGGCGATCGTGCCGATCGTTCGCGATCCCGCGAAGGTCAACGACGACTCGGATGCGGTCTTCTATTTCCCCGGTTGCGGGTCGGAACGGCTCTTCTCGCAGGTCGGGCTCGCGACGCAGGCGATGCTCTATCACGTCGGCGCGCAGTGCGTGCTGCCGCCCGGCTATCTGTGCTGCGGCTATCCGCAGACGGCGGCCGGCAATCACGACAAGGGCCAGCAGATCGTCACCGCCAACCGCGTGCTGTTCCACCGCGTCGCGAACACGCTCAACTATCTCGACATCCGCACGGTGATTGTCTCGTGCGGCACCTGCCTCGATCAGCTTCAGCACTACGAGTTCGACAAGATCTTCCCGGGATGCCGGCTGCTTGACATCCACGAGTACCTGCTCGAGAAGGGCGTCTCGCTCGACGGCGTGAGCGGCGTCCGCTACATGTATCACGACCCCTGCCACACGCCGATGAAAGTGTACAAGCCGCTCGCGGTCGTGAGCGGGCTGATGGGCACCGACGTGCCGCTCAACGATCGCTGCTGCGGCGAATCGGGAACGCTCGCGACGACGCGGCCCGACATCTCGACGCAGGTGCGGCTACGGAAGGAAGACGAAATGCGCGCGGGCGCGCAGGCGCTTCGCGCCGACGGCTTCGGCGGCGAGGTGAAAGTGCTGACGTCGTGCCCGTCGTGCCTGCAGGGCTTGTCGCGCTTTTCGGACGATGCCGGCACGCACGCTGACTACATCGTCGTCGAGGTCGCGAAGCGTTTGCTCGGCGACGGGTGGCTCGCCGATTACGTCGCGAAGGCGAATCGCGGCGGGATAGAACGCGTGCTGGTTTAGGGACGCGCTAGCAGCGCGCGGTCGCAGCCGTCGACGACGCGGCGTTCTTCGCCGCGCAGGCCGGCGCGGGATGCATCGTGAGCCGTCCGTCGAGCGCCGCGTTCGCGATCGCCGGCGCCGTCGGCGAAGACACGTCGGGCCCGAAGTACAACAGAAGCGGCGTGGCGAGGGCGGCCACCAGGTAGAGGATCGACACCCAGCGCGAGACGCGCCGCGATTGCTCCTCGACATTCTCGACCGGCGAGGGGTTCGGCATCGGAATGTCGGTGTTCGCTTGCGTAACCATCGGTGTCTCCAGTTCATCGTCGGCGCAAACCATGCAGCCACCTTCAAAAAACCCCGCGGCGAAGCGTTCGCGGAAATCGGGTCGCCGTCGTTCGACGAACGCGTCGCCGCGGGCGGAGGCAACCGGTAGCGCCGTCGGTCCTTCGTTGCATTTCCGGACCGAACGAGCCTTATCCTAGGCGCCCGCGGGCGCTCGCGCTGTGGAAAAAACCGGCCTTCCATTGCGGAAAATTCACGCGTCGGCCGCCGCTCATCGGCTCCCTCCGGGCCGCCTTTCGCGGGCTGGGACCGGCCATGCTATAAGCATGAAACCTCGTCGGTTGGCGTCGAGACCCCGCGCCGGGCCACAATCGCCGCGATCGAGGATGTTTCGCCGCGACCAAGGCGGCTTTGCGAACGTTTCGGAGAATCGCCATGGAGGACGTCGTCGAACCGGTCGTCGACGAGAAAAGCGCCGGCGAGGCGGAAACCGCCCAAGCGCCGGAGCTCGCCTTCACCGACACGGCCAGCGCCACGCGCTGGCTCAGGACGCTGCCGCTGTCGAACGTCGGACAGGCGTACGAGGCGCTGCTCGGACAACTGCGCGCGCTGACCGCATCGGACATCGGGCCGCGCGAGCGCGCCACCATTGCGGAGCTCGCCCGCGAGCCGGTCGTACATCTTCACACCGAGCTCGCGCGCCGCTACGCCGGCCGGCCGCAGCCGCTCGACGAGCGCGAGTCCGACGCGGCCGACCAGGCGATCGCGCTGTGGCAGGCGCTGTGGATCCAATACTCGGTCTGCCTGCGGCCGTTGCTCGAAGGCAGCACCGAATTGAAGGGCGTGAAGGCGAAGCTGCTCCAGCGCGCGCTCTATGTCGGCAAGCAGCTCATCGTCGCGCACGCGCTCGCGCGCCGCATCCCCGACTCGGACCTGTGGCAGGAGTTGCACGCGTATTACCGGCTGGCCGAAATGCTCGATTGCGCGACGACGGCGGTCTCCGACCATCTGATGCCGGAGGCCGAGGGCCTGTCCTGCTATTCGACGTACACGCACGCGCTGCTGCTCGCGCTTGCCGATCCTTATGCGCTGTCGGTTCGCCAGATCGAGCTCACCGATCGTTGGCTCGGCCTTTGGGCACGCAAGCTCTTCCCGTATTCGAAGCAGCGCGAAAGCGAGGGCCCGATCATCGTCGTCGATCTCGAAGGCACGCACGGCGCCGTCCTCGTGCCGACGGCGGCGAGCGCGCAGGGCGCTGCGCTGCGCTACGGTTATCCAGCGAAACTGTCGACCAGCGTGCGCGGCCGCATCAAGCGGCTCGCAACCGGCGCGTCGCCGTCCGACTTGCAGCTTGGCGACGACGTGTCGGCGGAAGCGGCGAGCGCGCTGCTCGCGCATCTCGATGCCGCCTGGCATCAGGTGACGAGCGGCGGCAGCCGCAAGCGATCGAAGGCGATCGAGATCGCCGCGGGCGGGATCGAGTGCGCCTACTTCCGTGTCGGCGGCAAATCGTTTCGCCGGGCGGATCCGCTCGGCCGCGATGCCGATCCGACGAAATACCTTCAAACGGTCGGTGGGATTTCCGACTTCGACCGGCGCAAGGAGGAAGCCGAGCGGCATTGGCCGTGGGAGAAGTGGTACGGCAGCTCCGAGTGGCGCGAGGCGTCGATCCGGCGCCAGGGCGGCAGCGGCTATCACTGGTTCCTCGACCAGGTGGTCGTGGCGCGCGAGGATGGCGAGACGCGTCTCGGTCACGTGTCGCGCGTCGCGGTCGAGCCCGACGGCGCGCTCTCGGTGGCCGTCAAGCTGTGGCCGGGCCGCGCGCAGGTCTTCGCGGTGCGGCTCGTGAACCCGAACCGGACCGAGGAGGCGCCGGTGGCGGCGCTGCTCCTCGAAGAGGCACCCGAGGAGCCGACGAGCGTCGTGCTGTCGCCGCGCGCTTTCGTGCCGAACCGGATCATGCGCTGCGACGAGCCCGGTCCCGTGCGCAAGTTCAAGCTCACGCGGATCGTGCAGCGCGGCGGCGACTTTGAACGCGTAGCATTCGAGGAGGTCGATCCGGATTTCTAGCCTCTTCGGCGTCCATGTCCAACCGCCTCGCCTCGGCGACCAGCCCCTACCTGCGACAGCACGCCGCGAATCCCGTCGATTGGCACACCTGGGGTGAGGAAGCGCTCACCCTCGCGAAGTCGCAGAACAAGCCGATCCTGCTGTCGATCGGCTACTCGGCCTGCCATTGGTGTCACGTGATGGCGCACGAATCGTTCGAGGATCCGGCGGTTGCCGCCGTGATGAACGACCGCTTCGTCAACGTGAAGGTCGATCGCGAGGAGCGGCCCGACCTCGACCAGATCTACCAGACGGCGCATGCGCTGATGACGCAGCGCTCGGGTGGCTGGCCGTTGACGATATTCCTGACGCCCGAAGGCGCGCCGTATTTCGCCGGCACCTACTTCCCGAAGCTCGCGCGCTACGGGATGCCCGGATTTCTCGACATCCTGCCGCGGATCGCCGACGCGTATCACGAGCAGGGACCGGCGATCGCCGAGCAGAGCGAGCGGCTTTCGCGCGCACTCGACTCGCTCGAACCAGACGAAGACGCCGGCGGATTGCCCGCGCAAGCGCCGGCACGCGAGCTCGCGCGGCTCGCGCAAGCGTTCGATCCGGTCTACGGTGGCTTCGGCGGCGCGCCGAAGTTTCCGCATGCGGCCGAGCTCGATTTCTGTCTTCGACACGCTGCGCTCGACCACGACGAGCAGGCCGCCACGATCGTGCGCCCGTCGCTATCAAGGATGGCGGCGGGCGGCATCTTCGACCAGCTTGGCGGCGGGTTCTGCCGCTACAGCGTCGACGCGCAGTGGTCGATCCCGCATTTCGAGAAGATGCTCTACGACAACGCGGCGCTGCTTGCGTCGTACGCCGATGCGTCGCGCGCGGGGCTGGGCTCGGACTTTCGCGGCGTCGCGCAGGCGATCGTCGACTGGCTCGTGCGCGAGATGCGCGCCGCTGACGGCGCGTTCTATTCGAGCCTCGATGCCGACAGCGAGGGCGTCGAAGGCAAGTACTACGTGTGGACGCGCGAGGAGGTGCGCGCGGTTCTCTCCGACGACGAATGGGCCGTCGCGGCGCCGCGCTACGGCCTCGAGGGTCCGCCGAATTTCGAGGAGCACGCGTGGAACCTGCGCGTCGTCGCGTCGATCGACGACGTCGCGGCGCGCCTTGCGATCCCGGTGCCCTCCGTTGAACTGTGGCTCGTGAGTGCGCGTGCGAAGCTTTTCGAGAGGCGCGCCACGCGCGTGCGGCCGGGGCTCGACGACAAGATCCTCACGTCGTGGAATGCGCTGATGATCGCTGCGCTCGCGCGCGCGTCGCGGGCGCTCGACGAACGGGCGTTCGCGGACCTCGCATTCGCAGCGCTCGACCGGCTGATCGCGACGGCTTGGCGCGACGGAAGGCTGTTCGCGACGCGACATGGCGAGGCAAGCACGCTGCCGGCTTACCTCGACGACTATGCGTTCCTGCTCGCGGCGCTGGTCGAGGCGATGCAGACGCGCTTTCGGGCGAGCGACCTGTCGCTCGCGCGCGATGTCGCCGATGCGCTGCTCGCGCGCTTCGAGGACCGCGAGCGCGGCGGCTTCTGGTTCACGAGCCATGATCACGAGCGGCTTTTTCACCGGACGAAGCCGGCGCATGACAACGCGACGCCGTCGGGCAATGGCATCGCCGCGCAATCGCTGATCCTGCTTGGCCATCTCGTCGGCGAAGTGCGCTACGTCGACACGGCCGAGCGCACAGTCAAGCTCTTCGGGGCCGGCCTCGCCGAATCGGCGGGGTCGCAGTCGACGCTCGTCGTCGCGCTCGAGCGCCTGATCGCGCCGCCGACGACGATCATCCTCGACGGCGAGCGCAATGAGACGCGTGCGTGGCAACGGCGACTCGAACGCGACTACCGGCCCGACGTGTTGGTCGTCGACATCGCGGGAACCGATGCGCCCGCGATGCTGCGCAAGGGCGAGCCACCGGCACGCGGCGCGCGCGCGTGGGTGTGCCGCGGTTCGCAATGCCTGCCACCCGTCGAATCGTTCGACGAACTCGCGGCAACGCTTGCGTCGGCATGAGTGCGCCGAATGGTCCGAGTGCGCGCAATGTCCGTTACCATGTCGCTTCCGATTCCAGACCCGACGGAGTGACGATGAAAAAAGCCAACATGCTGCTCCTTGCCGCCGGCCTTTGCATTGCGCCGTCCGCATTCGCCGATGAGGGCATGGACCGTCTGCAGAAGGATGGCTGCACCGCGTGCCATTCGATCGACAAGAAGATCGTCGGTCCCGCATACAAGGACGTGGCCGCGAAATACCGCGGTGACTCCGGCGCCGCCGCGAAGCTCGTCGACAAGGTCAAGAAGGGAGGGTCGGGCGTCTGGGGTCAGATCCCGATGCCGCCCAACGCGCCGCAGGTCAGCGACGCCGACATCCAGGCCGACGTCAAGTACATCCTCTCGCTGAAGTAGGGCGCTTGGGGCGTCGGGTGTGCTACGCTTGACGCGCACGCAGGAGAGAGCGCCTCGAGTGACTCGCGGCGCCGCCGAAGGCGTAATCCCGAAACCGCTCAGGCAAAAGGGCTGCGTGCGAAGGCAGGCGCGATCTGGAGAGCGGTTGCGAAGCTGATGCGCGCAACCCACCGAAGGGGCACCGGCACGACGCGAGGCGTCCGCCGCAATCTCTCAGGTAAAAGGACAGACGGGGCGACGCGGGTTTCCGCGCCGCCCTTCGTTTTGGTTCGCGAACCGGAGATTGCGTGGCCAGAACCACTGTCCTCAATGCGACGCATCGCGCGCAAGGCGCGCGGATGGTCGACTTCGGCGGCTTCGACATGCCGCTGCACTACGGCTCGCAGATCGACGAGCATCACGCGGTGCGCAACGACGCCGGCATGTTCGACGTGTCGCACATGCGCACTGTCGACGTCACTGGTGATAGCCGCGACTCTGCGCGCGCGTTCCTGCGCTACGCACTCGCGAACGACGTCGACAAGCTCAAGGCGCCGGGCAAGGCGCTTTACGCGTGTCTGCTGCGCGAGGATGGCGGCGTCCTCGACGACCTGATCGTCTATTGGCTCGGAGACGACCACTTTCGCATCGTCGTCAACGCGGCGACGGCCGACAAGGATATCGAGTGGCTGCGCGCGCTCGCTTCGAAGCGCGCGCCGGCGCTCACCATCGGTCCGCGAGACGATCTCGCGATGATCGCGGTGCAGGGCCCGAATGCGCGTGCGAAGGTCTGGCGCGCGCTCGCCGGCAGCGAGGCAGCGACCGCCGACCTCAAGCCGTTCAACGCCGCATCGGTCGCAAGGCCGTTCGGCGACGTCCTCATCGCACGCACCGGCTACACCGGCGAAGACGGCTTCGAGATCATGCTGCCCGCCGCGCATGCGCCGGCGCTGTGGCAGGCGCTGCGTGCAGCCGGCGTTGCGCCGTGCGGGCTCGGCGCGCGCGACACGCTGCGGCTCGAGGCCGGGATGAACCTGTACGGCCAGGATATGGACGAGACGGTGTCGCCGCTCGAATCGGGCCTCGCGTGGACCGTGGACACGAAGGGCGATCGCGATTTCGTCGGCCGCGAGGCGCTCGCCGCGAAGCCTGCGGCGCGCAAGCTCGTCGGCCTCGTCCTAACCGATCAAGGCGTGCTGCGCGCGCATCAGACGGTGCATACCGATCACGGCGACGGCGAGATCACCAGCGGCACCTTCTCGCCGACGATGAAGCAGTCGATCGCCTTCGCGCGCGTTCCCGCGGCCGTCGAGGACGGCGAAAGGGTCCGCGTCGACGTGCGCGGCCGCATGCTCGAAGCGCGCGTCGTCAAGCCGCCGTTCGTGCGCAACGGCCGCGTGCTGGCACCTTCGCAATTTCCGACAACCTGCTGACGGAGCGTTCGATGAATGTACCGGAAGGACTCAAATACGCCGACACGCACGAATGGTTGCGTGCCGAATCGGACGGCACGGTGACGATCGGCATCACCGACCACGCGCAGGCGGCGCTCGGCGATCTCGTCTATGTCGATCTGCCCGCCGCAGGACGAACGGTCGCGGCCGGCGACGCGTGCGCGGTCGTCGAGTCGGTGAAGGCCGCGAGCGACGTTTATGCGCCGATCGCCGGCGAGATCGTCGAGAGCAATGCGGCGCTCGCGGGCTCGCCGGAAGCGATCAACGCCGATGCGTATGCCGCGTGGCTCTTCCGGATGCGTCCGGCCGACCCGAACGCGCTGTCGCCGTTCATGGACGCAGGCGCGTACAAGCAGTTCATCGCGGACCAGGCTTGAGCGCGCCGATGGACATGCGGACGAAGCCGCCTTTGCGATCGCTCGAAGCGCACGACGACTTCATCGCGCGCCACATCGGCACGTCGCCGGCCGCGCAGGAAGCGATGCTCGAAGACATCGGCTTCGCATCGCGCGCAGCGCTGATCGATGCCGTCGTGCCGGTCGCGATTCGCAGTCACGATCCGCTGCCGCTACCGAGCCCGCTCGGAGAGGCCGAGGCGCTCGCGCGGCTTCGTCGCATCGCGGCGAAGAATCGCGTGCTGAAGTCGTTCATCGGCCAGGGCTACTACGGCACGCACACACCCGGCGTGATTCAGCGCAACGTGCTCGAAAGCCCCGCCTGGTACACCGCGTACACGCCGTACCAGCCGGAGATCTCGCAGGGTCGTCTCGAGGCGCTCGTGAATTTCCAGACGATGGTCGCCGATCTCACCGGCATGGAGATCGCGAACGCGTCGATGCTCGACGAGGCGACGGCCGCGGCGGAAGCGATGACGCTTTGCCAGCGCGCAGGCGTCTCGAAGAGCCGCACGTTCTTCGTCGCCGACGACGTGCTCGCGCAGACGATCGACGTCGTGCGCACGCGTGCGGCGCCGCTGGGCATCGACGTCGTCATCGGCCCCGCCGACGCGGCTGCCGACTGCGGTCCGTTCGGCGTGCTGCTCCAGTACCCGGGCGCCGACGGTGACGTGCGCGATTACCGTGCGCTCGTCGACAAGCTGCACGCGAAGAAGGCGATCGTCATCGTCGCCGCCGACTTGCTCGCGTTGACAGTGCTTACGCCGCCCGGCGAATTCGGCGCCGACGTCGTCATCGGCTCGTCGCAGCGCTTCGGCGTGCCGATGGGCTTCGGCGGTCCGCACGCGGCTTTCATGGCGACGCGTAACGCGTTCAAGCGCGCGTTGCCGGGACGGCTCGTCGGCGTGACGGTCGACGCAGCCGGCGCTCCGGCCTATCGTCTCGCGCTGCAGACGCGCGAGCAGCACATCCGCCGCGAGAAGGCGACGTCGAACATTTGTACGGCGCAGGTGCTGCTCGCCGTGATCGCCGGCATGTACGCCGTCTACCACGGCGCCGAAGGCCTCACGACGATCGCCGCGCGCGTGCATCGTCTCGCCGCGATTTTGCGCGAGGGACTCGTGCGCCTCGGCTTCGACGTGCCGACGTCGACGTTCTTCGACACGCTGGTCGTCGCGACGAGCGAGGCGACCGCGCCGATCGCCGCGCGCGCCGTCGAGGCGGGTTGCAATTTGCGCGTGCGCGACGCGGCGTCGCTTGGCATTTCGGTCGACGAGACCACGACGCGCGACGATGTCGAGCGGCTGTGGCGCATCTTCGCCGGACGCGACGTCGCCTTCGACGTCGACGCGATCGACGCGGTGATCGACGACGCGTTTCCCTCGACGCTCACCCGGACGTCGCCGTTCTTGACACATCCGGTATTCCGCACGCATCGATCCGAAACGCGGATGCTGCGCTATCTCCGGCGTCTCGCCGACAAGGATCTGGCGCTCGACCGCACGATGATCCCGCTCGGCTCGTGCACGATGAAGCTCAATGCGACGTCCGAGATGATCCCGATCACCTGGCCCGAGTTCGGCGCGTTGCATCCGTTCGCCCCGGCGAGCCAGACCGCCGGTTACCGCGCGCTCGTCGCCGATCTCGAGCACATGCTGTGCGCGGCGACGGGCTACGACGCTGTCTCATTGCAGCCGAACGCCGGCTCGCAGGGCGAATACGCGGGCTTGCTGATGATTCGCGCGTGGCACGCGAGCCGCGGGGACGCGGCGCGCGACGTGTGTCTGATCCCCGCGTCCGCGCACGGAACCAATCCGGCGTCGGCGCAGATGGCCGGCATGCGCGTCGTCGTCGTCGCCTGTGATGCGATGGGCAACGTCGACCTCGCGGACCTGGCGGGAAAAGCGCGCGAGCACGCGAACGATCTCGCGGCGATCATGGTGACGTACCCATCGACGCATGGCGTTTTCGAGTCGGGGATCGATCGCATTTGC
>Ga0068855_100012829_pt1 | contig 10110 bp, 8 predicted proteins | sample KBSCornC52_FD_66592 | JGI IMG/M metagenome (GOLD analysis project Ga0068855, IMG submission 66592) | Corn rhizosphere microbial communities from Kellogg Biological Station, Michigan, USA - KBS Corn C5-2 | ecosystem: Host-associated > Plants > Roots > Rhizosphere > Soil ... | reverse complement strand
CTTAGCCCGATTCTGGAACTGGAAAAGGCTACAGCGGATTTCGTAACGCTCTCACTTCGAGCTTTTCTGGAGAGCCTTTTTTTCCTTACGGGGCAGTCTGCTCTTGTCCTTTTTCGGCAGTTTGGGCACTTTCTGCGACTTCGCCGGTTCCGTCGTTTCGTTTGCGCCAGCTCCCGCGAGTTTGGCGATTCTGCCAGCGGCAGTCCCTATTGCCTTTGCAGTGCTGACGAGAATGCTTTCCTCCGTGGTTTCGGTTGCTACTTGTTTCTTAGCCATCTTTTGATAGTCCTTCCCCTTCGTCTTTTGCCTGCGAGTTCTTGTTTCTGCCTCGGTTAGTTACTATACCTATTGCAACCTTCGCCGTGAGACCGGCAGGCTGCCCGCCGAGGAGTGCTACCGAAGCTTAGCAGTATTCAGAATGCCGTTGCCGAACTGCGTCGGCGGCGGTTTCAGCAGTGAGGTATGAGCTGAGGGGGGGCAAACTCGTGTTCCGATTATCCGCTCGCGGGTTCACTGGCGTATGCCGGTGCTGCAACCCGGCACGGACGCATCAACGACCATTCGCATGAGACGAGGACTTGTCCGAACTGTTTCTGGCCCCACTGGAACCGAACGTGAGGCTCAACAGATACTGGACTAAATCGCTCTTCTCGCCGCTGGTCAGGCCGAGCGTAAAGTGAGTATCGTAATGATTGACAACGTCATTTAGGCTCGCGAACCGCCCGTCATGATAGAAGCCGCCCTTAGTATGGGTAAACAGATCACCAATAGGGGAGGTGCGATAACGGTGATCCGGCGCACGGTCGGCTTGAAAACTATCGATACCGATTTCAGCCGGCGTGTGCAGGTTCCAGCCGGGATCGGTCCACAGGGGTTCGACGTGGCAGTTGTTGCAGCCGGCTTTCCCGCTGAACAATTCATCGCCCCGGGACGCTGCCGTCGGATCGAAGCTTCCTGCGGGAGGCTGCGGAGACGGTAAAGCCAGTTGATAGAACTGAAGAGCCTGCAGCTTAGACGTGATCTGGTCATCATCGGGGCTGATGTGTTGCCCATTGGTTAGGCGTAGGTCTCCGAAACCGTGTGTTGCCGCAATCGGAAACTGCCCCCCATCATTCAATCGAGGATCCCAAAATCTTCCGGCTCCATGCATTTCCAGAGCCGCCACGAACACATTCCAATAAGGTACCGATCCCCAACCGGTCCACGTGTGCAGATTCACTCCTCCCAAGCCAAATGCCGGCGGAATCAGCGTGGCGCCTGAGACTTTTGTGCTCGTAACATGACCGTCAGTGGTTTGCTGAGGGTTAAAAGCCTTACCATCGAGTGCCAACTCGGCATCGAATTTTCCCGGCCCCCAACTATTGAGGACGCTAATCACCTCAGCTGGAGTTGCAGACAACAGAGTGGCGAACGCGGTTAAATCCGGCGCCAGGGCGATAATTCCACCCACGTTCAGATCGCGATTGGGCCAACCGTCCAAGCGATGCCCAATACAGCCTGTACCAGGATTGGGCTGAATGACACCGGCGCAGAGGTCCGGCTGAGAGTTATCGACAGTCGAATGGCAAAAGGCGCACTGAATTCCCATAGAAGTGAGCGCTCCACCCGTATCAAAGAAACCGGTTACGCCGACTACGGCATTCAACTTCAGCAGTTGTACCGTTACCGCGGGGTCGTTCAGATTGATTGAGCCGCGTTTGAGCTGCTCGAAAACAGTTCTTGGAAGAGCATCGCTGTCTACCTTCAATCCGACCGTGAGAGCTGTTTTAGGACTCACTCCGGGGCCAACGCCGCCTAGCCCTGCGCCCTCAATCGCCTGGTGCAATTTGAGGGTGTCGCCCCAAAACGCCTGATCACCGAACGTATCAAAGCGAAAAATCTGGCGCCCCTGCGTGACTAACTGGACTGCGTTGTCAGCGGTCGCGTCTTTATTGACGGATTGGCTCCTAACGCCTGTCGCCGTGAGTCCGAAAAAGGCCAGACCAGCCAGCAGAAACCCTCCCGCGAGAGGGCCTACGTGAAATGATATATGTCGTTTCATGATATTCTCCTTGGACTAAATTGGGAACTCCCCGCACGCCCCGGGGGCGCGTCGCGATCGTTAAGCGGACTTTGTCGGCATTTGGGCGCAGATTTTAACGCTGTATCTCTTTCAAAGCCACCTCCGCCGCACTTGGTTTCGCTTTACCTATCGAGGGAGGAGCGCTGTCTGGAGTTCCGCGGCGCAGCACGTGTTCCGATGGATGCATGTTCATGTCATGCGCTGCGGCGTTCTTGGAGTCATGTTCAGAGCTAAAGAAAAGGAAGAAGTTGGAGCCCACCTCGACCGCTCTGCCTGCAGCTTCGACATCATCCATCGCTTTTGAGGAGGTGATGCCGCTGGTGCCTTCGGCGTTCGGCCAGTCACTCGGAGACATCACTAAGACAGGTCTAACTTCCCACCAGATAGCTCCGGTGTTCACGCGGGAATTATCCACTACGTGGCTGTGATTCGGTGTCGGCACGAAGATTGGCGCGCTCGGTGTACCAGTCTTCGTAAGCAGTACCGATAAGTCCACCGAAGAAGCGTGCATGGTGCAAGTGCCCGGAACGTCGTTGTTCGGGTCGGGACATTGCGTCGGGACGTCGGGATGGGTCTTCCAGGCCTCGGGTATAAAACCGAATAGGTTGATCAACGCAGCTCCGAGCGCGGGTCCGCATAGTTCGCCAGGCCGGCCTCCATTGGGGCAGGGCATCGCGTCGTTGGCGTTTGTGTCGCTCCCGAACATGGGCACCAGCACGTAGAGATGTGCAGTATGTTTAATGTCTCCGCCAGCCGGATCGGCGGTCGGCTCAGTGACCACCTGGCATATCGGAGTCTGCATCTCATTCGGATCGGACTGCGCCTTAATGCCATTGAAATCGAGATCCAGTGTCGGCTGATCAACGCAATCGAAATTCTGCAGGTAAGTGAAGGTGATCACTCGACCGTTGCCGAAAGCATTGGTTTGATTGGGCGCCAGCTGCGCTTGCGCTGATCCGCCGAAGATGACGCACGCGCAAGCCGCGAGCGTGAGGGTGGACTGAGTGATTGGTTTGAAAGTTCTTACAAACTTTCCTGAAGTCGATGGGTTGTTGAAACACATAAAATCGTTCCTTTCGTTGCATCACGGTAACGTCTTCGCCGTCATCCTGCGACGCCGGTGAGCGGAATCCCCGTCGCTAGAGAACTGATGATTAGATGACGCGGGTGCCGAAATATATCGCTCGAGTTGTAAAGCTTTCGCAAAAGAATTGTAAAGAGACGGTGGGAAGCGGTTCGTCTCGACGCGTTGCGGAACGCTGGCCGACATGCGTCTGACAAGCTTGGATCACGCTTGGGGTAGTGCCCGCCGATCGCTTGTAGTTTAATAGAGACCATGCGTGGACACATCTGGATTGGAATATCGTTCGTTGGAGCTTACATGTATGCCCAAGGCCAGTGGCTGAACCAACCGACTCCCGGAGCTCCGCGCATGCCGGATGGCAAGGTAAATATGGCCGGGCCTGCACCGCGCGTGAACGGAAAACCCGACCTTTCGGGAATCTGGCAGGCACAAGCAGAACCCCGCGGTCCCGGCCTATACGGACTGGGCGAATCTCCGAATTCAAAATATTTCAGAGACATCCTGGCAGATTTCAAGCCCAGCGAGCAGCCGCTCACGCCAATGGGTGCAGAGATCCTCCGCCAGCACAGCCTAGGGGGCGGAACCGCCAGCCCCGGCCTCAACTGCCTGCCCGATGGAGTGCCTCACGCCGATCTTCTACCGGAACCGTTTAAGATCATTCAGGCGCCAAGCGTAATTGTGATGTTATATGAGGTGGAGACCACCTTCCGTCAGATATTCACCGACGGGCGTAAACAACTTACCGATCCAGCGCCATCCTGGATGGGGTATTCGGTCGGCCAATGGGATGGAGACACTCTGGTGGTTGACACACTGGGATTCAACAATCTCAGCTGGCTCGACGCACGCGGCCACGGACACAGTGAGGAACTGCGCGTCGAGGAGCGCTTCCATCGTCGCGATTTCGGCCATATGGACGTCGCCGTCACGATTACCGATCCGAAAATCTTCACCAAGCCGTTCACGATCAACTTCGTCGAGGAACTCCTTCCCGACACCGATTTGCTCGAGCACTATTGTCTCGAAAACGAAAAGGACGCCGCGCATCAACCTGGCAAAACGGACAGATAATTAGGCGCGCGTAAAAGCCCTCGTGGTCGCGCATGCGTAAGACGCTTGCACGGATTTGTTTGTTTCATTTGGAAGAAAGCGTGCTGATTTCGCCGGTGCATGCAGGCTACGGCGACGGCATCTCCGCCGCGAAAAATCGACCTTTGTTATGTCTCCGATCGTCAACCTGGAATCATCCGCAGGCGCGTGGGTCGAGGCTTTCGGTATTTAAATCCCGACGGTACTACCGTCAAGGATGCGGATACTTTAGAACGAATCCGGCGCTTGGTGATCCCGCCAGCGTGGACCGAAGTTTGGATTTGCTCGCGCGACGATGGGCATTTGCAGGCCGTAGGGCGCGACGCGAGGCGGCGCAAGCAATATCGGTACCACGAGTCCTATCGGCAAATTCAGGACGAAACCAAATTCAGCCGGATGGCGGCCTTCGGCGCGGCTCTTCCAAACATCCGGGCGCAGACCCAGAAGGATCTATGCAGCCGCGGCCTGTGCAAGCAGAAAATTCTGGCTGCAATCGTGCAGCTTTTGGATTCAATAGCAATTCGGATCGGTAACGACGACTACGCACGGCAGAATGATTCGTTTGGATTGACGACCCTTCGAAATGACCATGTCGATGTGACCGGCCAAACCATTCATTTCCATTTCCGCGGGAAGAGCGGCCAGATGCACAAGATGAAGCTGACCGATCGGCGCCTGGCTGCAATCGTCAGAAAATGCCAATGTCTGCCCGGCCAGGAACTGTTTCTCTATGAAGATGCAAATGGGGAAACCGTCAGGATTCATTCGGAAGACGTAAACGAATATCTGGATAGCCTAACGGAAGACAAATTCACAGCCAAGGATTTCCGTACGTGGAAAGGCACCACCGAGATGATCCTCGCGCTTCACGATTTGGGACCGGCTTCCAATCAAACGGAGGCTAAGAAAAAGATCACCGAAGCGATCAAAAGGACTTCGAAGAAACTGGGGAATCGTCCCGCCGCGTGCCGTGCCTATTATGTTCATCCGGCGATTCCAGAGGCATACTTCGAGGGCAAGTTACTTGAGGCATTCGACCGCGCACCCGAAACAAGCCCCACTGAGACTGGCTTGCGTCCTGAGGAAAAAACGGCTTTGCAGCTGGTCAAAGAATTCAGTCCGCCGGCAAACGCTGCTCCACGGCGCCATTGAGATGGTGCGGCCACATCCGAAATCAGACCAGTTCGCGTATCTTCTCGGCGAGAATGGATTTAACAATCTTGCCGCGATCCGGGGTACCTTTGGCAACAGACTTTGCAAAGTGAAGCGCTTGTTCGGCGGTTACTTTTGCTGGAAGCGGCGGGAGATATGGGTCCACTACGGCTTCAATCAGCACAGGACCTTTGTGGTTCAATGCTTCCTCCACGATTGGCCTCGCCCTACGAGGATCCTCGATATAAAAGGCAGCCATGCCGCAGGCTCGAGCAACCGAGGCAAAATCGATCGGCTGGAGGTCACAGGCGAACTCAGGATTCCCCAGGAATGCCATCTGCTCCCACATGATTTGCCCGAGATAATTGTTCTTGACTACAACGATTTTGACTGGCAAGTTGTACTTGACGCAGGTGGCGAGCTCCGCCATCAACATCGAAAGGCCCCCGTCACCGACAAATGCCGCCACCGGCCGGCTAGGATACGCGATCTGCGCAGCGATGGCGTAAGGCAAGCCGCAACCCATCGTCGCGAGCGTGCCGGAACAGGAATGAAGTTGCCCCCGCTTCGAGGGAATATGGCGCGCCCACCAGGACGTAATCGTTCCCGAGTCGCTAGTTACGATGGCGTTTCCCGGCAGCAGCCGCCCTAATTCATGGGCTATGACTTGCGGCTTCATCGGCTGATCCATATTTGTGGCTTCAGCCATCATCGTCTTTCGCCACTTTTCCATTGCATCCTGTGCTTGTTCAAGGAACCGCCGGTTCTTCTTGCGTTGTAATAGCGGCACCAAGGCAGTCAAACCCTCTTTCGCGCCGCCTACTAAGCCCACTTCCACCGGATAGCGCAAACCGATCCGGGTCGGGTCCAAATCCAGCTGAACCGCACGTACATCCCCCGGCTTCGGATAAAACTCGATGTATGGAAATGATGACCCGACGATGAACAGAGTGTCGCAATCCCGCATGGCTTCTTCCGAGGGCCCCGTTCCCAGGAGTCCGATCCCGCCGGTGGTGTAAGGGCTGTCATCTGGCACACAAGACTTCCCGAGCAGCGCTTTGATGATCGGCGCACCCATAAGTTCGGCGAGGTACTCCAATTCATCTCCGGCGCCGAGGGCTCCCTGCCCGGCGAGAATGACAACTCGCTTGCCTCGATTCAAGATTTCCGCTGCTTTCTCAAGATCGTCTCTCGCCGGCAATTGAATGCGCCGGGGCCAGATGCTGGAAGCATGGTCGGGACGGTTCCGTGGAGATCTCTGGTCGTTCTGGAGCTCCTGATCCTGGATGTCCACCGGGATTGTGATGTGGGAAACACACCTGCGGCTCAGCGCCGTTCGGCAAGCCAGTTCCACCACATTGCGAGCTTGGGCGGCACCCATAATACGTTCGTTGTAGGCAGCCACATCCATGAAGAGCTTGTCGAGCGCGACGTCCTGCTGTGTATGCGTGCCGAGCAAGTCGTGAAATTGCAATCCGGTGATCGCCAGCACCGGGGCGCCATCGAGTTTGGCATCATAAAGCCCGTTTAGAAGATGGATACCGCCGGGACCCGAGGTCGCCAAGCAGCAACCCAGCTTGCCGGTAAATTTTGCATAACCGCAAGCCATAAGAGCGGCGGCTTCTTCATGCCGGACCTGAATAAAGCGCACCTTCTTGTCTTCCTGACGCTTGCGAATTGCCTCCATGACGCCATTGATCCCATCCCCGGGGATCCCAAAGATAGTCTCGACGCCCCATTCGAGGATAGTATCAATCACAATTTCGGCGGTGGTTCGCATTTCGATTTCCTTCCAGGATGTGGGAATCGCCTAACAGTTAGATCCGCCATCTGGCCAACTGCTACAACCCCAACATCAGATTGATCATGAAAAACAAATCCGCGTGCCTTAGCGCTCCTTAGCCCCGTAACAAATCACGCTTGAGACTCTCATTCAATGGCATAGGACCCAGCCACGCCGTAAAGAGAGCGTCCGCAAAGTCCTTCCCGGGAATGGTTAACTCTTGTCCCTGACAGCGCAACAGAGTACCGGTCCCGGGCAAATATATAAAATCGAGTAAATTTCCCTTTTTGAGGGCTGGGAGCGCCCGCTCCAATAGATTGAATCGTGCGCGGAGGGCTGGCATTTCGGCGCCCGAGTTACGCATAACCGCTTTCTCCACGGCCTGCACAAACATTTCACGACTAACATCCCGCAACATGCTGATGACGATCCGTTTAGCCTCGTCGGTTCTAATTGCCACGGTGGGGTCCGACGTCGGCTGTTCCAGGTAGAGTCCAACCACGTCAACCTTAAAGAAAACTTTTTCCTTACGCACGCCCATGCCATTCAAGCGGAGCTCTCTGCCGGCGATACTAACCTCTTCGGGCATGTTGACACCTGACAACTCGCGCCCTTGTAATTCAGTTACCGCAGACGCCAGTGCGCACACGAAGGCCGCCCTCGCCATGAAGCGGCGCCCTAGTGCCAGGGCCGTACGAAACCAATTTTCGCTCCGGAGAGTGGGGGGCATATCAGTAAGACTCGTTTCCTTAGAAAGTTTGTTTCGCACGTGTCTTCAGTCAACGTCCACTCTTCCACTCTTCCTCGCATCCACCGAGACGCTTGCGTCCGGGAAGTAGCGGGCGATATGCTGGATTTCCCATGCATTTGATCAGAAACGCAAACGTCGTGAGCGTAAAACCGACTAACGGAGGCCGATCATGAAAAAGATTTGTGTATGTGCAGTGCTAGTCAGTTCCTGGGCCACGTTGGGGCTGGCCCAAACCAATGAAGAGCTCCTGAACGACGGCAAGAACACGGAAAACGTCACGACTCAGAGCATGGGCTATGACCGTAAGAGCTACAGTCCGCTCAAGCAAATTAATAAGTCCAACATAAAGCGCCTGGTACCCATCTGGAGCACGAGCCTCATGAACGACCAGGGGGAGTTGGCAGCCCCCACGATTTACAACGGGGTCATGTATGTGATCAACGGCAAGTGGACTTTCGCTATCGACGTTGAAACCGGCAGGCAGATCTGGCGCACACCCGTGCGACTCGAACCCGGGACCGTGCGAGCCGCCTACAACCGGGGCGCGGCGACGATCTACAACGGCAAAATCTTTCGGGTGACCATCGATAACCACCTGGTCGCTCTGGACATGAAGACCGGCGAGCAGCTTTGGAATCAGAAATTCGCGGACGCACACGAGGGATACTATTCGACCAGTGCGCCGATCGTGGCTAACGGCGTCGTGATTTCCGGCGTCGCCGGTGGTGAGTCCACCACGCGCGGCTTTCTGGATGGCTGGGATCCTGACACCGGGAAGAAATTATGGCGCAGATATACGATTCCAGCACCCGGCGAGCCGGGTTCCGAGACCTGGCCAAAGAATAGCAATGCGTGGATGCAAGGCGGAGGCCCTACCTGGCGCTCGGGCTCTTACGACCCCCAACTCGATCTGGTCTATTGGGGCACGGGCAATGCAGAGCCATACGATCCGAGGCCCCGCGAGAATCTGGACAGCTTGTTTACGAATAGCGTCCTTGCGATCCGGCCTAAAACGGGTGAGATGGTTTGCTATTTTCAATACACTCCCAACGACGTGTACGATGTGGACGCCACCGACGAACAGGTGCTAGCCGATATGCAGATTGGCGGTCGCCTTCGCAAGGTGATGATACAGACCAACAAGAACGGTTTCCTGTATGTACTCGACCGCACCAATTGTAAGTTGATCGCCGCCCACCCCTACGTCAAGGTCAATTGGGCGACGCATATTGACATGACCACAGGACGGCCGGTACTGACGGACATACAGAAGCGCTTTCTGGCCGGGGAAGAAGTCGAAATCTGGCCGTCACGCGGTACCAACGCAGTGCCTGTCGCGTTCAATCCCAACACCGGCTTGATCTATGCCAGTACATGGAATGTAGCGCGGATACAGAAGCTTGCGCCCCCGAAACCGACCGTCATTGGCGGAACTTCTACGGGCGTAGAAGCCCGGTTTCCGGATGTCCGGACCGGGGATGTCCAAGGCTACTTCGCTGCGATTAATCCACTAACAGGCGAGAAGAAGTGGGAAGTTCCCTTGACCGATGTGCCGAGTGCGGCCGGCATGCTGGCAACTGGTGGCGGACTACTGTTCACGGGAAAATTGACGGGTGAGTTTGTTGCGCTCGATCAGGACACAGGCAAAACCCTGTGGCAGTTCAAGACCGGCTCGAGCGTGAACTCGACGGCCATCACCTACACTCACAAAGGCCGCCAGTATGTGACCATAGCCTCGGGACTCGGCGGCATTCTGGCCACTCGCTACGGGTCGCGTATCACGCCGACGGGCGGCTCGGTGTGGACTTTCGCGTTGCTGCCCGAGTAAGCTTAGCGCCGGCCGCGAAGCCGATCCAACTCACGGCGATCGCGTTTCGACGGCTTACCTTCGCGGGAATTTTCGAAATGCGGTGCGGCTTTGCGTTCTTCCGCCAACTTCAGCCGCAACTCCCGGCTGGCGTCGGTCTCGCGGTAGAGCGATTGGGCGAGCGCGGCCGGCCCGCGCGTCTCGCTGAGTAGCAGGACCTCAACCTGAAACTCTCCACTGTCATTCTTCACTTGTAGGAGGTCGCCGATCCGAACCTCGCGTGAAGGCTTGGCCGGTTGTCCGTTAGCCCCAATTCTGCCTAGTTCACACGCCTTCGCCGCGAGCGTGCGAGTCTTGAAGAAGCGGGCGGCCCACAACCATC
>Ga0068855_100012828_pt1 | contig 10111 bp, 7 predicted proteins | sample KBSCornC52_FD_66592 | JGI IMG/M metagenome (GOLD analysis project Ga0068855, IMG submission 66592) | Corn rhizosphere microbial communities from Kellogg Biological Station, Michigan, USA - KBS Corn C5-2 | ecosystem: Host-associated > Plants > Roots > Rhizosphere > Soil ... | reverse complement strand
AGCTTGTCCACCTGCTTCTGCGCTTCCTGCAGCTTGGCCACTTGCGCCAGCGCGTCGTCGCGCTCACTGGTTACCTTGCTCAGTTGCGTCTCGGTCTTCTGCAATTTCGACGAAAGATCGTCCTTCTCTTTCTTGACCTGATCGAGCTGCTTTTGAATGGCGTCGATCTTGCCCGGCACGGCTTTGACCGCGTCGTTGGCCGCATTGCGCTGCTCAGTCAAGGAAGCGATCTTCTCCAGCGCTTTCTTGTAACGGTCGTCGAGCTGTTTCCGGAATTCCGCGTCGGCTTCGGCATCGATGCGCAGGTCGCGCAGCGCCTTCTTGCTCGCGGACACTTCCGCCTGCAGCCCCTTGATTTTCTCCGAGTCAGTCTTGCCATCGGCCACGGCTTTCATCAACGCCTGCTCGGCATTGTCGGCGCGCTTCTGCAGCACCGACTGTTTGTCCTCGGAATCCTTGCGAGCTTTCGCCGCGTCATCGAGTTGATGGGCCAGCGAAGTTTTCTCGGATTGCAAGTGCGCCGCTTCGTCCTTCGCCTTCTGCAGATCGTCCTGCAGCTTCTTCATCCGCGCCTCGGCTTCGGCAAAAAGATCGGTATCGCTGCTCCGGGCCACAGAACCCTTGCCGCGTGAACTGGTGCGCGGCATCGCACTCACCGGGGCCGTCTGCGGCGCCGGCGTGCTGAACGAGTCCGGCTGGAAATTCAGCGGGCGATCGGTGTTGTCCGCCTCCGGCAACGGAGGGGGCTCGGGAGCGGGCGCCGCCTCGCTGCCTTTGCCGCCACCGAAACGGGCGATTTTTTCCTGCACGCGCGTGATGGAATCCGCGGTGCGGGTCTTGCGATAGTCGACGATTTGCGGCTGCCAGTTGGGGAACTGCGAGGCGATCTGGTCCAGCACGTTGGCGGCGGAGCGCAACTTCGTCAGCGCGAGCTTGAAGTTGCCTCCTTGCTCCGCTTTTTCGCCCTGCTGGACGGCCATGTAGGCATTGACGAACAGATCACCCGGGTCAACGTTCGACGCCGCGCGCATGGGGGCGATCGAGACGGCGAGGGCCGCGAAGATGATGAGAGCAGATTTGCGCATAGAGAAAAGGCTCGGGGTTCGGGAAAATTGGCCGCGAATCTACTTGATAAATAATGATCGCGCAAAGGATTCTCGCACCTACTTTGAGTCGTCCCATCGCTCGCCCTCACCTGCGTATTTCCTCGGAAGCGTGGCTTTCGGGTGCCCAGTTGGCCGCTTTTAACGCTGCCGGGACCAACGCGCACCGCCTCTTCACCAGCCCGGATGGCTGGGTCGAACGCTTCGGTCAGGACGTCTTGATTTCCTATAAATCCGACGCCGCGCTGGAGGAGTTGCGCGGTGGTCTGACCACTTGGTGCAATGATAATAAGTACGCGCCACAGCGGGTTTTCGGAAAGTTTCTTCCCCGGCAAAATGCAGAGCGTATCTCCCCCGTTTTACTCGCCGGAGACGCCACGCTGCCCCTGACGGCGGTCGTGGAGGAAAATGGCATGCGCTTCGGCCTGGATTTCGGCGCCGGCTATTCGGCGGGGCTGTTCATCGACCAGCGCGCCAACCGCGCTCTCGTCCGTCGCGAAAAACCGAAACGGCTGCTCAATACTTTCGCCTACACGTGCTCCTTTTCCGTCACCGCCGCTCTCGTTGGCGCGGAAACGGTCAGCGTCGATCTCTCCAAGAAATCCCTCGACCGCGGACGCGAGAACTTCACCCTCAACGGTCTCGATGATTCGCAGCACCGCTTTTTCGCCGATGACGTCCTCGACGTGCTGCCGCGGCTCGCGCGCAAGAACGAGAAGTTCGATATCATCATCCTCGATCCGCCGACTTTTTCCCGCGGCAACAAAGGCCGCCGCTTCCAGGTCGAGCAGGATCTCGAAGCGCTGCTCCTCGCCGCCTTTGAACTCACCGCCCCGCGCGCCCGGGTGCTCCTCTCCACTAATTGCACCCGCCTCAACCGCCGCGCGCTGGAAAACATCGCGCACTTCGCCCTCAAGGCCACGCGTCGCGCCGCGGAGTTTCACGCGGAACCGCCGTTGCCGGACATTCCGCCCGACGCCGCGGCGCAGACGCTGTGGCTTGGGATGAAGAGTTGATAGTGGATGGTTGATAGCCACGCCTTCCACTGCGAAAGCGCTCCCGCAAACGTGCGAGGGCTATCAACTATCAACCAAAAACTATCAACTGCGCCCCTACTGCACCTTCAGCAGTTCGACTTCGAAGATGAGCGTTTCGTTCGGGCCGATCGGGCCGCCGGGGGTGCCACGCTCACCGTAGGCGAGATTCGACGGGATGTAGAGGATCGCCTTGCCGCCTTCTTTCAAGAGCTGCAAGCCTTCGGTCCAGCCGGGGATCACGCGATTGAGCGGGAAGGAAATCGGCTCGTTGCGCTTGTAGGAGCTGTCGAATTCGGTGCCGTCGAGCAACGTGCCGCGATAGTGCACGAGCACCGTATCGGTGGCCGCCGGGCTCTTGCCCGTGCCTTCTTTCACGATCTTGTATTCGAGCCCGCTGGGAGTCGTTTTCACGCCTTCCTTGGTCGCGTTCTCCTTGAGAAATGCTTTGCCTTTTTCGAGTGCGGAATCAGCCATGGTAGTGAGAGGCGCGAGGGTAAACGCGGCGCCAAGCGCGATGCAGCCGAGGCTGCGGATGATGGAGGGTTTCATTTGGAGGCGAAACGCTAGGACGACCCGCCCGAGAATACAAGGCCGGCCAGGAGGAAAGGCGGCGGTCCGATTTCTTAAGAGCCCTCCACCGTCCCCGGCTCCCCACCGACAATCTTTCCGCCCTCCATCTCCCATCGGTAAACCGGGCCCAGCGATCCTTTGCGAATGGCTTTGAAAAAGTCCGGCGCATCGCGCTTCTGCAGGATGAATTCGGCCACCCCCTCGGTCTGGCAGCTCAAGACCTTGGCATAGCCTTTTGCTTCGCGTGGCTCGCCGATGACGCGCGAAAAGCCCGCCTCCATGGCCGGCACGCGCGCCAGCACAAGGAAGCTGTAGGGCACGCTGCGCAGGTCGATTCCGATTTCCTTCGCGAATTCCGCCCAGCGCGCATCCTGAAAAACAGGCGACGGTGGTCGCGCAAAATGATGACACCAATGCGGCGCATTTTTCGCGGTGAGCATCCCGCAGCGAGCCGTGTGCGTGCAGGGAGCGACAGGCGTGTAAACCTCCCGCAGCCGCTCCCGCACCTCGATCAAACGCCGGCTGTCCACATGCGTGCCAGCTTCGACCCAGATCACTTCGCCCGCGGCACGCGCGAGCTCGAGCAGCCGATTGAGCCCGGCCTCGGGGAGTTCATTGATCACATGGCTCACCAGCAGCAGCGTGTCGGGCGTCACCGACGGTGCCTCCCATGTCACGTCGACGTTCGGAAATTCCCGGCGTACTTTCTCCGCGGCGAACATCCGTGCCTGCGGCGAGCGATCGTGCAGCGCCAGCGCGGTGAATTGCGGCCAGGTCGCCAGCACCCGCCGATGCGCGATCCCCGTCCCGCAGCCCCAGTCGAGCAGCCGCGTGCAGCGTGACCGCCAGCCACGCAGACGCAATTCATCCAGCACCGCGTCCCATTTCCAGCCGATGCGCTCGGCGTAGGTGCTGTCGTACAAGGTGAGGTGCTCGGGCGATTGCCAGTAGTCCGCCGCGCCCGCCGTGCCGGCGAGAAAGCGTTCCCGCAACGCGCGGAGGGTGCTGAGATCCTGTGGAGTAAAGTGTTTCATATGGTAGTCGCCCGAGCGCCCCTCTCCCGCTCTCATTCCCCCAGCAACTTGGCCAGCCGTTGCTCGCGCAGCCCGTAGAAATCCATCAGCGCCCGCCACCGGCCGCGCAAGGGCGCGACATCCACCGGTTGCTGGCGGCGCTGCGCCGCGATCATCAAGTTCTTGCTCGTTTCCTCGGGTGAGATGAACTCGAAAACGGTCGCGCGATAGCCATGCATCTCGAGCAACAAGGCGCGCAATCCGTCGGTCACGATCTCCGCTTCGCGCTCCGCGAGAATGCCGTGCCGCAGCACCTCGCGCAACACCGCCGGCGGCTGCAAATGCCCGCGCACTTCCTTGTGGCAACACGGCGCGACGAGCACGAACGCTGCCCCGGCGCGCACCGCCTGGGCGAGCGCATCATCCGTCGCCGTGTCGCAGGCATGAAGGGCGATGAGGATGTCCAGCGGATCGGGCGGCGTGAAATCGGCAATCGTCCCCTGCACAAATTTCAAATCGGGAAAACCATGCTCACGTGCGGCGCGATTGGTCAGCTCCACCAACTCCGCGCGCGCTTCCACGCCAATGATCTCCGCCTTCACTTCCCGCGACCGAAAATATTCCGCCACCGCAAAAGTCAGGTATCCCTTCCCGGCCCCCATATCCACGATCCGCACCGGCGCATGCTCGGGCAGCATCGCCTCCTTGAGCAGATGGCCGAACAGCTCCACAAAACGCTGAATCTGCCGCAGCTTCGGCGCCATTCCGGGACGCGCCTCGCCATTGGCATTCGTCACCCCGAGGGCCTGCAGCCAGCTCGCCTCGGCCACGGCCAGCGGAACGACTTTCTCGCGATCGTGTTCCGGCGGAGGCACTTCGACGAAAGCCGGGCGGCCGGCCTTGAGCGTGCCGCGCCCGGTCTCATCGCAACGGAGCTGCCAGTCGCCGGTGGTGGTGAAAAGATGCGCGCGCGCCCATTCGCTCCCGAGGGTCTTGCCCAGCATGCCGATTACTTCGTCGAGCGGCAGGTTCTTGGTTACATCGCGGGTGGCGTAGCGCCAGACCAGGGATAGCCGCCGTCCCTCCCGCAAATCGACCATGCGGCCATAGACGTTGCGCAGACCGATTTCCGCGCCCAGCGGCTGGCTCAGGGTGATCTTCACCAACGTCTGCGTACGCCAGGCTGCTTCGAGTTTCTGCAGAAAGCGGGTACGGGCATCGTCGGTCATCTACACAATGAAAAACCTAAACCTGAATCGCTGAAAAGCTTCGTCGCGGATTTGTTGAACCGGAGGGGTGCGCTCCGGATTATTTTTTCGGCGGCGGATCGATCCTCAACCACACGATCGCATCCCAGCCCCACTTGCCATCCTGCTTCGTGAAAAAAAGCTTTTCCATCGAAACGGATATCACCGCCTTGCCCTGTTTGGCCAGCAAGGCATTGCCATCCGCAACGAAGGGTGAACGCAACAGCCCCTGCTCGACCAACGCGCGCAGCTTCGCGCTGTTCTTGAACTCCCAACGACCAAAGCCCGTCGGCGGCGGATGCTTTTGGAACTCCGGCTGCGCGGATACATAATCCATCACTGCGGTCTGCAATCCCGGACGCCGGATCAGATCGCCGAGGAATAGGTGGGCGATGGATGGATTCGCATCGTGAGAGATGACCTCGAGCACCGTGCCGAGATCCTGCGGGCTGGCACTTTCCCGGGCCGGCGGCGTAATCACCCAAGCATTATAAGCCGCCCCTTCCGCCGGCGTGTAATGTTCCAATTTGTGATCCCAGCGCAGCTCCGCGAGGCTTTGGCCGCGGACCACGAAAGGAGTTCCGCAAAGCAGGAGGGCAAGGAAACCGGACAGCATGGCCAGGGGCGTGGTCTTCATGAAGAGCGGTGCAGCAAATGCTACACCGCTGGCGGGAAGCGACGCGAAACGGTAAATCCGCGGTGTTCCGGCTCCGTCCGCGGTTCGAAGTCCTTCCACACCAGGCGGAGGTGGCGGGCGTTGCGCGCGTGCCACGCCGAGCGTGCCGGCGAAGTCGTCTGGGCATCTTTCTCATCGAACTTCGTTTCGCGGACCATCCTCCCGGGCCACACGAGCTCCGACACGGTGAGGCCGTCGCGCAGCGTCACGTCGGCCTGCAAACGCCCAATCGTCCCCTTCCACGCGGCGCCAGTTTCCGTCGTGTAATGGAAGTATCTCACGCCCGGCATCGTCCAGCCGTTCTCGACCGTATAGAAGCGCTCGACGACCACGTCGCGCCCCACCGGAAATTTCACCTTCAGCGTGTACCAGGCGCTGATCCCGTGCTGGTGATGCGCGTCCCAAAACGCGAAGTGTCCGCCCTCCTCGCCCGGCGCGACCTCCACCACGTGCAGCTGCGACTTCGCCGGCCGTCCGTTCACCGCCGTGCGCATGCGGATGATCGGCGAGAGCGTTGGGTCCATCAACAGCCAACCGCGCTGGCGAGCGCCATCGATCGCGGCGCCCTCATCGGGAAAACCGAGGAGTTGGGTCACCGGCGCGTTGGACTGGGTGTTGCGGAAATGGAAGGTGCAATGCACCGTGCTGCGTCTGGCTCCGAATTGCACCTCGATGTGCTCGGAAACCATGCGCACCGGGCTCTCGGTTTTCTCCAACGGCTCCGGCCCACGCGACCCATCGTGCATGGCGCCGTCGTTGCCCGTCGCTGGAAATGCGATCGCGAGCAATGCAAGACAAGGAATGAGTGAAAAGCGATTCATGGTTGGGAGGGAATACGGCGGAAAGGGTCCCGATATTGCAAAAATGTGAACCCGCCGGATCCTATAACTCCTATTCTTCCTATCACTCCCATTCGCTGAAGCGGCCGCCGAAGAGATAGGACTTATAGGAGGGCCACCTGCTGCCAAAGAAAAACGCCGCCCGCGACGGCGCGCGAGCGGCGTTGAATTTATCCGCGATCCGCGACTGCGGCTTTAGATCGCCTTGTATTTGCCGATCGTCGGCAACTTGTACGTCCCATCCGCCTCGGGCAGGATCGGCGGCTGCCCATTCAGATCCTGGAACTCCTTGCCAAACGGCACCTCGCTGGCGATGGCTTCGTCCCACTTCAGGAGTTGCCCACTCCAACCAGCCATGCGGCCCATGATCGCCGTCATGGTGCTCTTCGCGCCGCGTTCCGCTTCCATGTAAGGCTCATTGTGCGTGATCGCCTTGAACAGGTCATTGTGTTCCTGCTGATAGGGATCGATGGTCGGATCTTCCTTCTGGTAATGCCACTCGTTCGGACCGGTGATGTTGAAGATCGTCCGGTCGTTGATGCACTCGAGCGCGCCCTTCGTGCCGTGCGCATTTTCCGCGACGTAGTTCCAGCAATCCGGGATCTGCCGATTTTGGTGAAAGAGCCGCGAGCCGTCGGCGTATTCAAACTCGATGGCGTAATGATCCATGAGCCAGCCGGCATTCTCACCGCGGCGTACTTCCGCGCCGCACACGCCCTTGGCGGTGATCGGATAGGCGCCCTTGATCCAATTGAAGACGTCGATGTTGTGCAACCCCTGGTCGACGATGATGTCGCCGCATAGCCAGGCGAAGTAGAATTGGTTGTGCAGTTGGAATTCGAGCTCGTTCCATTCCGGCTTGCGCTTCACAAACGCGCGCGCAGCGCCCATGTCCCAGAACGTGCGGCCATACATGATGTCGCCGATCGCGCCATCCTGCACGCGCTTCACCGCCTCCAGATAGCCGGGCTTGTGCCGGCGCTGCAGGCCCACGCCCACCTTGAGATTCTTCTTCTTCGCTTCCTCCGCCGCCTTGAGCACCCGCCGGATACCGATGGCATCGACCGCCACCGGCTTTTCCAGAAAGGCATGCTTCCCCTGGCGCACCGCCTCCTCGAACATCATCGGACGATAGGTAGGCGGCGTCGCGAGAACGACGACGTCGCACGCTGCGATGACTTTCTTATAAGCGTCGAAGCCGAGGAAGAGATGATCGGGGGCCACATCGACTTTCGTCGAGTTCATCGCCGAAAGATTGCTGATCGCTTTATCCGCGATGTCCTTGAACAACTCGCCGACGGCGACGAGCTGGATGTTCTCCATGGCATGCAACGCTTGATTCGTAGCGCCGGTGCCACGGCCCCCGCAACCCACCATACCGAGCTTCAGCGGCCCGCCTTCCGCGGCGTGCGCGAAACGTTCGACGGAAAGCGCGCCGAGGGCAGCGGCAGCGCCGGTGGTAGTGCGAAGAAAACTGCGACGATTGATGGAGGGGTTGTCCAGGGGTGAGTTCATGATGAGAGGCTGTAAAACATCAGAAAAAGCCCGCGCCCGGTCAATGCGGGAGAGAAGACGCCCGGTATGTTTCCACCCTTCCCCGCCTCACTTGAATCATCAGCCGGACACACTTCGGAAAGCTATTTTGAGACCTTTAATGAGTCACGCGTAGCCGGACAAAGCGCTGCGCCTGGCCACCGTCGGGCAATGTCGCTTGCACCTGCTGGAGCGTGCCGTTGTCGGAAAGAATCGTCTCGGAGACGCCAACACTGCTCCAGCTATTGGACTGCAGCGAATCGCTCCACTCGACGATGAAGCTGACGCCATCGGTCATGGCTCCATCGGCGCGTTGGTAGGCGAAGACGAGGTTGCTGCCGTTGTGGGTGATTTGGCCGGGCGCCGCAGTGGTATGCGTGGGATCGGTGCCGATGGCAAACTCGAGGAGATTCGACACACCATCGCCATCGGGATCTGCGGTGTCGGCGGCGTTGCCCGTGGCCGAGGTGGTGCCAAACCACTGGAGCCGCCAACCCTGCTGCTGAGTCAGGCCGGTACCGGTCAGGTTGATATTGAAGGGATTGTTGCTGGCCGCGTTGCTGGCGACATGCAACACGGCACTACGGGGACCGGCCGCGCCCGGCGTGAACTGCACGGCGAACGTCGCGCTGTTACCGCTGCTGACCACCGAAGACGGCGCCTGCGTGACAGCGAAATCGATGGCGTTGGCCCCATCGATGGTAATGGCGAGACTCGTGAGATCGGCGTTGCCGGTATTGCGCACGGTGAAGGTCTGAAGGGCATTCGCTCCTGGAAGAACCGCGCCGAAATCCACCGCGCTGGCGCCAGAAGTGAGGACACCGCCAGCAGATTGCTGCACGAGAATCTGCGGCGCTCCCGGGCTCGCCAATGGGTAGGAAGAATCCTGCTCCAACAGGCCGAAGCTGCCGCCATCTTCGCCACCGCTGGCGCGTCCCCGGGCCCGAATCAATCCGCTGGACGGCAGGCTCAGCCCCGTGAGCTGCCAGCCTCCACTAATACGCATGCCACTTCCGAGCGCGTTCCACGTCACGCCGCCATCGGTAGACAGATCGAACGCCACCGCTGTGACCTCCGGCTCCGTCCCGCTGCGCATCCACTGGATCTGCGTGAGGTCGGGCACGGCAAGTGTCTGTGCAGCCGGATCGTTCACCAGCATTGCGAGGCCATGGTGCGCCTGCCCAAACACGGTACTAAAGCCACCGCCTACAAGCACTTCTCCATTAGCCAAAGGGGTCACTGAGTAGACCGATCCAGGCACATCTGGATCGAACGCCATATCCAAAGTCCCATCGGCATTGAAACGGGCGACTCCATGGCGCTCACTCGTCCCCACCTGGTTAAATCCCCCTCCGATCAGGATCTTGCCGTCTGTTTGCAGGGCCGCAGTCCAGACCCGTTCGTCCGCACTCAAATTAAAATTCGGGTCAAGGGTTCCATCGGCAGCGACGCGAGCGATATTTTTGTGCGTCGCCCCATCCACGGTGCTGAACCAACCGGTCAGCACGACACCGCCATCCGGTTGAACTACAACACAATCGACCGGCACATCCGTCTGGGCATTGAAACCACTGTCGGTAGTGCCATCGGAATTCAAGCGGGCGATGTTGTTGTGGGTTGTGGCGTTGACCTTCGAAAACCAACCCCCGAGAACGATTTTGCCATCATCCTGGAGGGCGATACTGTTGACCCACACATCGAAGACCGGCGCGAAGGCGCCGTCGAGGGAACCATCGGGATTTACACGGGCGAGGTACTTTTGGGCCGTGGTGCCAACTTTGGAGAAGAAACCGCCGATGAGAATTTTGCCGTCCGGCTGCACCGCGATAGCGGCGACCTCCGCATTGACGCTCGCGGTGAAGCTGGTATCGAGCGAACCGTCGGCATTCAACCGTGCCAAATCGTTGACCGTCGTCCCGTTGACTTTGGTGAAGTAGCCTCCGATAAGGATTCGCCCATCTGCCTGGATGGTTACACATTCGACGGGAGCGTAGGTGATGGCGCTGAAACTGGTGTCGCGCGAACCATCGGGATTGAAACGCGCGACGCTCCAGGCACTCGTCCCATCGGCCTGGCTAAAATAGCCACCGGCT
>Ga0068855_100012821_pt1 | contig 10113 bp, 7 predicted proteins | sample KBSCornC52_FD_66592 | JGI IMG/M metagenome (GOLD analysis project Ga0068855, IMG submission 66592) | Corn rhizosphere microbial communities from Kellogg Biological Station, Michigan, USA - KBS Corn C5-2 | ecosystem: Host-associated > Plants > Roots > Rhizosphere > Soil ... | reverse complement strand
GGCCATCAATCGTCTAAAGCAAATTTTTAATTGTGATTACGCTAATGTGCAGCCTCACAGCGGAGCGCAGGCTAATTTCGCCGTGATGTTTGCTGTACTGAAACCTGGCGATAAAGTTTTGGGACTGGATTTAAGCATGGGCGGCCATCTTACTCATGGTTCGCCGGTAAATTTTTCAGGCAAAATATATGAGCCGCATTTTTATGGCGTGAAAAAAGAAACAGGCCTCGTAGATTATGAAATGCTCGAACAAAAAGCCAGGGAAATAAAACCCAAAATGATTATTTGTGGCGCTTCCGCCTACAGCCGCGATTGGGATTATGAGCGGATAAGAAAAGCAGCTGATGAAGTGGGCGCCTTTGTAATGTGCGACATCGCCCACCCTGCGGCTTTGATTGCGAAAGGCTTATTAAATTCCCCTTTTGAGCACTGTCATTTTGTTACTTCCACTACCCATAAAACCTTGCGTGGGCCCCGCGGCGGAATTATTATGATGGGAAAAGATTTTGAAAATCCGTTTGGATTAAAAACCCCCAAAGGAGAAACAAGAATGATGAGCCATTTATTAGACATGGCTGTTTTTCCCGGTTCACAGGGCGGGCCACTGGAACACATCATTGCTGCGAAAGCCGTTTCTTTTTACGAAATACTGGGTGAGGATTTTACTGCTTATGCAAAACAAATCCAGACCAATGCGCAGGCGATGGCCAAGGCGTTCAATGCAAAAGGATATGATTTGATCAGCAATGGAACAGACAACCATTTAATGTTAATTGATCTTCGCAATAAAAATATTACCGGCAAAAAAGCGCAGGAAACGCTTGACAAAGCAGCCATCACTTTAAATAAAAATGCCGTTCCTTTTGATGACAAAAGCCCGTTCGTTACTTCCGGAATTCGCGTGGGCGTGCCCGCAATCACTACGCGCGGGCTGAAAGAAAATGACATGCAGACCGTAGTTGATTTTGTTGACAAAGTGTTGATGAATCTTGACGATGAAAAAATAATTGCCTCTGTAAAAAGCGATGTGAAAAATTTTATGAAAGCATTTCCCTTGTATCCGGAGTTGGGGTAAAGAAATTAATCCGACGATAAAATCTATTTCCTGTTACGATGCCGGACAATTTATAGATTGACAATGTTGGCTTTGCTGTATTCTTCCAGCTTATTTTCTGCGAATCCAAAATAATGAAATCGTTCAGCCCATTCTAAACCGTATTGTTCTCCCGTTTTTTTATCAGACGGAACACCTCTTAACCTTTTAGAATCTATGTCCAATACAAAATTTTTGATATAATTAAAATTAGCCGTATTATCATCGTTGCCAAGAATGGATAGTTTCTTACCTTTCGCCGCCAGCGCTTTTCTTAATTGTGAACCTGCGTTTCCACTCGGGCCTTGGGAAGTAATGGCTTTATTGGCCTCTACTTTTTTATCTATATAATTACTGATGTCTACTACCCGGTTTACGAGCTGCGGCCCCCTGGCAAAATAATACCTTTCCATTACGGAATGAGGCTGCACTACTTCCAATTGCTCGGGATAATCGCCCCGGCCTCCCGCCATCCAGCGGGCAGCTTCCACTGCTTTCGCGGTAACATAATGGTCAGGATTTTCTTCGTAATGCCCCCACGGATCATAGGATATAACGGTATCTACCTTCAGCAGCCTGAACAAGAATATAAGCCGCCCTTTTATTTCCTGGATGTTATATTCATCCATCCGGTGATTCCGATAATGTAAGTCGTAAATTTTTTTGATGCCTAAAGATTTTGCAAATGCTTCGTTCGATTTTTCATTATTCAATACTTGTTCCCCATAACTATTTCCTACGCCAGTAGCATCATCATTTGACGTCCTTATCAAATAGCCTGTGTATCCCTCATGAATTAGCTTGGCCACTGTGCCGGCGGCAAAAAGGGCGATGTCATCGCAATGTGGCTGTATGATTCCAAGCACTTTACCTGCATGGGGCCTGCCTTCTGCAGGCCTTTCTATAACCACTTCTTCTTTCTCCTTGTCAGTATAACTTTCCAAACCGGTGTGGGCGGTTTTCTTTGGATTGGATGAATCCAGGGCCGCAACGGCAGCAGCCGGACTCATGAAAGCCCCGGCCAACATGCTTTTTCCAAAAAAGTCTCTTCTTTTCATGATGATGAATTAAGTTTATATTACGGTGTAAGTGAGAATGATAAATGTATGAACAAAATTTCAGCTTCGTTACCGCGTTGAGATGGGAAAAAAGGTTAAAAAGGATAACTTTACTAAAGAATATATTTGCATTAAAAAATATCGGCCCCCGGCATGCATATTTTTTGATGAACGATACGAATAATTCATACAAAGTTTATTTATGATACAACGTGTACAAACTATCTGGATGATTCTGGCGGCGATCGCTGTTTTCTTAACGATTAAATTTTCTTTTTACAGCGGCACTCTGGCCATTCAAAACGGAACGGATGCCATGATGGCTACTAATGGGAGTTATCATTTGGTAACGGCGACTGATAATTTTTTTATTCTTATTTTAACAAGTGCTCTCGGCACGGGAATCATTATCAATATTTTTCTTTTTAAACACAGAAGCATCCAGATACGCATTATCATTGCCGCTATCCTCATGGAGTGCCTGATTGTGTTTCTTTATTTCAGGCAAACCCAAAACTATACACAGGGTAATTTTAATATCTGGGCTATTCTTCACATTCTCATCATTGCATTTTTAATTATGGCAGCGCGGGGAATTTACAGAGATTCGAAATTGGTAAAAGAAAGTAACAGGTTGAGATAAAAGTCTGATGTCTGATTTTTTGATGTATGATTTTATCAAACGTATTTTCCCGTCCAACTTTCTTTCACCTTTTTTAATCCTCCCGGAGTACCGGCGTAAACAAGATTCCCACCTTCGTCGCCGGCTTCAGGGCCGAGATCAATGACCCAATCGGCCGATTTGATTACATCCGTATTATGTTCGATAACTATGATAGAGTGCCCCTGTTCAATTAATGCATTAAAAGAAGACAGCAATTTTCTTATGTCATGAAAGTGAAGCCCGGTAGTAGGCTCGTCAAAAATAAAAAGTAAATTTCCCTGTCCTTTTCCCTTTCCTAAAAATGAGGCGAGCTTTACCCGCTGCGCTTCGCCACCGGATAATGTATCGGACGATTGGCCCAATTTAATATATCCCAAACCTACATCCGCCAGTGGATGAATCTTTTTGGCAATTTCTTCTCCTGTAATTTCATTTTTCTTTGAAGAAGACGCACCCTTTGAAAAAAACAAAATAGCTTCCTCCACGCTCATTTCGAGTACATCATAAATATTTTTATCATTGTATTTCACCTCCAGGATTTCTTCTTTAAATCTTTTGCCGTGACACACATCACACACGAGGTGAACATCGGCGAGGAATTGCATTTCAACCACCTGTTCGCCTTCGCCCTTGCAGGCATCGCATCTTCCGCCATCTACATTAAAAGAAAAATGTTTGGGTTGATATCCACGTATTTTACTTAACGGTTGTTTGCTGAAAAGCTCACGTATTTCATCATACGCTTTAATGTAGGTAACAGGGTTACTCCTCGACGATTTTCCAATCGGGTTTTGGTCAATCATTTCCACCTGCGAAATAAAATCTACGTCGCCAGATAATCCCTTGCTTAATCCAACCTTTTCTGCAAATTCGCCTTTTAATTTTTTTAATGCCGGGTAAAGAATTTGCTTTACCAAGGTCGTCTTTCCACTTCCGCTTACGCCACTTACCACCGTCAACACATTCAAAGGAAAAACCACATCAATATTTTTCAAATTATTTTGTCGCGCGCCTTCTATTTTTATCGAACGGTTCCATTTACGCACATTTTTCGGCGGTTCGATTTTTAATGTTCCTTTTAAATATTTGCCGGTAAGGCTTTCCGGATTTTTTATTATCTCATCATAATTCCCTTCAGCAATTACTTCGCCACCGAGGTGGCTTGCTAACGGCCCCATATCAATAATATGATCGGCTTTTCGCATCATCATCTCATCGTGCTCAACTACCACCACGGTGTTGCCAAGCGATTGCAGATTTTTTAAAACCCGGATTAAATTTTCAGTATCCCTGGAATGCAAACCGATAGAAGGTTCGTCCAAAATATATAACGAATCGGTGAGGTTGCTTCCGAGGCTGCGGGTGAGCTGAATGCGCTGGCTTTCTCCACCGCTCAGTGAGTTGGCCAATCTGTTGAGTGTAAGATAACCAAGGCCCACATCGCATAAAACTTTTAACCGTGTACGAATCTCCGTTAACACCCTCCTGGCCACCGTTTGATCAAAGTCTGATAATTCAATTTTTTCAAACCATTTCTTCAAATCCTTCACCGGCATCTCGCAAAGCTCACCAATATTTTTATCGCCTACGCGCACATACAGTGCTTCTTTTCTTAGCCGGTATCCATGACATTCCGGGCAAAGAGTCTTACCGCGATACCGGCTAAGCAAAACCCGGTATTGAATTTTATATAAATTTTGCTGCACCTCTTTAAAAAAATCATCTATCCCTTCAAAATATTCATTGCCGGTCCACAGCAGGTTGTATTGTGAGGTAGTAAGATCAATAATTGGTTTATGAATGGGAAAATCAAAATGCCTTGCCATCTTTACCAGGCGTTCTTTATAGAGACCAGACTTTTCACCGCGCCACGGCGCAATGGCATTTTCGTACACACTTAATCTTTTATCAGGAAAAACCAGATCCGGATCGATGCCGAGCACGAGCGAAAAACCGCCACACACGGGACAGGCGCCATAGGGGTTATTAAATGAAAACAAATTAGGAACCGGCTCTTCAAATTTGATACCGTCCAGTTCAAATTTGTTGGAAAAATGAATATGATCTTTACCGTTTACTTCAAGCAACAATTCGCCTTCGCCTTCATAAAAAGCCGTATTGACCGAATCAGCAATTCTATGTTTATCTTCTTCATCAAAATCTTTTTTAATTAACCGGTCAATTAAAACATACACCGTTTTATGACTAAAAAAAGACTCCAGGTCTTTTTCTTCTTCAAGGTCTTCAATTCTTGTTATTTTATTATCTGCATAAATCCTTGAAAAACCTTTCTGCATCAGGATATGTAATTCTTCCTGTATATCGCGATGATGCATTTTCCGAAAAGAAACCAGCAACAAAACTTTATCGCCGGTTTGCAAATTGTCAATGGCATTTACCACATCGGTCACGTCATCCTTTTTCACTTCCCTGCCTGAAACGGGTGAGATGGTTTTTCCTATACGCGCAAATAAAAGCCGCATATAGTCGTAAATTTCCGTCATGCTGCCTACTGTAGACCTCGGCGTTCGTGTAATTACTTTTTGCTCTATAGCAATGGCCGGGCACAATCCTTTTATATAATCTACATCCGGCTTGCTCATGCGCGACATGAATTGCCGTGCATAAGCGCTCATACTTTCAGCATAACGGCGTTGCCCTTCTGCAAAAAGAGTATCTATTGTCAATGAAGATTTTCCCGAACCCGATACGCCGGTAACCACTACCAGCTTGTTTCGTGGGATTGCTACATCGATATTTTTAAGATTATGAACGCGTGCGCCCTTTATAAAAATATCATCTGGTTTGACGCTTTTGGTTTTCGCGGGTGAAGGTGATTTTTTGTTCATTTTAGAGGTGCAAAATTAACGAATAGTAATTTTACGGTGTGGGTTAAAAAGTGAAAGTGCGCGGGTTTTCAAGTGGTATCACTCGATTTTTGCGTTTTAGCTGAAAAATCTGTTTTTTTATTTTGAGATGTAACTTTTTCATATAATTTTGGTCTTCCAATTTTCCAGAAACAATGAAAAACCTTCTGCCAACGCTCAAAGTTACTTCATCCATTTCTTCTAAATTGGAACTTACACAATATCCCTAAACCTTAAATTTTGCAACAGGTTATGAAAACCATGAACAGTTTAACCGACCCCCAATTAATTCACATTTATCTCGAAGGAGACGCCGATGCACTTTCAACTCTTGTAGACCGTCACAAAGACAAAATTTTCACTTCCATTTATCTTTTGGTGAAAGATAAATTTCTTGCAGAAGACATTTTCCAGGACACCTTTATCAAAGTAATTGATACTATCAACAGTGGCCGGTATAATGAAGAAGGTAAATTCTTACCGTGGGTAATGCGCATAGCCCATAACCTTTGTATCGATCATTTCAGGAAGGTAAAACGCACGCCGACTATCAAAACAAGCGGTGACCACGATATTTTTGAAGTACTTAATTTTTCTGAAGCCGGCATGGAAGAAAAAATGATCCAGGGACAGAGCCACGAGCGCGTACGCAAGATGCTGGACATGCTTCCTGAAGATCAAAAAGAAGTAATCGTAATGCGTCATTTTGCAGACCTCAGCTTTAAAGAAATCGCTACGCTCACCAACTGTAGCATCAACACTGCACTGGGACGCATGCGTTATGGCCTCATCAACCTGAGAAAAATGATGGTAGAAAAACAAATCGCTTTATAAATCAATAATAACACTTCTGAAACCACAACAAAAAGCCCTTCTGTAAAGAAGGGTTTTTTATGTGTAATGCAAAATATAAATCTTACCTATTAATTCGTTTACTGTTGAAGAGCCTTTGAAATGGATTGAAGAATTGATTTGAAATCAATTTATAGAAAATAATTCCCTAAAAACTTTTCTGCCGTCGGTATTGCCGAGCAATTCGCTGCAGGCCCTTTCAGGATGGGGCATCATCCCAAAAACATTTCTTTCCCTATTGCTGATTCCTGCGATGCTTTTAACAGAGCCATTAGGAGAATAGTCAATATGGATTTCGCCAATTTCATCGCAATAGCTGTAAATTACCTGGTTGTTTTTGTCAATTTCTTCCAGGTCGGTTTCGGACGCAAAAAATCTTCCTTCACCATGGGCCACAGGAATTTTTAGAATTTCACCATTGTCATTGTTTCTGATAAATGTGTTTCTGCAAGTAAATTTCATCTGTGCATTTTGCAATAAAACACCTGGCAATAAGCCGCTTTCGCAAAGCACCTGAAAACCATTGCACACGCCAAAAACCTTACCGCCCTTATTGGCAAAATCGATTACGCTCTGCATCATCGGGCTAAAGCGGGCGATAGCTCCACAACGGAGATAATCACCAAAACTGAAACCACCCGGCAGCACAATGCAATCGTCAGTTTGAAACATGGACAGATCTTTGTCTTTGTGCCAAAGGGTAATCACTTCCTGGCCCAGGTCGTTTTGAAGCGCATTAATCATATCTCTGTCGCAATTGGAACCCGGAAAAACTACCACACCAAATTTCATGATTTGATTTTTTTAGAATGCAAAATTAAACAATCCCCGCTGTTTATTTTTTGAAATACTGTATATAGATTACGAATGCTACCATTATCCACTGCATGGCCATAGGAATCCACCTGACGCGGGGGTAATAAAAAGCACATCCGATAAAAGCGGAAGCCGGCGCCAGCGCAAGCAGCCAATAGCTGAGATTGTAATTGTAAATAATGAATGGAATTCCAATGCAAATGGCCAGATAAAGTAACATTTGGCCCCAGTTTTTTCTTACCTGCAAAATTTGCTTATTCATAAAAGACTGAACATACAGCGCTCCGGATAGTATCATAATTACAATCAGGCCAATACCTATCCATTCTATATAAAATAAGCTATAGCTTTTTTGCGAAACTCCAAGTCCATAAAACCTGAAAGAATACAATTTATTGGTGAGAAAAAGCCAGGCCAGTAAAAAATACCAGGGCGTAAGCACGCCAATAAAAGTGATGAGCCATTCGGCAACTTTTGGCGGCCTCGTAATAACGAGGGAAGAAATAACAAAAACTACAAAGGCAAAGGAAGGCAGATAGAAAAAAGAAGCAAAGCCTATGGCTAGCCCCACATTGAATAAGGTGCCCTTGGGATGTTGCCGGTTATTGAGATTGCTCATCTTAGACCAAACCCAGATGAGAAACGAATTCACAATTAGCGGCGCACTTAAAACATTCCATTCAGCAAAAAATGAAGTGATTAAAAGATAACTCATCGCCGGCAAAAAATCAGGCTTTTGCATCATTCGCCGGCTGATGATAACCTGGTTTAGCGTAATGGCCTGCGAAAAAAGAAGCAGGTAAGCCACCAGGAAATAGGATTTAGGAAATGCATCAAAGTAAGGCTTCACAAAGCGAATAAGATCATTAAACAAAAATCCGTAAGATGGGTCAACCACGGGAATTTGCGGATGTGAAAGCCAGGCAAACTTTAAAAGAATTCCATACACAAAAAGCAGGAACGTGTTGAGGGGATTATTGGTCCTGAAAATTCCTGTCACAACAAATAATTAATTGAAAAAACAAAAATAAAAAATTAAAACTGATTCACATAGAAATACAGTTTACACTTCTTATTTATGGAAATTCAATTTTGGCAAATGCAATATAATTGCGGTAGATGCAGGGTATTATTATTTGCGAAGCACTTACCTGTTTGCCATAGCGCGGCATAAACTGGTAGCCCCTGTCGAGCGTTCTAAACGGAGGATTGATGGTAATTTTTCCTGAGCCCGATACGCTATGGTCCACTAATAGAAAATTACGCCTTTCCAAGGAATTAAACAGAAAATGCATTTGGCCGCCCGTAAGCATTACCTCATAAGAAAGGAAATTATCCGTTTCATCATCATATTGGCTTTTGTTGACAACAGTAGCCCATTCTGTCCGGCCGGTTTTGTCAAGATTTAAAACCAAGATGTTGTTGTAATAATACCGGTTTTGACCGCGTGAATTATAAAAAGGATAGCCGCCATAATAGCCATAAGAATAGGGCGAATACATATAATAATTATAGGGAGAAAAAGAAGGGTAACCATAAAGATAATCATAACGGTTCCACGGGCTGTAGCGCGATTGAGAATAAAAATCTTCTGCTGTTAATATAAATCCACCATCTTTTTTCAGAATCACATCGCGGATAAAATAATTATTAAGCGCCAACTTATTATTGCCATTGGATTTAGCCACGGAACGTACGGTGTCTCCCAACTGCTGAAACACTTGCGTAATAATGTTTTTATTATCTACGTCCCACACGGCTGTATAAATACCCTCCACATTGCCGCGCTTTTTCTCGTAATATAATGAGTTAATGATATAGTGTTTGTTCAGATTATCAATCTTCAGTTTGATGGCATCAAGATAGTTTCCCCCCAGGTTAAACTGGTTTAAAATAAAATCATTCTCATCCGGTTTTTTTGTTATCAGAGAAAGGTCCTGTATAAAATCCTTGGTAGAGGATTTATTTCCTTTTGTAAAAACAAAATTGCCTCCATTGTCTACATAAAAATCGCTGAACAAATCTTTCCTGTCATCAAAATTGGTAGGTATCCTGGATTTGTGCAGCAACTGCAGGCTATCGTTAAATAACAAAGTAGTGAAATTAAAATTACCGTTTTTCCGTTGAATTTTATAAATCATAATCTTCGACTTATCCTCACTGTAGATAGTGCTGTAGATTTTATTATCCGCAAAAAAATTGATATGCGTGGTATCAAGCTCTATAGGCTCGGTCAGCAATTTTCCTTCCTCATTTATCTTTACAGCTTTACAATAAAGTGTACTTCTTTTTTGATATTGATAGATAAGCCATGAAAAATCATGATAGGTTACAAAATCCACGTTTAGGGTATTGTCGGGCATAAATTGCAGGTCCACGCGATTGATGAGATTCATTGAATTATCATAGCTGCAAATTGCATATTTGTTCCTGATATTTTTATAGATTAAAAAATTATCATGAATTTTCCCAATGATTTCAAAATTAAGCGCTCTTGTATCCTGCGATTCGGGCTGCGAGTAAGTAATTTGCTGTGAAAAAGACGTTTGGCCAATGAAAAGCAATGCAAGAATTATCAAAAAATTTTTCATACTTTGTCTTAAGGTTTCTGGTTTGTGCTGATGTTCTTTTAATTGATTTGTATAAAGCTATACTAATTTATCAAAAATAAGTATGTGCTAATGTCAATGTTTTATTAACTCTTTTCAATGCCTCAATAGCTGGGATTTTTTTCGTTTTAGTAGTTGGCTCATAATTTTTTTT
>Ga0068855_100012819_pt1 | contig 10116 bp, 11 predicted proteins | sample KBSCornC52_FD_66592 | JGI IMG/M metagenome (GOLD analysis project Ga0068855, IMG submission 66592) | Corn rhizosphere microbial communities from Kellogg Biological Station, Michigan, USA - KBS Corn C5-2 | ecosystem: Host-associated > Plants > Roots > Rhizosphere > Soil ... | reverse complement strand
CTCGGGGCATGGTTTCCCAGGTTACGGTCGCTTGCAATTGATGCTTTTCGCAGTGGTTATGGCCCAATGAACTGTGAATTGCAGGCCAAGAATGCGTGCCTTGCGGTTCGACACTTGGTTCTTTATGCAAGCGACTTTGAAGGAGGCAAGCAATTTAGGCGCCGTGCAGAATGGCATAAGAGCGAGTTACAGAGAGTACTCGCACATGCTTTCCCATGACAGTAAAACTGTGTGTAGCGTGTAGGCCATCACCGGGCAATGCACGGCTTGCCATCAATTGCGGGCATTGCTGAGCAGAACCTCTTTAAGCCTGCCGCTGTGGAGCCATTGCCACGCCTTCCAGTGGAACAGCAGCTTCCACGCCAGTTGGTTTCCGGTTTCCGGCGTCTTCAGCCGCTCACGTACAGATGGATTGAGCCACCCGTCGTCGTTCTCGAACAGGTGCTCCCCAAGATAGCTGGAACGTTTGGGTGGAACGACGCGCCTCCCGGGAAACAACGTCGGATAACGGGAGCGATACCTCTTTTGTTTAGCCCGCAGGCATTCGCGATAGTACGAGAGGCTGAAACGGTGACCGGGCAGCAGATCGCCACCACTGACAAACGGCACTGACAGGCCGCATCCGTCCAAGCGGTCAAACAGGCGACGGTAGAACCGACCGCCTTGCTTTTCCTGGAATGGAATGGTGGCCGCGTGCGCCATGAAGTTCTTCGACAGCCCGGGCGTGAAGGCATTCACGCAATTCGCATACACCTTCAGTGGATTCATGGCAGGCCGATTGCGGCTGCGGTTCTCGATCACAAAACGTGCAAGCCCGTACATGTCGCGCGGCAGGCGTCCCAGCTCCTTCTGGAGATCGTTTGCAAATCCTTCGCGCATCGCCGCGACGGCATCAGGCTGGAACAAGATACCGGCGGCCATCCAGATGGCGCTCTCGGAACCGCGAATCTCCTGCCGGAGATAGGCGTCGAACCCACCTTCCGGCTGGTGCAGCGGCATGAACACGAAGCCCGGTGCGAGTCCGTCCCAGACGGCCTTGGCATCGATCTGCGACGCAACCTTCGCGATGAACAGGTCCAGACTCGGAAAGCCGGCGTCGCTGGCGGCCAGATAGTCGAGGTAGGCCTGCGACGAGAAGAAGTCGCTTGGCGGATACGCTTTTCGCACCCGAACCGAAGCCACCTTCGCAATTGCCTGCGCCAACCTCCCGTCAGCATCGTCGTGCTCGTCCTCGTGGGCGATGATCAGCGCATCTGCGGGAACGTCCGCGCGCTTCAGCAGGAACAGCAGCAATCTTGAATCGAAGCCGCCACTCAGAAGTACGGTTCCTGGGTCGCCGTATGCCGCATACGCGCGGATGTCGTGCTCCAACGCAGACAGGAAATCGAAATCCCGCCAAGCGTCCGATGGCTCCGGCCACTGCCAATAAGGGCGGATGTCCAGCCGACGCCGTACAAGGTCATAGGTCAACAGGCTGCCCGCCGGAACACGGGCAAGACCATGCATCAGGCTGCGCGCGCCGATGGGATGGCCGATCGAAATGAAGGCGCCCCACGCAGCCAAATCCGGTTCTCCGGGGAGCGCCTTGGTTTCTGAAACCAGAATCAGCTCGTCGTCGGCATGTCGCACGTAGAGCGGTTGCATGCCGAGGCTGTCGGTGGCCACCACCAGGACGTGCCGCGCTTCGTCCAGGAACACGCCGATGAAAGCACCGTCGTACTGCGGGAAAAGGCGTACAGCAGCTTCCGCATCCACAATCGCGTTGGCGTCCGGCCCGTTGATTGGGGTACCGGTGAAAAAGCAGAGGTTTCCCCGGTTGGGCAATTCGCTGCCGAGACAACCAATGGCGCCTTCCGTGAAATTTCGCCGGCCGGCAACCAGGCGCGTCAGGTTCTGGCGCGCCAGCATGGTGTCGACCCGCCGGTTCGCGTCCCGCCCGATGCACAAGGCGAGCTTGACGACGCGGAGGGCGGTTTGCCGCGTGTTCGCTGCGCCAGGAGCAGCCGCGAGTGGTTTGGTAGGCTCCAATGTCACCTCGCTTGGGTCGGGGGCCAAATCGGTAAATCCCGTGAGATCGCTGGCAACTGTTGCGCGGGTGTATCCACGAACGCCGTTGCATCCGGCTGCCGTCGCCCGTAGGCAACTAACGGCCATCTTGGACCATCCGAAACCAACATCTACCGGCACCGGTCAGTGCACTTTCCTGAACACGAATATGGTCGGAGAATGTCGACGGTAAGCATCTGTGAACCGAGTTCGCGCGCGACGCGGTAGCCCAGTCGAACCGCATCTTCGCCCACCGCTTGGGAATCCCAGTCGAAACGACCACTGCCGCTGACGCGAAAATCGCCCGGCCGGTTGAAGCGGCGAAACACGAATGCGCGATTCCCGGTGATGGTCACGCGCGTATCGAAGGCGTTGCCCGGGAGCAGTTCCTGCGCAAAGAAGTACCCGTACTGCAGGTCCGCTTCGGACGTGGGGCCATAGGGATTGTGACCGGCCATGACCTCGGTCGCCGCGAGGAGCCGCCGCAGTAGTTGGCGCGCGCGCGAAGTAGGATGGTATTCCCAGGGAAATGACCCCGTGGGTGAACAGTTGATCGACGTAGAACAGGGCCTCGTCGCGCATTCGCACCAATCGCACGGTCGACGATTGGTATCCGGTCGCGGGCTTCAGCACGAACGGGTATTGGGCGCCATTGCAAAAACGCTCGGTTTGCCCCCGAGTCCATGAAACATGGGTTACCGGCGTTGGAATTCCTGCGGCACGCAGAAAATAGTATTGGCCGACTTTGTCTTTGAAATGCCAGCAGCTCTCCAGGTATGGGTAGACCGGCATCCCGAGTCGGTCCTCCACGGCATACAGAAGTCGAGCGCCACACAGCCGCGGAAGCGCCGGTGGGTCATAGCGCCACATGAATGCGTCGCGGGCAGCGATGCGCTCAATGACATCTTCCGCATAAACATCGACGGGCACCGGTTCGATACCACGGTCGCGCGCAAGCTCTGTCCAGCGTTCGGAATAGGACTGGCGTTCACCGTTTCTTTGGATGACTTGGTCTGGCTGGATCGCGATCTTGAGACTCATGAGGCGGTGCTCTGCAAGGCTGGCTGGAGGACGTGTTGCGGGTGCGAACAATGGCTAGACTGCCGTATTTCAGCCAAAAAAACATCGAAGGTCACATCTGCCGCTCGAACCGTGCCTTCCACCCACGTGAGGCTGCCTGATTCCGGCTCGCCATCGAGTACCCAATGCCGGGGCATGCCCGAACGACCCAGCTCGCATAATTGAGCGTCAGCTCGATGACCACGGGATCTTCGGATCGCCGGAGGGTATCAATGGCCACCGACTGAGCCCCCAGTTTCCGGGCGGTGCGGAAGGCAAGCCGAAACGCGTCTTCCCCAATGGACTCAGGGCTCCAGTCCATGCGTCCGGAACTGCCGCGCGTGCGAAAATCACCGGATTGAATGAACCCTCGAGCCGCAAAGGCGCGGTTGCCCGCGACGATGACTGAAACCTCGAACTCGTTTCCGGGCAGGAATTCCTGCGCGTAGAAGTACACGTAATGCAATTCTGCATCGACACACGGAATATAGGGATTGTGCCCTTCGAGTGTCCGGGCCGTCGCCCGCAACCGGCGCAGCAACAACCGTAGTTGCGAAGCGGGCCGGTAGCCCAGCGACGGACGCCATGGCCGAACAATTCTTCGACATAGAACTTCGCTTCACCGCGACTTCGCACCAGCCGGACGTTCACGGATTGGTGGCCGCCGGTCAGCTTCAGAACGAAGGGACAGGCAGCGTGCTCACAGAACTGCTCCGCGGTTTCCTGCGTCCAGAAAACATCCGTTCGCGCACAAGGGATGTCCGCAGCGCTGAAGAAATAGCCTTGCGCAATCTTGTCCTCGAAATACCACGAGCTTTTCAGTGAGGGGAATACGGGCATGCCGAAGCCCGCTTCGAGAGCGTGCAGAAAACGCTTGGCATAGGCACGAATGTGGGGCGAAGATGGACAGCGCCATGTGAAAGCGTCGCAGCCCGATATGCGCGCCATGGCATCCCCGGCAAATACATCGACGGGAACCACATAGATATGCTTCGCCTGCGCCAACTCAGCCCAGCGCGCAGAAAACGGTGGCCGTCTTCCATTGGGATGAACAACGTCATCCGGCTGGATCGCAATCTTGAGGCTCATCGCTGGCGGCCTTGCCGTGCCGATCCTTAGCGAGGCAACGCTGCGTTCAGGGTCTTCCCCAATCGCCGCGGCTGCCCCTCCGTCCGGGTGCATGAAAGATGCGCGCCCGATCGTGATTATCTGGCAGAGCCAAGTGACGATGGTGTGAAGAATGCGAGAGGGGCGAAGCTACCAAAACGCGATCAAGGCGACCGCGCCTGCGGCCCAGATGAGGGCCATCACAGCCAGGAGCCTGCGAAACGGAGCGGTGGTCATTCGCCAGACGATGTCGCCCGCCAGCAGGCACAAGACGGAGTACATCAGCACGCCGAAGAAAGACCAGCCTAGATGTCCTTGCGACAAGAAAAAGGTCGTCATGTCGTCGCGCCCGCCGCGACCAGCGTTTCCCCGGCACGCATGCGTTGGCCCGGCTCTACGCACATCGTGATATGCTCCGGCAGCTCCAGCACCACGGTGCTGCCGAGCAATATCCTGCCAAGCCGCTGGCCCCGCTCCACCGTCTCGCCTTCGTGCGGCCACACTTCGATCCGCCGCGCCGCCACGCTTGTGATCAGGCGTACAGCGAGACGGCCATGCGACGCTGTGTCCAGCACGACACGCGTTTGCACCGGACAGTGCTTCTCGCGCAGGAATGCAAAATTGCGGCCCTCGCCGTCCATGAATCCATCGCCGCTCGGCTCGATCGCAACGATCTTTCCGGTGGCGGGGCTGCGCTGCACGTGCATGTCCCAGAAGCTGAGCGCGATGACTAGATAACGGATCCCGTCTCGAGCCTCGGCACTTGTGACCAGGCCATCTGCGGGAGCCACCAGGCCGGGCTCCGGCGGTAGTACGCGTTCGGGATCGCGGTTGAAGAACTTCAGGAATGCCGGATGGAAGCGTCCGTTCTGCAGCCAATCGCGTATCTCGCGCTCGGGCCAGCGCTTACGTGCAGGCAGGAACACGCGCAGCCACGGCGCGGGGTAGGGGAACCGGACTGCCCAGACAATGGCCATTGTCGTGAGACTTGCAAGGATCAGCGCCTGTATCAGTAGAACCATGGATTCCTGCCTTGGACGGGTCGGATGCGGCGGGCGCTCACGGGGTCACCAGCTGACGGATGGATGCGTGCTCCGCTGGCGTGAAAGCGTCCGGGTATTGGGACGCGGCGCCGCGGATGAACGATATCCATGCATCACGCGGCTCGACCATCGTGAAGCGCTGGCCAACCTTGCTGTTCGGAATAACTTGCCGATCGCTTGAAAACGACGAGCCCAAACCGACGGTGGACGGGAGGATGTCACAGTCCAGTCCCAGTTGCGAAAGAAAAGACATCCGCCACGCCTTCTCATGGTGCCAGCGCTCGAAATCCCACACGAGACCTTGCGGCCGCTCGATGTTGGCCATCAGCGTTGCGAAGAACTTGGCCTTCATCGACTGCATATTCGCGCCCAGCCCCTCGCGTGCGCGCCGATTGAGGTTCTGGAACCGACTGGCCATCAGGTTGAGCGTGTCGCGGTGCACGAAAATCGTCTCGCTGCGCCGCGGAATGCGCCAGCTCTGCCGGTAGTCCGCGGTTTTGTCCTCGGCCGAGATGATGATGAACTTCGCGGCGCGTATCTTTTTCAAGTCGTGATACAGGCACTTCAGATACCTGCGGCTCGCAAGCGTCGAAACATCATTCGCGTAGAACGTTGCGCCGCTGCCCGAATAATTGAAATTCTTTACGTGGTCGCTTTCAGTCAAGGCGACTGCTTCGCGTTCCAGTGAATTGACCAGCCACCCCACGCAGGCATGATTACCCGAACGCCTCATACCGTAGACGAAAAACACGCGCTGCGCGCACGCCATCATCCACTCGACGCAGAGCCTCGCGAGCAACTTTTTCATCGGCTTCTTCCCCTCGACAGGAAACAATTGCACGCCAGGCAATCTACACGCACCGGTTCCCGCCAGCCGCCGGCTTGGCCATGGGCCGCGCGCTGCTACCCGACGAGCCCTGCGCGATGGATTCCACTTGATCCAGGTAGACCAGGAGCGGAGAAACCCATGGATTTAAATGGCCGCGGGACAACACCGCGGTCAACATTTTCACCCTCGGAACCACGTTTCGCATGAGTCGCGAAGGCCTCTTGAGCAGGAACGCTCGGACAGCTTCGCCCAGAAAGCGAGCCCGCTCACGGGAATCATCCGGCAACGCAGCGTTGTTGTCCACGTAAGGAATATGCGCGAATTTTGGGTAGGCACGTGCGATCGTATCGTCGTGAAAGTGATGGTCCATCACCATGTGCGACGGAAGGGTAGCCAGGAAATCGAACAAGGCGTGATCGAGGAAAGGTGCGTAAACGTGGGACACGCCCTTGAGCAAGGCATAAGGGGCTAAGGCGATTTCGCGCCGGGTGCGATTCCAAAGGATGAATGATGCAACGGCGTTGGGCCGGTCAAGGTGTCGTTCCAGCTCGCGGCCCAAGCGACGCCGGGCAACTGCGGCATCGAGAGCGGGCTTCAACTCGCCAATAAGCAGTTTGCTTGTGCCAGGCCAAGTGGAAGCGCGTTTGTCCCGCAGTGCGTCATAGATCGAGGCGAAGTTGCGAGAGCGAAACGCCTCATCAAGGCGTGGCGTCAGAAATTTGCTCTGTGAAAGCACATCGCCTGCGATGCCGTCGTAAGTGTATTCAAATCGGCTATTTAGGGCGTCCGCCAACGCAAGGTACCAGCCATGTGACATGGCGCAGAAGTGCGTTTCCACATTCTTGCGCACTTGGGCTGCGAACATCGACAATTGCTGATCGACCGTCGCAAACGGGAAGCCGAGTTCCTTGCACAGGATCGCCGCGATTCTCGGATCCTCGTTGGGGTCAGGCGGGTTGTCGATAACCGAAATGCATGTCGTCGGCACGAAGCCGGTGCGGTGCAGCTCCAACAGGATGTGCCGGGAGTCGCGGCCTCCACTGATCGGTACGGCGAAAGGGCCTGCCGGCGTCCGCCGCGCCATGGCTTGCGCGAAAAGATTTATGTAAGCATCGATCGCGTCATCGCGCCCGAGCGCCGTCGGGCTTCCCGACGGCGGATAACGGCCTTGGCAGGTGAGTTTGCCATTCTCCCAATCGAATATGGCGTTCGGAGGCACCGTGTGGATTGCAGCAAAGGGTGTGTCCTCGCCAACAAAGTAGCCCAGCCTCAGAAATACGGCGAGGGCCTCAACATCCAGACCAGTCGGCGCACCTTGCTCGATCAGTGCGGCCAACGACGGCGATACGCCTACGCCGCCGCCAGGCAGGCGGCACCAAAATATCGGGAAGAATCCATAGCGGTCGTTGGAGACCACCAAGCGCTGCCCGTTCCACTCCCAACCGGCAAAAATGCCATCGGCGGAGGATTGCGTCGCAGACGGGATGCGATGGCCGAACTGAGCATTGAGCTGACCGTAAGCCTCAGCATTGCCATCGCGCATGCGCACATGGATCCAGGGCACGGAAGCGTTATCCCGCGGAGCCTCGTCGGTAGCGGCATCTCGAACCGGTCTCATATCGCTGCTGACCAATGCGGTTGTGTCCCTGGTCGCCAAAGCTTCAATTCCCGCGCGAGATGGAATCCCCGGTGTAGCGGCTAGGGCGAACGAAAGCCACTTGCGTGCCCGGCTCTGGTTGTTGCATGCCTCATAGATAGCCCAACGAGGTCAAGCCGACGATCCACCGGCGGTCTTCCCGGCAGGACAGCAAATTCCAGAAGTAGTGAGCGCCGCGTGCGAAATGGCCATGCCGGCATGCATAGTACACAAGCATTACGCGCATTCTTGCTTCCTCGCGACAACGCCGGAACCATGCCCGGCGGCGCGCTCGTACATCCCCGGCAAGGTCGCAGAGCGCCTGGATCTTCTGCAGTGCATCCTCAAGCTCGGACCCGGAGACCGGATATGGCAAATGGTCTTCTCCGATACGGACCGGGACGACACGATGGGTCAGCGTGGGTGAGGCGCCACGAAACTCGACGTCCACCACGAGTACCATGCCGTCGGACACACCGTCGCGGTGTTCCTGGTACCGATTGCCTTTCACCTTGAAGACGAAATTCCCCAACGAGTAGGCGATCAGGCCTCCCTTGTAGATTTCAACGCCCTGCAACACGTGCGGGTGGTGCTGGATGACGAGATGTGCTCCCTGCTCGATCAGCCGTCGTGACAACCGTTGTCGCCAGCGCCCGGGGACGTCGGAGAATTCGAGGTCGGCATGCAGGACCACGATCACCAGATCCGCCTGTGTCGCGGCCGCACGCACGCGCTGGCCGAGCCGTGACTTCTCCAGCGGCGCGATCCCGGCCCGATCTGCCGACGCGTAGAACTCGCTTTTGTCGCAAGCGCTGACGTATGCGATCCGCCGGCCACCCCGTTCGACGATCGTAGCCAGTTCCGCCTCATGAATATTCCGTCCTGCGCCGAACCCAGTCATACCAAGGCCAGTCAGGCACGCCTGCATGACGGGTATGGCCTCGGCTCCGCAATCCATGGAGTGATTGTTGGCAAGGCACAGATCCGAAAAACCAATCGCGCGAAGAAATGGCGTGGCTACCTCGACGGGCACCGCCATCGACTTGCCACGCGCGCAGCCGCTGCAATGCGCATCCACGAGGCAACACTCGAGGTTGCCGACCAGAGCATCGCATTTCCCGATCTTCTCCTGGATTGCTGCCCATCCGGGAAATTCGGGAACGCGCGTTTTTTCCCGGTTGAAGAAGCCGAGGCAAACATCGCCCACAAACGCCATTTTCAAAGAGTCAGTCATGTTCCCTACGTGCCACCAAAGAGATTATTTCGCGGAATCTTTGCCGGCAGAAGAACCACATGAACAAGGCATAGACGAACGCCCCCGTGGCGACGAGCAAAGCCATACCTGGCGCCGGCTTCAACAATGGCGCGGCAATGGTTTCTCGGACGAGCATAACAGTCCCGTACATGACCGCTCCGCCCAGTGCCGGTCCGGCCATGGCGCCAAAATACTTGCGACGCGTCAGGCCGAGCGGCGGGAGCGAAATGCGCAGACGGGCCAATACGAGGATGGGGTATCCGATCACCCAAGCCAGTGATGCGCCGACCAGTCCGCCGAAATAGGTGCCGATGAAGAACGCCGGCACCATGATCACCAGTGCCTGAATTGTATTCACCGTAGCGATCTGGGGCCTGCCGATCGCCAGCAGGGGCGAGCCGGTGCCGTGGCCGATCATCCGTATCGGCATCACGAGGCCAAGCAGTTGCAAAGGAACGATGGCCTTGGCCCAACGGGGGCCCAGCACGACATTGACAAGCTCCGGCGAAATGCTGGCGATGCCCCAAAAAACCGGGAAGGCAAGGAAGCTCAAGACGCGGATGGCCTTGAGGAAGTGGGAGCCGATGGCGGCCATGTCATGCTGGACGGTCGAATAGGCGGCGAAGCCCACTTGGTCCAGCAGTTCAGACACCTTTTGCATGGGCAGCGATGCCAACTGCATGGCGATCGAGTAAAAGCCGAGCAACTCCTTGCCCAGGAGCTTGCCGATGATGAAAACATCCGACCGGGAGTAAAAATACCAAAGCAACCGGTTCGCCGTGACGAAGCCACCGAAATGCAACATCTCCGACATGCCTTCGCGGGAAAACCTTGGCCTGCACCAGTGGCGGGCCGCTACCGTCAAGGCAACGGGACGAATCACCGCCCCGGCGAGACTGCCGAAAACCAGTGCCCACACCCCGGCGCCGGCCATTGCGAATCCCAAGGTGGTGAAGCCATTGCCTAGGGTGATCGCAAGGTTCGCCAGCGATTTCTGCTTGAACCGCATGTTGCGGCTGAGCATGGCATCCTGCACCACCCCAACAGACGTGAGGGGGAATTGGATTGCCAGCACGCGCACGATGTTGGTAAGGCGCGGATCGTCGAAAAATCCCGCGAGCAACGGTGCGATCGAGAACAC
>Ga0068855_100012818_pt1 | contig 10116 bp, 9 predicted proteins | sample KBSCornC52_FD_66592 | JGI IMG/M metagenome (GOLD analysis project Ga0068855, IMG submission 66592) | Corn rhizosphere microbial communities from Kellogg Biological Station, Michigan, USA - KBS Corn C5-2 | ecosystem: Host-associated > Plants > Roots > Rhizosphere > Soil ... | reverse complement strand
ATCCGCGGGAACAACGACATCGCCGCAATTCCAATGATCGTGACAACTTGCAGAGGGTTCAATGCCACTGATAATCACAGTAGCGCCGCTGGTGCGGCATCTGGACCGAGCGATGAAAGCAGCTCTGGAGTAAATCTGTCGACCATGGCAACCATGCATTTCATAGGCACGCTGACAACGACTGCCGCAACCAAGGACTCGCTACGTTCGCCCGGTGTTCTCGCTGGGGCAAAGTGCGCCATCACGCCGCAGAACGCGGCCGCCGCTGAATTGCAGGGTGTTTATGTTCCTCCGGTAGCTTCGGCAGGCTCGGTGGAGGTCTATCACCCGAATCGTGCAGGGGGCGCATTCAGCGTATTCTGCCAATGAACGCATATCTTCCAGGAATTTTCGTTCTTACCGCCAAACAAGCTGGTCGTAACCCGTCCAGGTCCGGGGATCCAAGGTCTGCGTGGAAGTCACAGAACAGGTCTTGCAGGTTCCTCTGCGGGGGGCGAGCCACGGCTTCGCAGGTCGTCCAGAAAGGAACCTCGGCTCCTCCCAAGCTCTCCCTGCCCGATGCGCCTGGAAAGCGAGCGCAATGATGGAAGCTGAGCATTTCACAGAAACCCGAGCGTGGCTCCTCCCCAAGAAGACCAGGGCTGGAGCAGGCGTGTTCCGAGGGAGCATCCGTCACTCTGTCGGCGCTGGACTTCTGTACCTCGTTGTCCTCGAAGGGTCCATCTTCGGCAGCGGTCGATTACTGGAGATCGGCCCCGTGACGGTCAAGATGTTGTTATTCGGGTTGACCATCATCTTTACAGCATGGTCCCTATTCGCCCTTGATCGCATCCGGACAGTCACCATGTTCCTAAGTGTGAGCTTCCTCGCTCTCCTTGGTGTAGCGACTGTAAACGGGCTCGTTCACGACGCGACCATGTCATTCATCGGCGGTGATTTGAGCCCGCTGCTTTCATTCTTGGTGCTCCCTTTCTTTGAGCTGACCATCCGGAACAGGCGCGTGCTCTCAATCGTGACCAGAATCATGATCCTTGGAGCGACCCTCCTTGTCGCCGGCTATGCAGCTATATTCGTATCATTGGCATTTCGGTTAGTTTCCTTCGCAAGTCTCTATGAGTGGGTTAATGCAGCAGGCTCGGAAGATTTCATCTTTGAAGGAACCAACGGGAACGTATTCTATAAGGGCGCAATCTATATAGTTATTGCCATCTTTTTTCTCCTATTCCAAAAACGACTTCTGAGCAAGATGATTGCAATTGTTCTTTCTCTCTCTCTCGTCATGGTGGGGAGCCGTGGATTCTTCGTAGCCATTGCAGGCGCAGCGACGATCTATGTAATTATCGGCCCGTTGCGCTTAACCACCAAGCTCGTGATTTGCACCCTGGCGATATTTGCGGGCATCGCTCTTGTTCCTGTTGTCGGCCCACTTTTAGTCAAGCGGGCGTCGGACGAAGTGCGAACCAATACGATATCGCAAGTAGAGGATCGGGCAACCGCCGCGAGCATCATTTTAGGGCATGGCTTCGGTGTCGGAGTTCCGGAGAGGCGTGGACACATGGAGATCGCCTACCTTGAAATATTCCACAAGCAGGGTCTCATGGGATTGCTTTGGTGGGCGGCGCTGTTCGCCTGCATCGGCATTCGCTTTATGCGCGCTATCAGGCGCGGGAATGGGGATTTGGCGTATCCGTTGATGCTAACCGTAGCGTTTATCGGTCTTGAGTCATTAACCAACTCCTTCGTTAATAATCCCATCGGGATTTATCCGATCCTCATTGTTTTTGTTGGACTCGGCGTTCTCTCCCAATCGGAGGGGCGAAAATCAGCCTTGGTCCCGCGCCTTGAAAAGGTGCGTGAGAATCCGGCATGAGTATCTCTGTTTGCATGGCAACCTACAACGGCGAGAAATATGTTCGCGAGCAGCTTGATTCAATACTCAAACAACTGGGCAAAGACGATGAAGTTGTCGTCGTCGATGATGCGTCGACCGACGGAACTCTCAAGGTGGTCGCTGATATTCAAGACACTAGAATCCGGATGATCCGGCAATCGCAGAACAGAGGCGTGATCAAGACTTTCGCTCATGCCATCCAGCAATCGCGTGGTGACATTCTGTTTCTGGCCGACCAGGACGACATTTGGTGCGAGGATAAGGTCCGGAAGGTCGAAGCGTTCTTTGCGAGTCACCCGGATGTTACCCTTGTTCTGAGCGACTATAAAGTCATAGACGGCTCCGGCAATATCAGCGACAGCAGTCGGCGCGCCTCCCGCCGGTTTCGTCCAGGGGTCTTCTACAACATCTTGCAGAACCGCTACCACGGGTGTGCAATGGCCTTTCGTCGATCGATTCTGGAGTATTGTCTTCCGTTTCCGGACGACGTTCCCATGCACGATTTGTGGATCGGCATTGTGAATGATCTGATCGGCAGGACAGGATTTCTGGGCGAAGCACTTGTCTTCTATCGCCGTCATGACGCGAACGCCTCACGCGAAAGGCATGCTTCGGTGGGGCAAATGATGCGCTGGCGATGGAGACTCACGAGAAGCCTCATTTCACTTTATACGCGCAAAATCCTGGCGCCAAGGCTTCGGATGCTACGCCTTGTGTAGCGCTGGGTTGTCAGGATATCTCGGGCACAAGGAATTTTCTCATGCGACCGTTTCTTCACCTGGGAATCGTCTTGCGTGAGTAATGTCGTGGTAGAAACCTGATACCAAGTCTACCTCGCAGACCGTCCCATGCACCCTGGGCCTGCTTCAGAAAGACGTCCAGCTTGTGATCACTTAGCAGCAGAGCTGCTACAGCACCTCGTAACAACGTCCTCGCCGAGCCGAGTCGAGTGATCTTTCTTCCCGGAAGATGCCATGCGGTATAGAAGAGGTTGCGAGAGACGTAATAATGACGCCACGGCGGCTGAATGCTTGAGGCGTGCTTCCAGCCAAAGATCGAAGTTGTCTTCATGTTTCCGATCTCATGCTTCATCTCACATTCGGAGATCACGGCGATGCGATATCCGGCCTCCCTGGCGCGCAAAGAGTACTCGAAATCGAAGAAGTCCATGTAGAAGCCCGCAAGCGGCACTCCGATTTCTTCCACTACCTTGCGTCGCACCATGCACCCCGACGCGATTACCATATCTGCGAACCAAATTGGTTGATGAGTGACATCCGCAGAGGGCTCTACGGCGCGCCCTCTATGTAAAAGCAAGGGGTGATATCTACGTCCGGTCTCTGGATGCACAGGCACCGGCGCTACGATACCGACGTGCTCGTGTTCTGCAACTTGGTCGGCACGCGCCAGCATCTTCGCAAGGGTATCGCCGGCCGGTTCACTGTCATCATCGAAAGTCCATATCCAGTCGTGCTGCCGCTCCATCGCTGCATATCGCATTCCTGCAGCCCATCCGCCCGCCATCCCTGCATTCACATCGAGTCGTACGATTGTTACCCGAGGAAAATGCTCTGCGAGGAATTCGCTGGTTCCATCGGAAGAGCCGTTATCGACTACCACGATCTCGTCAATTGGCCTCTCCTGGGTCAAGAGCGAGGTGATATGCCGTGTTAACAAGTTTCTTCCGTTGTAAGTTATCGTTATGCTGGCAACGGAGACAGCCATTCGGACCTCCACGACCCCGGGTGCGTCTTCACAGCGTAATTGCTTGAGCGAATACCCGGGCTAGAGATTCTTCGGAATATTCCGAAGGCACTACATGGGGCCGCTTCTCATAGAATGGCGACCGGCCATCCATTGAGTCCCCGGTTCTCTCCGCGCCGATTTCGAACAGAGTAGCTTGCGGCAAAGGCTCACACAGCTGCCAGGTTGCACTGCCTTTGTATGTCACCACGAATAGGGGTTTTCCTGTAGGGATGTATTCGAATACCTTGCTGGGTAACGCCGCGTGAGTCGCGGCGAGCAGCAGAAGACCATCTGCTGTGGCCAGACGTGCCAAGACTTTGGATCTCGCTATCGGGGCTGCGTTCTGAATTCGCCAGCCGATTCCCTCAAAGCGAGGTTGAAAAGACTGGATAATGGCCATGTCCTCGTTCGAAAGAGATCCAATCAATTGAACCACCCCGCATGATGGCTTCAGGGAAAGATTCTCGAGCAACGGACCGAGCAAGAGATCGGGCGATTGAGTTGACCTTGACGCCAGGAAATTACCGGCGTGAATAAGCAGGCGCTCTCCCACGCCTTCGCTGTCAGGTGTCGCCGCGTCGAATGCGTTCGCTGGATACGCATTTGTCAGGACGTGGACTTTGTGACTTATGCCCTCATAGCGCGCGCTTAGCAACTGCTTCCATACATTGGAGGTCACTTGAATCGCTCTTGCGTCACGTATAATTCGGGCTTCCATGCTCGCTTCACGCCATCGACGGAGGGGGGACGTGGCCAACAAGGGGTTGTTTGGTTCATCCATCCACCCGTCTCGCATGTCCACGATATGGGGCACGCCGGTTCGGCGCGAGAGTAGCCAGGCGCCGAGGTGAACCGATTCGGGTGGGCTGGATGAAAGGATGAAGGATGCACCGCGCACTGCGCCGATGACCGTTTCGTTCTTCGCGGCTGCGCGAGCCCAGAGAATGCCGGGATCCGGGACAAACAGTCGTAACGCCAGCGAGCGACGCAGTGGGCTCGGCTTGCGCGGCGAAACCTGAGTCGCTCCCGGTGCAGGATCGCGATATAAACCGATCGGGTCTCTAACTGTGATTTCCGTGCCCCACGTCTCTGTCCGTTCAGCGTTCTTACTGCCCGCGCGAATCAGGATAACGTAATACCCACTTTCGGCCAGCCAGCGGAGGAAGCGATCGACACGGTTATTTCCCACATGGCTTTGCTGTCGCCAGAAGGATGCGAACAACACGGCCTTCTTTGCGTTGTGCGCGCTGCCAGCAAGCAATCGGGTACCGATCATATCTCCGTTCGTCATTTCAGTATTCGCGCTACGTCCGCCTGAGAACCAGTTGTTGCATTGCCGTGAGCCACGAGCGGTTCACCAGTGCGCTTGCAAGAAGATAGGCAGGCAGGCCTACCAGTGCCATGCCGGCCAGCCGCCAGAGAGGCGCGTTCAAGTGGCCCACCGTCAGGTATGCGATCAGCACCGCGAATAAGCCGGCGCTTAGCGGACCCAGGAGGGTCATCAGGTATTCGCCGAGGCGAGCACCGCAGCAGGGGCGGACGAGGAAATACCAACCAGGGATGAGAGCTCCTGCCATTATAGCGATTTGTCCTATTGCAAGACCCTGGATACCGAAATGCGCGACCGTCCACAAGCCAGGGAACACGATGCACAGCTGGACAATATTTGACCAAAAGGAGCGATCTGCCTTGCCAACAGCAAACAGCAGACTGCCCACGGGGTTAGCAACGGAACGGAACAGTCCCCAGATGGCCAGAAACACGAGCAGAGGCGCGGAATTGAGCCATTTTGGCCCGAAAGCGACCCATACCACGTCCCGCGAAAAGACCGCAATCCCGAGATAGACCGGAACGTTCACTGAAGCTGTCATTCTCATCGTTTTCAGGTAGACAGATCTTAGGAAAGCTGTGTCTGTCTGGGTCTTAGCCATTACCGGCAGCCCGACTCGAGTGATGATCGGATTAGTGACCAATGAAAGGTTCAGGCAAAGATTTCGCGGAAGACTATAGGTTCCGAGAATCGATGCAGAAAAGAACCTGCCACCGACGAGAATATCCGCCTGCCGGTTCAGGCTGTTCACGAAATCTCCCGCCACAATGTAGGCGCCGAACTTCAGAAAGCGGCGGATTCCCCGCAGATGCAGACGAGCAGCGGGTCTCCACCCGTCAGAACCCAGAAGCCATAAAAGAGCCGCCTGCAGGAAGCCGTTGACCAGCACTCCCGCTACAAGCGCATAAACACTGGGCCAATACCATGCCCAGATGACCGCAGTTGCGCTCCCGCCGATGGCGGCTAGAATCTCCACCCTGGCCAGCATGGCAAAGCGGAGGGTCTTTTCTGCCACTACACGTAACTGCTGTCCAAGAGCGAGGAAGACAAAATTGACACTGATCAGCGCCAGAAAGGGCGTGAGTGCAGGCTCATGAAATATAAGTCGGCTGATCCAGGGGCTGGTGACAATCAGCAAGATCATCAGAACTGCGCCGACCAGGACATTTAGCCAGTAAAGGCTGGAGAGTTCCTCGTGAGTGACTTCCTGATAATGGATGATGGCTGTACTAACGCCAAGGTCCGTGAAGACCAGCATGAACGCCGTAACGGAGACCACGATGGCCATGACGCCGAAATCGGCCGGCGCGAGCAGTCTGGCCAGAATCATCATCTGGCCAAACTGCAGCGCTGAACGACCCACCATCGCAACAGTCGTCCAGCGAATGGCACTGAACGTCTCGGCTTTAAGGCTCACGGTAGTCTCTTTTTTCGCTGGTTGGGCGACTCACCGTTGTTTCTGCACCTGGCATTTGTACAGCCGGCGCCAAATCTTCTTCGACCGGTCGGCTGCCGACGTGGGCTGCATCAGCAAACAGTCCTGGCACATACTTTTCCAGCACGAGAGATTGATATGAATCTGTCAGCAGCGGGTCATCGGAATCCAGCAATCCTCTCATTCGCGTCAGATCCGCACCTTGCCGGTCCCCATCGTCGACCAACCAGCGGTTGATCCGTACGCCCAGGACTGTCTCTATCTTTTCCACAATCTCCAAAATAGGCAACGGATTAGGAGGGCCAGCAGCGAGAACTTCTCGCGTTACATTCTTTTCGATTAGGAGCGAAATGATTCTGCCAATATCATCAATATCGACCAGGCTCCTGAACGCTCTCTGATGGATGACGATGGTCTCCCCGGTTCTCGCCGCCTGGACCAGGTAACTGATCAAAGTCTTGTTCTGCGTCGGTCCCACCACCTGCGGCAGCCTCAGGATGAGGAAATCGCTCGCCCCCTGGGATATGACGGACTCCATCTTTCGTTTATGCAGTGCATATCGCGTTTCGCCCGCAGCCGCAACGAAGCTGCTGAAGTAGATGATCCGTTCAGCCGAATGACATCGTACGAACTCAGATAGCTCTCTCTCCTCCCTGGTGTATTTAGCTTCATCTTTCTCCAGAGAATTCGATATTCCGGCGGCAAACACGGCGCCGCGAACGCCAGTTGCTGCGCGCATCGCAGATGCCATCAGTCCATTTCCATGGACAAAGAGGTCAACCCGAATGTTCATTGTTACTCGACTCCAACCTGGGGAGTGAATCAAACGAATTATTGAATATTGTTCCCCAGGCCTTTAACAGTGCGGCCTTCGTGAAGTGCTGCCGACACGTCTCCCTGTTTCTTAGAGACTGCTCCGCAGATAACATGCCGAGGGACAGCGTTCCGGCAGCGTCGTACAGCTTGAGCCCAATACTGGTGAAATAGTCCCAGGGAGTTACATCGCTTCTCAGCCATACTGTCTTGCCCATTCCCAAAAGAGCAATTGTATTACCCATTCCCTGTTGGCGGCGGTGATTGAATATTGCTATATCAATTCCATCCATATAACGGTCGTATTCTCGAGAAGCCATGAACTCAGTCATCGGAACGAAGCGTTTTCCCAGCTTTTGCCGGCCATATGCTATGATCTCATCCCGATAAGATGGCTGACCATAAGAAAGGGGGACGTAAACAATAAACTCCTGCTGGTCAAGGCTCGCGAGCTTATCAATGATTTCCTTGTGATGGTTAGAAGGATCCGCAGAATTCCCGACATGAATTTGAATTGGAGCACGACGAACTGGGTCAACTGGCACGGATTGACGAAACAGATGACTGGGATACATCAGGTTATGAACAAATTTCCCCTTAGCTCCATACCAATTTTGAGCGAGGCGATAATCACCCGGAACCGTGGTAGTAATGAGCCCCAACCTGGAGAAGACAAACTTGCGGAACAGTTCATCCTTTTTCCACCGCCAGTTCTTCACTGTTGCCTGATGTATATAAAGATCCCCGCCCCACAAAACCCAGCAGCATTTGCCAAGTAACCAGGGCTGCAGACTGAGGAGATAGAGCAGGTGATTGTTAAAGAGGTTGTGCAGGATGACTTTCTCCGCACGGTTCATCGCTCTCAAGATTCCGCCCGCATTCTGCAACACGCTGCCGTACACCACAGTGTCATCAGATTCAGCAAGAAATCGGCGATCGACATCCCCATACACAATGAACCGATGTCGCGGCCCCTCACGGAAATGCTCCCAGATCAGATCTCGGAAGGGTGGCGTGAATTTCCTGTCCCAATTGAACAGGTGCAGAATCTCACCACTCACAGAACCGCCTCCGAGTGTCGGACGATTCTCTCAGTAACAGTCGGGAGATCACTCCTGCGGAGACCAGGGTCTCCATGGGCTGCCGGGATGTAGAGCGAATACGGTATACCTTTGCAGGCGAGGGAAGGATTGACGCTGACGCCCCCAATCACCAGCGCGGAGGCCGAGCATTTCTCCTGAAAAACAATTTTGAAGCCCAGCATGATATTCGCGTCCTGCTCCGTATGTCTGCCGCTCGCCTGGATCAGTTGACGAGGCAGATGCGGAATCCCGAGTTCTCAAACAAACCGTCGCTCATCTCCGGGGCTTGATGCCGGCCGGCATGGTTGATTTGCCACAGCAGGTGACGTCTTGCTCATCACGCGCCCGCACCAACCGATCTGATCTTGCTGACGCTTCGCCGGGCACCCGCCCCAAGTTGCGAGAACCAGGCAGGGTCTCCACTCCTAGACGTGAACGCGATTACCTTGATCATACTTGAACGGTAAGGTGCGGCACAACTCGGCCAGTTCCGGCAGGAGCCAACCTCTATTTGAGTTGGAGCACCGTGGCGTCGAGCGCGGACTGCCACCGGGGCAGCTCGATTCCGAAGGTGTCTTTCAGCTTTGCGTTGGAGAGCACGGAGTACAACGGGCGTTTCGCAGGGGTAGGGTAGTCGGGCGTGGCGATGGGGGTCAGCGCGGGTACCTTTCCGTGGGTAATGGCCGCGGTTCTGGCAAAGATCTCCCGGGCGAATCCAAACCAAGAGGTCGATCCGGCGCAAGTCATGTGGTACAAGCCGGCCCATTGTTCCTCGGCGCCGCACTGTCCGGACAGGACGCGCTCCACGGCCGAACGGGTCGCGTCAGCCAGTTCGATCGATGTTGTCGGAGCGCCAACCTGGTCATCCACAATGCTGAGTTGGTCGCGCTCCCTGGCGAGGCGGAGCATGGAGAAGAGGAAGTTGTTTCCGTGCGGCCCGTAGACCCAACTGGTCCGGAAGATCAGGTACTTTCCGCCGACTTGCTCAACGGCCTGTTCGCCGGCCAGCTTGGTCACCCCGTAGACGTTCAGGGGGTTAGGGGAATCCGACTCGACCCAGGGCTCGCGCTTGGTGCCGTCGAATATGTAGTCGGTGGAATAGTGGACGAGCAAAACATTGCGCTGCTTTGCTTCTTCGGCTAGAACCCGGGGAGCCGTGGCATTGATGGCCATGGCGATCTCCGGTTCGGACTCGGCGCGATCGACGGCGGTGTAGGCAGCGGCGTTCAGGATCAGGTCGGGCTGCGTATCGCGGATCATCGAGCGAACCTGCTGTTCGTCCGCGATATTCACGTTATGGAGGTCGTAACAGAGTAGTTCGCCGATGCCGGCAAAACTGCGCTGCAGTTCGCGGCCAACTTGCCCATTGGAACCGACGATCAGAATCCGTCCACACAGCGTCATGCGAATACCTCAGCATCCCTTAGAAGCCGGCCCTGCAGATCTTTTGGTGACAGCACGGCGGCGGCGGGATCGATTCCCCAATCGATTCTCAATTCAGGATCATTCCAAAGGAGGGTGCGTTCGCCAGATGGGCAATAGTAGTCGGTAACTTTGTAGGAGAAGCCCACCTGATCGCTGAGTGCGACAAAGCCATGGCCGAAGCCTGCCGGGATGTAGAAAGCATCTCCAGTGTCCGCGCCCAGGCGGACGGCTACGTGCCTGCCAAAATGGGGAGAACTGCGCCGAAGATCGACCGCCACGTCAAAGACCTCTCCATGAGTCACGCGGACGAGCTTTGCCTGAGGCTGCACAATCTGATAATGGATGCCGCGTACGACATTCTTCCTGGAGACAGAAAAGTTGTCTTGCACCCACA
>Ga0068855_100012815_pt1 | contig 10116 bp, 8 predicted proteins | sample KBSCornC52_FD_66592 | JGI IMG/M metagenome (GOLD analysis project Ga0068855, IMG submission 66592) | Corn rhizosphere microbial communities from Kellogg Biological Station, Michigan, USA - KBS Corn C5-2 | ecosystem: Host-associated > Plants > Roots > Rhizosphere > Soil ... | reverse complement strand
GATCCTAAACAATATCGGTGGCTGGTAACGGGTGGCGCTGGATTTCTTGGCATCCATTTGTGTCAAGGGTTGCTTAGGCGCGGGCAGAGTGTTGCGTCGTTGGACATTGCGCCGTTTCCCCCGGAAGAGGCGCTGCCGGGGCTAGAAATAATCGTGGCTGACATCCGAGACACCGGTGCGGTTTACCGCGCGATGCAGGGCGTCGATTTTGTTGTTCACGCTGCGGCTGCACTCGCGTTGGCGGATCCAAAGGAAATCGATTCGGTAAACGCGGAAGGCACCCGGTTCGTACTGGAAGTAGCGGCACGCGCCGGGGTGCGGCGTGTCGTCTACATTGGAACAACGGCAATCTACGGAATGCCGAAGGTTCACCCGCTCTATGAGACCGCGCAGTTGGATCCGATGGGCTTTTACGGAATAGCGAAGGCGAGGGCAGAGCAGTATTGTGTGGCGTCGAGCGTCGAGACGGTACGTATTCGACCAAAGAGCTTCATCGGGACCGGTCGCCTGGGCATTTTCCAGGTCCTCTTCGACTGGATCGACTCCGGCAAGCGGATTCCCGTCCTTGGCGATGGCACCAACCGGTTCCAGTTGCTCGAGGTTCGGGACCTTGTCGACGCCGTCTATCTCGCCGCGCTCAACGGGCGCGATAAGGAAGTTTACAATATTGGCGCAGCAGAATTTGCAACTGTAAACGAAGACCTCGGTGGACTGCTTGACTACGCGGCGACCGGAAGTCGAATTCTTCACGTTCCCTCTCGTCCAGCCAAGACTGCTCTTGCCATGTTGGAATCGTTGCACCTGTCCCCCGTTTACCGGTGGGTTTACGATACCGCCGACCAGGATTCGTTCGTCTCGATCGATAAGGCAAAGCAAGATCTAGGTTGGTCACCGAATTTCTCCAATCGGCAGGCGCTTATCAGCACGTACAGCTGGTACCTTGAGTACGGCAAGGAAATGGCCAAGCAGTCCGGAACAAGCCACCGTGTTGCGTGGAAACAAGGTGCCTTGCGAATCTTGAAGTTTTTCATGTGACAATCGGCATGGGCGAATTTTCAGGAAAAGCCGGAGAACCCACAGTACTGACGTCCCAGCCAGCGCTGAATAACAGTGTTCGATTGTCAGTTGCGGCTCCCGCATACAACGAGGAAGCTGGTATCCGCCATGTGGTGGATTCGTGGATTGGGTTTCTTCGCAAGTCGCCAGATATTTGCGATTTTGAAGTGGTCATTTGTAACGACGGCAGCAGCGACAACACCGGAGAGGTACTTCGGGAACTAGCCAACGCGAATCCGGAGTTGCGGCTGGTCGACTTTACGCAAAATCAAGGTGCCGCCGCGGCCTTGACGGCAGCTATCAAGGCAACGCGGCTGGATTGGGTGATGTTGATCGATTCGGATGGCCAGTTTCCTATTGAGAACCTCTCGCTGCTTCTGTCCGGACTGCGTCGGGATGAAACATCAGCCGCGATCGGGGTCAGAAAGAAAAAGGACTCGACCTTCGCCCGTTTCGGCACATGGTCGAGTGGGTTCGCAAGCAATCTGGTCTACGGCACTCGGCTCAAGGACTTCAATTCGGCGTGCAAGCTCGTCAGTGGACCGCTAATTCGTTCTCTGAACCTCGAAGCCAAGGGAATGAACTATTCGACTGAAATCACGGGCAGACTTCTTGAAGCCGGGATCGCCCTGACGGAGGTCGAGATAGTTCATCGTCCACGAACTACCGGGACCAGCAGCATGAGGCTCGTCAGAGGCTCGATCCACCGCTTGCTCTTCGTCTGCTATCTGGGTTTTCGTCGGCTACTGATCCGACTTGGTGTCCTGCAGCAACCTTTGAAATAGCGTGGATCTTCATGATGACGGCGGCGCCAGGCGTTGAACAGATCAAGGTTGCGCTATTTTGTGGAGGGCGCGGCAGCGCAACCATCATTCGAGAGTTTCTCAGGCGGTCAAACGTCGAGCTGACGTTATTGGTGAATGCCTACGATGATGGGCTCTCAACAGGAGCACTGCGCCAGTTTATTCCTGGAATGTTGGGGCCATCCGATTTTCGCAAGAATCTTTCCTATTTGCTGGATCTGTATTCCGATCAGCAGTACGCCCTGAGAAATCTCATCGAGTTGCGGTTTCCAACGGAGTTCGGCCCGGCCGAAGAATCGGCGTTACGCAACTTTGTCAAGACGGAGAGTCATGAAAACCTGAACCCGCGGTTCGCTGCGCTTGTCAAAAAGCTCTATCCGCCGACCGTAGCTGACGTCCGTCGCTATTTGGGGGTCTTTCTAAGTTACGCTCAGAACTCCCAGCAGCCATTCGATTTTCGCGACTGTTCGGTGGGAAATCTGATATTCGCCGGCGCATATCTGGAGAATGACCGGAACTTCAACGCTGCAGCGAGGGAGATGAGCCGGCTGGTCGATTCTCAGGCGGTGCTCGTGAATGTAAGCAATGGCGAAAACAGGATTCTGGCCGGGCTAAAGGCAGATGGCCAGCTGCTGCCGCGCGAAGCAGACGTTGTCGGCGCACAATCAGAGGTCCCGATCGTCGAAACCTTCTTTCTGACGTCAGCCATCTTGCCCGACGAATGGCGTGCGGTGGCTGACTGCTCCCTGGATGAAAAAATATCGTGGCTCAAGCAACGAGAAGCACCTATTGAGCTTTCGTCAGAAGCCAGGTCCGCTATCGAGCAAGCTGATATTATTGTTTATGGACCAGGAACCCAGCATTCCTCGCTGCTCCCGAGTTATCGAATTGCTGCCGACGCGCTGCGGCGCGCGCCGGCAAAGATGAAGGCGTTTGTTACGAATCTGGAGCCCGACAACGATATCCAGAAATGGACGGTCGAGATTCTCATCGACCAGGCACTGCACTACGCCCGGGATCCCGAAAACCAGCATCAGGTAATCACCCACGCTTTTATCAACAATCCCCGCACTCTCGTTAACGGGCTCCTGTTTACGGATGATAAGCTTGTGAAAGCAGAGACGTACCGCGGCGCATCGCTGATAACGGGCGAATTTGGTCTCGGTGACCCACTCAAGGTGCACAATGGCTATGCGCTGGTCCGGAAATTACTGGGGATCTGGGAAGATGATGGTGCGGTGGAACACAAGCCGTCACTTCGAATCTTCGTCGACTTGTTCAATCGATCGTCGGCGGCACAGGGGCTCATCGAGGAATTTCTTGAGATCGACTGGTCGGATTTTTCCATGGCGTGCCTTCGTGTCAATGACATACCATTCGAGAAAAAAACCCTGCCGCCTGGCATCTCGATCGAGACCACGCACTTTGCTGGATCATTTCCCGAAGTCAGCGAGGTTATGAGTTGGGTCAACCAAAGCGATACCGATTATCTGGTGACCCTCACGGGTGATGGCGAATATCGCTTGCGCGATGTCAAAACCAGCGTCGCGGCCCTTCGGGACAGCGTCTTCGGCGCGGTGTACGGCTCCAGGACGCAAAGCCGACGCCAGTTCAATTCGTCGCTGAGGGCGGCGTATGGTGAGCGAAATTTGCTGTTCTGGGTCAGCCGTACGGGCGCTTTCTTATTGACGACATTGTTTGCCATGCGATTTGGAGTAATTTTTTCCGATCCACTGACGGGATTCCGGGTCTACCGGCGCAAACATGTAAAATGTCTTTCTCGACTTAAGGATTCCGGCAGGCTGACTCCGACGTCGCTGTCGAAAAATCTCATCGCCAATTATGTCGAGATCGCCGAACTCCCTGTCCGCTATCGCACATTCAAAGGCTTCACGGAATCGCGGTGGCGTTTGAAACGTGGATTGTTAAACCTTGTCGGATTGATGAGTTGAGAATGATCGACCTCGCGCATTTTCGCAATTTCCTGTTCGATTTCGATGGCACCCTTGTCGATTCGGGGCCGCTTCATGCCGAAGCGTTTTATGATGTATTGCGGCAGGAGAGGCCTGCTCTGCTTTCCGGCTTCTCGTATAAGCCATTGAAGGGGCTTATAACATCGGATGCGTTTCGCCGACTTGGTATTGTCGACGAAGCCGAGGTGCGGCGGCTTAGCGTTGAAAAGCAAACTCGCTACCGGGGCTTCGTCAATAACGGCCGGCTATCTGCCTTGCCGGGCGCGCGCGAGCTTTTGCGAGAGAGCGCGAGCGAAGGCTACAGATTGTTTCTTGTCACCTCAGGATCGGGTGTTACGGTTCGGGCGGCCCTGGCTGCGCTGGACCTGCTCGATGTTTTCGAAGGCATTGTCTGCGCCGATGATGTGAAAATGGGCAAGCCTTCCCCGGATGCTTTCCTCCTGTGTCTGCAACGGCATGGGTTGGCCAAACCGGAATCGATCGTATTCGAAGACGCGGAATCAGGCGTGATTGCCGCGCGGGCCGCAAATCTTTCGGTCGCCGGCGTGAACAATCCCGAGATTGAGTCGATCGTCGATGGCTTTTTTTCAAATTTGACGAAGTTGCATGCGGCGATCGCTAACAAGAACCCGGTGGCTATGTGACGTCGAGATCGTGTGCGGTCATTCCGGCGGCCGGACGAGGCACTCGTCTTGGACTTGATCGTCCCAAGATTCTTGCGCCGTTGAATGACGATGAAACGATTTGGTCGGTGCTTCGGGATAAGCTCCTGGCGGTTGTTGATCGCGTGCATGTCGTGCTTTCCCCCGACGGTGAGCCAGTGTTTCGCGCGGCCCTGAACGACGATCCGAGCAAGGATCGCATCTCCACCAGCGTGCAACCGACGCCCGTTGGAATGGGCGATGCCGTTTTCGGGTGCTCTGACCATTGGTCCGGCGCGGAAAGTCTTCTCGTGATTTGGGGGGATCAGGTTTTCGTTTCGCCGCAAACGCTGTCCGGCGCGCTATCGCTGCATGCAGCGGTGCCCAAGACAATCGTCCTGCCTGTCGCGTCGCTGTCCCAACCGTATGTCGAATATGTTTTCGGTACCGACGACAGGCTGATCGCCGTTCGACAGTCACGGGAAGGCGACGCCTGCGCGCCGAACGGCTGGAACGACATCGGGACATTTGTCCTGTCCGTGCCCGGGTTGAAACCGGCCTGGGATGCGTACCTGTCACAGGCATCGCCTGGAGAGACGACCGGAGAGATAAACTTCCTGCCGTTTTTGCCGTTTCTCGCCGGGCGTGGCTGGAATGTTCGCCGCCTGGTCGTGACGGACGCCCGCGAGGCGCGGGGGATTAATTCGATTGACGACCTGGCTTTCTTTCGATCGATCCCGCTGAGATAGAATCTCGCCCGAAAGAGATTCAAAGGGTTCCAGTGTTAGATTCCGTTCATCAGTTTGGTCTTAAGTGGGCGACTATATCGATGGAAGGGGGTCGAAATGAGCGATCTCGTGTTGGTCACGGGCGGAGCCGGGTTCATAGGAAGCCACCTCAGTGAACGCCTTCTGCAGAGGGGATACAGGGTTCGGGTTCTCGACAATCTGTCATTTGGCCGCCGCGAATGGGTGCCTGACGGCGCGGAATTCATCGAGGGAGACATTCAGAACGTCAGGGATTGCCGCACTGCTTGCGAGGGCGTTTCCGGCTTGTTTCATGCGGCTGCCATGTCGCGCGCCGGCCCCTCGCTGGAGGCCATCGAGAGTTGCACGCAAGATAATGTCTTTGGGACTCAGAATGTGCTCATTGCTGCCCGGGATGCCGGGGTCCGCAAGGTGGTTTATAGCGGCTCGTCGACCTTCTACGGCAATCAGCCGGTGCCCCATCGCGAAGACATGCGCGGCGAATTCCTGAACTTTTATAGCCTCAGCAAATACGTAGGCGAGGAATATGTCCGGTTGTTCGACCGGGCCTTCGGCCTTCAAATGGTGGTGTTGAGATATTTCAACGTTTATGGCCCTCGTCAGCCGGAGACCGGGGCGTATGCATTGGTCCTCGGCATCTTTCTCAAGCGCTGGCGGGATGGACTGCCCCTCGAGATACATGGCAGCGGCGACCAGCGTCGAGACTTCATCCACGTACGAGACGTCGCCGATTGCAACATTGCTGCCTATGAAAGCAATCACCATGATCTGATCCTCAATGTAGGCAGCGGAGCCAACGAGTCGATCAGGTCGCTGGCCAATATGATTTCCAAAAATCAGATTGTTACTCCGCGCAGGAAGGGCGATGCCATGCAAACGCTTGCGGACATCGGCAAAACCCTGGAATTGCTGAATTGGCGGCCAAGGGTTCAGCTCGCCGAAGGACTCGCGGAGCTAAAACAGCTGACTCTGCAACAGGCCGATCGAGCATGAAGCCAGCACTTGATCAGAAGAGCGTTGTCGGGCTCCTTCACCGCAGCGAATACTATTCCCTGATCATTGTTGCGGTCACCATCGCCGCCTTCTCATTGCTGGCGGTGGCGACGGATTCCCGCGGAGTTGTCGATGCACTCGAAAGAATGGGTCCGCTAACGACGATCAGCGTTATGATTTTGGCATCTTGCAACTATGCCTGCAGAATTGTGCGCTTCAGATACCTGCTTTCGAGACGTGGTCTTGATGTTCCATTTCCGAGCTTGGTTGAAATCTATCTGGCCGGCGGCGCCATGGCGGTCACCCCCGGCAAGGTTGGAGAATTCATCAGGGCCTGGATGCTGCGGACGAGACACAACCTGCCTTATCGCAAGACCCTGCCGGTACTGATTGCAGACCGCGCAGGCGATGTGATTGCCTCTGTTCTGCTCGGGCTACTCAGTCTCCACGCATTCACGGGATACGCCGTCGCTGCCGCAGCCGTCAGTGCGGTATTTCTGGCCGGTTGTGCGCTGCTGATGTGGCCTGCCTTGCTGATCAGGCTGATCGGCTGGGCCTATGGTTTGCTGCGGGTCAAACCCCGGTTGTTCGTGATGCTGCGGCAGATTGTACGAAATACATCTGATTTGTTTAAGCCGGCGCCATTCTTCATCAGCCTCGTCATCAGTTGTGCGGGGTGGATCATGGAGTGCCTCGCACTGTATTTCTGCGCTGTTTCGTTCGCTCCCGATTTTACGATCGAGCAGGCCGTCTTCATTTTCACCTTCGCCAGTCTGTTGGGAGCAATCTCGCTCATTCCCGGCGGCGTGGGCGGAACGGAAGCATTGATGGGAGTTTTGCTGACGACGGTTGGATTGACAGTGGGGCAGGCCGCAGCCGTCACCCTCACCATTCGTGTAGGTACGCTGTGGTTTGGCGTTGCCTGCGGCTATGTTGCGCTGTTTTCATTTCTGTCCGCAAGGCGCGCTGCCGCCAAAATAGCCGGGTGATGGGGCGACAAGGTCATGGGGATGTTCGTAACGACGATTGAACTCGCTCAATCCTCAGCCTCGAAGCGTACGACGTACCTTCGATTCATTCTCTTTCTGCTCGCCGTAATGCTGATCGCGAAGACAGGGTGGTTCTCTCGTTGGGGATCCGAGGCGCAAAATCGAAGCCTCCACGATTTCGATGGCTTCTACATCGCCGCGCAGATGGTCTGGCGGAGCAATATTGAGCAGGCCTATCACTTTGCTACGATGCTTCCAATGCAACAACAGTTTGACCCCAGCGGCAGCGGGTACTTCCTGCCATGGACCTATCCGCCGCAATTCGATCTCCTGGTAGCTCCGCTGGTTTTTCTACCGCTCGGAACGGCTTACTGTCTGTTTACCACGGGAACGCTGGTACTCTATCTCGTGACGTTGAGGCAGGTAGCCGGTGACTGCTTTGCTCTCGTCCTGCTTTTGCTTTTTCCCGCATTCGCCGTGACGATTGCCTGCGGACAAAACTCATTTCTTACGGGAACACTGATCGGTCTTGTTTGTCTTAATATGCAAAAGCGCCAGTCGTTGGCTGGACTGCCGCTTGGGCTGATGGTCATCAAGCCTCATCTCGCGGTAGCCTTCGCCCTTTACACGTTTGTCGCCCGGCGCTGGGAGGCGGTTCTGGTCGCCGCCGCGACTGTGGTAGTGACCTCGGCGCTTGCGACGGTCCTTCTCGGGTCCGGGGTTTGGACCGCGTTTTTCGAAGGCGTGCAGGAGTCCCGGATCTTTCTTGAGTCAGGTCTTTATCCGACGCACCGGATGATCTCGACCTATGCGGCCCTTAGCAGTTTCGGGTTTCCGGCGTGGGCTGCATTTGCCGGGCAGGGAGTTTCCGCCATCGTCGCCCTTGCGGTCGTGTGCCTTGCGATCCGTCGCGGCTTCGCGCCACGGCAAGCCCTCGGCTTGACCGCGATCGCATCCATGTTGATCAGCCCTTACGCCTATGACTACGACCTGACGGTTTTCGGGATTGGCATCGCATTGTTGCTGCCCGATATTTTGCGCTTGGGTACCGAGCGCGAGAGGGCCGCCATATACGGCCTAAGCTTTATTACAGCCGTGTTTGGCCTTGCGCAGGTAGCCAGGTTCGCGGCGCAGTATGGCTCGGGCATGCCGTATGCGCAGTACGGCTCGAACATGCCTTATGAGATGGTCCGTAACGCACTGTCCGTTGCGGGCCTGACACTCCCCGCGATCCTTGGGCTCACGTGGCGCATTCTGCTGCGTGATTACAAGAGCCGCCCTTTAACTCAGACTGTCTGCGCAGCCGAGTGAGGCCGGCTGCATTCCGATCATTAGTCAGGCGGATCGAGCTGATAAAGATGGTAAATAAAATCGGCGGAAGTTCCGTCGGGGGCATGGCTCGCGTAGATTTCCTGTGCTGTCCATCCCTTCGCGCGAAGACCGGCGGTGAAGCGATAGCGTTCCTCCCACTCCTCGATGACCATCAGATAACGCGGCTGGAACTGGCCGGCGATTTTCGCCACGGCCTCGGGGCGCAACTTGCCAGCACTCGGATAGGTAAGCTCTTTGTGCACTTCGATGGCAGCGGGGCTCTTGAGGCCGGCAAGATCGACCAGCGGGAAATGCCCGGCATAGGCGACGTAACCGGCATCGTGGACCATCACCAGCGAATCCTCCGGCAGATTGGCGTTCATCCATTGGACCATGTCGACGAGGCTCTCCCGGTAGCCGGCGAGCTTGTCGCGATAGTCGCGGAATTCGAAGCGGATCCCGAGCGGAACAAACAGCAGCGAGATGGCGATGCAGGCCAGCGTCCACTTGCGGCGTTGCCTGTCGAGCGAGGACAAGCTGCAGGCGACACCGAACAGAACCGGCGGCGCCAGGGGAAACAAATAGCGGCCTGCATTGTGCGAGAACGCGCTGGGAAATCTCCAGAAATATGAACACAGGAAAACGGCGATGAACAGCAGCAGCAGCGTGCGGACCGCGCCGGGAGGCGCGAACATGATGCAGGCAAACAACGGGAACGTGACCAGCGCGGCCAGCGCGAACTCTCGTGTCAGCCAGGCTAGTTTGAGCCACCAAACGACGTATCGCTCGGCATAGAAATAGGTCTTCGCGCCCACCGTCGAGGGGATGGGAAGGCCGGTGTCGATCCAGTACCAGATCAGGAACGGCGTTGCGGCAAGCCCGCACAGCCCGACCGCGCGGATTTTGAAACCGATCGGCAACCCGCGATCCCGGACAACGAGAAAGATCGACCCGATCGACAGCAAGCCGAGTTCGGGGCGGATGAACGGCATCATGCCGCACAGCAGCGGCAGCCAGAGCGTGCGCTTGCGGTCGGTCAGCAGCTTGATGTTCCACGCGATCGCCGCCATCGCCAGGCCGGTGTCAAGTCCGTTGAGTAGCTGGAACAGGCTGCCCGCCAGCACCAGGCCGGCCAGAGCAATCAGCATGGCCTCGACTCGCGAGCAGCCGACATTGATGCTCATCACGAACAGGCCGAGCATGTAGGCTGCCGCAATCAGGGCGCAGAGGACAAATAGCGCCGTCGCGTCACTGCTGAAAAAGCACTCGAGCAGCATCAGGAGGGCGAGGTGCGCGCCGCTGGTCGCACCAACAAGCGCCGGAACATCGCGGTAGATTGGATCGTGACCGAGCCAAAGCACCCGCGCGTTGTGCAGGGCGATGTAGGCATCATCGTTCGGGAACAGCGGGCCGCCGATCAGATGATAGGCGACTGCGAACGCCGCGAGCGCAGTGAGAACGCAAATCGCAGGACCGGCGAATTCGCCTATCTGATGCAGCGGGGCGGCTGGTTTCCTCATCGAATCATCAAACATCTTTCCACCATCAAAAAGGCCGCCTCAGTTCGGCGGCCTTTTTCATTT
>Ga0068855_100012813_pt1 | contig 10117 bp, 6 predicted proteins | sample KBSCornC52_FD_66592 | JGI IMG/M metagenome (GOLD analysis project Ga0068855, IMG submission 66592) | Corn rhizosphere microbial communities from Kellogg Biological Station, Michigan, USA - KBS Corn C5-2 | ecosystem: Host-associated > Plants > Roots > Rhizosphere > Soil ... | reverse complement strand
GATTTCCTCGTAAGCAGATTTCCTATCAGCAGTTAATTCCTGCTGGAAAGGTGCAGAATACGAGGTTTAAGATCGACCGTTTGTAACGAAGTGTAACAAAAAATAGCGAACCTGCAATCGTGAGGAGACGCTAATTGCTATTACTTTTAGTATTTTTTGCTAGAGCAGAGGGAAATTTACTGATGAGTTTTTCTAGCATTGACTGCAAGAAATGTTGGACTGAATCCAGATTTTTTACCGCTTTTCCCTATGGAATGTAATTCTTGGTGAAAAAAATGGCGGTAGAGACAAAATAACAATGGCCGTGGCCTGATGGGAAAGGTTGCATCCGCGGTTTTGGCTGAAATCGGCCCAAAAATTTTTTTTTGAAATCAAGCGACTGTTGCGTATACGCCGCAATTTTCTTGGTGAAAAATTGTGTCGACATTCAGCACACATCGAGAATTTACAGAAAAAGTTCAGTCATGGAAACTTTTTTTATCAAAACTGTTGTTTTCGCGGTAATTACGGGTAACTAATGCGGAAATTGGGCATCGGATGGCGGGTTTGCGGTGGTTACCAGGCATCGACTCTTGGTCAATGTGGGGGCGGACCGAGAGGGCGCGGAGGAGTGCTTCGGTAGAGCTCGGTCAGCCACCGATAGTTACAGGTCGAGTCGACGTGAACACAGCCATAAAAAAAGGCCGCAGAACGCGGCCCTGGTGCGGCGCCGGGAGAACCCGGCGATCATGCTGACGTTACTTGGTCGTGTTCGAGTAGCTGCACGACTTGACCTGGCGGTAGGCCGGATCGCCGCCGAACGCGGCATTCGTGCAGGCAATCGAACCGGTGACGGTCCTGGTGGCGTAAGAACCGTTGGCGCCATAACGGACCTGGCGCGTGCCCGTGAACGAGCAGGTACCGCCTTCGGCCGCGCACGACGTCCAGTCCGAATCCGCCGCGGACGGTGCCGCCGTCACGGTACTGGCCGTGACGGTGGGGCTGACGGTGTTGCTCGCGTAGCTGCAGGTCTTCAGCAGGCCGTGTGCCGGGTCGCCGAACGCGATGTTCGAGCAGACGACCGAACCGGTGAAGATCTTCGTCGCATACGAGCCGTCGGCGCCGTAGCGGACTTCGCGGGTGCCGCTGAACGTGCAGGTACCGCCTTCGCCGGCGCAGGCGATCCATGCCGGTGTGTTCGATGTCGCGGTCGCGGTCGGCGCGGCCGAGGTGCTGCTTGCATAGCTGCAAGTCTTGGCGACACCGCGGTTCGGATCGCCGAACACGGCCGCCGTGCACGGGGTCGAGCCGGTCAACACTTTTGACGTATAGATGCCGTTGGCGCCGAAGCGGACTTCACGGGTGCCGCTGAACGTGCAGGTAGCGCCTTCGCTTGCGCAGGTCGTCCAGGTGGCGGCGGCCGCGTTCGCATCCGCGCCCGTCGCTTCGTATGCACCGATGTCGAGCAGGCCGACGACCGGACGCGCTTCGCCCGAGGCGGTCGCTTTATATTGTGCGACCGGCGCCAGCGACACGCCCTTGGTGGACTTGCCCGGATCCGTACCGGCATTGATCACCAATGCGCTGGCGGTCGGATGCAGGTCCCAGGCGGCGCGATTGACGAAGCCCGGCGCTACCGCGCGGTAGTTCGTCTTCTGGACGGCGCTGGCCTGGGTCGTGAGGGTACCGATGCCGCCGAAGATATTGTTCTGGATCAGGGCCGGGGTCGTGACCTTGCCGCTGACGAACAGGAATATGCCGTCGCCGTAGTCGTTCAGGAACGTATTGTTGACGACGTACAGGTCGCTGCCGAGGTTGGTCGCGCCTTCCTCGCCGTAGGCCACCAGGGTCGGGTTCTGGTTGGCGGCCGGCTGTTCGATGATGTTGCCGATGATGTAGGACGTACCGGCGTTCGGCAGGTCGATCTCGTAAGACGGCTGGCCGGCGGCGGTACTGCCGGTCTGGCCCGGCGGCGTGCTCGAGAAGCGGCTGTACGCGATCATGTTGGTATCCGCGCGCGACTTCAGGTTGTGACCGACGTTCGCATCGTGCGAGTAGCTGTAACGGAAGGTCAGGCTCTTCACGTGGCCGATGTACAGGTTGTGCGTCTGGCCATCGCCACGGCCGTTGTGGCCGAATTCGCTGTACTCGACCAGGATGTCGCTGTTCGTGTTGGCGTTGGCGAGGATGCCGTTCTCGTTGTCGTGGATGAACGCGTTACGCAGCGTGAAATTGGTGCCCTGCAGGCGGAAGGCGGCACCGTTCCCGTCCATGACCTTGGCACCGAACATCTCGACGTTGTCCACCACGAGGTTGTTGCCGTTGACGACCCAGATGCCCTTGTCGGCGGCGTTCTTGCCGGCTGCGTCGATCTTCGGGCGGCCGTTGACGCCGCGGATGGTCAAATTGTTGCGGCTGATGCTGCAGACGTCGCCGCTGTACGTGGTGTTGCCGGTGATTTCGATGACGTCGCCATCCTTGGCGACGGCGATGGCCGCGCAGGGTTTTGTATACGTCTTGCCCGGGCCGACCGACAGGGTGGCCGCGGAGGCGCTGGTCACACCTGCGAACGCCACCAGAATGGCGGCAACCAGGCGTGGTGAGTGGGTACGCAAAGTGTGCATGAAAATCCTCGTAAAGTTTCTGTGTGGGAAGTAATTCCCATGGGAAAGACGAAGGATACGAGGTTTGCGCCCGGCACTTTGTAACGGCGTGTAACGGCACTTGTTCTATTAAAAAGATCTAGAACAAATGATTGATGTATCGGCCGAGATTGTTCGATAACAAAAGTTCCACAGTCATGATTTTTTTAAAAACTTTGTTCTAGGTGGGTAGGCGCATGTTTCCTGAGGACAATTGAAGTTCTCCCTGCGAAACAAGGGATTTGAAGACAGAAAGTCAACGATGAGATTGATGCAAGCGCCGGTAATGTTCAGGCATGTTTCTGCCGAATCCCGGTTTTGACGAAAATCAGCAGAAAAATTTTCTTGCGAGTACGAGATGTTGCGCACGAACGTCACCAGCGCAGCGCAAGGGGGCGAGCGGGAGAAAAAGACGAACGGTGCCTCAGTGGTCGCCAGTGGCCGGCGCGCGAACCTTGTACGCGGCCGCCTTCTCCTCGACCCCGGCCGACCACGGATCCGTCGCCGCACCCGCCTTCAGGACCGTCTCGTTGACGAGAGGCCGCAACGCGAAGCCGGCGCGGTCGATGAAGCCCGGTTTCTCCATGCGGCGATTGTCTTTGAGGATGGCGCTGCCCTGGTTGGTGAGGGTACCGGGGCCCGCGAAAACATTGTTTTGAATCAGGGCCGGTGTGGACACCTTGCCGCCGATGAACAAGAACATGCCGCTCGTGAAATCGTTCAGGAAGGTGTTATTGATGACATATAAATCCTGGCCCGGATTGGTTGCGCCTTCTTCGCCGTAGGCCAGCAGGTTCGAATTGTCGTTGATGGCCGGTTGTTCGATCACGTTGCCGATGACGTAGGACGTGCCGGCGCTCGGCAGGTCGATCTCGTATGAGGGTTTCCCGCTGGCCGTGCTGCCGGTCTTGCCGGGTGGCGTGCTCGAGAAGCGGTTGTACGCGATCATGTTGAACATCGCACGCGACTTGAGGTCATGGCCGATGACGGCGTCGTGGGAATAGTTGTAGCGGAACGTCAGGGTTTTGGCACTGCCGATGTACAGGTTGTGCGACTGGCCGTCGCCATAGCCGTTGTGACCGAACTCGCTGTGTTCGATCACGATATTGCCGTTGCGGTTGTTGCCGCCCAGGATGCCGTTCTCGTTATCGTGCAGGAAGGCCTGGCGCAGCGTGAAGTTCGCGCCTTCCAGGCGCAGCGCCGCGCCATTCCTGTCCCTGACCTTTGCGTTCAGCATTTCGACGTTCTCGACCGTGATGTTGTTACCGGTGACGACCCAGATACCCTTGCCGCCGAAATCGCGCCCGGCGGCATCGATGATGGGGCGCCCCTGCACGCCACGGATGGTGAGGTTGTTGCGCGCGATGGCGCAGACGTCGCCGCTGTACGTCCAGTCGCCGACGATTTCGATGGTGTCGCCATCCCTGGCGGCGGCAAAGGCGGCGCAGGGCGCCACATAGGTCTTGCCCGGTCCCACCGACAACGTGGCGGCGCCCGCATGGCCGGCCGCGGCCAGCAGCACCGATGCGAAGGACAGGCCGGTTGCGAACGAGACCGGCCTGCGCATGACGGGGAAGAGCGACATCCCGGCTTATTTCGCCGCTGTGACCATGTAGTCCACGGCCGCTTTCACATCGGCATCCGGTGCCGTGGATCCGCCCTTCGGCGGCATCATGCCGGCCTCGCCCTGGAAGCCCTTGATGGCATGCTGGTACAGCATATCGGTACCTTGGGCGATACGCGGTGCCCAAGCCTCCTTGTCGCCGAACTTCGGCGCGCCAGCGATGCCGGCGCCGTGGCAGGCCGTGCAGGTCGAATTGAACAAGGCCTTGCCGGCGGCGGTATTGCCGGCCACGGCCGGCGTCGCGATGGCGCCTGCGACGGGCGGCGTACCTGGCGTCGCTGCCGGTGTGGCCGGCGCCGGCGCGGCGGCCGTTGCTGGTGCTGCGGCGCTGGCGCCTGCCTGGGCAGCGGCTGCCGGTGCTTCCGGTTCCTTGAATTTGGCGCCCGACTGGTTGGCCATGTAGGCCACGGCGCGGGCGACTTCGATATCGTCGAGGTCGCCATTCCCACCCTTGGGCGGCATGGCGCGAATACCCTGCACGGCATGCTGGACGAGCGTGTCGTAACCTTGCGCGATGCGGGCGCTCCAGGCACCGGCATCACCCGCCTTCGGCGCGCCGGCGGCGCCCGAGCCATGGCAGGCGACGCATACCGCGTTATACACGGCCTGACCCGACTGCAACACCTTCGGCGCATTCACATCCTTGAACGCAAACCCTTCCTCGGCCACCGGACGGACGCGCGCGGCGACGGCCTGCGCACTCTGGCTCTCGGACCCGGCGCCACCGAGGGGCTTGTTGGTGGCAAAGGTCACCAGCAGGATGATGCCGAGAACAATAACGAGGAAAAAGCCAGCGACTGCAATGACCAGTTGCTTGGGAGTCCGGATGAAGGATTGGTGTTGGTTGTGCGCGTCGCTCATGATTTCCTTAATACAAATTAAAAAAACCGCTTCTGCCCTACGGAAATGCTTATCCAAATGCAATGCCGCCGGGCGATTATAGCCCAAAGAGTTTTAATGGAAACGCAATTTCCGGCCGTGTCGGCCGGTTCCCATAGACGAGGCCCGGGAAAGTCTGTATCCTTCGCATCACTTCGACCAGCGCGGCTGTAGCTCAGTGGATAGAGTATTGGCCTCCGAAGCCAAGGGTCGTGGGTTCGATCCCCGCCAGCCGCGCCATACCGTCAAGGGCTTACGCACTCTTCCCGAAGTTCTGGATAGGCGTACCCACCCTCAGCTCAAGTCCGAGCAACGCTCTCCCATAAAGTTACATGAGTACCAATGTCCGCCTTACTGGGGCAGGTACTTACGTGCGCCAACCGGAACGCACCCCTTCAGGCGCTTCCAGGCGCACAGCAGGCTTGGCGCAATTGTTCAGGCTTTGTTGATACGTCCCCAAACCCATTGGCATTGAGAAATAAAGCGCTTCTTGCGCTGCCTCAAAAAGGCCCCGAGCGGCTTGACTGGATGCCAGAGCATGTTCTTGCGCCGGCCCGGCCAAAGCCGGATGTGCATGGTGCCAAACGATCCGTTCTTGTCGAACCCGTCGTTGGCATGGCCGTAGTAGTGCTTGTTCCGGTCGCCTTCCGCAACATAATCGCCCTGGCCTCCGATATCGACTACGGTACGGCCGGCATGAATGAGCATCGTCGCCCACATATTCTCGTGGTGCCCGTCCCAACCCTTGTGGTAGTACGTGTCGATGATGTCGAGTGCTTCTGCGCTGACGCGATAGAAAGGGAAAAACATGAGCCAGGTATCGTCGGGATCGCAACCAGGCGTTCGGCGTCCCCTGGAATAAGCCCACTCGTCGTAACCCGGCGACAAGTGTGCGCCAAGGAGGTCACCCGTTCGCTTGCCGAGGTCGTCGAACAGGTAAGTCGGGTCGCCCGTATAGTCGACGTCGTCTTCAAGGACCCAATAGTGCTGGAATTGCGGCTGCAACTTACGGAAGAGGAGCGTGATCAAATCACAGTTGCCAGGAATAAGCTTGAAAGGCCTGGCAGCCCCCTTGTTGGGGTAGCCGAGCGTGTCAACGGCGTCGACTCCGAAAACATAGTGATCGATTGTTATTCCATCGAGAACAATTTTCCGGACGTCCGATGTGGCTGCGGCGTCGAAGGTGACGACGGCAAAGTAGTTGGAGGGCCGGATGGCAAGAAAAGCGGTTCGGAACCGCAACAGGCGCTTACGGACGACCTGGACGTTGGTCGTCAAAAACAAAAGGATGTCAGACTCAGTCTGCTGTTGAGTGGAAACAGCGGAAGCGTCCCTGGCGGGTTGGAGCGAGAAAATCGGGGCGTTCATGATCGTTTTGGACAGTGGTTGTTATTCTTGTTCAAGCTACGTTTGAATTTTGAACTTTTAACAATCTACGTAGTCTTGTTGTCGTGTTACTTAGCGGCGCTCCGCACTGAAATTCATGCTACAGATTAGAGCGTTAGGTATTAACGCTATCACAGCTGTTCCATATAAGGACATCTTTTGACAACTACTGTTGTGATTTGATCAATGTTAAATGTCAAATCAATAGTTTCAACTTTTATGTCGGTAAATCCGGGGCGACCGTAAGGAACCTCGCTGCGATCCGAGAGGGGGCGACGTCGTTACACGCGGCTGTTGTGCGCTGCAACGTCCACGCATGTGATAGTGTCCGTTGCCTTAATTTCATGCCATATCACAGAGGATGACGATGAGCGCCAAGGTTTTTGTAGTCATAGTGACCTACAACGGAGCCAAGTGGGTAACGCCGTGTTTTTCCAGCCTGCGCAAGTCGACCGTACCCCTGCATACGATCGTGATCGACAATGGTTCGCAGGACGACACGCTGGCGCGCATCGCGGCCGAGTATCCGGAGGTCGAGATCGTCAATACGGGCAGGAACCTCGGTTTCGGCAAGGCGAACAACATCGGGATGGAACGGGCCTGGCAGCGGGGCGCGGACTATGTCTTCCTGCTCAACCAGGATGCCTGGATCGATCCGGACGCCGTCGAAAAGCTGGTCGACGCCTGCCAGCGGCATCCCGGCTACGGCATCATCAGCCCGATGCACCTGAACGGCGCCGGTGACGGTCTCGATTACGGTTTTTCAAACTACATCGCGCCCAACAAGTGCAGGGGGCTGTATTCCGACATCTTCCTGGGGCGCGTGCAGGATGTGTACGACGTCGGCTTCGTGAACGCCGCCGCCTGGATGATGACGAGGGAATGCCTGGAACGGGTCGGCGGCTTCAGCCCGTCTTTCTTCCATTACGGCGAGGACGACAATTACACGCAGCGCCTGCAGTTCCACAAGCTGAAGCTGGGCGTCCTGCCCACGTCGCGTATTTATCATGACCGCGAACAGCGTCCGGCCAGCAAGTACTTCCAGGCCGGCGAGACCTTCCGGCGCGAAGTCATCGCGCGCAGTTCGAATCCGAATGGGAATTTTTCCTTCGCCCGCGAATGGGTGTCCGTGTTCGCCCACCTCGGGTATGCCGTGGCGCGCCTGAACGTGGAGGATGTCAAACTGCAGTTGACCAAGGTCCGGTTGCTGGCGGCGATCGACAAGGCCACACTGGCCGCCAACCGCGAGCGCAGCAAGACGGCCCGGGCCGCGTTCCTCGACCTCGACGTGGGCCATGCCGTGCCGGCGCCGCGTCCGGCGGGAGGACTCGCTTTATCTTGAAAGAATAGCACTACGACAAGTCATGCCTGTTCCGTAACCGCGCTTACAACACTCTAGCGATTTTGAATAAGGTAGTGCTTGCGTGTTTCGCCTGCACCAACTTATTCTGCTGTTCTCGGCGTGTTTCGGACCATGCGCACGGTATGTCTTGTTGCTAACTTGTAATCCATAAAATGTTATTATCTCATCAGCACGGCGGTGAGGTGAGTTGACGACCGCAGCATGAACGATGTTCTGTAAATGATGATGGCGTAAGTCGCCGATTCCAGCAAGATGAGGCGACTTGTCGAGCATGCAGATGTTTCCGTGCTAATCAAAAGTTATCGTAATAGTAAATTTGTGAACGGAATCACTATGAAGCCAGACGAGGTCATCGCAGTAGTAGGGTTGGGTTATGTCGGTTTGCCACTGGCTGTCGAGTTTGGCAAGATCGGCCCGACGATCGGGTTCGACTTGTCGGTGGCGAAGGTCGAAAGCTACAAGAAATTTATCGACCCTGCCGGTGAGGTTTCGACCGAACAATTGCGCGCAGCACGCCACCTGAGTGTCACGACCGATCCGGCTGAGCTGGCCAAGGCCGATTACATCCTGATCGGCGTACCGACGCCCGTCGACATCGCCCACGTGCCCGACTTCGCACCCCTGATCAGCGCCAGCGAGAGCGTCGGCAAGCACATGAAGCGCGGTGCGATCGTCATTTACGAATCGACCGTTTATCCGGGCGCGACCGAGGAAGTCTGTATCCCCGTGCTGGAAAAATTCTCCGGCATGAAGTGGAAGGACGGTTTCCACGTCGGTTTCTCTCCCGAGCGCATCAACCCGGGCGACAAGGAACACACGCTGACCAATGTGATGAAGGTGGTCTCCGGCGACGATGCGGAAACCCTGGAGCGCGTGGCCGCCATGTACGAGACCGTCGTCAAGGCCGGCGTGCACCGCGCGTCCAGCCTGAAGGTTGCGGAAGCGGCGAAGGTCATCGAGAACACGCAGCGCGACCTGAACATCGCACTGATGAACGAACTGGCCATCATCTTCGACAAGATCGGCATCGACACGCTGGAAGTGCTGAAGGCCGCCGGTACGAAATGGAACTTCCTGCCGTTCCGTCCGGGTCTGGTGGGCGGTCACTGCATCGGCGTCGATCCGTATTACCTGACGCACAAGGCCGAGATGATCGGCTACCATCCGCAGGTGATCCTGGCGGGCCGCCGCATCAACGACGGCATGGCCAAGTTCGTGGCCGAGAAGACTGTCAAGTCGATCATTTCGGCCGGTTTCCACGTCAAGGGTTCGAAAGTCAACGTGATCGGCCTGACGTTCAAGGAAAATTGTCCCGACCTGCGCAATTCCAAGGTGGCCGACATCGTGTATGAATTGCAGTCATACGGCGTGGAAGTCCACGTGCACGATCCGGTCGCCGAAGCGGACGAAGCAAAGCACGAATACGGTATCGCGTTGCAGAGCTGGGACAGCCTGCCGAAGGCCGACGCGGTCATCGTCGCGGTTCCGCACAAGGAAGTGCTGGCACGTTCGCTGACGGATTTCCAGTCGAAGCTGAACGACGGTGGCTGTTTCGTCGACGTGAAGGCCCAGTTCGATCCGAACCGGATCCGTGAGGCCGGTTACTGCGTCTGGCGTTTGTGATGTATCGTCGGCATCTGCGGCTTCGGTTGCGGATGCCATGACTATCCGGTGGGTCGTGCCGAAGGCAGGCAGTTTGGTCCCGAGCTTGCCGTTTGCATGAAATGATGAAAATAATAATTCCAGGCTATCTTTGGCCTTATTCTGTTTCCCCGAGTCAAAATCTTTCGGGTACGCACGCGCGTACCCGGGTTAAACCATTGGTTCTGCAAGTTAGCAATAACAGGTATTCCGGAGGCAATTGTGCTTAGGATCTCTAATCACTATGTGTCGAAGATCGTATTCGTCTTGCTGTTCGTCGAAGTGCTGGTACTGCTCGGCGCGGCCTACATCGGCGCGGCGGTGCGGTTCATGGAGCTGGGCCAGAACGTCGGCCTGCCCAACATCGACCATCTCGACCATTTCTTCACGTCCGCCATCGCCTTCACCGCAGCGATCATTTTCAGCATGAGCGCGATGGGCATGTATCAGCTCGATTTCAACGAGGGCCTGCGACATCCGTTCTTCATGAAGCTGATGCCGTCGTTCCTGATGGGCTTCCTGATCCTGACGCTGGTGTTCTACGTCGCGCCGGACCTGTACTTCGGGCGCGGCATCCTGGCGCTCGTGTTCGGCATCGCCGCC
>Ga0068855_100012810_pt1 | contig 10118 bp, 9 predicted proteins | sample KBSCornC52_FD_66592 | JGI IMG/M metagenome (GOLD analysis project Ga0068855, IMG submission 66592) | Corn rhizosphere microbial communities from Kellogg Biological Station, Michigan, USA - KBS Corn C5-2 | ecosystem: Host-associated > Plants > Roots > Rhizosphere > Soil ... | reverse complement strand
CGTCGCATCGCGCAGCCTCGCATGCCGCATCGGTCGACGTCCTCGCTCCCGTGCTGAAGATCGCCAACCACTGACCGCAGTCTTCCCGCCGCCCGCGCCCGGCCGACGACGCTCGCCGCGCGCGGGCGGTGCGTGTCCGAAGCGCCGGCGCGCACCGCGCCGACGCCCCTGCTTCATCCCGGCTCCCCGCCCCGATAATGATTCGGCCCGCCACGTGATTTGCATTGGCCGAAAGATTGGTTCACGCGGGCGGCGGGTTTTCGTACGCTGAAAGCCCGAATCCTCCCTGCGTACGCCATGAACCGCACGATCCGCTACAAGGGCTACGAAGTCGCCCCCGCCGCCGCCCGGCTGCCGAACGGGCTGTTCGCCGCGAACCTCACGATCGAGAAGGCAAGCGGCGGGCCGTCGCCGCGCGCCGTGTCGTTCGACGCGATCGATTTCTTCTTCGAGGAAGAACACGCGCTCGCATATGCGTCCCGCTGGGGACGCCTCTGGGTCGACACGCAGGCCTGAGCGCAGCGCCCCTATCGTTTGTCAATAAAGTTGAGCGGCATACGTGAATAAAATCAATGGCTTGCAAATCATTTCGCCATGATTGCTCGCTTCATTTTGCCATACAAGTTGAGCAAAAGCCGCTGAATTGACAAGAAATACGAGCACTCGCTAATAGGCTTGGTTCTTCCCAAGATGTGGCGGTCTATCGATCGATTTTCGTCAAGATTGGCCGAGCACTATAGCGGAAGTGGCCTCCCACGCCACCTCCGCTCACCACTCTACTCGGCGGGACTAGCATTGACGGGAGCATGTCCGCCCCCGAATCGCGTTTGCGCCGAATTATGCAGCGGAATAGCGATTACTCGGATAGCGCACGCCCAGATGGTCACGCAAGGTCGTGCCTTCGTACTCGCTACGAAACAGGCCTCGCTCCCGAAGGATCGGTACCACCTGCTCGACGAAATCGGTGAACGCCTTTGGCGTACCGCCGCCGACGATGAAACCGTCCGCGGCGGCGGCTTCGAACCATTCCTGCAAGCCGTCCGCGATATGCTCGGGCGTACCGATGAAACGCGGCCGCGGTGCAGCCGCTTCGAGCGCGACTTGGCGCAACGTCAGTCCGCGCGCGCGCGCATTGCGCTTGATCTCGTCAGTCCCACTGCGAAAACTGTTGCTGCCGAGTTCGCCCAACTCGGGAAACGGCTCGTCCAGCGGATACTGGCCGAAATCGTGATGTTCGAAAAATCGCCCCAGATGGTCGAGCGCGCTCCCGATCGTGATCAGTTTCAGGCTCTCCTGGTATTGCTGCTCCGCGTCCTTGGCTGTCCGCCCGACGATCACGCCGATCCCCTGAAAGATCTTCAGATCGGCGTGTTGACGCTCCTGCTCGATCACCTGCTGCTTGAGATCCGCATAGAACTCGCGCGCTTGAGCGAGCGTATCGTGATGGGTGAAAACCGCGTCCGCATGCGCGGCCGCGAGCTGCTTGCCGGCCTCGGACGCGCCGGCCTGAAACAGGATCGGGCGAGCCTGGGGCGTGCGCCCCACGTTCAGCGGTCCCTCGACCGAGAAATACTTGCCCTTGTGATCGAGCGTATGGAGCTTGGCCGGATCGAAGAACACCCCGCTCGTCCGGTCGCGCACGAACGCGTCTTCCTCCCATGAATCCCAGAGCCCCTTCGTCACCTCGAGATATTCATCTGCAATCCGGTAACGTTCATCATGTTCGGGATGCTCGGTGCGAGAAAAATTTCGTGCGGAGCCTTCAAGCGGCGACGTCACGACGTTCCAGCCTGCCCGCCCCCGGCTCAGGTGATCCAGGCTCGCGAACTGGCGCGCAACCGTGAACGGCTCGCTGTACGACGTCGACAACGTTCCCACCAGCCCGACCCGCTCGGTGACGGCCGACAGTGCCGACAGCAGCGTGAGCGGCTCGAAACGATTCAGGAAGTGCGGGATCGACTTGGCGTTGATATGCAGGCCGTCCGCGACGAACACGAAATCGAATTTGGCCGCCTCGGCCTGGCGGGCCACGTTCTTCGCGAAATCCGGATTGATGCTCGCATCGATTACCGCGTCGGGATGGCGCCACCCGGCGTAATGTCCGCCGGGACCGTGGATCGTCGCGCCAAGATGAATCTGCCTGGAACGCCCGTTTTGCCGCACTGCCTGCGTTTCGCTCATGATCAGTATCAGTTTGTTCTACCGAGATCGAATGTAAAGACGCTTCCTTCTCCACCTCGACTTGATCGGTGCCGGGATGGGAGAAATAGCGACTGCCCGAGGTACGGCGATCAGTCGTCGAGCTCTGAGGCTCTAGCAATCATCTGCGTGTTCGAACGACTCATTGCAAGAACTGCTCGTTGCCGATCAACCCGATCTTCGTCGCACCTTCGCGCTGGGCGAAGGCCAGCACCTCGGCCACCGCCCGGTAAGGTGCCGCCTTGTCCGGGCGCAGCCGGATCTCGTCCTGATCGGCCTCGGTCGCCACCTCGCGGAACTTCGCGTCAAGCGCCGCCGCGCCGCGCACGGCCACACCGTTCCAGTTGACCGAGCCGTCCGCGCCGATGTCGATCTGTACGACCTGGGGCGGATGCGGCGGCACCGGCGGATTCCCGACCGGCAGGTTCATCTTCACCGAATGCATCTGGATCGGGATCGTAATGATCAACATGATCAGCAGCACCAGCATCACGTCGATCAGCGGCGTGGTGTTGATGTCGACCATCACTTCGGGGTCGTCCCGGCCTGCACCGGCGCCTGCTTTCATACCCATCGTTCGAACTCCCTAGCCGCCGCGTGCGGGCGGTTGCGTTATGAAGGCGACCTTGCCGATCCCGGCTCGCTCGCACGCAGTCACTACCTTGCCGATGTACTGATACGGGGTGGCCTGGTCGCCGCGCACGTGCACGTCGGGCTGCGACGCCTGCGCCGAAACGTCTTTCAGCCGGGCCAACAGCGTCAGGAGGTCCACGTGTTCCGTGCCCCAGAAAACGTCGCCCTGCCGGTTCACCGCGATCTCGATGCTTTTCGGCTGCGTCTGCAGCGGCTGGACGCGCTCCGCCGGCAATTGCACCTGGATCGTATGGGTCACCACCGGGATCGTGATGAGGAAGATGATCAGCAACACCAGCATCACGTCCACGAGCGGCGTCGTGTTGATCGCCGAGATGACCTCGTCGTTGTCGTCACCGCCGACACTGATTGCCATGACGCGCCCCGCTTATGACTGAGTCGCCAGCGCCTGCGGCGACCGTGCCGCCGGCGTCGCGATGCTGCCTGCCGCGCGCCGGCCGCCCGCGAGCAATACCGTGTGCAGCTGCGCGCCGAAATCCCGCACGCGCTCCATCACGGACTTGTTGCGGCGCACGAGGAAGTTGTAGCCGAGCACGGCCGGCACGGCCACCGCGAGGCCGATCGCGGTCATGATCAGCGCCTCGCCCACCGGCCCGGCGACCTTGTCGATCGACGCCTGGCCGGCGATACCGATGGCGGTCAGTGCGTGGTAGATGCCCCACACGGTGCCGAACAGGCCAACGAACGGCGCGGTGGAACCCACCGTGCCCAGAAAGGCCAAGCCGTCCTGAAGTCGGTTCGATACGCTGGTGATCGAACGCTCGATGTTCAGGTCGATCCAGGTATTGCGGTCGACCGAGTCGAGCAACGCGGTGTCGTGGTGTTCGCCCGCTTCGATCGCATTCTCGGCGATGAAGCGGAACGGCGACGCATCGTCGAGCTGGGCGGCGCCCTCGGCCAGCGTCGGCGCATTCCAGACCTGCTCGTCGGCCGATTTCGCGCGGCCGTTCGCCCGCGCCTGCTCGACGAACTTGGTGATCATGATGTACCAGCTGCCGAGCGACATGACCACGAGCAGCCCGAGCACGAAGCGGGCGACAAAGTCGCCGTTCGCCCACAGCGCGCCCAGCCCGTACGGATTCTCGACGGCTGCCGACGTCGCGGGCTCGGGCGGCGGCACCGCACGATCGGCCGCACTTGCGGCGGCCGGCGCCGCGGAGGTCTGCGCCACGCCGGAGGCCGCCTGGCTCGGCGTGGACACCGCCGCTTGCTGTGCAAGCACGGCTCGCGGAGCGACCAGCGTGCCGCCGAGGCCGGCCGTGATCATTACAGTTGCCGCGATCGCGGCGCGAAAACGGTTGTTCATAAGGACTCCGTATGCGTCATGTGTCGATTCGAAAAACCGGCCCGGCCGAATGACTTGCCGTGGCCTGCGTCAATTCAGGTTGAAGGAAAACGGTACGCGCACGCGTACGGGCTGGCCCTGCGCAATGCAGTGAAACCGCTTGACCGCGTTGAGCGCCGCACGATTGAGCACCGGGTCGGCCGGCTGCGCGAGCCGCAGGTTCGTCACGTGCCCGTCCGGGTCCACCGTAAATTCGACCGTGACATCGCCCGTGATGTTGTTGTCCTGCGCTTCCGGCGGATAGACGATCGACGATCTGACTTCGTCCGAATTCGGGCAGACCACGCCGATCTCGTGGTTCACCGGCTTCGCGACCGGCACCGGCGCCGGCGCGGGCGGCGCCTCGTGCACGGGGGCGCTCGGCGCCGGCGCGTCCTGGTGCGAGATCGTCGGCTGCGGCGGCGCCTGCACGCGCACCTCGGGCGGCGGCACGAACGGCGGCGGCGGTGCCGCCCGCGGCTTCGACACGACCTTCTCGACCGGCTTCGGCAGCGGAGGCGGCGGCGGTGGTTTCACCGGTACGATGATCCGGGTCTCGATCGGCTGCTGGACGATCTGGACGACGCGGGTCGCGAGACCGTTCACAAGCGCCCAGATCAGGACGAGATGCAGGCCGATGGCGATCGCGATGCCGCCGAAGCGACGAACCGGATGAGTCTGCTTGTTGCCGAAGCGGCGCGGGCGGCCCATTGCCGCGAGCCGGGATTGAGTGGCGGTTGTCATGTTCGGTCCAGTGGCACCGAGGTCGAAAGTGCGTCGCCGCGAGCTCGCAACACACCGCGAGCCGTTCGCACGCGCCGCGCACGTCCGGCATGCCCGGTTGCATCGTGTCTCTCGTCGACTTCGATCACGTGCTCCATTCGATGAAATTTCATGTCGATCGCGTCAGGCCGCGGCAGGCTCTCGCCGGCCAACCGGCTGCCAGCCGAGTGCCGGGGCGATATGCGTAATGAAGTCCTCGAGAATTTGCCGGTAATTCTCGAATGGCAGGTCGTAAGGCAATTCGAGGCGCAACTCCCGCACCTGTCCGACCACCGGATCGGCCAGCAACCGCTTCACGATCTCGTCCGAAGTGCCGACAAGATCCGGAGCGAACAGCGTGCGCCGCTCACCCTGCGGCGCGAGCGTGCGCGCATGACGCGCGTCGGCAAACGCGCGATAGCGTTCGCGCTCCCGTGCATTCGCACTGTCGGTCGGCACGATCACGCGCCCCAGCGCAATACGCGGAGCGGCGGACTCGCTCCAATGCGCGCGATACAGCCCGAGCTGCCGGAGCTGAGCATCGACGTAACTGTCGGTTCCCTCACCCGTCGTCAGATTGCCGATCAGCAGGTTGAAGCCGTTTCTGGCAGCCCACTCGATCGAGCGCCTTGACCCGCCTCCGTACCAGAGCCGGCCCGTCAGTCCGGGCGCATACGGACCCACGCGCGGCCGCACCCGGCCCGCGGCCGACTCCACGAACGTGTCGTCGTCTCCGAGCCAGTCGCCGGCGAGATTGCGACGCAGGCGCGCCACACGCGCGTGCGAGAAATCGACCAGCTCCGGATCGGTATCGAACAGCCGCTCGCCAAGCAGTGCGCCGTGATTCGGTGCGCCCGCGCTTAGTCCGACATTGAGCCGCCCGCGCGACAGCACGTCCACGGTCGCAAGATCTTCTGCCAGCCGGAACGGATTCTCGTAGCCCATCTGGATCACCGCCGCCCCGAGCCCGATCCGGGTCGTCCGCTGGCTCGCCGCCGCGAGAAACGTGGCGGCCGACGATACGGCGCGCTCGAGATGGCGCTGCCGAACCCACGCGCTGTCGTAACCGAGCGCCTCGCCCACGCGGAACAGTTCGAGCGTCCGCTCGAATCCCGCGCTCGCGTCTTCGTCGGGATAATTTCCCGGCGTCAGGAAGGCAATATGATCAATGCGTACGTTGCTCACCTTTTTCATCCTTCGTCATTTGCCGTGGCGCCGATGCATGTCGCCCACGCGATACGCCTGCCGAACCGGCCGCCATGACAGCACCACTACGACAGCACCTTGGACAGGAACTCGCGCGTACGCGGATGCGCCGGAGCCGTCAGTACCGCTGACGGCGGCCCCGATTCCACGACACGTCCGCCGTCCATGAAAACGATCGTGTCCGCCACTTCCCGCGCAAAACCGATTTCGTGCGTCACGATGATCAGCGTGGTCCCGGAACGGGCGAGCTGCCGAATCACGTCGAGCACTTCGTTCACGAGTTCCGGGTCGAGCGCGGAGGTCGGCTCGTCGAACAGCAACACCTTGGGCTTCAGCGCAAGCGCGCGCGCGATGGCGACGCGCTGCTGCTGCCCGCCGGACAACTGACGCGGCCACGCATCGGCCTTGCCGGCCAGGCCCACCCGGGCGAGCAGCGTCCGTGCTTCCGCTTCCGCCTGTGCACGCGACAGGCCGGCCGCGACCGGCGCCTCGACGAGGTTCTCGAGCACGGTCAAATGCGGGAACAGGTTGAAGCTCTGAAACACCATGCCGACTTCGGCACGGCGGCGCAGGATGTCCTTTTCCTTGAGCTCGTAAAGCGTGCGCCCGTCGCGGCGATAGCCGACCAGCTCGCCATCGATGTCGATGAACCCCTCGTCCACGCGCTCCAGATGGTTGATGGTGCGCAACAGCGTCGACTTGCCCGATCCCGACCGCCCGAGCACGACCGTCACGCTCCCGGACGGAATCGCCAGCGACACGTTGTCGAGCACCTTCAGCGACCCGAAGCGCTTCGATACGCGGTGAATGCCGACGGCCGCGCCGACACGCTGCTTCGCCCAGCCGCCCGTCTCTGCACCCGGCGCAGCGACAGCGTCCGGCCGGGCGCCAGCCGCCTGACCCCGGCTCAGGAACGCCTCAGCCGCGAGACGACATCTGCGCAGAACTGCGAAGAGGCCCGATACAGCGACCTGGTCGCGCGTCGCGCCGCGCGCATAGTGGCGCTCGATATGCACCTGGATCGCCGACAGCACGGTCAGGATGACCAGATACCAGACGGTCGCAACCATCAGCATCGGAATGACTTCGAGGTTGCGGTGGTAAATGATCTGCACCGTGTAGAACAGATCCGGCATCGCGAGGATATAGACGACCGCCGTGCCCTTCGCGAGTCCGATCACGTCATTGAACGCAGCGGGCAGGATCGCGCGCATCGCCTGGGGCAATACGATGCGCCAGGTCTGGCGCGCGCGCGGCAGGCCGAGCGCGGCCGCGGCCTCGCGTTGCCCGTGTTCGACCGACAGGATGCCGCCGCGGATCGCCTCTGCCGCAAACGCGGCCTGGGTCAGCGTGAGGCCGAGAATGGCCGCCATGAAGGGCGTGATCAGATCCGTGGTGGGGCCGCGCAGGAATACGATGTCCGTGAACGGGATTCCCAGCCTGACCGTGTCGTACAGATAGCCGAGATTGTTCAACAGCAGCAGCAGAACGATGGTCGGAATCGAGCGGAACAACCAGATGTACGCCCATGAGCACGATGACAGCAGCGGCGAACGTGAGAGCCGCGCGAGCGCGAGTGGAATGGCCAGCGCGAAGCCGAGCACCGCACCGAGCGCCGTCAACAGCAGCGTCTGCCCGAGGCCCGCGAGCACGGCCTCCGAGAAAAACCAATGAGCAAAGACGTTCCAGCCCCAGCGCGGGTTGCCGAGCACCGAATAGAGAACGGAAGCGATCAGCCCGATCGCCACGACCGTGCCGGCCGTTCTCGCCGGATAGCGTGCGGGAACGACCTGGTAATCCGCGTAGTCGGGTACCGCCGGCGCCGCGGCATCGGGCACGAACGGTGCATGGCCGGCAATCCGGGAGAAATCGTTCATCACGCTGTCTCAACGGGTGCGTAGCGGCTCGCGCGACGCGGCAAGCCGAGATGGTCGCGCAGCGTCGCTCCCGGTAACGCGCGGTGGTAGCGACCCCGCGCTTCGAGTGCGGGAATCACGTAACGGACGAAATCCTCGAGCCCTTCCGCCTGCACCTGGAAACCGAGGATGAAGCCGTCGGCCGCGCCTGCATCGAACCAGCGGATCAGTTCGTCCGCGACCTGCTCGCCGGTGCCGATGAACCCGGGTTTCGGCGTTGCGACCTCGAGCGCCACTTCCCTGAGCGTCGAACCGTTTTTCCTCGCATCTTCCTTGATGCGATCGGTAGTGGACCGGAAACTGTTCCTGCCGAGCTCACCCAGCTCCGGAAACGGTGCGTCGAGCGGGTACTGCGAAAAATCGTGATGCTCGAAGAAGCGGCCGAGGTAGGCCAACGCTTCGTCGATCGTGAGCAGGTCGCGAATCGTGCGGTACTTCTCGTCGGCCTCTTCGCGTGTCGCGCCGACGATCGGTCCGATGCCGGGGAATATCTTCACGTCGGTTCGTGCACGACCCTGCGCCACCGCGCTGTCGCGCACGCGTTCGCCAAATTCGCGCGTCTCGTCGAGCGACGGCGCATGGGTAAACACCGCATCGGCATACTTGCCGGCCAGCGCGATGCCGGCATCCGACGATCCCGCCTGGAAAATCACCGGCTGCCCTTGCGGCGAGCGCTGGATGTTCAGCGGTCCGGCCACGTTGAAAAAGCGGCCCTTGTGATTCAGCGTGTGCAGCTTGTCGCGGTCGAAGAAGCGGCCGCTCACGCGGTCGCGCACGAACGCGTCGTCGTCCCAGCTGTCCCACAGGCCTTGCACCGTTTCCAGATATTCGTCGGCGATCTCGTAACGCAGCGCGTGGTCCGGATGTTCGCCGCCGTAGTTCTTCGCGGACCCTTCGAGCGGCGAAGTCACGACGTTCCAGCCGGCGCGGCCTCCGCTGATCAGGTCGAGCGATGCGAACTGTCGCGCCACCGTGAACGGATGGCTATAAGACGTGGACAGCGTGCCGGCCAGCCCGATCTTCGATGTCGCCGTCGCAAGCGCGGACAGGACCGAGATCGGCTCGAAGCGGTTCAGGAAATGCGGGATCGATTTCTCGTTGATGTAGAGGCCGTCCGCGACGAACACGAATGCCACGCCGTTGGCTTCGGCCTTCTGCGCGATGCCGGTCACGAAATCGATATTGACGCTCGCGTCGGCGGGACCGGCCGGATGCTTCCACGAATTCATGTGGCCGCCGGCGCCGTGAAGGATCAGTCCGAATGTCAGGTTACGTTGGGTCATGGTCAAAATTCGCACACGGAAGAAGGAAAGGGGGCGATTGCCATCAAACGCCGATCGGCTGCTCGACGCTTGCCAGCGCTTCGAGCGATGCGAGACGTTTCGCGGGGTCCGTCACCGGGTTGTCGATCACGAACTCGTCGATCCCGAGGCGCTCATGCAGCGCATCCAGCTCCCGGCGCACCTCTTCCGCCATACCGGCCAGCACTTGCGGATGCAGCTCGTCGATCCGGTAATCGGTCACGCCGGTCTGGTGCGCAAAATCGGCCGCCGCCTCCGCGCTTGGCAGGTTGACGCTCTGCCCGTTCCCGAAGCGCAGCTTGAAGATCCTCAGTGCGCCGACCTGGCGCTTCGCGTCCTCGGACGATTGCGCGGCGACCGCGAACAGGGCGAGCAGCGGCACGTGGCCCGTCGCGTTGCGATAGACGTCGATCGACCGCTCGATATTGGCAACGTCGCCGTTGAAGTGGCCTGCGTAGCAGAACTGCCAGCCATGCCGCGCAGCCAGTTCGGCGCTTTCCGGGCTGCCGCCCAGCAGGATTCGCTGCGGCGGCTCCGCCGGTGCGGGCAGTGCGATCGCACCGGCCAGCGCATGATCGGGCGCGACGCCTTCGCCGAGAAACGCATCTAGCTCGGCGAGTTGTCCGGCGAAATCCGGCTTCTTCGACTTGTCGTGAAACCATTGCAATGCGCGCGTGGCGAGCGGCAGCCCGCCGGGCGCCTTGCCTACGCCGAGGTCGACGCGGCCGGGTGCGATGGAAGCCAGCACGCGAAACG
>Ga0068855_100012804_pt1 | contig 10119 bp, 9 predicted proteins | sample KBSCornC52_FD_66592 | JGI IMG/M metagenome (GOLD analysis project Ga0068855, IMG submission 66592) | Corn rhizosphere microbial communities from Kellogg Biological Station, Michigan, USA - KBS Corn C5-2 | ecosystem: Host-associated > Plants > Roots > Rhizosphere > Soil ... | reverse complement strand
GCAGGGCAACATCGTCCTGATCCCGCGCGAAGGCGGCTATCTCGTCCGCGTCTATGTCGAACTCGACGAGCTCGCCGAGACCGAGCGCGTCGCCGGGCGCAACATCACCCTCGACCAGCTCATCGCCGCCGCGCAGAAGATCTTCCATCCCTACAAATTCGAGGTGAAGGAGACCGCATGGTGGTCGGTCTACGAGATCGGCCAGCGGCTCACCGACAAATTCGACGACGTGCCGGAGGCGGACGTGGCCACGCGCCTGCCGCACGTCTTCATCGCCGGCGACGCCTGCCACACGCACAGCCCGAAGGCCGGCCAGGGCATGAACGTGTCGATGCAAGACGCGTTCAATCTGGGCTGGAAGCTGGCGGCCGTCCTTCAAGGCCGCTCGCCCGCCTCGCTGCTGCACACCTATTCGGCCGAGCGGCAGGCGATCGCGAAGGAGCTGATCGATTTCGACCGCGAATGGGCGAACATGCTGGCGACGCCGCGCAAGCCTGGGTCAGGTTCGGACAAAGGCGGCGCCGATCCCGAGCAGGTGCGGGATTATTTCATCCGGCACGGCCGCTACACCGCCGGCACGGCGGCGCGCTACACGCCGTCGCTTCTGTGCGGCGGGCCGCGCCATCAAGGCCTCGCCGAGGGCTTCGCCATCGGGACGCGTTTTCATTCGGCGCCTGTGATCCGGCTCGGCGACGCAAAGCCCATGCAGCTCGGTCACACGGTCAAGGCCGACGGGCGCTGGCGCATCTTCGCCTTCGCCGGCGCGACCGATCCTTCCGATGCGGCCGCGCCGATCCGTGCGCTGTGCGGCTTCCTCGCCGACTCCCCGCGCTCGCCGGTGCGCCGGCATACGCCCGCCGGCGCCGACATCGACTCCGTGATCGACGTGCGTGCCGTGTTCCAGCAATACCATCGCGACCTGCGCGTCGAGGCCATGCCGGCGCTCCTCCTGCCACAGAAGGGCCGCTACGGCCTTCGCGATTACGAGAAGATGTTCTGTCCGGACTTGAAGAGCGGCAACGACATCTTCGACATGCGCCGCATCGACCGCAGGCGCGGCTGCATGGTGATCGTGCGGCCCGACCAGTATGTCGCGCACGTGCTGCCGCTCGACGCGACCGCCGAGCTTTCGGACTTCTTCGCCGGCTTCATGCTGGAGGCCAACGCACCGGCGCAGCGCAAGTCCGCCTAAGCGACGATCGCCTGCGCAAGCGCCTTCAGGCCGACGAAGGCCGGGTCCTCGTGCATGACGACGTTGACCGGGATCGGCTCGACATAGGCGCGCATGCGGCCCTTCTCCTCGAAGCGCGTGCGGAACGCCGAGCGCAGCAGTTCCTCGTTCAGGCGCGGCACGATGCCGCCGGCAATGTAGACGCCGCCGCGCGCGCCGAAGGTGAGCGCGAGGTTCCCGGCGACATCGCCGAGCAGCGCGCAGAACATGTCGAGGGCTGCGCGGCAGACCGGGCATTCGCGCGCCCGCGCCGCCTTGCTGATCGCGGCGGCATCGCGCGCCGGCACGGCGACGCCGTCGAGCGCGGCAATGGCCTTGTAGAGGTTCTCGAGACCGGGGCCCGACAGCGCACGCTCGGCCGAGACGTGACCGAAGCGAGAGCGAAGATGCGCGATGACCGCGTCCTCGCGCGGCGTGACGCCCGCGAGCGTCACGTGCCCGCCTTCGCTGTTGAGCACGCGCCCGCCGCCTTGCGGCAGATAGGCTGCCACGCCGAGCCCCGTACCCGGACCAAGCACCGCGAGCGGCGCGTCCGCCGCCGGCTCGCCGCCACCGATGCGGAACAGGTCGCGCGCTGGAAAGTGCGGCAGCGCCCAGGCGATGGCCTCGAAATCGTTGATCAGGCGCACGCGCGCAAAGCCGAACGCGGCTTGCAGCTCGGCGGCGTCGATCACCCAGGGATTGTTTGTCAGCGCGCAACGCCCGCCCGAGACGACGCCGGCCACCGCCAGCACGGCCGCATCGAAGCGGCCGCCGGCGGTTTCGAGATAGGCGCGCAGCGCGTCGGCGAAGAGCCCGTACTCGGCCGCGGCGATGTGCGCCACGGGCCCGAGTTCCGCGCCGTCGAGCGCGGCGAAGCGGGCATTGGTGCCGCCAATGTCGGCCAACAGGACGCGCTTGCCGCCGCCGCGATCAGACATTCCGCCCGTGCCTCAACCTCGATGTCGCTTGCTGGCGCGATAGCAGGGCGACGCCGCGTTGGGAATACGGCGTCTGAATATTGAGACAAATCAAGGGTGCGGCGGCTTGCCTGCGGCACCCTACGGGCATGGACAGCCGGGTTGAGCAAACGGTCTGGGGCGGCATGGCCGACGGTCTGTTCCGCGCGAGCGGCCGCTTCCGCCTTGCCGAGCATGCCGGCGTATCCTGGCTGGTCGATCCCGAGGGCGGGCGCTTCCTGTCCATGGGTATCAATAACGTCAATTTCCGCCCCGACGAGGTCCAGGGCACGAAGCGCGTTCCCTACGCCGAGACCTGCGCGCGCAAATATGGCGGCGTCGAAGGCTGGCGCGCGGCGGCGGCGGCAAGACTCGCCGGCTGGGGCTTCAACACGCTCGGCTCGTGGTCGGACGAGGCCGTGGCCGACGCCGGAACGGCGCTTGCGGTCGCACCCAACCTCGATCTCGGCATGTCGTTCGCTTGGGCGAAGAACGAGCAGGATCGCAGCAGGCCGCAGCAAGCCTTCCCGGATGTGTTCGACCCGGCCTTCGCCGACCATCTAACGCAGCGCGCCCACGAACGCTGCGCCGCGCGGCGCGAGGATGCGCGCATCCTCGGCTGGTTCATGGACAACGAATTGCGCTGGGGTCCGGACTGGCGCGGGCCAGAAGAGTTGCTGACGCTGTTCCTCAACCTCGCGCCCGACACGCCGGGACGTGGCGCCGCGCGCGACTGGCTCGCGGCGCGGCATGGCCACGCCGGCGCGCCGTCGCAGGCCGATTGCGACGACTTCGCCGCACTCCTCGCCGAACGCTATTTCGCGCTGACCGCGGAGGCGCTGCGCACCGCCGATCCCGCGCATCTCAATCTCGGCAGCCGCTTCGCCTACCCGCCGAAGCCCGCGATCGTCGCGGCCGCGGCGCGGCACACCGACATCGTGTCGCTCAATTGCTACGACCCCGATCCGGCCAATGCGCTCGCGATCTATGAGCGTTGCGGCAAGCCTCTCCTGATCGGCGAGTTCGCGTTCCGCAGCGTCGATTCCGGCCTGCCGAACACGCGCGGCGCGAGCCCGATCGTCGCGACCCAGGCTGAGCGCGCGAGCGCCTATCGCGCCTATGCCACAACCGCGCTCAGTCATCCGCGCGTCGTCGGCGTGCACTGGTTCGAGCATGCCGACCAGCCGAAGGAAGGCCGGTTCGACGGCGAGAACTCCAATTACGGCACGGTGACGATCGAGGACGACGCCTACGCCGAATTGACGGCGGCGATGAAGGACCTCAATGCCGCCGCCGATACGCTACATGCGGCAACGGGAGCCTGACCGATGCCGCGCACCACGAAAATCGTGTTTATCGGCGCCGGCAGCATGTCGTTCGGCCTGAGCATGCTGCGCGACCTCTTCACCAGCGACGAATTGCGCGGCAGCACGCTGGTTCTGGTCGACATCGACCGCGCGGCGCTGGAGCGGATGACCGCGCTCGCCCGCCTGCTGAACGAAAAGATGAATGCAGGTCTCGTCATCGAGCAGACCACCGACCGCCGCACCGCGCTCGACGGCGCCGGCTTCGTTATCAACGCCACCGCCATCGACCGCAACCGGTTGTGGCAGCTCGACTGGAAGGTGCCGCGCAAATACGGCATCCGCCACACATTGGGCGAGAATGGCGGCCCCGGCGGGCTGATGTTCACGCTGCGCACGCTGCCGCTCGTCTTCGACATCGTCCGCGACATCGAGGCGCTCTGCCCGCGCGCGTTGTTCATCAATTTCTCCAATCCGGAGAATCGCATCGTCCACGCGCTCGGCAAATACACGAATGTCGCCGCGCTCGGCCTCTGCCACGGCATCTTCATGAGCCACGGCGACGTCGCGCACATGCTCGGCCGCAAATACGAGGACATCGGGGTCTGGGGCGCGGGGCTCAACCATTCGCAATGCCTGATGCAGATCCGTGACCGCGCAACCGGCGAGGACCTCTACCCACTGCTGCGCGAGACGGAAAAGACGTTCGATCCCGCTTTCATGCCGCTGACGCGGCAAGTGTTCCGCGCCTTCGGCCACTGGATGACGTGCAGCGACGACCATTTCGGCGAGTACCTCGCCTATGGCTGGGAAGGCGGCGAGCACGGCTACGACTTCGCCGGCGACGAGCGCGGCCGCGCCTGGTTCGCCGAGACCATCGCCAAGGTGCTTGCCGGCGAGGCCCCGCCGGCCGACTGGCTGACGCCGTCCGGCGAGCGGGGAGCCGCTGCCATTGGCGGTGTCCTGCGAGACAAGAAGCGCATGCTCGAATCCGGCATCGTGCCGAACCGGGGCACGATTCCGAATCTGGCAGATGACGCCGCGGTCGAGGTGCCGGTCATCGCCGACGCCGCCGGCATTCATCCGGTGTCGCTCGGTCCCCTGCCCGACGGCATTGCCAAGCTCCTGTCGATCCAGGTCAACGTGCAGTCGCTCGCGGTCGAGGCCGCGATGCGGGCGTCGAAGGAGATCGCGCTCCAGGCGCTGCTGATCGACCCCGTGATCAATTCGGCGAGCGCCGCGGTGAAATTGCTCGACGAATTGTGGGAAGCGAACCGTCCCTATATCCGGCCATGCCTCTAGCGATGGCGCCATGACCGACAAGCCGAAACGAGTCGCCTTCTACTTCTCGCCGCACGAGGACGACTGGCAATTGTTCATGATGCCGGCGGCATTCCGCGACGTCGCCGACGAAACGACCCGTTGCGTCTTCGTGCATCTGACGGCGGGCGAAGCGGGCCTCGGCCTGGGCACCGGCGGACGCAGGCATCCCTATTATCTGGCGCGCGAGAACGGCGCCGAGGCGGCGATCCGCTTCATGGCCGGGCCCGACGGCAGGCACCCGGACGAGCCGCATATCGATGCGCCCGTCTTTGCCGGCCATGCCATCCGGCGCGTCAGCTATCGCAACACGATCGCCTATTTCCCGCGCCTGCCGGACGGCAATCCGGACGGCAGCGGCTACGAGGCGACCGGCTACCAGTCGCTGAAGCGGCTGGCGGAAGGCGCCATCGGCACGATGACGGCCATCGACGGCAGCGCCGACTATTTCGGCTGGTCCGATCTCACCGCGACCTTGCGCGCGCTCATCGTCGGCGAAAGCGAAGGCCGCGCGCCGGACCTGCACGTGCCCGACCTCGACCCCGCGCTCAACCCCGGCGACCATGCCGACCACAGGTTCACCGCGCGGGCGGCGCTCGAGGCGGCGGCGGGCCTGCGCGCGCGCATCGTCCATCACATGGGTTACGCCGCGAGCGAACGCCCGGAGAACCTCACGGGCGAGGACCGCGACCGCAAATGCGCGGTCTACGCCGTCACCATCGCCGGCGTGCTGGCGCTCGACCATGCGGCAAGCTGGCGGCACTACGACGCGCTTTTCGCCGGCCGCGACTACAGCCGCACGGAAGAGCGCAGTGCCTAGCTCGCTTCCTTGCGCACGATCGCCGCGCCCTCGACCATCGCCCTGAGCTTGCCGAAGGCGACCTCGCGCGTGAGATATTTCATACCGCAGTCCGGCGCGGGAATGAGCTTGTCCGCCGGCACGTACTGGAGACCGCGGCGGATGCGCGCGGCGACGATCTCCGGCGTTTCGACCACCGGCGTCCCCAGGTCCAGCACCCCGAGCATGACGTTCTTCGGCGCCAGGTCCTTGAGCACGCCGAGATCGATGTTCGGCTGTGCGCTTTCCATCGAGATGGTCGACGCGACCGTGTCGGCAAGTTCGGCGAGAAATGCATAGGCCTGCGGCTTGGTGTCGCCCGGCACGACGGCGGCGTAGCCGAAGCAGAGGTGCACCACGGTCGGCACCTTGACGCCCTGGAGCGCGCGGTTGATCGCCTTGATCGCGTAGCGCTTCGCGGCCACCGGGTCGTTGCGCACCCAGGGCTCGTCGAGTTGGATCACATCGGCGCCGGCGCGCACGAGATCGTGCACCTCTTCGTTGACGGCGGCGGCCATGTCCATCGCCATCGCCTCGGGGTCCTTGTAGTACTCGTCCTTGGCCTGCTGGCTCATCGTGAACGGCCCGGGCAGCGTGATCTTGGCCGTCAGCGCTGTGTTGCGGCGCAGGAATTCCATGTCGCGCACTTCGACCGGGCCCTTGCGCTTGAGCTTGCCGACGACGCGCGGCACCGCAGTCTGCCCGGAGCGCGCCTGCACCATGCCGGGATTGTCGATGTCGATGCCTTCGAGCGCGGTGGCGAAGCGGTTCGAATAGCTCTCGCGCCGCATCTCGCCATCCGTGATGACGTCGAGCCCGGCGCGCTCCATGTCGCGGATGGCGACGATGGTGGCGTCATCCTGCGCCTGTTCGAGGTACGGCTCCGGAACGCGCCACAATTGCTTCATGCGCACACGCGGCACCATCTTGGACAGCATCTGGCGGTCGACGAGCCAGTCCGGCTGCGGATAGCTGCCGACGACGGTCGTGGGGAAGAGTTTCGCGGGCATTGTCGCCTCCGGATGAAAACGAAAGATCAGGCCGGCGCCTGCGCCGGCAGCGCGACACGCGCCGCTTGCGGGCCGGTAGCACGGCGGCCGGCCGTCTGCCACACCAGCGTGCGACGCTCGATGAAGCGCACGGCGATATCGTAAACCACCGACAAGGTCAGGATCACGATGATCGCCGCGAACACGCGCGGGCTGTCGAGCGTGGTGCGGTTCTTGGTGACGAGATAGCCGATGCCGTTGGCCGACGTCAGCATCTCGGAGACGACGACGCCGATGATGGTCAGCGCGCCGCCGAGGCGTAAGCCTGCGAGCACGGTCGGGATCGAGGCCGGGATAATGACACGCACAATGAGCTGCGGCAGGCTCGCGCCCATGCTGCGCGCGGCGAGCAGGTACTGCTCGTCGATGGTGCGGATGCCGGCCGCGGTCGACAGCATGACGGGAAAGAAGCCGTAGACGCCGGCAAAGACGATCTTGGATTCCGAGCCGATGCCGAACCAGGCGGTGAACACCGGATAGAGAATGACGATCGGCACGGCGTAGAGGCTCGAGAATACCGGCAGCATGAGACGCCGCACGCTGGCGACGCCGCCGACAACGCTGCCGATGAGGATGCCGGCGCCGCAGGCGATCAGCATGGCGACCGCCACCTCGTAGACCGTCACGAGAAGCGCGGCGGCGTAGATGGCGCGGTCGAGCCAGAGCACATGGAGCGTCTTGGTCAGCGGCGGGATAAACAATTCGGGCAGGATGCCGAGCCGCGGGATCGCCTCCCACAGCACCAGGATGAGGACGCCGATCAGGCGGCGCACCGTGCGAGGGCTCGGCCAGCGCATCATGGCGCCGTCCTGATCTGCTGCCAGATCCGCTCGCGCAAGGCGCCGAACTCCTCGGTCGCCATCATCTGGTAAGTGCGCGGCCGCGGCAGGTCGACCTGGATGCGGTCGAGTATGCGGCCCGGCCGCGCCGACATCACCAGCACCTCGTCGGCAAGATAAACGGCTTCGGTCAGGCTGTGGGTGATGAATACGACGGTCTTCGACGTCTGCTCCCAGATGCGCAGCAGTTCGTGGCCCATGGTCATGCGCGTCTGCTCGTCGAGCGCGGCGAAGGGCTCGTCCATCAGCAGCACCGGCGGGTCCTGCACCAGGCCGCGCGCGATCGACACGCGCTGCTTCATGCCGCCGGACAATTCGTGCGGATAGCGCGCGCCGAAGCCGTCGAGACCGACCAGATTCAGCATGGCGTCGGCGCGCGCACGGCGTTCGGCGCGCGGCGCGTGCTTGAGCACCAGCGGAAATTCGACGTTTTCGACCGCGGTCAGCCACGGGTAGAGGCTCGCCTCCTGAAACACGACGCCGACGCGCGCCGGGTCCGGCTTGTCGATCGGCCGGCCGTCAATGAGGATCGCGCCGCTCGATTGCGCGCGCAGCCCGGCCAGCATCATGAGGAGCGAGGTCTTACCGCAGCCGGACGGCCCGACGATCACGACGAAGCGCCCGGCCGGCACTTTCATGTCGATCGCCTCGAGCGCGGGCACCGCGCCGTCGCGGCCGGCATAGACGTGCGACAGGCCGCGGACTTCGACCGCCGCCTTTGCCTCCGTGCGCGCCCCGCTCACGTTCGCCACGTGCTGCACCGTGCCTCCAGGGAGCGTACCGCCTCGTTGAACAACATGGCTGCCGCCGCCAACAGGATCACGCCGGCCAAGAGCTTGGTCATCTCGAAATTCTCGCCCCAGTCCGCGATCAGGCGGCCGATGCCGACCCGCGAGGCGTACATTTCGGCGATCATCACACCGGTGAAGTTGAAGATCATCGAGATACGCAGCGCCTCGAGCAAAATCGGCAGCATGCTCGGAATGTAGACGCGGCGCAGGATCTGCGCCTGCGTCGCGCCGTAGGAGCGCGCCACCAGGAGATGCTCGGCCTTGACCGATTCGACCGCGGCCGACGCGCTCATAATGACGATGAAGATCGTCGAGAAGGCCGCGTAAGCGACCTTCTGCGGGAAGCCGATGCCGAACACGAGAATGAACATCGGCAGGAAGATCGATTTCGGAATGCTGAAGACGTAGAACAGCATCGGCTTGAAGATGTCGCCGAAATAGGCGTTTTCGGCGGCGAGAATCCCGAGCGCAGCGCCGAGCGGCACGGCGATGACGAAGGCGACCACCACTTCAGCCGCCGTCACGCCGAGCGACGTATGCACGTCGCCGCGTCCGAGAATGTGCACGAGCGCGGCGAGCACGTCCGAGAGCGGCGGCAGCAGCATGGCGTTGACGAAGCCGAGCCGCGGCAGCGCCTCCCACAAGAGGAGCACTGCCGCGAGCAGCGCGAGACGAAAGATGATGAGCGACGCGCCGCGCATGCCGCTCCGCCTCAAGCCGTCACTTGGTCGGAACCGGCGTGAACTTGGTCGTGTAGACCTCGGAAGCCGGCGCCAAGTCCTTCATGCCGATGAGCTTGGCGAGATCGAGGGCGCGGTCGATCCACTCTTTCTTCATCTCGCCGGTGCTCGACAGCTTGAGGATGTTGCCGTCGAGCTCCGCTTCGGCGATGTCCGGCGGGATCTCGTCGACTTCCGCGATGAGCTTGATCGCGTCGGCGCGGTTTGCCTTGAGCGACGTCATAGCGCCGAACAGCGCGTTGTTGATCTTCTGGATCACTTCCGGCTTTTCGGCGATCAGCTTGTCGGAGGCGAGCCAGACGCCGCTCAGGTGCTGCGGCACTTCCTTGCCGAAGTCGACGAGCACGCGCACGCTCTTGTCCTTGAGCACCTTGAACGACAGCGGCGAGTAGAGAACGATCGCCTCGACATTGCCCGAGAGCAGGTTCGGCACCAGGCCACCGCCGCCGAGCGGCACGCTGGTGAAGGTCACCTTCTTGTCGGACGCGGTCCACTTCGCCAGCAGGTCGGACGCGGAGCCGGCCGAGGTGATGCCGACCTTCTTGCCGGCCAGCTCCGAGACGTTCTGGATCTTGGAGTCGGCCTTCACCATTAAGTACCAGCCATTATAGCCGAGGCCGGAGCCGGAGATCGCTTTCGTCTTGACGCCCTTGTTGATGCCGGCGGCGACGATGGCGCAGGAGCCGAGCGTGATGTCGGCAGCGCCCGCGGCGACGGCCTCGAAGGCTTCGGCGCCGCCGCGATACACGGTGAGCTCGGCCTTGAGCCCCTCCTTCTCGAACAGCTTCTGCCGCACCGCCGTCTCGGCGATGATGGTCGGGAAATAGGTCTTCGTCGGCAGCGCGATGCGCACCGTTTGCTGCGCCGAGGCCGGCGCCGCGGCGGCCGCGGCAAATGCCGCCGAAAGCGCGAGCGCCGCGAGGCCGCTGCGCGCGCGACCGAAAAGCTGCGTGATGGTCGTCACAGGTCACCTCCCCCTCTATGGCCGCGCCCTGCCTTCGTGAACGGGCAGTCGTGCTGCAAGCGGCACGTGAGCATGGCAAGCAAGGGGAGACGTGACAAGTATGCC
>Ga0068855_100012788_pt1 | contig 10125 bp, 11 predicted proteins | sample KBSCornC52_FD_66592 | JGI IMG/M metagenome (GOLD analysis project Ga0068855, IMG submission 66592) | Corn rhizosphere microbial communities from Kellogg Biological Station, Michigan, USA - KBS Corn C5-2 | ecosystem: Host-associated > Plants > Roots > Rhizosphere > Soil ... | reverse complement strand
AACCCGTCGGTGACGCTGCTCGTCGACAACTGCGAGGTCGTCACACCCTCGACGGTCGGCGACGGGAAGCATCTGCGCTTCCGCGTGCGCCACCGCGGCCGCGACGCGGGCTCTGCGATCGCGTTCAACCTCGGTGCGCAGCTCGATCGCTTCCGTCGCGAGCAGCGGTACGACGTCGCGTTCCGCCTCCAGGAGAACCGGTGGAACGGCGTCGTGTCGCCGCAGCTCGTCGTGCGACGCGTGTTCGATGCCGTCGACGGGTTCGAGGAGCTGCGCACCTGGCTGCTCGAGCAGTGGCAGGCGGGCGAGGCGGCCTGGACGCCCGAGGCGCGCCGGATCTTCGCCGAGCTGGAGCTCGCGGACGGCGTTCGCCGCAGCCTCCTCGAGTCGCCGGCCTTCCGGGCGATGCTCGAGCAGAAGCCAACGCTCGCCGTTGCTGCATAAGAAGAACGTTTGTTAGGTCGCGCGCGCGGCCGGCACTAGCGTGGAGCCCATGAATGCGACCACGATCGGTGACCTCACGCGCGAGAACGGCTGGGCGCCCCTTCGCGCACATTTGGGCGCACGTGCTTTCGGGATCAATGCCTACACGAAGAACGCGGGCGAGCAGATCGTCGGCGAGCACAAGGAGGAGGCGTCGGGACACGAGGAGCTGTACCTCGTCGTCGCGGGCCGCGCGACGTTCACGGTGGACGGGGAGGAGCGCGACGCGACGGTGGGCACCGCGGTGCTCGTTCCATCCGGGACGACGCGCTCAGCGGACGCGGTCGAGGACGGGACGACGATCGTCGTCGTCGGCGGCCGCCCCGGTGCGGTGTTCCAGCCGCGCGCCTGGGAGACCAATGCGGTCATCTTCCCGATGTTCGGCGAGGGGAGGATCGAGGAGGCGCGCGAGATCCTGCGCGGCGCCGTCGGCCGGTACGAGGACGGCGAGTCGATCGAGTACAACCTCGCGTGCTGCGAGGCCAGGATCGGGGACGTCGACCTGGCGTTCGAGCACCTCGAGCGGGCGCTCGCCGGCCGCCCGGATCTCGTCGAGCTGGCTCGTGGTGACGACGACCTGGCCGCGTTGCGGGACGATGCCCGCTACGACGAGCTGGTCGGTGCGCCTACGCCGACGCCCGGCTAAGCCCGACGCGCGACCGTCTGACGCGCTCCGGCCCGGGGCGCGTCGTTGCGTCGAGTGCCTGCAGCATGCGGGCGACTTGGCGGAGCTTCTTGGTCTCTCTGCGTCGTCTCAGCATGGGATTCGAGGGTTCACCGGTCGAACGGTGAATCCTTCTCTCGGGTTACGCGTCCCCCGAAAGGGCAGGGATACACTGGGTCGATGGCAGTCCTGGAGCGACATCAGGACCTCGTAGAAGAGCTGCTCGCCGAGGTCGAGGCGTACAAGCCCGATGTCGACCGGGAGCTGCTGACCCGCGCCTTCGACTTCGCGGCGCGCGCCCACGCCGGCCAGGTGCGGCGGTCGGGCCAGGAGTTCGTCTACCACCCGTGGGGCGTGGCTCGGATCCTGGCCGGGCTCCAGCTCGACGAGGCGACCCTCGCGGCCGCGCTGCTCCATGACGTCGTCGAGGACACGAGCATCGATCTCGACGAGGTGAAGGCCGAGTTCGGAGACGAGATCGCACAGCTCGTCGAGGGCGTCACCAAGCTGACGCGCGTCCAGTTCCAAAGCCGCGAGCATGCGGAGGCGGAGAACTACCGCAAGCTGATCATCGCCATGGCGGAAGACCTGCGGGTCATCCTGATCAAGCTCGCCGACCGCCTTCACAACCTGCGCACGATCGAATATCTCGGGAAGCAGAAGCAGCTCCAGAAGGCGCGCGAGACGCTCGAGGTCTATGCGCCCCTTGCGCATCGGCTCGGTATCCACGCCCTCAAGTGGGAGCTCGAGGATCTCTCCTTCCAGACGCTCCACCCGCGCAAATACGAGGAGATCAAGCAGATGGTCTCCGAGCGGCGCGCCGACCGCGAGGAGCACGTCCGCGAGGCGGCGATGGTGCTGCAGAAGGAGCTCGACAAGGTCGACATCCCCGCGGAGATCTCGGGGCGAGCGAAGCACTTCTATTCGATCTACGACAAGATGGCCAAGAAGGGCCGCGAGTTCAACGAGATCTACGACCTGACCGCGATGCGCGTGATCGCGGAGCGTGGTGGAGACGAAGGAACGCGCGACTGCTACGGCGCGCTCGGTCTCATTCATTCGCTCTGGAGGCCGATGCCCGGGCGGTTCAAGGACTTCGTCGCGATCCCGAAGTTCAACGGCTACCGCGCCCTGCATACGACGGTGATCGGGCCGCAGGGCCGGCCCCTCGAGATTCAGGTGCGTACCCGGGAGATGCACGAGACGGCCGAGTTCGGCGTCGCGGCGCACTGGCTCTACAAGCAAGGCAAGAACCAGAAGGACGCCGAGTGGGTCGCGTGGGTGAAGCAGCTCATGGACGAGGGGACGACCGACGAGGCAGACCCGCGCGAGTTCATGAAGTCGTTCCGCACCGACCTCTTCGACGAAGAGGTGCATGTCTTCACGCCGAAGGGCCAGGTGAAGACGCTCCCCGCCGGCTCGACGCCGATCGACTTCGCGTATGCGGTGCATACCGATGTCGGCCATCGGACGGTCGGCGCCAAGGTGAACGGCCGGATCGTGCCGCTGCACTACACCCTCAAGAACGGCGACTTCGTCGAGATCCTCACCGCGAAGCAGGGTCGCGGGCCGTCGCGCGACTGGCTGTCGCTTGCGAAGAGCTCGCGCGCGCGGAACAAGATCCGGCAGTGGTACTCGCGTGAGACGCGCGAAGGCGCCGAGCAGAAGGGCCGCGAGGCCCTCGAGCAGGCGCTCAAGGCGCAGAACCTGCCCTTCGCGAAGCTCCGCGGCTCGGCGACCCTCGCGCAGGTGATCCGCGAGACGGGCTTCAAGAAGGCGGACGACTTCTACTTCGCGCTCGGCTCCGGGAAGCTCCAGCCCGGCGCGATCGTCAACAAGGTCGTCCACCGGCTGAAGACCGAGCAGGTCGCCGCCGAGGCGCCCGTCGTCACGAAGGCGCCGAAGGCTCAGACGGTCTCCGGGGCCGACATGGGCGTCGTCGTCGCCGGCGTCGGCGGCGAGGTGCTGATCCGCCTCGCGAAGTGCTGCACGCCGGTCCCGGGCGACCCGATCGTGGGCTACATCTCGCTCGGCAAGGGGATCACGATCCACCGCGACGACTGCCCGAACGTGAAGGCGCTGCGGCGCAGCCCGGAGCGGTTCACGCCGGTGGAATGGGACGGCGCGGTCGCGGCGAAGAGCTTCCGCGTGCAACTCGCGGTCGACTCGTGGGACCGCCCGCGCCTCCTCGAGGATGTCGCGCGGACGTTCGCCGAGCACGGCGCGAACATCGTCAGCTACGGCGGGGTCGTCGAGGATCAGCTCGCGAAGAACTGGTACACGGCGGAGGTCGGCGACGTGAAGGCGCTGCGCACGCTGCTCACGGCGCTCCGGAACCTCGAGGGCGTCTTCGACGCCTACCGCGTCACGCCCTCGTGAGTCGTATCGACCCGGTCGCCGCCGCGGGCTTCGGGAGCGCGGCGGAGGTCTACGAGCGCGCGCGGCCGTCGTATCCGCCCGAGGCGATCGACTGGCTGCTGATGCGCACGGGCGTCGGCGAGGGCGACACGATCGTGGATCTCGGCGCCGGCACCGGGAAGCTGACGCGGCTCCTCGCCCCGAGCGGAGCCCGCGTGGTCGCAGTCGAGCCGATCCCGGAGATGCGCGCGCTGATCGGTGTCGGTGACGTGATGGACGGTACGGCCGAGGCGATCCCGCTCGCCGACGGGTCGGCCGCGCTCGTCACGGTGGCTCAGGCGTTCCACTGGTTCGATCTCGATCGCGCGCTGCCGGAGATCCACCGTGTGCTTCGTTCGGACGGCTCCCTCGTGCTCGTGTGGAACATGCGCGACCTCGAGGATCCCGTGCAGCGCGGGGTGGAGGACCTGCTCGCACCGGTCCGCGGCCGGCGCGTCGCAGCGCAGCGCGAGGGGCGCTGGCGCGCGCCGCTCGCAGAATCGCCGCTGTTCGGGGAACTGGAGACCGCAGAGTTCCGGTTCGAGCAGTGGTTCACCGTCGAGGATCTGGTCGATCGCGTCAGGTCGACCTCGTTCGTCGCGGCGATGACCGACGAGGAGCGTCGGCCGCTGCTCGACGACGTGCGCGCGCTCGTCGCGGGCCGTGACGAGCCGTTCCCGTATCCGTACGTCACGGAGGTGCTGATCACCCCTCGAAGGCGGTGACCTGCTCGCGGAACGCGGCGGGCACCGGCGCGGCGCGACGCTCGTCGAGCGCGATGCACACGAGGGTCGCTTTGGCGGTCGCCATCAGCTCGTCGGCGCCGTCGGCAAGGCGGTAGGCCGCGTGGTCGTAGGTGATGCTCGTCGTCCCGATCCGCTCGACACGGACGAAGATCTCGAGTAGGTCGTCGAACCGCGCCGGCGCGAGATACTCGACGGTGATCGCGCGCATGGCGAAGTCGACGTCGCCCAGGTGCGGGCGCCCGAGGTGGCGGTGGTACTCGACGCGCGCGAGATCGAAGTACGGCATGTAGCGGCCGTAGTAGACGACGCCCTGCGCGTCCGTGTCGGAGAACGCGACGCGTGCGAGCGCCGAGTAGTGAAAGGGCGGTTTCCGATCGGTGACGCGTCCGAGCTCGATCATGAGATTCGATCGTAAATGCACAACCCGATGACTTTGGCGAGGTGCGACGGTCGTAGGATCGACGGCAACGATCGAGGAGGTCAGATTTGGCAGGAGAGATGGTTCATATCGAGATCCCGGCTGACGACACCGAGCAGTCGCGTGCGTTCTGGGGCGGGCTGTTCGGCTGGGAGTTCCAGAACTTCGAAGGCGGCCCCGGGGAGTACCACATGGCACGCCTCTCGGATACGTCCGGCGCGGCGATCACGAACATGGAGTCCGGCAAGCGCGGCACTCGGACGTACTTCGCGGTCGACGACATCAATGCAGGTGCGGCTCGCGTCAAGGAGCTCGGCGGCGAGTCGGACGACCCGATGCCCGTTCCGCAGATGGGCTGGTTCGCGACGTGCCGCGACCCGCACGGGAACGAGTTCGGCCTCTGGCAGAACGACTCGAACGCGGGGTAGAGGATGCGGTGCGGCGGCCTCGGGCTCGCGCCGCCGCACCATCGGTCAGCTAGCCGACCTTGATGATCGGGCAGTTGAGCACGACGTGTGCGTCGCGCTCGGTGAGCTTCCCCGTCTTCTCGATCTTGTCGATCTGCGTGTCGCTCTTGATCACGACCGGCGTGGCACCCGGCTTCCACGTCAGGATCGTCTCCGACCACAGCGGCGAGTAGTCCGGCTCACCCGGCTCGGAACCGAAGATGGCGAGCTGTCCGCCGGCTGCCTTGCCCTCGACGAGATAGATCTCGGGCAGTCCTTTGACGCGCCCGATCGACGCCGAGTAGTTGATGTGCATTGCCTTCGCCTCGGTCTTGCTCGAGACATCGGTGTTGAGATAGGTGTCCTTGTGGCCGTCGTAGTAGCCGTGGAATGCGGGTCGCGCGAGGGTCGCGGCCGGCCCCATCACCGGCCCCATCCCGGTTCCCGCGTAGGCGGCGACAGCACTGAGCGCAGCAGCAACTCCCGTTGCGCCGAGAACGAGCCTTCTGGGCATCTCCATCCCTCCTCCTCGGGTATTTGGGGCAGTACGGGAGGGGTGCGGATTCGGTTTGCTAGTCGAGCAGCCGGTCGAGGCCGCGGGTGAGACCGACCCGCCCCGGCACGGCGCGGATCGCGAGCAGCGTGCCCGCGACGTACGGCGCGGGCGTCTGGTCGGCGTCGTGCCGGATCGAGAGCCGTTCGCCGGTCGCGGCGAACACGATCTCGGTCGAGACGACGAAGCTGGGGAGTCGGAGCGAGTGCACCTGGACGCCGGCGACGGTCGCCCCGCGCGCGCCGTCGGGGCCGATGACCTGGTCGACGGGGACGCCGATCGTCGGCTCGCGCACCTCGGCGAGCCGTTCGGCGAGCTCGCGCGCGGTACCGCTCGGCGCGTCGGTCTTCTTCGCGCTCGCGTAGTCGATGATCTCCCAGGTGTCGAAGTGCTTCGCGGCCTCGACTGCCGACCGCAGCAGCAGCGCGGCGCTGAGTGAGAAGTTCCCGGCTGCCACGACCCCGAGGCTCGTCTGGCGGGCGCGGGCCTCGATCGCGTCGAAGTCGTCGGCGGAGAGCCCGCTCGAGCCGATCACGACATTCGCACCGTGCTCGAGCGCCGTCATGACGTTGTCCTTGACCGCCGAGGCGTGCGTGAAGTCGACGAGCACGTCGGCCGGTGCGGCCGTCAGGGCCTCGGCGACCGACGAGTGGTGGGCGGGATCGGAGCGCGAGACGCCCCCGACGAGCTCCAGGTCGTCGGCGTCTGCAACGGCGGGCGCGATGGCGCTGCCGGTCCACCCGGTGATCCCGGCGATGCAGACGCGAACGGTCATCGCTCGATCTTCTAGCATCCGGGCATGCGCCCGCGGCCGGTCATCTGGAAACCGCGGTACGCGACGCGCCGCATGCGCGAGCGCGCGTGGGCGCAGGCCGATCTACGGCGAGATGCGCAGGCGCGGCGTGAACCGCGCCGGTCGTTCGTCGCGTGGCTCCTGCGCCGCTCCTGAGGTATGCGGGCCACTCGAAGCAGCGCATGTCATGCGTAAGCGTCGACGACCCTCCCGTGCGCAAGGGTCCTTACTCCCGAATCAACCCAAGCACCTCGTCGCGCTTCAGCTCCATGAGAGCCTCGGAGAGCGCCTCGAGGTTCAGCCGCAACAGCGGCTCCGTGTTCGAGGGGCGCACGTTGAAGTGCCAGTCGTCGGCCTCGACCGACAACCCGTCGAGGTGGGAGACGACACCCTGCGAGCGATAGATGTCTTCGAGCTCCTGAAGCTTTGCGGGAACGTCCGCGACCGGCGTGTTGATCTCGCCTGTGATGAAGTACTTCGACCGGAAAGGTGCGAGCACCTCGCTCAACTTCCCGCGCCGTGAGACCAGGTCGCACATCAGCAGGAACGGGATCGTCCCCGAGTCGGCCTGCGAGAAGTCGCGGAAGTAGTAGTGCGCCGACACCTCGCCGCCGAAGACGGCGTGCTCCTCACGCATGCGTTGCTTGATGAACGCGTGACCCACGCGGTTGACGAGCGGTTCGCCGCCGGCGGCGCGGATCGCCTCCGGCACCGCCCACGAGGCACGCACGTCGTAGATCACCTTGCCGCCGCCCTCGCGGCCGAGGATCGTCTCCGCGAAGAGCGCAGTCGTGAAGTCGCCCGGCACGAACTCGCCGCTGTCGTCGACGAAGAAGCAGCGATCCGCGTCACCGTCGAATGCGACCCCGAAGTCCGCACCTTCCTCGCGTGTCTTGCGGATGATGAACTCGCGGTTCTCGGGGAGGAGGGGATTCGGCTCGTGGTTCGGGAACGTCCCGTCCGGTTCGAAGTAGCAGCGCACGACGTCGATCATCGGCAGCCGCTCGAGCACCGGCGGCAGCATCGCGCCGGCCATCCCGTTCGCAGCATCGATCACGATCCGCAACGGGCGAAGAGACGCGACGTCGACGAACGACAGAACGCGGTCGACGAAGCGCGACCAGATGTCCTCTTCACGAATCGCACCGGGCGACGCGTCGGTCCAGTCCGCAGCCACGGCGCGGTCGCGGACGTCCAGAAGCCCCGACTCGCCGCCGACCGGCAGCGCGCCGGCCCGGACGATCTTCATCCCCGTGTACTGCTTCGGGTTGTGCGACGCGGTGACGGCGATCCCGCCGTCGAGCCCGAGCTCGCCGACGGCGAAATACAGCATCTCAGTGCCGACCATCCCGATGTCGAGCACGTCGGCGCCCGCGTCAGCGGCTCCGCGTCGCACCGCCTCGGCCATCGCCGGCCCCGACACGCGCATGTCGCGACCGACGGCGATCGAGGACGGCGAGAACTGCTCGACGTAGGCGCGGCCGATCGCGTACGCGCCTTCCTCGTCCAGTTCCGCGCGATAGAGACCGCGGACGTCGTACGCCTTGAAGATCTTCGGGTCGAGCACGAGCTGAGCCTAGCTACGCCCCGAGGACGAGCTTGATCGCATCCGTCGACGCCGCGTCCGGTGACTCCGAGATGACGGTCGCCGGGCGGTCGAACCGCTCGAGCGCCTCCCGCAACGGCTCGGCACGCAGCGTTCCGTCGCCGTACGGGAGGTGCTTCGTCTCGTTCCGGTTCGCGTACTGGATGTCCGAGAAGTGGATGTGGAACGGTTGCTCGGGAGTCATCACCGCGTCGGCTTTGGCCAGCGCGCCCGCGAACGTGTCGACATCGAGAAACGCCCCGTCGGACGTGGCGTGCATGTGCGCGAAGTCGAGCACCGGCTGCACGAAGTCGACGCGCGACGCGATCGCGCACACGTCGTCGATCGAGCCGAGGTCGCGTACGCGCCCCATCACCTCGACGCCGAACGGCACCAGTCGGTCTTTCTTCTCGAGCCGCGCACGCAGCTCGCCGAGCTGCTCGACCACGGCGTCGATCGCGTCCTCGCGTGGGCGGTTGAGCAGGAACCCGGGGTGGAACACGACCACCTCGGCGCGGGCCGCTTTCGCGATCCCCGCCGAGTGGTCGAGCATCCCGAACGCCATGTTCAGCTTCTTCCCTCGCTCGGCATGACCCATGAAGCCGGCGATCGGCGCGTGCAGCGAGAGCGTGATGCCGTTCGAGGCTGCCAGCCGGCCGAGCTCGGCGGCGGCGTCGTAGTCGTTCCAGAACCTCCCCGACGGGGGCACCTCGCACGCCGTCATCCCGCGCGCCAGCAGGGCGTCGACGACGTCCTGGGGCACATTCACCGCACCGTCGATCGACGGCCCGTAGTGCAGCTTTTCGCGCATCGGAACGGCTAACGCTAGTCCGTCCGACCCCGTTCCTACCCTGATTGCATGGCCCAGCACCCATCTCGTATCGATCTGCTCGAGCTCGATATCGACCTGCGGTTGGCGGATCTCTGGCGCGAGGCGGCAGGGATCAACGAATGGTCGCTCGACGTCGTCGCCGCCTTCATGCGGGCCGCCTACGGCAAGGGCTACTGCGACGCGCTCACCGAGGACGCGCCCGGCACCCTTTGTGCCGATCACGGCTATCGCGTCCCGGCGCGCAAGCAGACCGAACACGCCGACGTCTGACGAGCGCTAACCTTCTCCTGTGCCAACGCGCAGCCCCGCGCGGCTCGTCGTCGCTCTCGCGGTCGCGGGCGTGCTCGCCATCTTCCTGCTGTATACGGCCGTCGCCGGCCACTCGACGCCGACGCTGACCCCGAGCGAGATGCAGGGCAAGTCGGGGAAGCTCCAGGTGGTCGGCACCGTCGTCGGGAAGCTTCGCGGCGACTCGCACAGTGCGTCCGGATTGCGGTTCCAGCTCGCCGATCCGCAAGGGCACGGCGGGAAGCGCGTCGACGTCGTCTACCACGGTGCTGCACCCCCGCCGCTCTTCCGCGTCGGGCGCAGCGTCGTCGTCACCGGCACGTACGCTCACGAGCGGCTGCAGGGCACGGACATCGTCACCAAGTGCCCGTCGAAGTACACCTCCACCGCTAGCTGATGGCCGACCTCGGCCGCGCGGCACTCGTCGTCACGTTGGGCCTGGCGGTCTACTCGCTCGTCGTGGGCGGAATCGCGGCGCGGCGCAACGAACGCCGGCTCGCCGCGTCCGCGCGCAACGCGCTCTATTGCAGCTTCGCTTCGACGCTGGTCGCGGCTGCGGTGCTCGCGACCGCGCTCGTGCGGCACGACTTCTCGTTCAAGTACGTTGCCGCGCACACGAACCGCCACCTACCGGTCGCGTACACGCTCAGCGCGTTCTGGGGCGGACAGGAGGGCTCGCTGCTCCTCTGGCTGCTCGTGCTCACCGGCTACGGCGCGCTTGCCGTCGCGATCAACCGTGGCCTGCTTCGCGACCTGACGGCATGGGTGGTGCCGGTGATCGGCGGCATCGCGACGTTCTTCTCGTTCGTGCTCGTCGCGGTCGCGAGCCCGTTCGACACGCAGACCGCGCCCTTCGACGGCGCGGGTCTGACGCCGAGCCTGCAGAACCCCTACATGGTCGCGCACCCGCCGATGCTCTA
>Ga0068855_100012787_pt1 | contig 10125 bp, 3 predicted proteins | sample KBSCornC52_FD_66592 | JGI IMG/M metagenome (GOLD analysis project Ga0068855, IMG submission 66592) | Corn rhizosphere microbial communities from Kellogg Biological Station, Michigan, USA - KBS Corn C5-2 | ecosystem: Host-associated > Plants > Roots > Rhizosphere > Soil ... | reverse complement strand
GGCCGCGTTGTCGCTGGCGGTCGAGGTGACCGTCTTCAGCGCGACGCGCTGCTGCAGTTCGTCGTCGAAGGCCTCGTATACTTCGCCCATTCCGCCGCGCGCGATGAAATGGGCAATGCGGTAGCGCTTACCAACGACGGCCCCGGACTGAAACGTGGTGGCCCAGCCGAGTTCTTCCGCGGCATGCTGAGAGTGGGGCACGGTCGCCGCTTCGCCGAGCCCGTGCGCCGCTTCGCTCAACAAATGTTGGCACGTTTCACAGCTGTCGAGGTGGTCGTGCACACTGGCCAGGTGCAGGCCAGACAAGTGCCCGAGCGCAAAGGCCACGAGAGTCTCGTCGCTCGGGCACGGACTCGCGGCGAGCGTCGGGAGGCGCAGCGAATCAGGCATGCGAGCCTGCCATTGCCTATTCCTCGAGCCGTCGTTGATTGACGGAAGAGCGCGCGGTCGTGTGCGTGAAGCTCAGTTCGAGTTCGCTGCCTACCAGCCGCGCGAGACTCTTGAACTCGCTCTCGGTGAGCTTTGCTACGCGAGCCCCGAGGTCTTTGCGGACCGCGTCGTAGATGCGCGTCTTCGAGCGATCGAGCCAGCGCGCGGCCGTCGCGCGGTGCACGCTGTAAGCGCGGCCAATTTCGTCGATGCTACAGCGCCCCGCCACGTGCATGCGCAGCACATTGCGCTCTTGCGCGGGCAGCGCGGCGATCGCCTGGCGCAGCGCGTCTTGGAACGCGGGCCCGAGTCGCACTTTGGTCAGCGCGGCTTCGGGGCTCGGGTCCGCGCCAGCGAGCCCGTCACTGAGCTCGACCTGGCGCGCCGCGAGCACGCCTCGGCGGCGACTTCGGTCGAGCGCGAGCCGTGTTGCCGAAACTCGGACCCAGGCTTTGAGCGGACCGCGCCCGGAATACTGATTTATTTTGGCGTCCGGCCCGGTGAGCAGCTTGTGCCAAAATTCCTGCAGCGTTTCCGAGACGAAGTCCGAATCACGATCGATTTTCGAGATCGCGGACTTGGCCACTCCGCGTACCTCGGCCTCGAACGCCGCCACGGCTTCTGGGTGTGCCTGGGCGCAGGCGCAACTCAAGTAAAGATCGCCGGCCTCCCGCTCCCAGGTTGCGCCGTCTTCCGCCTGCCGCACGCGTTGGCAATGTTGCAGAAAGGCGTCGTAGGCGAGGCTCACGCCAGGCCAACGACGTTGGCCTTCGAGATACAGCTTTCGCACGCTCTCCGGACTCATGGCGCGCGCGTAGGATAACCGAGATTCACGAGTGACGGAATGTGCCGAACATCGCTGCTCAGACGAGGAGCGCGCCGAGTCCGTTCGACGGAGCCCGCTATTGCCCGATATTCCGTGCTTTTTTCGGCCTACGGAGTCGACGCAATGACTAGCTACCCCGACTGCGTGAGTCGAGCGAGCACTCGCGCCGAGGCCTTCGACCTCGCGGAACGCACGAAATTCCGGCTGAAACGCCGCCTCGGAGCGCGCATCGACAAAAGCTTCGCTGATTCTGCGCTGCAGCGCCCGCGCGTCATAGTTATTGCTTCGACGCAGCGAACGCGCTGCCGCTCACTTCTTCTTGGGCTTGGCCGGGCCGTGAGCTTTGGCTTGGTTGGGGTCGTCTGGACAGCCGTCCTCGTCCTCGAAGCCGTTTTTGGTTTCGGGCTCGTCGATGCATTCGTCCTGCGCATCGGGGATGCCGTCGCCGTCGTTGTCCAGGTCTGGACAGCCGTCAGTGTCCTGGAAGCCGTCCGTGTCTTCGGCCTCCTTCGGGCACTTGTCGCGCGAATCGGGCACTCCGTCGTTGTCCGAGTCGGCCTCATCGGGACAGCCGTCTTCGTCTTTGTAGCCGTTCTTCGTTTCAGCTTGGTTCGGGCACTGATCGGAGACATCGAGGATGCCATCCTTGTCGTTGTCCGGATCGGGGCAGCCGTCGCGGTCCTCGAAGCCGTCTTGATCCTCCGGTTCGTTCGGGCATTTGTCTGCCGTGTCCGGCACGGTATCGAGATCGTTGTCCGGATCCGGGCAACCATCCGAATCCTCGTTGCCGTCTTTGTCTTCCGGGACCGTTGGGCATTGGTCGGCGCTGTCGTCGATGCCATCGCCGTCCCGATCGCGCTTTTCGAGTGAGTAGAGTACGCCTGCCAGCACGCGCAGCCTCGGCACACCGATGCCTTCCACGACACCGCTGCCCGCGCCGACGCTGATCATCACCGGTGAGCCGAGCGGGGTGAACTGCGCGCCGCCGTCGAGCTCGAGCGTGTTTTCGCCGCGTTGCGCGGAAAAGCGCGTGGTGCCGAACGCATCGAGGATCAGCCGCACCACCGGCCCAACTCGGTAGCCGCCGGCAATGCTGTAGCGAGCTTCCGATCCGACCGTGGTCGAGCCGACGGTGCCCTTGTCTCGGAACACTCCGGTCAGATTCGCGCCGAACGAGAGCGGGCCTTGCTCGCCATCGAAGATGCCACGGATGCCCGCGCTGGGCAGAGTGTCGCCAATGTAGGCACCCTTGGCGGTCAGGTGACCCAACGGCGCGGTGACGAACGCGCCGACGCCCACGACGAACGGGTCGGTCACGGCGCCGTGCAGGCGAAATTTGCCCTCGACCGTGGCGTCGCCTGCGCCGACCGCGCTGATGCCGCCTTTCGAGCTGAGCCCTTCCGAATTGATGCCTTGCCCCTTCGACCAAGTGACGGGCACATTCAGGCCCAGCTGCAACCGCGGGATGACCGTCAAAGTAGCGAGTGCGTTGCCGGTGATCATGTTCTCGATCACCTTCGTGTCGCTGGCACGCGTTGCATTCGGGTTGTTGCAGTCTGTCTCGGTGATGCAACTCCGGACCACGAAGGGCAAATAGCTGTAGTTGGCGACGAATCCGGCGCTAAAGGCCATTTGGCCGTCCATGCGCACGCCGCGCGTGGATAAATAGTTACGGGGGCCGGCGGCCGGGTCGAAGCGCTGCAACGCGAACTCGCCGGAGATGGCTTGTGCTCGCGCCTGCGAGGTCGTCAGGCTGACCGCGATCAACGCGAGCCCTGCGCTGGTGCCGAGAATCGCGCCCGATCTGGCGCTGAACGCGCGCAAACGAGCCGAACCCCGGCGCACCGAAAACGGACGGTATTTACGGGCCAAAGTGGCTGCTCCTCAGTGTGCCGGGCTGGAGAAAATCGGCGCTCGGCAAATCGGCATCATCCTCACACACACCGAAGTCCGCCCGCAACTAGCGTCTGATCGATCTTTTCCGTGACTGCCGCGAGTGCGACATCCACGCACGCGTCGCCCTGAGAACGGCGCGCGCGCGACAAACCTTAGTGGCGGACGCAGTTTCGATTTCGATTTCGATCGAACGCCTGATTGCAACGCGAGGCTCGCCTCGCGTGGACGGATTGCGAGCGGAGCGCGTCGAGAGTCGATTCAGCGTTCGACTCTCGACAAGTGGAGAAGAGCCATCTACGCTTTATGGTTATGGACGTGTACCGATCGTGCCGGTCGCTCTTCGTTGCGACCGCGGCTCTCTTGTCCCTTGCGGCCAGCGGGTGCAGTACGGAGGCCTATTGCTTCGTCTGCCCGTCGCAGCAGACTCCGCAGGGTGGCACGGGTGGCAGTGACGGCTCGATCGGCGGCACCGGCTTCATGTTGCAAGACAGCGGCGTGCCCGATTCAGGCGACAGCGGTGGTGCGCCGGATGCCGCGGCTTGCTCGGACACGCAGAGCGACAGCGAGAACTGCGGAGAATGCGGCCACCTGTGCAGCGTGCCCGGCGCATTCCCGAAATGCGTGCGCGGCGTGTGTCTGGTCGACTCTTGCGCGGCAGGCTTCGTCGATCTCGACGGCGACGGCACGCAGAAGAACGGCAACGGCTGCGAGTGCCAGCTCTCGGGCGACGGCAAAGAGCTGTGCGACAATATCGACAACAATTGCGACGGCAAGATCGATGAAGGCTTCGATCTGCAAACGGACATCGACAATTGCGGCGTGTGCAATAATCCGTGTCCCGATCTGCCGCACGCCACCAAGGCGTGCGTCGCGGGCCAATGCCAGTACAGCTGCGAGGCGGGCTTCGCGAACCCCGGCGGCGGGCAGACCAGCGGCTGTTTGTACCAGTGCCCGGTCTATCCTCCGGTCGCCGAAACCTGTAACGGCAAGGACGACGACTGCGACGGCGCGATCGACAACGGGCAGCCCGGTGCGGGTGCCGACTGTTCCGACAATTGCCCGAACGGCGTGTGCAAGGGTGAATGCAAGCCGGGCAAGACTGCCTGCACGAGCACGGGCAGCACGCTCGTCTGCATCGGCGGCGTCGGTCCAACGGGCGAGCTGTGTGACGGTCTCGACAACAATTGCGACGGCAACGTCGACGAAGGCTTCGACACCACGAGCGATCCGCTGAACTGCGGCTCGTGCGGCATTCATTGCGCGGTCGGTGACAAATGCACGCTCGGCCAATGCCAATACCAGTGCTCGCCCGGCTTCAAAGATCTCGACGGGGATCCTTCGAACCGCTGTGAATACGCATGCCCGGTTTTTCCGAGCAAGACTGAAACGTGCAACGGCTCGGACGACGACTGCAACGGCGTGATCGACGACGCACCGAGCGACGTGGGCGGCACCTGCAGCGCGGATTGCCCCGCGGTCGACCCGTGCGTGACGGCCGGCAATTGCTCGCCGTACACTATCGCGCCCAAAACGGGTAACTGCTACGGCGTGTGCTCGGCGCCGGGCACCAAGGTGTGCTCCGGAGGTCTACTCGTCTGTGCGCACACCACGCAAACGCTGGTCGAAACGTGCAACGGTTTGGACGACAACTGCAACGGCGTGGTGGACGAGGGCTTCGACCTGAAGAACGACCCGTTCAACTGCGGAGCGTGCGGCAATTTGTGCAAAAAGCCGAACACGCTGGCCATGGCCTGCACCAACGGCAGTTGCACCGCGATCGTGTCTTGCCAGCCCGGGTTTGCGAACTTGGACGGGGACGCCTCGAATGGCTGTGAGTACGCCTGCCCGGTGAACCCGCCGGTGGGCGAGGTGTGCAACGGCAAAGACGACGACTGCAACGGCATCGTGGACGATTTCGTGTCCGGCTTCGGGCAAAGCTGCGGCACTTCTTGTCCCGCGCCCGCGCCCTGTATTGCCGCCGGAAACTGCACGCTGCCCGTGTCCACTCAGGTCGGCGGCTGCTACGGCGTGTGCGCGGGCGATGGCGTCACTTCGTGCACGGGCGGCAGCTTCATCTGCAAGCACCCGTCCAAGGCGACGGAAGTGTGCAACGGCCAAGACGACGACTGCGACGGCCTGATCGACAATGGGTTCAACACCCAGACCGACGTGAACAACTGCGGTGGCTGCGGCCACGTTTGCTCATTGCCGAGCACGACCACGCATTCTTGTGTGGCTGGTGTGTGTCAAATCACTACCTGCGATCCGGGCTATGCGAGCGTGGACGGCAACGCCGCCAACGGCTGCGAGTACAAATGCCCGGTCTTCCCGACCACGGCCGAAACCTGCAACGGCAAGGACGACGACTGTGACGGCGTGATCGACGACTCGCCGAGCGGAGTCGGCGCAAGCTGCCAGACAAATTGCCCGGGCGGCGTGTGCAAGGGAGCTTGCACGGCGGGCGCCACCGCGTGCGTGGGCGGCGCGTTGGTTTGCCAAGGCGGCCAAGGCCCGACCTTGGAGGTGTGTGACAACGTCGACAACAACTGCAACGGCACGAAAGACGAAGGCTTCAACACCCAGACCGATCCGAACAACTGCGGCGTTTGCGGCCACGTGTGCAACTTGCCGAACGCGGTCTCCGGTTGCGCGGCCGGCGCGTGCACGATCGCCGCGTGCAAGGCGGGCTTCGGCAATCCCGACGGCCTCGTCGCCAACGGTTGTGAACTCACGTGCGCCGTCTATCCGACGACGACCGAAGTCTGCAACGGCAAGGACGACGACTGTGACGGCCTGGTCGACGGCGCGGATCCTTCGATGGTCAGCGTTTCGAACTTCTGCGTCCAGACCGGGCCGTGCAGCGGCTCGGCCCCCACCTGCCAGGGCTCCAATGGCTGGCGCTGCAACTACACCACGATCGACGCCCGCATTCAGACGCAAGCCAACGGCAGCCTCGCGGCCAGCGAAACCTTGTGCGACAGCTTCGACAACAACTGCAACGGCCAGGTCGACGAGACGTTTCCGAAGAAGGGCCAACCGTGCACGGTCGGCACCGGTATCTGTGCCGGTACGAGTACGTTTGCGTGCTCGGCCGATGGCTCGACCACCACTTGTCCGGCCACCGCTCAACCGACGAACGCCGTCGACGAGACGTGCAACGGCCTCGACGACAACTGCGACGGGCAAATCGACGAGCGCGTGCCGGTTGGCTCGAATGTCTGCAAGAACGGCGGAAATCATACGTGTAAGGGCTGGGTCGACCCGATGGTGAAGGTCGCCGGAAGCGTGTGGATGTATTCGTACGAAGCGTCTCGACCCGACGCGGCAACCACCAACATCAGCGGTGCCCGCGCGTGCTCGAACCCGGCCGTGTCTCCCTGGGCCAGCTTGACTTGGAGCGAGGCGGACGCGGCGTGCAAGGCGGTGAAAGACAGCACCGGCGCGTCCATGCGCCTGTGCACGCAAGCTGAGTGGGACACCGGCTGCTACTCCACGAGCACGGGCTTTCCGATCTGGTCGTATGGCACGACGCCTGGAACCTACACCGCCGGGCGCTGCAACGACGTCGATCCGTCGACCCCATCGGGTAGTTGGCTCACCGGCTCCTCCGCGCAGTGTTTCTCCAATTGGGGCGCTGCCGGCAAGCTCTGGGACATGAGCGGCAACGTGAGCGAGTGGACCAACACCTGCATCGTGCAGAGCGGGAAAACGTATTGCAGCGTGCAGGGTGGCAATTCGCAAACACTCGCCAACGGCACCGTCTGTGGCTTCGACTTCGTGCTGCAACAGCAGACCTTCGCCAATTTCGATTTGGGCTTCCGCTGTTGTTCGGACCACGCCCCATGATTTCTTCGACCCCTAAAGGTTTTGAATGACCCATCTTCCGTCTCGAGCGAGCTCCTGGTTCCGCGCTCTGGTCCTGTTCAGCGCTGCCGCGGCGGCGGCCTGTTCGTCCAGTGACGGCACGAGCGAGCCGCCTTCGACCAAGCCCAATCGGAGCGCCTCACTGCTCGAGCGCCCGCCGCTGGAGGTGGCGCGCGCCGTCTCGGCCGGTCACGCCGTACTGGCCCCGTTCTTCAATGAGCCGGCTGCGGTGCCGTTCCGCACCATGGGCGAAAGCTACGTGCCCGCGCCGGAGCGGCTCGGCAAAGCACTACAAATCGATGCAGAAATCCCGAGTGCCGCGCAGGGCAAACTCGCGGTGCGAGCATTGGGAGACAAAACCCACTCGCTGCTAGTCGAGCCGCTGCGCGCCAGTGCGGCCCCCGCCGAACTGACCGAGGACGGCCGGGTCATCTACCGAGCCGCGTTCGGTACCGCCGACCTCATCACCAGCGTCAGTGAGCGCGAGCTCAATCAGACCTTGGTGCTCAAAGACGAACAGGCGCCGGCGCTGTTCACCTGGCAACTCACCGCGGGTCAGGAAATTGCGGGCCGCGACAGCACCGGTCAGCCGCTCCGCAGCTTGCGCCCGTCCGAGCTGGAAGACGGTCGCACCGCGTTCCTCGACGAGCAGGGCAAGGTGCGGCTATTTCTGCAGCGCGCGCTGATCCGCGACGCGCAGGGCCACGAGCGCTCGGTCGCGCTGCGCGTCGTGAATCGTCAGGCGTTTTTGGCCATCGACTATGGCTCTTTGTCGCTGCCCGCGGTCGCGAGCTTCTCGTTCTTCGCGCCGACGGTGGGTGTGTTGGCGTTGCCGCCGCCGCCGACGGTCGTCAAAGGCCGGCTCATGCTGATGCTCGACAACTCGGGCTCCATGATGGACAACTTTGCTGGCGCCAAAAACGCCGGGGGCGATAGCAACGGCTTTGGCGTGTTTTGCGACAACGACCTCGGGACCACGTTCGATTGCACCAAGAACCTGGCCTGTACGACCGCCAATGGCGGGCTAGCCCTTTTTCCGTACTCCGCTGCTGCTGGCCCCAGCAAGATCTTTGCCGCTAAAGCTGCCATTCAAAACGTCGTCAACGCACACAGCGGGCTGATCGACTTCGGGTTGACTCGCTTCTTCGAGCCATCCACGTGTACCAATCCGCTTTACTGTTGCAATCCGCAGATCGACAAGACGACTCCTGGACGTTGTAAGGGGAACCAAAATGGCTATCCGAATTGGTCGGTAAAGCCCCCGCGCACGACGGGTAACGATTTGACTTACGCCGGGACGTCGTGCGGCACCGACGCTGACCACGGCGGGCGCATTTTGGTTTCGCCGAGCGGTAGTTCTGGGCCGCAGGTGATCCGCTGGGTCGACTACGTCGAAGACTTCTGCTCGTCGACGAGCACGGTGGGCGACGCGCCACGCAATCCCGAGATCCGCGCGAGCAACAATAACACGCCTGATGCGCGCGCGGTGCGCAGCATGCGGCTGCAGTGGTATGAACCCATCTACAACGTTTCCAAGGTGGGATTGGCGACCTTCAACGCGGCCGACCCCCTGTACGACCCGCAGCTCGACTGCCGTTCGTACGTCGCTGTCGTCATGACCGACGGTCAGGACACCTGCGGTGGCAGCATATCGACCGAAGCTGCGGGATTTCATGCCGATAATGCAGCCAACCCCCCAGTGATTTGGGCGCTCGGCATGGGCGCGCCCGCTGGCCTCGACGTCACGGAGCTCGATAAGACCATGGTCTCGGGCGGCGCGGGTACCACGGCGCCGATCGCGCAAAATCAAACCGAGATCGAAGCGGCCTTCGCCGACATCGTGGCCTCGACCGTGAAGTTCGAGACCTGCAACGGCAAGGACGACAACTGCAACGTCAGTATCGACGAAGGCTTGGGCGTCTATCAGGAGTGCGCGACCGGCGCCACGTGCGGCAGCGGGACCTGCGACGCAGGGCGCTGTACATGCACGGGCGACGTGCAATGCGCGACCGGCTTCTTGTGCGGCGCGGGCACGGGCACGCGCTATTGCCGCCCGTCGTGCACCGTGGGCGTTGGCACGTGCAACAAGAGCGGCATCAAGAAATGCGGCGCCGGCAACGGCTGCTGTGCCAATGACGCCGCAGCCACGTGCACGGCACTCACTGCCGGCACGCCCGGCACCGAAACCTGCAACGGCCTCGACGACGATTGCAACGGCATCATCGACGATGTGCCGGGCGGCTGTCAGAAGACTTGCACGCCTGAAATTTGCAACAACCAGGACGACGACTGCAACGGCGTCAAAGACGACAACCTGACGGACGTAGGCCAGCCCTGCGGTCAGCCGAAAATCGGCATTTGCGTGCCGGGTACGTCGGCTTGCGTGGGCGGCGTGCTCAAGTGTAACGGCGGCACGCCGCCGGGCACCGAGGTGTGCAACGGCCTGGACGACAACTGCGACGGCGTGGTCGACGGCATGACCTTCGCTTGTTACGGCGGTCCCGCGGGCACCCAAGGCGTCGGGATCTGCCGCAGCGGAACGCAGGCCTGCACTGCAACCGCGGGCAGCGGCGTCGACTCGCGCGGGGCGTGTGTGGGTGAGGTCGACCCGGGAGTCGAGGTTTGCAACGGCCTCGACGACGACTGCAACGGCAAGATCGACGACGTGGCCACGGTGGGGAACACCTGTTGCCCGAGCGGCAATTGCAACAACTTGCCTTGCAAAGCCGGCACCTTGCAGTGCTCCGGCGGCAGCGTGCAATGCATTGGCGCAGTCGGGCCGAGCCCCGAAGCGTGCAACAGCATCGACGACGATTGCAACGGCGTGGTCGACGATGTGCCGGGCTTGAATAGCTCGTGCTGCCCGAGTGGCAATTGCGGCGTGGGCGTGTGCACCACGGGCACCAACGTGTGCCAAGGTTCGTCGCTGGTTTGTAAAAACGCCACCGGCCCGAGCACGGAGATCTGCGATTCGCTCGACAACGACTGCGACGGCCAAGTCGACAACCTGCCCGGCTCCGGCGCGGCCTGCTGCCCCGCGGGTGTTCCGTGCGGCGTGGGCATTTGCAAAAAGGGCATCATGGGTTGCGCCGCGGGCAACACTCAGCTCA
>Ga0068855_100012783_pt1 | contig 10126 bp, 10 predicted proteins | sample KBSCornC52_FD_66592 | JGI IMG/M metagenome (GOLD analysis project Ga0068855, IMG submission 66592) | Corn rhizosphere microbial communities from Kellogg Biological Station, Michigan, USA - KBS Corn C5-2 | ecosystem: Host-associated > Plants > Roots > Rhizosphere > Soil ... | reverse complement strand
CCCATACATTGGATGTGGTGGCCTGCCATTGGCGGACTGGCAGTTGGCATTATCGGATATTTTGCTCCCCGCACACTGGGTGTAGGATATAGTAACATTACCGACATACTTTCGGTTAACCTGACAATGCGTATCATACTAAACCTCTGCATCCTTAAATTTATTTCCTGGGCAATTGCATTGGGTAGCGGTACATCGGGCGGAACGCTGGCGCCGTTACTGACAATCGGCGGTGCCGCAGGGGTCTTATTGGGTAGTCTTGTTCTTTATATGTTTCCTTCATCCGGCGTCACTTTGCCACTCGCTGCTTTAGTTGGGATGTCAGCTTTATTTGCCGGCGCATCAAGGGCATTCTTAACCTCTATCATCTTTGCTATTGAATCAACAGGTCAATCAAATGCATTATTGCCTTTATTGGCAACTTGCGGAGCATCTTATATCGTATCCTACTTTCTTATGGAAAGTACGATCATGACAGAAAAAATTTCCCGAAGAGGCGTAAAAACTCCTGACTCTTATGAGCCTGATATTTTAGAAAAAGTTTCTGTTGAACAAGTAATGGAAAAAAACGGATTAATTATCAGCGAGGATAACAATATTAGCGAAGTATTGGACTGGCTTAATAAAGAGCCGGACTATAATCGCAATTATTTTATAGTGTCAAATGAAAGCGGTGAATACAAAGGCATTTTAAGTTCATCTAATTTGTTCAACAAAATTCATAAAGCAGATACTCTTGTTGGGACACTTATTAAACGGAGAAACATTTCTGTTACCGTTGATAACAGCTTGCGAACGGCGGTGGAATTAATGGCAAAGGAAAATATAGATGTACTGCCGGTTTTAGCCAGGGAAAATAATAATGTTATTGGCACACTATCTTATCATAATATTATTGCCAGCTATCGGCAAAGCATAGACGAACACACAAAAAGGCACCCCGATATTTCATTAAAGAGAAGAGGTTTAAAAATATTAATCAAAGGTCAAAAGTTAATAAGCAGCTGGAAAACAAAAGACATATAATATTTACTATTGGGGCGATGAGAAAGTTCAGTAAAATATGTTGATTAGCAGTAGACCTTGCCTCCTTTAATTTTCAGTCTTCCCTGTTCATGCATATTTCGCATTGTCCTTATTACGGTTTCAACCCGCATGCCTGTCATGCTTGCAAGTTGCTGTCTCGTTAATTTTAACTGGCTGCAGTCATTGCAGAAGTGTGTATTTGATTTCTTGAAATGATTAAGTAATGAACTTAAAGTTTGTTCGGGTTTATGAGCTGCCACCTGTTTCGAAATAAAAAATTTATAACGTAATCTTTCTGCCATCAATTTTGTGAATGAAAAAAGTATGTCAGGGTTTTCATGCAGCAATTGATTGAAAGTCGATTTGTGCAAACGTAAAATTACACTGTCTACTTCGGCAACTGCAGAGGCAGCATATGGCTGGTCGTCAAACAGCGGTAATTCACCAAAACTTTCGCCGTCAGTAATAATATTATGTATAAATTCTGTTCCGGCTTCATCAATATTCACCCATTTTACAATTCCGCTTTCTAACTGGTGATAAAACTGGGCTTCATTTCCCTCACTGAATATTATTTCTCCCGCCTGAACCTTTTTATAAGCGGCCCCCCACGCGATGAGTAAATCGGTATTGATCATTTTTGATAATAGTTTTAAGAGCATCAAAGCTATTCACCTGTACTTATCTTCAAAATGATTCCCGGCAGCCTATTACATGATTACAATCATATTTATGAAAATCGGTTAGCATGGACGCAGGAGGCTGCATTGAAACCCAGGTCAATCTGCGAAATTAATATCAGGTTATTTCATTCTTCATTCAAAGATATGATTAAGCGCATAAAAGAAATTGTACAAGGATTGTAAAATTGCAACATCAATACAGTACACAGATAATATATTTTATATGAAGATCGACATAGAAAATAGGAATGATATAGAAATGGTGGTAAATGCATTTTACGAGAAAGTGAAAACCGATGATATCTTAGGTCCCGTTTTTAATGTATTGATTCCCGTTAATTGGGACACCCATTTGCCGGTAATGTACCAGTTTTGGGAGAACATAATTTTTCATACAGGCAGCTATACCGGCAATCCAATGACGCTGCATAAATATATTCAGAATAAAATAAGCATTTCAGCCGATCAATTTGATCGTTGGATACAACTCTTTAATCAAACGACAGATGAATTATTCGAAGGCAAAAATGCAAGCCTGGCAAAACAGCGGGCTGCAGGCATAGCTGCAGTAATGAAACATAAAATTCTTACAGAACATAAAGATTAATACTTTTGTCACCACACAAATTGAAAATAAATTCTTATGAAGAGGGTCGTTTTATTTTTTACAATAATATTTTTTACATCAGGTAGTTTCGCATGCCCCATTTGCGGATGTGGCGGCACGAATACTTACATGGGCCTGTTTCCCGATTTTCAAACTGCGTTTATGGGAGTACGTTACAATTACGCGAAATATCACACCATTTTATTCAGCGACCCCTCACAATTCAGCACTAACTATTATAACACTATGGAAATATGGGGCGGAGCTAACATCGGGCGAAATTTCCAGGTTCTCGGGTTTATTCCCTATTACATGAACAAACAAATTGATGATGACGGAATATCCACACCTAACGGTTTGGGAGACGTTACCATCATCGGCCAGTACAATGTATTTCGCAAAACATCGTTGACGGCAAAAAGAAAAGTCGTACAGCAGCAATTGTGGTTGGGAGGAGGCATTAAACTTGCCACAGGTTCTTTTAATCTCGATTTGAATAATCCCGATTTTTCTGTTGCAGATGTAAACGCAGAATTAGGCACAGGTAGTACAGATTTTCTGCTTAATGCGGTGTATAACCTTAGAGTAAAAAACTTTGGAATAAATACATCTCTCAACTATAAAATAAATACCGCTAACCGACAGGGATATAAATATGGTAACAAGTTTTCATCAAACGCAATTGCTTACTATCGCTTTGCCGTTAAAAAAATGAGCATATCTCCCAATGCCGGAGTAGGTTACGAAAATGTGACGGGAAATGTATTTAACAGTAAGATCGTTCAATATACGGGTAGTAATGCTACCAACGCTATCATGGGTGTCGAGTTTAATTTTCGAAATATAAGCCTGGGGTTAAATGGCCAGTTACCCATTGCGCAAAATTTTGCGGAAGGCCAGACTCAATTAAAATTTAAGGGAATGGCGCATGTGACTTTCACACTTTAAAACGAAAATTGCAGCGACATTAATTCAGCAATTACTCATTACCGAAATTACTTTCACATATTATGTGACTCTTCTGTTTTCGAAGCAATTCACTTTCAATTCAGCCCCGGATATTTATAAAGCCCTGTCCAAATGCACGTATCCGCCATCCACATGAATTAATTGCCCGGTAGTGTGACTTGATTTTTCTGACAAGAGAAATGCAACCATGTTGGCGATTTCTTCCTTAGTTGTCATACGGTTTTCCAAAGGAATCCTTGAAGTGATCTCCCTGAGTTTTTCTTCGGGATTGGGCAAAGTCTGTATCCACTTTTCGTAAAGTGGCGTCCAGCATTCGGCTACCACAATTGCGTTTACCCTAATACCGTAAGGCAATAATTCTACCGCCCATTCTCTTGTTAACGCATTACGGCCACCATTAGACGCAGCATATGCAGATGTATTGCCCTGGCCCGTTTCTGCCGTTTTGGAGCTAATGTTTACGATAGACCCTTTTTGTTTTTTTAATTCCGGTAATGCAAAATGTGCCATCAAATAATAATGAATTAAATTCTTATGAAGGCTCAACATAAACTTTTCGTAATTACCATTCTCGAGGCCTACCCCATCATTCTGACCTGCATTATTTACCAATCCGTCGATTCGACCGTATTTTTTTATTACCTCATTCACGGCTTTTTCGCATTCGTTCGGGTTACTTAATTCTGCTGTCACCTGGAATATATCAATCGTATCAGAAGCTAATTCGTTGCATAATTTCAGATTATCATCTTCATTTCGTCCAACGATGACCGTTATAGCGCATTCAGCGGCCAACACTCTTACAATGCCTTCACCAATACCTTTAGCACCTCCTGTGACGATGATTACTTTATCCTTTAATTGAAGATCCATGATTATAAATTGTAAAATTTAATTGCATTATCGCCGAATATTTTTTCCTGCTCGTCTTTTGTAAATGCCGAAAAATAAGTCGTCGCAATATTCAATATCTCGCTATAATTTCCACCTAATAAACATACCGGCCAGTCAGAGCCAAACATAATGCGCTCGACCCTAAACGCATTAACAACCACATCAAAATAAGGTCGGAAATCTTCCTGCTTCCAATTGTGCCAATCGGCTTCTGTTACATAGCCCGATATTTTGCAAAACACATTTTCAAACGCAGCGACATCTTCAATCTCCTTCTTCCATTTGTCAATTTTTCCGTCTTTTATGTATGGTTTGGCAAGATGATCGACAACAAATTTCTGTTTCGGAAACTGCTTCACAAATTCTTTTATAAATACAAGTTGATCCGGATAGACAAGAATATCATAGGAATAATTAAATTCCTGTAATGCTCCGATTCCATTTAAAAAATCCAGTTGCAGCATCAGGTCTCTTTGTTTCTCGCCTTGTAAAATATGACGAAAGCCTTTTAATTTTTTAAACTGTTTATAATAAGAAAGTCTCTCCCGGATATTCTCAGACCGGAGATCTACCCAGCCAACAATTCCTCTTATAAAATCATGTTGATCAGCGTTAGCCAATTGAAAAGCATTTTCATCTTCCGATTGATCGGATTGAACAGTGACGCAGCCTTCGAAGCCATTTCCAGCTAAGATTGGCTGAAGTTGCTGCGGAAAAAAATCTTTCCGTATCGTCGACATGTCATCAGTAATCCAGGCATCTCTTACCGGGTCAAATTTCCAGAAATGTTGATGTGAATCAATTCTTGGCATAAGCCTTTACGTTTTGTTTGGAAACACCTAAGCCGTCGATGCCCAATTCCATTACATCGCCGGGCTTTAAATACAAGGGCGGGTTCATGCCAAGGCCAACTCCGGCGGGAGTACCTGTTGAAATTACATCACCAGGGAGCAGCGTCATAAACTGGCTCACATAAGAAACAAGAAAGGGCACTTTAAAAATAAAATTGGAGGTATTTCCGTCCTGCATTGTCTTTCCATTAACGGCTAACCATAAACGCAGATTATCAACGTCGGTGATCTCCTCCTTCGTGGCCATAAAAGGACCGAGGGGTGCGAAAGTGTCACAACTCTTTCCTTTTACCCATTGCCCGTTTCGTTCGATTTGAAACGCCCGCTCGCTGAGGTCATTATGCAAACAATATCCTGCGACATAGCTGAGTGCTTCCCCTTCATCAACATAAGAAGCTTTTTTGCCAATTACAACTGCTAACTCTACTTCCCAATCTGTTTTTGTTGAATTCTTTGGAATAATTACATCGTCAAAGGGGCCGGATAAAGCAGTGGTAGCTTTAAAGAAAATGATCGGTTCAGTCGGGATGGCTGCTTTCGTTTCCTTAGCATGATCAGCGTAGTTCAAGCCTATGCAAATAATTTTTGAAGGTCGGGTAACGGGAGAGCCTAAACGCACATCTTTGGTAACCTTGGGCAAATTGTTTTTTTCGGATTCAATAAACTTTTGCAAACGCTTCAATCCATCCGTTTCAAAAAATTGTTCGTTGTAATCTTCACCAAACGACGATGTATCATAATATTCATCGTTAATAATAATCCCGGGCTTCTCCTTATTGAACCCGCCAAAACGTATCAGTTTCATCGTAAATAGTTTAAATAGATTTTTAGTTATTTAATTTAATAAAACCCCCGTCAATCGGGTAATCGCAACCTGTAATAAAAGACGCTTCATCAGAACATAAATATAAAACAAGGCCTGCAATCTCACCGGGTTCAGCCATACGGCCTATAGGCTGGCTCTTTGATAATTTTTCAAACATTTCATCTTCTTTACCGGGATAATTCTTTTTAATAAAATCATCCACAAAAGGCGTGTGAACCCGTGCAGGAGAAATACAATTACATCGTATGCCATCATGAAGATAATCCCTTGCAACAGATAACGTCATCGCATAGACGGCGCCTTTAGTCATTGAATAGGCAAAACGGTCCGTAAGCCCAACAATATTGGCTATTGAAGCAAGATTTAAAATTACGCCTGATTTATTTTTTTTCATTATGGAAACTGCAGACCTCAGGCAGTTATAAACTCCTTTCACATTTACATGGTATAGCCTGTCAAAATCAGCTTCGGCAGTAGTTTCAATATTCCCAACATGTGAAATGCCAGCGCTATTTACTAAAATATCCACCGTACCAATCTCATTAAAAACCTGTTCAACAGATTCCTGTTTTGTAACATCACATACATGCATAAACGCTTTTCCATTTGTTTGCTGTATTTCGCCTACCGTTGCTTTACCGGCAGCATCATTGAGATCTAACACGTGTACTTCCGCACCTTGTTTTGCAAACAATAAGGCCACTGCTTTACCTATTCCGCTTCCGCCGCCCGTAACAACTGCTATTTTTTTATTTAGCTCAAACATTGTTATTGCATATTAATTTATATTAAAGAGATACACCGCGTTTCCATGGAATAAAATCATCTTGCCCCAGGATTACTGCTTTAGGAATAACCTCGCCGCTTGCGACTTTAATAGTGTATTCCAATATTTCTTCACCCATTTGTTGTATAGTTTTCTTTCCGCTGATGACATCCCCGGTATCAATATCAATGATGTCTTTCATTCTTTTCGCAAGATTAGAATTTGTAGCAATCTTTACCGTAGATGCGATCGGGTTACCCGTTGGTGTTCCAAGACCAGTTGTAAATAGGATTAGTGTTGCGCCCGATGCAGCTTTGCCTGTTGTGGCTTCTACATCATTACCGGGAGTACAAACTAAATTTAAGCCTGGCTTAACGGCCGGTTCTGTGTAATCGAGCACATCCGTAACGGGAGAGGTACCACCCTTTCTTGCCGCACCTGTAGATTTAATGGCATCTGTAATTAAACCATCTTTAATATTACCCGGAGAAGGATTCATGTGAAAACCGGAACCCACTTTTTTTGCAAGATCATTATAGGATTCCATCAAATTTATAAACTTGTCGGCAATATCCTTAGTCAGGCATCTGTCTATCAACTCCTGTTCTGCACCACACAGTTCCGGAAATTCCGCCAATAGCACTTTGGCGCCCAACGCAACCAACAGATCAGATGCGTAGCCAACAGAAGGATTAGCAGAGATACCGCTAAAACCATCACTGCCGCCACATTTAACACCAATTGTTAGTGCACTCAAAGGAGCAGGTTCTCTTTCAATCTTATTAATTTCCGTTAGTCCCAAAAACGTTTTTCTTATCGCTTCACTTATCAATTGTTCTTCGCTTTGCGACTTCTGTTGTTCAAAAACATACATTGGTTTATCAAATGAGGGATTGCGTTTTTTAAGGTCTTTCAAAAAATATTCTACCTGCAGATTTTGGCAACCCAAACTTAAAACGGTAACACCACCTACGTTAGGATGATCGGCGTAAGCAGCCAATAAAGAACTCAAAGTTGCGGCATCATCTCTTGTTCCTCCACAACCGCCGGTATGATTTAAAAATTTTATTCCATCAACATTTTTAAAAAAATGATTCTCTTTTACCGAAGATGTACTTAAATCAATATCATCAACACCTTCCCCTCTGCCATATGCCTCCAACAATTGCCGTGTAAACTTATGGTACTTATCAGATTGGGCATAACCCAATTCCTTTTGCAATGCATCTTTTATAATATCGAGATTGCGGTTCTCACAAAACACCATGGGAATAAACAACCAGTTATTGGAGGTACCTACTCTCCCATCACTTCGTTTATAGCCATTGAAAGTCCGGTTGACAAACCGGGATACATCCGGTTTTTTCCAATGGTAATTGAATCCCCTGTAAGCATAGGAACCCGCAGCATGTTTTGTATTTGCCGTTGTCATTAATCCCCCTTTGGGAATATTTGTTTGCGCTTTGCCAACCAGTGTTCCATACATTATTACATCGTCACCTTCTTTCATATCGTGCACATAAAATTTATGTTTGGCATGCACATCCTGCGTGAGTACCAATTCTCCATTGTCCAATAAAAAGGTTGTGCCAAATGGAATGTCTTGTAATGCAACGAGCACATTATCGTCGGGGTGAATTTTTAAATAAGGTACTGTTTTATCTTGTGTCATTTTTATATTAAGAATTCAGTTCAAATATTTTATCCATCAACTTCCATTTTTCATCTGCCGCACTTCCCGGTAACGGCTGTTGAAATTTCCACATTAACGCCTCCCACTCCTGCACTTTTGCGTTATTTAAATCTGCAAGTTGTTTCGCTTCAAAATTAAAATCATCATTCACTTCCATTATCATAAATAATCTCGTCCCGAAACGATAAATCTGCATATCTATAATGCCCGAATCTGTTATCGATTTTTTTATCTCCTGCCAAACATTTTTATGATACGCTTCGTACTGCCTGATCAGTTCAGGATCATTTTTTAGATCAAGTGTTAAGCAATGTCTCTTCATACATGTGTCTTTATTTTATAACCATACACTCCAAATACAAATACTACCACAAAACATACCAGGGGAATAACATACGAAAATGGCGTTGAATACGATTGTGCCAGGGCGCCCATTCCAACCGGCACTAATGCACCTCCCACAATTGACATTATAATATAGGAGGCCCCTTTTTTTGTATAAGCTCCGAGGTTTTTTACTCCCAATGCAAAAATGGTTGGAAACATGATGGACTCAAAAAAGAAAATAGCCATCAACGAATAAACCGATACAATGCCAGGAACGATTATTACTACGAAACATAATAGAACATTTATAAGCGCATACAATGCCAATATTTTATTCGGGGCAATAAATTTCATAAGTGCCGTCCCAATAAACCGGCCGATTGTAAATAATATGAGACTACCGGAAAGCAAATAGGCGGCATACTCATTGTCAATACCAACTTTTTTTTCCGTACAATAATTTATAAACAATGCGGCAATACCAACCTGTGCTGCCACATAAAAAAACTGTGCCACTATAGCCCAAACGAAATGCGTATGTTGAAATAATTTCTTTCCTACATGTTCACCGCGGTCAACCACTAATTCCTCTTCTTTAACTTCCGGCATAGGTGTTCTGAAAAAGAGAAGTGCTACCAATAACACAATTGCAGCAATACCTACATATACATATTTTACAGTATCGAGTGCGCCGGAACCTGTTACAGCTTTATCGCCAAAAAATAATGCGCCACCAATAATTGGCCCGAGAACAGAGCCAACACCATTAAAGCTTTGTGCAAGATTTAAACGAAATTCTGAAGTAGCCGGATCTCCAAGAACCGTGATATAAGGATTAGCAGCAGTTTCTAAAAATGCTAACCCGCTTGCCAAAACAAATAATGCCAGCAGAAAAAAAGTGAAACTCTCATTCTCCGCTGCAGGATAAAAAAGCATAGCGCCTGTTGCATATAAAAGTAGCCCGGTTATAATTCCTTTTTTGTAGCCCACCTTTTCCATAAAATTACCAGCTGGCAATGCAATTAAAAAATAGGCTCCAAAATAAGCAGCCTGCAACAACGTGGACCTTACTTTGGTAATATTCAAAGTCTCCTGGAAATGTTTATTTAATACATCTAATAATCCATAAGCAAGTCCCCATAAAAAAAATAATGATGTTACTAAGATGATCGGTATTGTATAACTTCGTTTATTCATATCATGTAGTCTCCCGCAGTCGTTTTTAGTTTATTAATTTCATTAAATTTAATTACTTATTTAATGACGCAATACTTTTTTTACAGAGAATATATTGCTATTGACAAATAAAGAATTAAACGGGAATAAGATATTACCTGAAATTGCCTTTCCATTCAACTATTTTAGCATTCTTGTCTTATCAGGCTTTAGAAGACGCTTAAAATAAGAAGAATCATTTTATGTGCGTCGCATGAATTTAATAAACAGCCCCTTTTATTATTACTAATTCGTTAAAGTGAAATCGG
>Ga0068855_100012778_pt1 | contig 10128 bp, 4 predicted proteins | sample KBSCornC52_FD_66592 | JGI IMG/M metagenome (GOLD analysis project Ga0068855, IMG submission 66592) | Corn rhizosphere microbial communities from Kellogg Biological Station, Michigan, USA - KBS Corn C5-2 | ecosystem: Host-associated > Plants > Roots > Rhizosphere > Soil ... | reverse complement strand
TCACCGGCCCGATCACGAAACCGTTCAATCCGAAGATGGCCATGCCGCCCAGGGTGGAGATGAGCACCACGTAGTCGGGCATCTTCGTGTCCTTGCCCACCAGGACCGGGCGCAGCACGTTGTCGACCAGGCCGATCACCAGCACCCCGTAGATGGCCAGCCCGACACCCTGCCAGATCGCCCCGGTGACCAGGAAGTAGGCCGCCACCGGCAACCAGACCAGGCCGGCGCCCACCGCCGGCAGCAGCGACAGGAAGGCCATCAGCACCGCCCACAGCAGGGCGCCCTGCACGCCGAGGAACCAGAACGCCAGCCCGCCCAGGGCCCCCTGGGCGATGGCCACCAGGATGTTGCCCTTGACGGTCGCCCGGATGACGGTGGTGAACTTGCTGAACAGGTCTCGCTTGTAGCGCGCATCGAGCGGGATCGCCTCGCCGATCCGGCGCGCCAGGCCCGCCCCGTCGCGCAGCAGGAAGAAGGCCAGGTACAGCGTGATGAAGAACCCGACCAGGAAATCGAAGGTGTTCTGACCGATGCCGATGGCCTGCGTGGTGAGGAACTGGCTGCCCTGCGTCACCAGGGCGGTCACCTTCTTCTGGAGGGCGCCGAGGTTGCCCAGCCCGAAGCGGTCGAGGAGGTTCCCCACCCAGTGCGGCAGGACGCTGACGATCTTCTCGAAATACAGCCCGAAGTTGATCTCGCCGGACTGCATCTTCTGGAACACCCCCGCGCCCTGTTGCACCAGCGACGCCGTCAGCAGGGCCAGCGGCAGGATGACGATCAGCAGGATGACCGTCAGCGACACCAGCGCCGCCGGCGTGCGCCGGTTTTTCGTCCATTTCAGCGCGCGGCGGAACAGCGGCGCGAACAGGATGGCGATCACCATGCCCCAGAACACCGCGCCGTAGAACGGGAAGAGGATCCAACCGAACGCCAGCGAGACGATCACCAGCAACAGGCGGAAGGTCTTGTCCTCGAGGGAGCGCGGGGGGACGGATTCGGGATGGTGCATGGGCGGGTTCGGACTCGTTGGGAAAGGGGGCCCACGCGACGCGGGTCGCCCATGGTATCGGGGTCCATGCCCATGGGCGCCGCGGGTGCGGCAACGCCTTTTTTCACACCGGTCGCAGTTGGATCTCCTGTGCCTGGCGTGCCAGGGTGCCGGGCGGCGGCGGCGTGAGTTCGGGCTGCCCGAGGCGCCAGGCGGCGCAGGCCATGCCGGCGCGCAACGCGTCGGGGAAGGTGCGGCCTTCCACCCAGGCGGCCAAGAGGCCGGCCAGCAGGGCATCGCCCGCCCCTGAGGTGCTGACCAGGTGTCGCACCGGGGGCGCCGGGGCGTGCCACCGGCCCTCGGGGCCGACGAAGACCACCCCGTCCGCGCCCAGCGACACCACCGCGCGATCGACCCCACGCTCGCACAGCAGGACCTGGGCCGCGTCAGCGACCGTGGCGGCCCCGCCGTCCAGGGCGCGTCCGGCCAGTGAACGCAATTCGTCGAGGTTGGGCTTGGCGAGCTGCAAGGCGCCGGCGGTCCGCGGGTCGGCCAGCAAGGTCCGCAACGCCACGGGATCGACGTCCACCACGACCTGGGCCGCGCACGCGTGCACGGCCGCCACCAGAGGCGCCCAGGCTGAAGCGTCCAGCCCCGGGGGCAGGCTGCCGGCGAACACGACCCGGTCGCCCGGCTGCACCCGCCGCCGGAGTCGCGCCAGCAATTCGGCCTGCGCCCGCACGAACCCCTCCGCATCGAGGGCGATGCCGGGGAAATTGACCTCGGTGGTCGCCCCTTGCTGGAGATCGGCAAGCTTGAGGTTGACGCGCGTCGCGCCAGGCACCCGCAGCATGTCGTCGACGACGCCGTGCCGGGCGAACGTCGCCTCGAACACGGACGCGTTGTCCGCACCCAGCCAGCCGGTCGCCACCGCCGGCCTCCCGAGCGCCGCGAGGACGCAGGCCACGTTCACCCCTTTGCCGCCGGCCGCCAGCCGGGGCGGCGGGGCACGGTGCACGGCGCCCGGGACGAGGCGGTCGAGCTGCACCGTCTGGTCGATGGCCGGGTTCAGGGTGACGGTGAGGGTGGACGCGGGCATGGGTCGGGTGCCTTGGGAGGAATGCCGTTGGAAAAGACCCCCGACAAGGTGGGCAGGTTTTCTCGAAGATCGGCGCGGCGGCCCAGGCGCCGGGCCAAGGCGGGTGGCCGGCCGGCTAAAATGGCCCACCGCCGTGAAGTTCCCCCGAGGGGTGTCCCGGGTGTGAACGCTCTGCATCATCCCACGCCGCACCACCCCTTCCGGCCACGGCCCGCACGCACCGCGCTCCTGCATCGAAACCTTGCGTCCGGCACACGCCTCGGCCCATGACCTACAGCATCAAAGAGATTTTCTACACCTTGCAAGGCGAGGGCGCGAACGCCGGCCGGCCGGCGGTGTTCTGCCGCTTCGCCGGCTGCAACCTGTGGAGCGGCCGCGAGGAAGACCGCGCCACCGCCGTCTGCCGCTTCTGCGACACCGACTTCGTCGGCACCCAGGGCGACGGCGGCGGCAAGTTCGCCAGCGCCGAGGTGCTCGCCGACGCGATCGCCGCCCGCTGGCCCTCCCCGGCGCACGACCGGCGCTTCGTCGTGCTGACCGGCGGCGAGCCGCTGCTGCAGGTGGATGAGGCGCTCGTGCAGGCCTTGCATGCCTGCGGGTTCAGCGTGGCGGTCGAGACCAACGGCACGCAGGTCCCGCCGCCGGGCATCGACTGGCTGTGCATGAGCCCCAAGGCGGGCGCCGCCACCGTGGTCCAGTCGGGCCAGGAACTCAAGCTTGTGTTCCCGCAGGACGGCCTCGATCCCGCGCAATTCACCGGCCTGGACTTCGACCACTTCTACCTGCAGCCGATGGACGGCCCGCTGGCCCGCGAGAACACGCAGCAGGCCATCGCCTACTGCCAGGCCCACCCGCGCTGGAACCTCAGCGTGCAGACCCACAAAGTGATAGGCATCCGATGATCTTCGAACTGAGCCAGGCGTTCTACTTCGAAGCCGCCCACACCCTCGACCGCCAGATCGACGCCACCGGCAGTCGCCGCATCCACGGTCACACCTACCACGCCGAGGTCACCGTGCGCGGCCCGGTGGACCCGCAGACCGGCATGCTCTTCGACCTCGGCCTCCTTCGCCGGGCCATCGACACCCTGCGCGAACGGCTGGACCACCACTTCCTCGACGACGTCGAGGGCATCGGCCCGGCCACGCTGGAAAACCTGTGCAGCTTCATCCTGCGCGGCATCTCGGCCGACGTGCCGGGCGTGTGCGCCGTGACGGTGAGCCGGCAGGCCAGCGGCGACAAGTGCGTGCTGCGGGTGGGTTGAGCCCCGCCCTGAATCTTTCCCCTCCCTCCTGCACGACGGATCGAGGCCGCGGAGCCCGGCGGGCCCTGCCGCGGTGACGATGCCGGCCTGACCGCGTCACCGGATCGCGGCCCGGCAACGGCCGGCGCGCACGCCACCGGCCTGCCTGCCCCGCTCGCCGGCGCGCGGGGCAGGCCATCGCCTCCTGCCAGGCCGCGCTGGAACCTCCCCTCCCATCCCCTCCTTCGGCATGCCTGTGCCCGCCTGAGCGCCCCGCGCGCCCGGCACCCCGCGCGCACCGGTAAACACGACCGGCGATCCAGAACGGACCCGGCGTTCACGGCGCGCCGCGCAGCCGCTTTGTAAGCGCTACCGGGGCGACCGCGCCTGGGTGCCCGCGTGCGGACCGAACCCGCTCGTCACGACCCGGAGCGTGACGGAGTCGTCGCACCCCTCGCTGAGGTTCCCGGCCACCTTGACGATAACGGCGGAGTTCGATGGACAGGCTCAACCGCCTGGCCCACCGCCCTCCCAACTTTGCCGATTCGCCGACATGCCCACTTCCCGAGCTTCGACACCGACACGTCCCGCCACCCGCCTGTCCGACACCGGCACCCCACGCCGGTCCCCGCTGCCGAAGCTGTGTGCCGCCGCCGCGCTGGTGATGCAAGCCATGGCGGCCCTGGCGCAGACACCCGCCGAGCTCCAGCAGATCGACCGACTCCAGCGTGAGGAACAACAGCGCCAGCAGCGCCAGTTCGAACGCGACCGCAGCAGCGCCCGTCCCCCCGTGAGCCTGCAACCCGAGGCCGCGCAGAAGCCGGTACGCCGGCCGGCCGGTCCCTGCCACCTCATCACCGACATCCGCCTGAACGGCGCCGGCCTGCTCATCGAGAGCACCCGCGACCGGCTGCTCAGACCCTACCTCGGCCAGTGCCTGGGCGTGAGCGACATCGAGCGCCTGATGGGCGACGTGACCGCGCATTACGTGAACCGCGGCTACATCGCCGCCCGCGTGTACCTCGGCCCGCAGGACCTGTCCAGCGGCCGGCTCGAGCTCACGGTGGTCGAGGGCATCCTGAAGACGCTGCGCATCGAGGACGGCGGCGCTCAGAGCATCTCGCCCGCCAACACCTTCCCCTGGGTGAGCGGCCGGGTCCTGGACCTGCGCGACATCGAACAAGGACTGGACCAGGTCAACCGGCTCGCCTCCAACAACGCCACCATGTCCATCGAGCCCGGCGCGCAGCCCGGCGAGAGCGACGTGGTGGTGACGAACACCCCCGGCAACCGCTGGCACCTGACCGCCACGGCCGACACCTTCGGCTCCAAGCCGACCGGCCGCGCGCAGGGCTCGGTCACGGCCTCGCTGGACAACGTGATGGGCTTCGACGACTTCGTCAGCGTCACCGACCGCCGCACGCTCCACCCTGACGGCAACCGCCGCAACTCGGTCTCGGACAGCGTCACCTACACCATCCCCTTCGGCTGGACGCTGCTGTCGACCGGCCTGAGCTACTCGAGCTACGCCAGCGTCTTCCGCACGCCGGCCAACCTGGAGATGCACTCGACCGGCAACGCGAAAAACGCCTACCTGCGGGCCGACCGGGTGGTGTACCGCGACCGCGACAACCTCCTGACCCTGTCGGGCACCGTGACGCGCAAGGAGTCGACGACGTTTCTCGCCGAGCAGCGGGTCGACGTCAGCAGCCGTGCACTGACCGTGGGCGACCTGGACCTCTCGCTGCGCACCCGCGCGGCCGGGGGCGTGCTGTTCCTGGGGGCCGGCCTCTCGCACGGCCTGCGCTGGTTCAACGCGCTGGACGACGCCGACCACCTGCCCGACACCGCCCCGCATGCGCAGTTCGACAAGCAGCGCGCCTCGGCGTCGTGGTCGCGCCAGTTCGCGCTGGGCGGCAGCAGCCTGGACATCGGCTCGCAGATCAGCGGGCAGTACTCGAAACAGGTGCTGTACGGGTCGGAGCAGATGAGCGTCGGCGGCGTCTACTCGGTGCGCGGCTTCGAGGACAGCAGCCTGGCCAACGACATCGGCTGGATGTGGCGCAACGACGTGGGCCTGACCACGCCGATGCAGGTCGGCTCGCTGGCCGGCTCGTGGCGACCGTACCTGGGCCTGGACACCGGCCGTGTGCGCGGTCGCCACCAGGACGGCGACGCCGGCCGCCTCTCGGGCGCGGCACTCGGCCTGCAGCTGCGGGTCGCCAAGGTGGCGCTCGACACCTACGTCATGGCCCCCATCGGCGGCCACTCGGCCTTCCCCGACGCCAAGGCCAGCGTGCAGGCCTCGCTGTCGATCTCGTTCTGAGATCCGGCCCGGACCGCCTCGCCTTCCGCCATCCCCCATTTTTTCCAGGACATCCACCATGAACCGCAGCCATCGCCACGTCTGGAGCAAAGCCCAGTGCCGCTGGGTCGTCGCCGCCGAAACCGCCTCCTCGCGCCGCGGCGGGGGCACCTCGTCTTCTTCCTCGCCCGCCGTCGCCGGCGTCATTCTCGGGCTGGCCCTGGCCGCCTCCGGCGCCTGGGCGCAGATCGTCCCGGTCGGCGGCAACACCGCCGTGTACCGCGCGCCCAACGGCGTGCAGGTGGTGAACATCAACACCGCCAACGGCGCCGGCCTCTCGCACAACAAGTACACGCAGTACAACGTCGAGGCCACCGGCGTGGTGCTGAACAACGGCAACAGCGCGCAGATGACCCGCAACTCGGCGCTGGCCGGCCAGGTGACGGCCAACTTGAACCTGGGGGCGGAAGCGCGGGTGATCCTCAATGAAGTGGTGACCAACAACCGCAGCGTGCTGCGTGGGTTCACCGAGGTGCTGGGCGGCAAGGCCGACGTGGTGCTGGCCAACCCCTGGGGCATCACCTGCAATGGCTGCGGCTACATCAACGTCGACCGCGCGGTGCTGACCACCGGCCGGCCGCTGGTCGGCGCCGGCGGCACGCTGGACGCGTTCCGGGTCACGCAGGGCGACATCCTCATCGAGGGCGCCGGCATGGACGCCACCGGGCCGCGCCTGCTCGACCTGGTGGCGCGCAGCGTCAAGCTCGACGGCCGGCTCACCGGCACGGACGTCGGCGTGACCACGGGCGCCAACCAGTGGACCTGGGACAGCCGCAGCGCCGAGCGCATCGCCGGCATCGGCGACACGCCGCTGTTCGCCCTCGATTCGACGGCGCTGGGCGGCATGTACGCCAACCGCATCCGCATCGTCGCCACCGAGGCCGGCGTGGGCGTGCGCATGCTGGGCGAGGCCGCGGCCAGCGGCGACGACTTCAGCATCACCACCGCCGGTCACGTGCTGCTGAACAACCGGCTGTCGGCCCAGCGCGACCTGGCCATCGTGCAGACCGAGGCGGCGGGCGGCGACGCCATCGCCCTGGCCAGCAGCGCCGCCTCGCTGGTGGCGGGGCGCGACCTCTCGGTCTCGTCGGAAAACGGCGGGCTGACCGTCACCGAAGGCCTGCTGGCCGCGGACCGCGCCCTGTCAGTGCAGGCGCAAAGCCTGGCCAACACCGGCACCGTGCAAGGCGCGACCTCGGCCTCGCTGGCGTTCGACGACCTGGCCGCCAACGCGCAGGCGGGCCGCATCCTCACCTCGGCCCAGGGCGGCGCCCTGAGCCTGTCCGCGGGCAGCGTCGACAACGCGGGCGTGCTGCAGTCGAAGGGCGCCTTGTCGGTCACCGCGGTGGGGGCGTACGAGCAGTCGTCGACCGGCCGCACCGTGACGGCGGCAAGCAGCCAGGACGGCACCAACGGCGCGCTGACGGTCTCGGCGCACGACCTCGCCAACCACGGCGTGGTCAGCTCGGCCGGCACGCTGTCGGCCACGACCACCGCGGGCCTGTCCAACGACGGCACGCTGCAAGCGGCAGCGGCGTTGTCGCTGAACGCCGGCACCTCCATTGACCAGACCGCCCAGGCCAAGGTGGTGGGCGATGCCGACATCGCGCTCGCCTCCGCCTCGCTGGCGAACCACGGCACCGTCAGCGCCAGCCATGACCTGGCCATCACCACCAGCGCTGGCCTCGCCAACGACGGCACCCTGCAAGGCGCCGGCACCCTGGCCCTCGCGGCCGGCGGTGCGTTCACCCAGACCGCCGCGGCGAAGGTGGTCGGCGACCATGCCATCGGCCTGCAAGTCGGCTCGCTGGACAACCACGGCAGCGTCGTGGCCGGCGGCGCCCTGGCCATCACCACCACGGATGGCCTGGCCAACGACGGCACCCTGCAGGGCGCGGGCGCTGTCGCCCTGCAGGCCGGCAGCGCGATCACGCAGAGCTCGCAAGCCCAGGTGATCGGCGGCGCCGCCGTCGCGCTGGGCGCGGCCTCGCTCGACAACGCCGGCCGCGTGCAGGCGGCGGGGGCGCTGTCCATCGGCGAAGCGGCGCACCGGGTGGCGGTGGCCAACCGCAACGGCGGCACGCTGCGCGGCGACAGCTTCAGCCTGTACGGAACCAGCGTGCTCAACCAAGGCGGCGCCCGCATGCAGTGGGCGAAGAACGGCAACGTGGTCGCCACCTCGCTCGACAACGCGGCCGGCAACGCGGTCATCGTCGGCAGCCTGGGCGACGGCGGCAGCGCCACCTACGCCTCCACCTACACGGTGTCCGGGGTGCTGCACAACGCCGGCGCGATCCATTCGGGCGGCGACGCCTCGATCACCGCCGGGGCGATCCTCAACACCGACACGGGCGGCGTGTCCGCGCTGCGCGACCTCGGCGCCACGGCCACCCAGGCGGCGAACGGCGGCAGCGAAGCGCTGCGCAACGAGGGCGCGTTCTACGCGGGGCGTCACCTGGCGATGGCCGCGGCCAGCGGCACCTTGATCAACGCCGGCACCACCGGCACCCTGGACGCTGGCGGCAACCTCAGCGCCACCGCGAAGGACCTGGTCAACCAGAACGCCGTGCGCGCCCAGAACATCACCCTGACCGGCACGAACAGCTTCCTGAACCAGCCCGCCGGCGGCCTGCCGACCATCTACCTGGACGAGAACCCGGTCGGCTCGGTCGGCGAGCACGCCATCGACTCGCACGAGTTCAACTGCAACTTCTTCGGCTCGGCCTGCGACGGGCGGGTGCTGTACGAGAGCTCGGTCACCCTGCGCCAGCGCCTCACCAGCCCGCTGCCGGCGCTCAAGCCGCAGATCCTCGCGGCCAACACGCTGACGATCAGCTACGGCGCCGGCGGCGGTGCCAACCAGGCCGGCATCCTGTCGGCGCAGACCCTCAACCTGTCCGGCAGCGGCAGCTTCACCAACCAGGACTTCCACCTGGACGAGATCACCTACGCGAAGCGCCACGCGCGCACCGAGATCGACTGCACCTTCTGCAGCGCCGCCTACACCCACTACTACCCGGTCAACGACGCGCAGTTCAACCAGGCGCCGGGCGACGACGGGGACCACGTCACCTGGGGCTCGGCCGGCGTGTGGTCGGGCAGCGCCGGCTCCTACCGCCAGGAGCGGGTGCGCACCACCTACTCCACCAGCGGCGCGGGCATCTTCGCGGTGAACATCAACTTCAGCGGCGGCTCGCTCATCAACCGCGGTTCGCCGCAGCAGGCCACGCCCGTCTCGCGCGGCGCCGCGGGCACCGGTGGGGTCGCCGCCAGCAGCACCACCCGCAGCGAGGTGTCGCGCACCGGCATCGACCTCACGTTGCCGACCAACCCGAACGGCTACTTCGTCGCCTCCAAGGACCCGAACGCGGGCTACCTGGTGGAGACCAACCCGCTGTTCCAGGTCGGGACCGACTTCGTCGGGTCGGACTACATGTCCAAGCGCCTCGGCATCAACCCCGACAAGGCGCAAAAGCGCCTGGGCGACGCCGCCTACGAGGCCCAGCTGATCCGCCAGCAGCTGATCGCGCAGACCGGCCGCAACCTGATCGCCCAGGCCGAGAGCGAATCGCAGCAGATGAAGCGCCTCATGGACAACGCCACGACCGCCGCCGCGAAGAGCGGCCTGGTCTACGGCAAGGCCCCCACGCCCGCCCAGCTGGCGGCCCTGGGCAGCGACATCGTCTGGATGGTGGAGACCGTCGTGGCGGGCCAGAAGGTGCTGGCCCCGGTGGTGTACCTCTCGCAGGCGACCCGCGATGCGCTGTCCGGCGACGGTGCCAACATCTCGGCCACGAACGCGAACATCCAGGCCAAGACGCTGGAGAACACCGGCGGCACCATCGCCGCGTCGGGCAGCCTGAAGGTCGCCACCCAAGGCGACATCACCAACACCAGCGGCACCATCAAGGGCGGCGACGTGAGCCTCACCTCATCCGAAGGCAGCATCGTCAACCGGACCCTGGCCGAGACCCGCGGCGACGACCTGTCCGCCAAGACCAACATCGGCAAGACCGCCGGCATCCAGGCCACCGGCTCGCTCGCGCTCGACGCCAAGAAGGACATCCAGGTGATCGGCGCCAACGTGTCGGCCGGCCAGAACGCCAGCCTGTCCGCGGGCGGCAACGTGACGGTGGACACCATCGTCGACAAGACGGTCACCTCCAGCGCCGCGTCCTTCGACACCGGCCTGGGCCTGTTCAAGTCCTCGTCGCAGACGACCGTGGCCACCGAGAAGAACATCGGCTCGAGCCTGGACATCGGCAACAACCTGAGCATCAAGTCGGGCGGCGACACGACCATCGCCGGCAGCAGTGCCAAGGCCGGCGGCGACCTCGCCGTGGACGCGGGCGGCAGCTTCAACGTGCTGGCCCGCCAGGACACCACCACCACCAAGACCTCGACCTCCAAATCGGGCCTGGGCGTGGGCG
>Ga0068855_100012777_pt1 | contig 10128 bp, 10 predicted proteins | sample KBSCornC52_FD_66592 | JGI IMG/M metagenome (GOLD analysis project Ga0068855, IMG submission 66592) | Corn rhizosphere microbial communities from Kellogg Biological Station, Michigan, USA - KBS Corn C5-2 | ecosystem: Host-associated > Plants > Roots > Rhizosphere > Soil ... | reverse complement strand
CCGTACTGCAGTGGATCGTCGATGCCTATACGCTGGCGTTTGCCGTGCTGATGCTGTCGGCCGGCGTCCTCGGCGATCGCTACGGCGCGCGGCGCTTGTTCGTGGCCGGCCTAGTACTGTTCGCGGCGGCCTCGCTTGCCTGCGGGCTCGCACCGAACGCCGCCTCGCTGGTGGCCGCGCGCGCGGCTCAGGGCGTCAGTGCGGCAGCCATGCTGCCCAACTCGCTCGCCTTGCTCAATCGCGCATGCAGTCACGATCCGCGACTGCGCGCGCGTGCCGTGGGCCTATGGACCGCTTCCGGGGCGATCTCGATCGCGGCCGGTCCCGTGCTCGGGGGCATCCTCATTGCTGCATGGGGCTGGCGCAGCATCTTCCTCGTCAATGTTCCGCTTTGTATCGCGGGCGTTGTCGCCGCCTATGCGTGGGTCCCGCTCCGCAAGGACGGTGTCCCCCATGAGAATCGGCCGGTCGGCATCGATCTGCCCGGCCAGTGCATTGCCATCGTGGCATTGACTACGTTCACGGGGGCCGTCATCGAAATGCGTCCGCTCGGTATTGCGCATCCGCTCATCGTCAGCGCACTCGTAGCCTGCGCGCTGGCGGCGATCGCGTTTGTCTATGTCGAAGCGAAAAGCGCCGCGCCGATGGTACCGCTGACGCTGTTGCGCGACGTGACGTTCAGCGCAGCGGTGCTCTTCGGCATTTGCGTGAATATGGCTTATTACGGCATCGTGTTCGTGTTGAGCCTTTACTTGCAGCGGGTTCACGGAGATACGCCGCTACAGGCCGGTCTGGCGTTCTTGCCGCTCACCGGTGGGTTTCTCGTATCGAACGTCGCGAGCGGATGGGTCGTGGCACGCTACGGCCCGCGCCGCCCGATGATGATCGGTGCGCTCATCGGCGCGGCTGGCTATGCGCTGCTGTATGCGACGCGGGCCGATACGCCCATCGTCGCGCTACTCGTCCCGTTCCTCCTGATTCCAGGCGGGATGGGGCTCGCCGTGCCGGCGATGACCACGGCGGTGCTCGCGTCGGTTGAGCACAAACGGGCCGGCACGGCGTCGGCCATTCTCAACACGGCGCGGCAGGCCGGGGGGGCGGTGGGGGTTGCGGCATTCGGCGCGCTCGCGAACTCAAGCGTGGGACTGGCGGTCGTCTCGGGACTGCAAACCTCGGCCGCGATCGCCACCGGCTTGTTGCTCGCCGGCAGCCTACTCGCTAGTCGCGTTCACCCGTCGTCGCATGCCCGCGAAAGCGCGGGCACGGAGACGGCTGCACGCTAGGCCGCGGTCACGTTCCCGTTTGGATCGAACTTGCGCGTTCGAACTGGCCTAAAGCGTCGCGTTCTGGATGGCGCCGGAATCGAGAGCGCGTTCGATCAAGCCTTCGTCGCACGCTTTGCGGATTGCATCGGCGAGAAGGCGATCCGGTGCCTCCATCTCCGCCTTTAACGTGCCCACCAGCCCCGACGCATCGAATACCACGAGCGTTTCGGCGGAATCGTCGCGGCTGATGATGACGCGATGCGTCGATTCCCCCTCCCCGAGGCTCGCACAAAAGTGCATCGTGCGTCCGTCGATTTGCTGCTCGAAGCTTTGAATCATTAGCAGGCCCTCCTTCTCGCGCAGGCGGATCGAATCAGCCAAGGCGAAGCAAGGATCGTGCGCGAGCCGCGTGTTGCGATTTCTGCACGCGGGATCAGCGACCACCTGTACGGATCTCAGAGCGAAGGCCGTCTTGGCGCACGTGCGGCGTCGATGCTTGCTCCGCCCGCACCCGTGACCGAGAGCAGTAAGAAGCCGCCGGCTATCGCCACGTTTTTCCAAAAGTGGATCACCATATCGTGCTGGAGCGCGGGGTCGGTGACATTCCAAAAATCGTGGCCGAGTATGGCGGTCGCGATCGTATAAGCGGCCATGAGAAGCCCGAGCGGCCGAATCAAGAAGCCGACGACAAGCATGATCCCTCCCAGCACCTCGATCGCTGTGGCAACGGCCGCGGCGATTGCCACGAACGGGACGCCCTTCGCTTGCAAATACGCGACGAACGCGCTGTAGCCGAGCAGTTTCATCACGCCCGACCACAGAAAGAGCACGGAGAGCGCCAAACGTGCGATGAGAATGATTCCCGAATCGACGGCACGCGTCATGAACCTGATCCTCCTAGTCCGCAAAAAGAATCGCGCGCCTCGCGGGCGCGCGGACGTCGAAGGTCAGGATATGCGCTACCGCCCGGTTTTCCAAGCGCCGATCGGATCGGCGCTGGCCGAGCACGGAGCCTAGCGGGCCATCTGTTCGATCCCGTGCGAGGTCGCATCGCCGGCCGGATCACACTCGGGTACGCTACGCGGCTGACGCGGCGAGGATGACTCCTCACGCAGCCCGCTGGAATTGAGCAGCCTGTACAACGTCGCGCGGGAAATACCGAGCTCGATCGCGGCATTCGACAAGCTGTAGGCGTGGCGGGCGAGCGCCTCGCGCACAGCCGCACGCTCCGCATCGCAACGAATCTCGGCCAAGGTCCGGCCGCATTTCGTTTCCACGCCCGGCAGGCCCAGATCCGAGGCGGTAATGAACCGCCCCTCGGCCATCACGACGGCACGACGCACGCAGTTGATCAATTCGCGCACGTTGCCGGGCCAACTGTAGTTGAACATCGCGGAAATGGCATCGCTCGAGAAGCCTCGAATCTTGCGGGCGCCGTCGCGGCGGTACATCTCGAGCGCGTGCTGGGCGAGCAGCTTGATGTCCTCGCCGCGCTCGCGCAACGGCGGCTCGTCCAGGCGCAGCACGCACAAGCGATGGTAAAGGTCCATGCGGAACCGGCCGGCTTCGATCGCGGCCATCAGATCGACGTGCGTGGCCGAAACGATGCGGACGTCGACCTTGATCGGCCCCGTTCCGCCGAGCCGTTCGATCGTGCCTTCCTGCAAGAAACGCAGCAGCACGGCTTGGCATTCGTGCGGCATGTCGCCGATTTCGTCAAGAAACAGCGTGCCGCCGGCCGCCGCCTCGATGCGGCCGGTCTTCCGTTGCAGGGCTCCTGTGAATGCCCCGCGCTCATGGCCGAACAATTCCGATTGCAGCAAGGACGGTGGAATGGCCGCGCAATTGATCGCGACGAACGGCTCCTTGGCCCTCGCCGACCGATCGTGGATCGCACGAGCCGTCAATTCTTTGCCCGTCCCCGACGCCCCGGCGATGAACACCGGCGCTTCGTTGCGCGCACACTTATCGACACCGCGGTTGAGCTGCAGCATCGCCTCACATTGGCCGATCATCGTGCTGCTCATGGCCACGGGGCGGTCATCGTCGTGGGCGGAGTCGCGCAACGTCCATAGGCCGTCGGCATGCCCCATCAAGATGGTCAACCGCTCGTCGTTGCAAGGCAACGTCACGAAATCGAAACAGAAGTCGAGAATGAACCGGCGAATCGAAGGGTCCTCCGCCTGCCCGGGCCGTACCTCGGCGATCCACGCGACATCGCTGTGCGAGATGCACGATTCGAGTTCGGCCAACTGCTGCGAGCTGCAGGCGACCGGCAATTGCACGAGGCCGACGTGAATCGCACCGCGATCGACTATCCGCTGGACTTGTTGCAGCGTCTTCGCGTGGACGACATGCCATCCCGCCGCCACGAGCCAGTCGACACTGTCCGTGTCGGGCTTGAGCGAAACGAGAAGAACGGTGCGATCCGCGTGTAGCGGATGAAAAACAGTACTCATTTATGCCCCCGTATCGATGCGCGAGTTTCCCCAGTACAAACTAACTCGACGAATCAAAGCCGTTTTTGATCTCGATCAGTATTTCTGCGGCGATACGTCGGGCCGCAAGAATATCTGCGAGATCGTGTCGGCATGCCGTCTCATGCGGCATTGCCAGCCATCACGCATTGGCACGCATTCGCCACGACGCTCGGTTGCCCCCGGCCGAGTCATTGCACCGAACACACACCCCCGCCTCGGAATTTTTTACAGCATCGCGCGTCACGTTTGCTCGCGCGTCTTTTCGTTATGCATTGCAACATAGCCCCGCACCTTACAAAATACTATAGGAAAAAACGCGATAAGGCCGAATACGGAGTCGTAGTATTTCCTTACCGACTCGCGCGCGCTGCCCCAGCTCCCGCCGAAAGTAAGGCGCTGCGCGCTCAGGCGTGCTGCCAAACAGGCTGTCGCAATCTTGCGACAGCCTGTGTACAAGTGCTTGCGCCACCGTGCGGCCACTTTCTTTAAATTCAGTTTGCGAATTGTGTGTCCCGCTCCCCTGTATCGCTGCGGATGCTGCGACGCGGCAATTATTTGCATGACAGCGAGCGCTCATTTGACTCTTCACAATGCCTCGCCGATCTGCCTATCGCGCATAGATACGTTTCATCGATGAAACATCTCGCCTTATCGACACGAAAGCGTCCCTCGGCAGCTGTAACGTCATTTCTCGACTTATTATTTCTCGACATTGGCGGCAGGGTGACGATCGTCTTGCCGCCGTGGCCAATCGGCCGTCGCTCGCGGCGATGCACGCTTTGCGACCTTGGTTGCGGCTGCTGTATTTGTGGCAAATCTGCGACAACTCGGGCACCAGACGACGAAGCAACCATCACGACGCGACGCTCGGCCCTTGCTGCAGAAGCGTTCCATCATGGTTGGCACAGCACTTGCATGGACACTGCCGGCAGCTAGCGCACAACAGCCATAAAAAACCCACGCGAGGGCCGACATGAAATGGCGAACGGCGTTCGCTGCAGAGTGCTCCTTCGGCTTCGCTGCCGCTCGCATAAAGCGACGGCAGCGAAACGCCGGGGAACATCGGACAAGCCTATGCATGCGGGCCAGCACCGCTGGCCTCGACTCGACCGCCGAGCGTCCCCGCCAGCAAGACCATGCGAGTGGATAGCAGGCTAGGGATGGACGGCCCGACCCCATACACGGAATTCTCCGCGCTCGGGCGGTGGCACGGTTTGCTGCTTACACCGGTAGACGATCATGGAAAGGAGCAACGCCAAAACCGCTGGAGTCCAGTGCCCCATTTCTGGGATCACCCTAGCGGCAACGGACTGCAAGGGCATGGTCCACGCAACGACAAGCAAGAGCCATTCAAAGCGGCGCGCGGAGTGCCTACACAGATCCGACGCACGAGCACAACGCCACGCGAAAAAGCCAAGGCCCATGGGGTTGTCTCATGTCGTTGTCGTTCCTCGCCACAGAACGCGGTTGGTCTTTGCACCAAGCTTCAGAGCTTTGGCGATCCAGACAGCGCGCGCTTCATCGGGAATACAAAATACCGTGCACCAACGTAGGCAGCCACGGTATAGGTCAGCATTCCACCAACCTGTACGTACAAGCTGCCTTGACTCAGCCTCCGCTCCAGCAGTATCACCATAATCAGGTTCAACCCGTACGCCGCCAGCGTGACCAGCAGGTAACGCAGCAAGGCGGACCCGACGGCACCTCGGTGATAGAACGTCCACTTCCGGTTGAGTGCGAAGCTCCACAGGAGCGCGACGGAGTATCCGGCGGCATTGGCCGCGACATTGCCGAAGCCAAAGCCGCGCAGCGCGACCCAGATCACTGCGAAACCGACTGCCGTGTTCGACAGCCCGACCAGCACGTACCGCACCGGCGAGTGAGCGAACGGACGCATTAGCGCCTTGATCAGCGCCCTCGGCAGCCGAGTGAGGTCGGCGTCCAGCGCGATATTCGAAGCCCGTTCCGGGGGGCATTTCGGGCCGGTCATCACGCGTCGGCCTTCAATATGGCAAGCAGCGAAACGCCAAAGGGCAATCCTCGATGCACGAGCCATGACGATTCACACTTGAAAATGCCGTATAGCGCGGTGTTCAACGGCTCGGCCGGCACCGCATCTCCGGTCGATCGCTTTCGCCGAAGCAGCCGATCGCACAATCGGGCCGCGACCGCCAGCGGAAAGAGCAGCGTGTTGAAATAGGTGATGCGCTCGATGCGAAAACCCGCTGCCTGCGCGCACCGCGTCAGTGACGCACGATCGTAGCGGCGATGATGATGAAGAAATGCGTCGTGTGCACTCCACAACCATTGATAAGCCGGCACCGTCACGATGATCGATCCGCCCGGTGCCAGCAAAGGGTGCATGCGCCCGAGCGCGCCGACGTCGTCCGAAATGTGTTCCAGGCAGTCCAAGAAACAGATCAGATCGAAGCCCCCCTCAGGGAACGGAATGTCGTCGGGACAGCGCCCGTGACGTATGTCGAAGCGGCCGCTGGTGCGCTCGACGCTCATCGCGAGCGCATTCGCATCCATCTCCAAGCCGCTCACACTGCCGAATTCGGCCAGGATATCGAGGTTTCCCCCCGTGCCGGAGCCCACTTCGAGCACACGCGCTCGAGGCGCCAATGCAAGCCGGCGAAGTATTGAACACAGAATCTCTCGCCGGCCGCGGAACCACCAGTGTTCACGCTCGGTCTCCGCCATCTCCAAATAGGCTTCAGGTGACATGACCCTCTCCTTCCTGATTAGCGACCCATGCGCGCATGGGTCATCGCGCGCCTGCGCGCGACTTGCAGCGCGGTTACGTTGCGCGGGCCGGCTTCACCGCGCCGCAAAGGCAACGCACTCACGTTGCTGTTCGCGGCCTGATAGCGCCGCCGCACAATGTAAATCGGACGTTCTTTGGTCTCGTCATAGATGCGTCCGACATATTCGCCGATCACGCCGATGCCGATCAGTTCTATCCCGCCTAAGAAAAGCACGATCGAAATCAGCGAAGCATATCCAGGCACGGGGTTGCCGAACAGCAGCGTGCGCCCGACGATCGTCCCGCCGTAGCAAAAGGCGAGTGCCGCCATCGCGAGCCCGATATACGTCCAACTGCGCAGCGGTACCGTGCTGAAGCTCGTGATTCCTTCAAGCGCGAAATTCCAGAGCCGCCACCCCGAGAACTTCGACTTGCCCGCCCTGCGCGGCTCGCGCTGATACTCGACGATGACCGTCCGAAAACCCACCCATGCGAACAGCCCTTTCATGAAGCGATGGCGTTCCGGCAGACTTCGCAAAGCGTTGACAACCGACCGGTCCATCAGGCGGAAGTCCCCGACGTTCTCGGGCAGCTTGACATCGGAAAGCGCGTTGTGGACGCGGTAGTAAAGCGCGGCTGTCGTGCGTTTCAGAAACGTATCGCAAGCGCGGTCGCTTCTTTTCGCCGCGACGACCTCCGCCCCTTGCAGCCAATGCTCGATCATGGCCGGAATCAGGCTAGGCGGATCCTGCAGGTCGGCATCGATGGGAATTACGGCGTCGCCCGATGCTTCCTCGATCCCTGCTGTCAGCGCCGCCTCCTTGCCGAAATTGCGCGTGAAATCGAGCACACGCACACGCCGGTCGCTCGTCGCAACCTGCACCAGCCGGTCGAGTGTGCCGTCGGTACTGCCATCATTGATGCAGACGATCTCGAACCTGATCGATTCGATCGCTTCGAGAAACGGCACGATGATGGCAAAGAATCCGTCGACCGTTTCAACTTCGTTATAAAACGGCACGACCAGCGAAATCAGTGGTTTGCCGATACGTGTGTCCATGTTAGCCCCCGTTACATCCACTCTGCGCTGCATTGAGATGACATGGGCAATCACCCGCCACCCTTTTTGCAGCGATCATTTTTTCGGCCTGTGAGAACGTCCCTTCGGCCGTTGCACGCATGCGTCGCGGTATGACCAACAACGCGGCCAGCAAGACGATCGGGCCGATCTGCGGCAGATCCCAATACGGATTGAAGTACTCATAAAGCGGCAACAACCACGCAAGCCCCAAGACCGCTTGCTCTCCCCGCAACCACCCCTGCCTGAACCCCAGCGCTGCCAGGCACGCGAGCGCGACGCCGAGCCAAGTCAGCTCGTAATGCCATACGTAAGGATTGGCCACCAATGTCGAGATGAGCAGAACGGAACAACGCAGCCGCGTCTCTCTCGTTCTTCTCCAGACATGGCACGCCGCCGCGATCGCGGCAATCGCAACCCACGCTTGCCCAGCCTGCGCAAGCGTCAGTCCGAAACCGTTGAGGCGCAGTGCGGCGAAGGCCGTTGGCGAGGCACGCCAGAAATGGAGTGAATGCTCGATGACCACGCTGCGCATAAAATCCGCGTTGACAAGAAACAAGTGCAGCGCCTGGGCACCGCCGGCGAGCACGCCAAGCGCGGTAATCGATACTGCGCTGATCGCGGCAGCGATAAACGTCCGCCAGGCCCCGGCAGCGATCAAAACGAAAGGAAACACAATCGCCATCTGCGGCTTGATCGCGAGCAAGCCAATGAAAAAACCCGCGAGCACGGGCTTGCGATCGACCCAGTGCACGGCGAGCGCCGCGCACGCCGCCGTAAGCAACGAGTTTTGTCCCGCGATAGCGGCCACGAACACGCTCGGGGAACCTGCAACGAACAGTGCGGCCAAGCGCGATTTTCCAATCGCCTGGCCAAGCTCCGAAATACGCAACGTCGCAACGCTGAACAACAACACGCTGACGCCGACAAACAAGAGGTATGAAACCGCAAGAGGGAGCAGCGCGAGCGGGGCGACGGCGAACAGAAACGCGGGGGGATACAGCCAAGGCAGAAAGTTGCTCACTTGGAAGGTTGGCAAGAGGAACACTTCAGCCTTGGCGAACGCGAGGTGGTTATACACTTGCCACGGCGCACCATGGAGCAGCACGTGCGATGCCGCCCAGAAAACCGCGAAGTCGACGCCGGGACGAGAAACATCCGGCCGACTGAACCCGTCCGTGGTCCACACCCAAGTGCCCAGCACTATCGCGTAGACCAAGAGCATGGCGCTGCAGTAAAGCAGCAACCGGCTCGGCGTCAGCCAGCCGCGCACGCGGCGATCGGCGCCGCGCATCCCCCGACTCAAACCGTACATATCTTTCGCCTTATGTGGCCATCACTCGCAATGTGATGAACCGGTCCGTGATGATTTTTTCTCTTGTTTTTATGGAGTGATTTCGATTGGGATACCCATGCGCGAATCACTTGGCTCATTGTTGGCAGAAAACAATGTGGCTTTCAAGAGAGTCTTCCCTTTCGCCACGCAAAGCTTGCTATGGCTACGTGCGGTAGCGCACGCACGCAGGCCCGCTCAGTAATTGGGCCTTCGCCGAGATACGTTTCAAGATCGATACACTTTCGTCGATCGCGGCGCCGAGCGGGGCTGCGACGTATTTCTTCGGGCCAGCGCTAGACCAATTCCCCATCCCCATACAGCGCAGCTAAGCCCACCGTCCCGATATCGCCTCGAAGTTGTCGCAGACCTGAGACAGTCAATCCCAAATTCGTGTGAGGCGCCGCCGGCGATCCTCCCAGAACCCTTGCAAATCAAGGGACTGCGGGGTGTTGGTCCGGACCTTGCGATAGAAGCCGCGCAGTCGACGACGTGACGCCACCCGTGATTCGAACCGCTCGACAAAGATCGAGTTGAAGGACCACAAAGGGGCGTCACACGCGGGGAGGATCCCTCCCGTTCCCGCCACCCATCTGGATGGCGGGAACGAGGCGGGACTTCGGGGAGTCGCCGGCTGACGAGTTGGCATCGGTCTGGATCGGATGCCGGAGAAAAGCGCTGAAGGCCCGGGGGGGATCGGCATGAATACAACGATTCAACGCGGCGCATCTCCTGTCGCAACAGCGAGAGGAACCGCACGCATCAAGTGCATTGTCCGCAATGCACTCGCTGCAGCCCGTCATTGCACCTCGTCTGCAGCTTCGACACTCCTCGCTCGACATCGCGTTACACGAATAGGTGTTCGCGATGTTGGCCCCTTCACCTGTTCACGCTCGCGTTGCGATTCCGATATACGCACGCATTCGCCGACAGGCCAATCGCCAATGTTTTTTCCGCAGCACCTTTAGCAGTACCTTCCCGAAGCCAATCCCGGCACGGGCCTTGTAACTCTGTGTCTCATGGAGAGTCAGAAAATGAAAGCCCTCATCAACCAAGCAAAGCGTTTCGTTCGCGACGAAGACGGTGCCACGATGGTCGAGTATGCACTGATGCTCGCCCTGATCGCGGTGGTTTGTATCTTGGCCGTTACAACAATCGGCAACAACGCGAACACCATGTTCAACACCATCGCTGACGATCTTTGATGAAGCTTAGGCGGATGAACC
>Ga0068855_100012771_pt1 | contig 10130 bp, 8 predicted proteins | sample KBSCornC52_FD_66592 | JGI IMG/M metagenome (GOLD analysis project Ga0068855, IMG submission 66592) | Corn rhizosphere microbial communities from Kellogg Biological Station, Michigan, USA - KBS Corn C5-2 | ecosystem: Host-associated > Plants > Roots > Rhizosphere > Soil ... | reverse complement strand
GAATGATTAATCGATCACCTTCATGCAGCGTTTGATTACTCATTAAATTCGCAACGCGAATAGCTGAGGGTGTAGTGTGGAATTTTTTTGCGATTTTTTCAATGGTATCGTTATGCCTCACCATATAAATAGTATCGTTTGGTTGTAAGCTCGTTTTTGCTGAAGATGCTTTTTGAATTAAGGCTAGTGGGATGATAATTTGTTTGCCAGGACGTATTTTTTTCGATTTTAATTCATTCGCAGCCATCAATATACGTTCACTCATTTTAAAGTTGTTGGCAATACTTTTTAAGCTGTCGTTTTTTCTTACCATGTAAATGGTGTCACCAGGCTGCAAGGCATATTTTCCTGAAATACTGACTTCGTTTGGTTCGTGCGATTTTTTTGCAATATGTGTGACTGATTTGGTTTCTATCGGTTCGATTCGTTCTCTGGCATCAGCTTCTATTTCAATTGCATCACGCTCATTAGCATTGTTCACAGGGATCAACAAATTTGTTCCTTGACGTAAACTATTTTTACTTAAATGATTTAATTTACGAATAGCACTTTGCGTTGTTGCAAATTTTTTCGAAATGGATGCGAGAGTATCTCCTGATTTAATTTTGTAATGAATCCAATTAATTTGTTTGCGATTAAGTGGTGATCTCGATAAATTTTCAGTAAATTGTTCTACATTTTCTATTGGTAGAACCAGCTTATAAGGTGCTCGGGTTGATGTCGCTTGACGTGTAAAGCCTGGATTGAGCTGCATCAATTTTTTATAACTAATCCCAGCTAATTTTGCGGCATGTTTTAGGTTAATTTGTGTGCCTGCTGTATCGACCTGAGCAAGATAGGGCGCATTTCGTACTGGCGGAAAATAAATAGGGTAACGCTCAGGCTGACTGATGATCACAGCTAAAGCAAGCAAACTTGGTACGAAATTTTGAGTTTCTTTCGCGACTGGTAAGGACCAAAAATTGGTATCTTGTCCATCTCGAATATTGCGTTTAATGGCAGATAAGACATTGCCTTCACCGGTATTATAAGCAGCAATCGCATATAACCAGTTACCTTCAAAAAAACTTTGTAAGTAAGCAAGATAGTTAAGTGCGGCCCGAGTTGATGCAATGACATCGCGGCGTCCGTCGTACCACCAGTCTTGTTTAACTCCAAGACCACTTGCGGTATCTGGCATTAATTGCCAAATACCGGCGGCACCGACATTGGATGTGTTAAATGGATTGTAGCCACTTTCAACAATAGGTAAGAGCACGAGTTCTGCTGGAAGATGACGTTTTTTAACTTGTTGTAGTATGTAATAAAGATAAGGAGCGGCACGAGAAGCAGAGCGTAGCAAAAAATCCTGATTGTTCATGTACCAATCAATTTTTTCTTGTACAGCAGGGTGATTTTCATAATGCTGTAAAGTGAATGACTCACGCAATACATCCCAAAGATTATCGGCATTGCGATAACGCACAATATCATCAGCTAATTTTTGTTTGTGTTCGGGAGAAAGATGGACATTTTTTTGATAAATCTGAATACCTTCTATGTTTGAAGAGGCAAATGAAGCACCACCAATCAAAATACAGCTAATGCTGACTACGATCAGATTAGTGAAAATCTTTTTAAAAAGGCTCGAAGCCTTGGTCGTTATCATGATATTTTAAAATCCTTAAAGCGGTGGATAAGCTGTATCAGCAAAAGCATTGCCTATATGTAACTGTTTGTTTTATATGGCTTTAAATTAATGATTACTGGTTGTAAATCTATTGATTAATCACTGTACCTTAGAAATAGGTATGCTATAGTACCAAAAATAGTTGGGAGATGGAAAAGCTTTGACACCTAGCTTACGTACCCTCAAACACTGGAATCAATGGTTGACTCAACAATTTTTGGGTTGCGACCTCTTGGCTGCAGAACGCAAGATGCTCACTCGCTTACTTCATAATCATTTTGGCAAGCATGCTTTATTGATTGGTGTACCTCATCAAGTTGATTTATTGTCTACGTCTCAATTACCTTCCCGTTTTTTAGTGAGTCCTATGGCGCATCATGCAAAAATGCCTGGGCTGATTGAAAGTGATTTTTATGAGTTACCTATCATAACAGGAAGTATTGATTTGGTTTTATTACCCCATACTTTAGAATTTATTGACAATCCACGCCAACTTCTGGCCGAAGCTTGTCGCATCGTAAAACCAGAAGGCTTAATTGTGATTTGTGGGTTTAACCCATACGGAATGTGGAGTATGAAAAAAATAATAAAAAAAAATAAAGAGGTACCTTGGTCTTCTCATTCTATTCCTGCTAACAAAATTAAAAGCTGGTTGCATTTGGCGGATTTCCAATTAGAAAAACAAAAATATTTTTTATTTCGACCTCCTATTAATCAAAAAACCATTTATCATAAGTTACATTTTTTAGAACGGTTTGGTAAGTATTGTTATCCTTTGCTGGGATCTGTTTATATTGTTTTGGCTCGAGCTAAGGTGGTTCCTTTGACTCCGATTCGATTAAAGTGGAAACAAGAATTATCTAAAGTGAGTATACCGACGAGTATCTCAGGACATATTGCTTGGTAAACATGAAACATATTCATATCTATACTGATGGTGCTTGTCGAGGGAATCCTGGCCCTGGTTCTTATGCGGCATTATTGCGGTATGCCCATCATGAAAAAATTGTCTCGGGTGCTGAGGAAAATACCACCAATAATCGTATGGAATTAAAAGCAGCTCTGGAAGCATTACAAACGTTACGCGAACCTTGTGACATTGATTTGCATACAGATTCTCAGTATTTACAAAAAGGAATTACATTATGGATGATGTCATGGAAAAAACGCGGCTGGAAAAATTCAGATAATAAAGTTATTAAAAATGTGGATTTATGGCAATTATTAGATACTGAAACCAGTAAGCATCGCATTCGTTGGCATTGGATAAAAGGTCACAGTGGGCATACTGAAAATGAATTGGTGGATCAAATTGCAAATCAAGTACTCGATGAATTTTTAAGATCGAGTGGGAAAAAATAAAATTTACCCTTATCGTGTAGATAATCCCGCAGCAGGCGGCGAATATTTGGAGTTAATTACAATGAGCTTGCGCCAGATCGTTTTAGATACAGAAACAACTGGATTACGAGTTGAAGAAGGTCATCGAATTATTGAAATCGGTTGTATTGAATTGATTGATCGTAAATTAACCGGCAAACGATTTCATACTTATCTGAATCCAGAACGTGAAGTAGAAGCAGGAGCGCTTGCTGTTCATGGATTATCAAATGATTTTTTAAAGAATAAGCCTAATTTTTCATCGATTGTGGATGAATTAATTGCTTTTATTAATCATGCTGAATTAATTATTCATAATGCCCCATTTGATTTGTCTTTTTTAAATTATGAAATCGAACGCTGTCAAAAAAATTTTCGGACAGTAACAGATTATTGCCACGTCATTGACACCTTGCAGCTAGCGCGACAAATTCATGTTGGTCAAAAAAATAGTTTAGATGCCTTATGTAAACGTTATGGTGCGGATGCTTCAAAACGTGAGTGGCATGGAGCGCTCCTGGATGCTCATCTTTTAGCGCAAGTTTATCTTGCTATGACGGGTGGGCAAGGTAGTTTTTTTGATTCACATATGAATGAAGAGAGTGATAGTGAAATAACTTCTGAAATAGTGCATTCTATATCCCATGAAAAACAATGTATCATCCTACATAAAGCAGATAAAGATGAATTACAAGAACATGTTCTCTATTTAGAGAATATGAAAAGACAAGGAAAATGTTGTTGGTTGGAGCAAGTAGAATCACAGTAATTAATAGACGTTTTTTTAAAATCACGTTAATATTCCACACCTGCTCGTATTGTAATCTTTAGAATTCCAAGGAGAGATGGCTGAGCGGTCGAAAGCGGCGGTCTTGAAAACCGTTGAGTCCTTTGGGCTCCGGGGGTTCGAATCCCTCTCTCTCCGAATAATAACTAAGCAAATAGGGGACCACCTTTGATTAAAGTCTTATTGGTAGATGATCATGAACTTGTACGGATGGGAATTAAACGTTTATTACAAGATATTGTTGGAATTAAGGTCATAGCAGAGACAGGTACAGGTGAAGAAGCCGTATTATTAGCAAAAGAATTAGTTCCTGATGTGGTTGTCATGGATGTTCATATGCCAGGTATTGGTGGATTAGAGGCAACTCGCAAAATGGTACGTCACAATCCAGATATCAAAATTCTTGCTCTCACTGTTTATGAAGATGAACCTTATCCATCTCGATTTTTACAAGCGGGTGCATCAGGTTACATTACAAAAGGTTGCGATCCAGAAGAGATGATTCGAGCTATTCGCACTATTCATGCCGGGCAACATTATATTAGTCCAAATATAGCGCAGCAGATTGCAATTAAACGTGTGACAAAAGGAGAAGAATCTCCGATAGATCGATTATCTGAACGTGAACTGCAAATTATGTTGATGATTACTCAAGGACAAAAAGTGCAGGATATTTCAAAAAAATTATGCTTGAGTCCCAAAACCGTTAATAGTTATCGATATCGAATTTTTGATAAATTGAATATCAGTAGTGACGTAGAGTTAACCTTGATGGCTTTGAGGCTTGGATTAATTGAAGGAAAGATGGTAGAAAAAGAGGATGATTAATGTTTTAGCGTGACATGTCACCCCGGTAGCTTGTCATCCATCGCTGCGTGCATTCTTGTCCGGTTTCGGTGTACATATAATCTGTTCCAAAAAATCCCCCCTCTTCACTGGTAGAGGAAAGGGGATTTTATAATGCTTCTCTCATGTCAAAATGGAAAGAAGGAGTCATGCATAACATCAAATCATTCCTGAGTAATCTCACTCATCATCCCGGCGTTTACCAAATGTTGGGAGAAAATAAAGAAGTATTATATGTTGGTAAAGCAAAAGATTTAAAAAAACGTGTATCTACTTATTTTAATAAACAAGTAAAAGATTTAAAAACGACAGCGTTAGTTGAGCATATTAGAGATATTGTCATCACGGTGACAGCAAGTGATTCCGAAGCGGTCCTACTTGAGTGCAATTTAATAAAAAAATATCGTCCTCGTTATAATGTGCTATTAAGAGATGATAAAAGTTATCCTTACATTCTCATCACCGATACGCATCCATTTCCACGGATTGAAATGTATCGTGGTATACGAAAAAAAAATGGATTGTATTTTGGACCTTATCCAAATTCGAAAGCAGTAAAAGAAACCATTCATTATTTACAAAAAATATTTCAACTACGTACTTGTGATGATCATTATTATGATCATCGTACTCGTCCTTGCCTTCTTTATCAGATTGGTCGTTGTGCCGGTCCTTGTGTTGGTTTGATTAATAAAGAAACCTATGCAGAAAATGTTCATCTCGCTATCTTATTCCTGTGTGGAAAAAGTGAAATTGTGATCACTGAATTACAGAATCGTATGGAGAAAGCATCTCAAGAGTTGAATTTTGAAGGTGCCGCACGATATCGTGATCAGATTGCAAGATTAAGAAAAATACAAGAGCAACAATGCATTAATGTCGGATTTGACGATGCGGATGTGATTGGTATGGCTATTCAGGCGGGTATTATTTGTATCCAACTTTTATCTATACGCAATGGACAAATTTTAGGTAGCCAAGCTTTCTTCCCATCTGTTCCAACGCATACGCATAAAACAGAAATTATGTCATCATTTATTATGCAACATTATTTAAATCATCCTTCTCATACAGAAAGCATTCCAAAATTAATAATTGTTGATATTGGTTTTTCTGAAGTATCTCTTTTGGAGCAAGTCTTATCACTGCAATCTAATCAAAAAGTGGTGATACGCCATATAGTACAAGGTGAAAAGAAAAAATGGTTAAAGATGGCATCATTGAGTGCAATACAATCTTTGACAGCGCACCTTTTTAATAAAATGAATATCCAAGAACGCTTGTTCGCATTACAAAAAGTGTTAGATCTTTATACTATTCCGAAGCGTATTGAATGTTTTGATATTAGTCATAGTATGGGAGAGGCGACTGTTGGAGCATGTGTTGTTTTTAATGAAGAAGGGCCGCTTAAGAGTGATTATCGTCGATTTAATATTAATGATATTACAAAAGGAGATGATGTGGCAGCGATTCGCCAAACTCTGTTACGGCGATTCAAACGCTCGCAATCGGAGGCAAGGATTCCTGACCTTGTTATCATTGATGGTGGAAAAGCACAACTTACCGCGGCACAGAAAGTGATGGATGAGTTACAAATAAATGACATCACATTAATGGGTGTTTCCAAAGGGCCAAAACGAAAACCGGGATTTGAAACCCTGCATTTTATCGATAAAAACCCCATCCATGCTCCTGCTGATTCATTAGCCTTGCATTTTATTCAACAAATTCGTGATGAAGCACATCGATTTGCTATCACAGGACATAGGCAACGCAGAGATAAATCACGACGACAATCTATACTTGAAACAATTCCCGGAATTGGCGCAAAACGCAGACGTGATCTATTACGTTATTTTGGTGGTATTCAAGGTGTTGCTCATGCTAGTCTTGAGGAATTAACAAAAGTACCCGGTATTAGCCATTCTTTAGCTGAGAGAATATTCACGACACTGCATGATGCGACCACCTTATGATCAAATGCTGACTTGGCCCAATGTGCTTACATTGTTGCGCATCTCTCTCGTTCCATTATTAGTTATTCTTTTTTATCTTCCGTTTAAGTGGGCACATACCTCATCTGCTTTTGTGTTTGCAGTAGCATCAGTAACAGATTGGTTGGATGGATATCTTGCTCGTTATCTTAAACAAACAACGAAGCTCGGTGCATTCTTGGATCCCGTTGCCGATAAATTGATGGTTTCTGTTGCGCTCGTCCTTTTGGTTGCTGAACCAACTTTTCGCTCTATTGATGCTAATTCATCAGAAATTTCTATTCCAACTTTATTTATTACCATTCCAGCTGGAATTATTGTTGCGAGAGAATTGATTGTCTCAGCACTCAGAGAATGGATGTCTGAAATTGGTAAGCGAACCAGTGTTGCTGTATCGACGGTTGGTAAGTTCAAGACAGCAGTGCAAATGCTGGCGTTAATCATTTTATTATATTGTGACCACACAGCACCGATATTATTAATTCTGACTGGATACATTTTACTTTACGTTGCTGCCATATTAACAGTATGGTCTATGTGTGTTTATCTAAAAGCAGCATGGAAACAATTAATTTCTACTTGACTTATGTGAGTGCCTAGATAGAATGACTCCCGCATTTAAGACGTATTTAAAACTGAATATTTTGAAATGATTAGCGGGAATAGCTCAGTTGGTAGAGCACAACCTTGCCAAGGTTGGGGTCGCGAGTTCGAGTCTCGTTTCCCGCTCCAAATGAAACCTCAGATTAGCTGAGGTTTTTTGTTTTATCAGTTCATCAAACATGGATTGATTTATACAGTGGCTGGGTGGCAGAGTGGTCATGCAGCGGCCTGCAAAGCCGTGGACGCCGGTTCGATTCCGACCCCAGCCTGAATTAGACTGTGATTATTAAATATATGATATAGCACAGCCCGGGTGGCGGAACAGGTAGACGCAAGGGACTTAAAATCCCTCGGGATTTGATCTCGTGCCGGTTCGATTCCGGCCTCGGGCAAGGTTTCGTAATGATATAAGTGGTTCGATTGGCCTATCTTTAATAATAGTTGTGCCAAAGTCGTCACATGACAATGTGGGTTATCCGTTTTATGCCGTATTCGCATTCAATGAATTGTACAGAGTACTTTCAATGACCTTCGTCGTAACCGAAAAATGCATACGTTGCAAATATACAGACTGCGTAGAAGTATGCCCTGTTGATTGTTTCTATGAGGGCCCCAATTTTCTTGTGATTAACCCCAGCGAATGTATTGATTGTGCATTATGCGAACCAGAATGCCCAGTGAATGCGATTTATTCTGAAGATGATTTACCCCAACAATATCAGCCATTTCTAGCTTTAAATGAAGAATTGGCAGAAAAATGGCCCAATATTACTCGAATTAAAGAGGCGCCATCGGATGCTGAACAATGGAAGGATGTTGATAATAAGTTACAATTCCTCCAAAAAGAATGGCCAGCCGAGTGAAAATCCTTGCCTTTGATACATCTTCATCTGTGATTTCTATTGCTCTTCAGAATGAAGAAGAGCTCGTATTTTTCGACCAAGTGGCGCCATTGCAGCACACACAATTGATATTACCTAAAATAAAATCCATGCTTGATTCTTGTGATATCTCTCTTAATCAATTAGATGCTGTTGCTTATGCTTGTGGTCCAGGTAGTTTTACTGGTATTCGAATTGCAAGCAGTGTAGTGCAGGGGATTGGATTGGCCACATCACTGCCTATTGTTCCAGTCTCATCATTAGCAGTACTTGCTCAAACAGCCTATTTAGAGCAACAATGGACGAATCTTTTAGTCGCTTTGGATGCACGTATGGATCAGGTTTACTGGGCCGTATATCAAACCAATGCTCATGGTATTGTCGAACTTTTTGGGGAAGAGCAAGTCTTATTTCCTGATCAAACTATTATTAATAACAAATGCTTAGATTGGTATGGAGTCGGTGATGGCTGGGATAGATATCAAACAATACTTAGTAAACATGGTGCTCGAAGAATAGCAAAAGAACAACAACCTGATGCTCGTGCTTTATTATCGTTAGCAAAAATCAAACTTAAAAATGGAGACTGGGTGGCATCCTGCGATGCTATACCTGTTTATCTTCGTTGAGATTTTACTATTATTGGAGCTAAAATTTGCCACAACATACGTGAATTGATTCTGTAGCCGACAAGGGTAGAGGTATATGAGAAAGCATAATGTGATGAAAAACAAAATCAGGAGTCAACATGACTGGTGTCAATAATGGCGAATGCCAAAGTACTATTAATCAAGTAAAAGCATATATCAGTAAACATGCGACAGCAAAAGAATCCGATTTACTACAAACGTTTGCACAATGGTATTATTCCTCTTCCTCATTAGAAGATTTATCACAACGTGAAACAGAAGATTTGTATCGCATTTTGTTATCACATTGGCGATTTATTGCTGATCGCAAATCAGGCGAAACTAAAATACGAATTTTTGATCCAAATAAAATAAAAGATGGTTGGCATTCTACTCACACAGCAATTCAAATATCACATGATGATATTCCCTTTTTAGTTGATTCCATACGGATGGTGATTAATCAGTACGGATATCAAATTCATTTCATCGTGCATTTTGGGGGAATGAAAGTAAAACGCAATGCTCAGCGCCATATCACTGCTTTTGGAAACAAAGAGGTATTTGATGAACATTTTTCATCTGAAGCACCTATTTATCTTGAAGTGGATCAGTTGGCTGATGAAAAAGCCATGGTTGATTTGCAAGTTGAAATCGAACGTGTACTATGTGATGTTCGTGTTGCTGTTGCCGATTGGCGTAAAATGGTTGGTCGTGTTGAAGATTGCTTATCTGAATTAGAAAACAATACAGCAAATTTAAATCGAGATGAAGTAGCAGAGTCAAAAGATTTTTTACGTTGGTTGATTAACAACAATTTTACTTTTTTGGGTGCGCGTGATTATAAATTAATTGGAGATGGCACCAATCGCGCACTGCAAATCGTTCCGGGCTCAGGTCTTGGTGTTTTACGAGATGAAAGTTCAAGTGCAACGTCAAAAAGTTATGCGAAACTACCACCGCAAGCACGTGAAATGGCTTTATCAAAAAATATTTTAATCATTGCAAAAACAAATACGACTTCAACAGTTCATCGTGAAGCGTATACGGATTACATTGGTGTAAAATTGTTTAATAAAGATGGCGAGCTCATTGGTGAGCGTCGATTTATTGGGCTTTATACATCAACAGCCTATCATTCCAGTCCCAGACAAATTCCTTTTTTACGACATAAAGTAGATAAAGTGATTCAAGATTTAGGTTATCCACCGGATAGCCATGATGGTAAAGAAGTGGTTCATATTCTTGAAACACTACCAAGAGACGATTTGTTTCAAGCAAGCACAGATGAATTACTAAATTTAACTCGCAGTATTTTGCAATTGAAAGAAAGAAAACGAA
>Ga0068855_100012768_pt1 | contig 10130 bp, 10 predicted proteins | sample KBSCornC52_FD_66592 | JGI IMG/M metagenome (GOLD analysis project Ga0068855, IMG submission 66592) | Corn rhizosphere microbial communities from Kellogg Biological Station, Michigan, USA - KBS Corn C5-2 | ecosystem: Host-associated > Plants > Roots > Rhizosphere > Soil ... | reverse complement strand
ACGTTCATCGGCGCGCGCGCGGTCGGCGAGTCGCGCGTGCAGGTCAGCGCCGCCCAGTTGCGCGGCGCGCAAGTGGAAAGCCGCCTCGCGATCGCACCGACCCAGGCGAGCTTCGTCGGTGCCAACGCGCGCGTGCGCCAGGCGCCCCAGGCTGCTGCGCTCGACCGCCGCGTGATCGCGCGTACCGCACCGCCGCCGCAGCCGATCGCGACCGCGGCCCGCGTGCAGGCGATCCAGCGCAACAATGCGCAACCGCTTGCGCGCAGTGAACAGCGCGAAATCGCCACCCGTGGCGACGCAGGCGCGGCCGGCGCCGCCGCTACTCGCGCCCGCGTGCAGGTCGTCGGCCAGGGTGCCGAGCGCCCGCAGCCACTGCCGACGCGCGGCAACGCCGCGGCGCAGCGCGGCCCGGCGGGCGACATGCGCTCGCAGCCGGGGCAGGATCGTGGCCCGGTGGCACCGCGTGGCGACGCGCGTGTACAGCCGAATGTGGCGCCGCGTGGCGACGCGCGCGTGCAGCCGAACGTGGCACCGCGCGGCGACGCCCGCACGCAGCCGAGCAACGATCGCGGCGGCCTGCCGTCGTCGCGCTTCGCACCGCACGGCGATCGTGGCAACCCGCAGCGCGAGGTGCGCGATGCACCCGCGATGCGCCAGGCGCAGCCGCAACGCGAAGTCCGCGAAACTCCGCAGACGCGCCAGGTGCAGCCGCAACGTGAGGTCCGCGAAGCTCCGCAGATGCGCCAGGCACAGCCGCAACGCGAGGTCCGCGAAGCTCCGCAGATGCGCCAGGTGCAGCCGCAACGCGAGATCCGCGAGGCACCGCAGACGCGTCAGGTGCAGCCGCAGCGCGAAGTTCGCGAGGCGCCGCAGATGCGCCAGGCACAGCCGCAGCGCGAGGTCCGCGAGGCACCGCAGATGCGTCAGGTGCAGCCGCAACGCGAAGTCCGCGAGATGCCGCAACGCGAAGCCCCGCAGATGCGCCAGGCTCAGCCGCAACGCGAGGCCCCGCAGGTGCGTCAGGCCCCGCCGCAGGTGCGCGAGGCGCCGCAGCGCGCCCAGCCGCAGGAACGCCAGCGTGACAACAACAAGGACAAGGACGATGACGACAAGCGCCGGCGCTAGTCGCCGGTGACACTCCCGGGACGCCGCGCCGCGCGCGCGGCGTCCATGGACGGCGGGGCAGGCACGATCCGCAGGCGGACACTCCCGTTTCCCTGTGGCCTACAATCCGCGCATGAAGATCCTCCTCAATGGCGAAGCACGAGAGATCCGCGCCTCGGCCTCGCTGACCGATCTGCTGGAGCAGGCCGGATACGGTGCGCGCCGCGTCGCGGTCGAGGTCAACCGCGAAATCGTCCCGCGCAGCCGCCACCCCGAGCATCGCCTTGCCGAAGGCGATCGCGTCGAGATCGTCCACGCGATCGGCGGCGGGTGAACCGGCGCGGACGCTTGGCGCATGCGCCGCGGATTTCGCGCGCACAGGCACCTCGAATGCGCGAAAATGACGCACTCGATCCCGCACGCGAAAGACCATGACCGCCCTCGCGCACTCCCCGCTCGCCAGCGCCGCCGACGCGCTCGTCATTGCCGGCAAGACCTACCATTCGCGCCTGCTCACCGGCACCGGCAAGTTCACCGACCTCGAACAGACGCGCAAGGCGACCGAGGCGGCCGGCGCGCAGATCGTTACGGTCGCGATCCGGCGCACGAATATCGGGCAGGATCCCGGGGCGCCGAACCTGCTCGACGTGCTGCCGCTCGACCGCTACACGATCCTGCCGAACACGGCCGGCTGCTATACCGCCGAGGACGCGGTGCGCACCTGCCGGCTCGCGCGTGAACTGCTCGACGGCCACACGCTGGTCAAGCTCGAGGTGCTCGGCGACCAGAAGACGCTGTATCCGGATGTCGTGCAGACGCTCGCCGCCGCGGAAACGCTGGTGCGCGACGGCTTCGACGTGATGGTCTACACCAGCGACGATCCGATCCTCGCCAGGCACCTCGAACAGATCGGCTGCGTCGCGGTGATGCCGCTCGCCGCGCCGATCGGCTCCGGACTCGGCATCCAGAATCGCTGGAACCTGCTCGAAATCGTCGAGAACGCGAAGGTGCCGATCATCGTCGATGCCGGTGTCGGGACCGCGTCCGATGCGTCGATCGCGATGGAACTCGGCTGCGACGGCGTGCTGATGAACACCGCGATCGCCGGCGCGAAGGATCCCGTCCTGATGGCGCACGCGATGAAGCTCGCGGTCGAGGCCGGACGCGCGGCGTTCCGCGCCGGGCGCATCCCGCGCAAGCGCTTCGCCTCCGCATCCAGCCCCGTCGAGGGGATGATCTGATCCCGTGCGATCGTCCGTGATCGCGAAGCGCGGACAACGGCCATCCTGTCCGCACTCCTGACCAACAGCCCACGCCACCTCCCGCATGGACGATTCCGGAAACCGAGAGCGCCGCATCCGCAGTTTCGTGCTGCGCCAGGGACGATTCACGCCCGCGCAGCAGCGCGCATTCGACCAGCACTGGAGCCGCTACGGCCTCGACTATGCCGGTGCCCCGCGCGATTTCGCGGCGAGCTTCGGCCGCAATGCCGCGCGCGTGCTCGAGATCGGCTTCGGCAACGGCGACCAGCTGTTGCACTCGGCGCAAGCCGAAGCCGAACGCGACTTCATCGGCATCGAGGTGCACCGACCCGGCGTCGGGCGCCTGATGAACGGCCTTGCCGCGGCCGCCGTCGGCAACGTCCGCCTGTACAACCATGATGCGGTCGACGTGCTCGATCGCGAGATCGCGCCGGCGTCGCTCGACGAGGTGCGCATCTATTTCCCCGACCCGTGGCACAAGAAGCGCCACAACAAGCGGCGCCTGGTGCAACCGGAATTCCTGGCACTGCTGGCGAGTCGCACCGCACCTGGCGGACGCTTGCATTTGGCGACCGACTGGGCCGACTATGCCGAGCATATCCGCGACGTGCTCGCGTCCGCGTCCCACTGGCGCACGGACCCGCGGCATGCCGATCCGGCCGTACGCCCGCCCTGGCGCATCGAGACCCATTTCGAACGTCGTGGCGTGCGCCTCGGCCATGGCGTATGGGACTTCGTCCATGAACGAATCTGAGCGCGGCTGATGCGCACCAGGCCATAACAAGAACCGCCCCGAATGGACGCCGGCCTGACCCTCACCACCAACATGGCGCTCGTGTTCGCGCTGCTCGCGTTCACCGTCGCGATGCTGGTGCTCGAATGGATCCGAGCCGATCTCGTCGCCCTGCTGGTCATCGTGGTCATCGGCATCACGCGCCTGCTGCCGGTCGACCAGCTGTTCGACGGCTTCGCCGGCAACGCGGTGATCTCGCTGATCGCGGTGATGATCATGGGCGCCGGGCTCGATCGCACCGGCGTGCTGAACAAGGCCGCCTCCTTCATCCTGCGCCTCGCCGGCGGCGTCGAGTCGCGCGTCTCGCTGCTGATCAACGCGATGGTCGGCGGCTTGTCCTCGGTGATCCAGAGCCAGGCGCTGTCGGCACTGTTCCTGCCCGTGGTCAGCCGCATCAGCGCGCGCACCGGCCTGCCGCTCAAGCGCCTGCTGCTGCCGATGGCGTGCATGATCCTGTGCGGCACCAACACCACGATGATCTCGAATTCGCCGCTGATCCTGCTCAATGACCTGATCGCGAGCGCGAACCGCAACCTGCCGCCGGGTGCGCAGACGATCCAGACCTTCACCCTGTTCGCGATCGCGCCGGTCGGCATCCCGTTGCTGCTCGGCGGTCTCGCCTACTTCGCGCTGTTCACGCGCCGCCTGCTGCCCGGCGACGAGGAGCGCCAGAAGGTCACGCCAGGACGTACCGAAACCTACTTCGCCGAGACCTACGGCATCGACGGCGAAGTGTTCGAGCTCAGCGTCACGACCGACAGCCCGCTGGTCGGCATGAGCGTGACCGAGGTCGAACAGTTGCGCGGCGCGCCGCTGATCCTCGCGCTGAAGACCGGTTCGGATGCGCGCCTCGCGCCGCCAGGTGACCAGATGATCTGGGTCGGCAGCGTGCTCGGCGTGCTCGGCAAGCGCGAGGCGGTCAACGATTTCGCGAACGTGCAGCTGTGCCAGGTGCAGTCGCGCCTGCGCAATTTCGCCGATCTGTTCAATCCTGCGCGTGCGGGCATCTCGGAAGTCGTGCTGCCGCCGAATTCGACCTGGATCAAGAAGACGGTCGGCGACTTGCGCGTGCGCAAGACCTACGCGATCTCCGTGCTCGCGGTGAACCGCGGCGACCAGGTGTTCCGCGAGGACGTGCGCCAGGTGGCGCTGCGCGCGGGCGACACGCTGGTGCTGCACAGCTTCTGGCGCGACCTCGCGCAGACCGCCGAGTCACGCGACTTCGTCGTCGTCACCGACTATCCGAAGGAAGAGCACCGGCCGAGCAAGATCTGGCACGCGGCCGCATTCTTCGGCCTCGCCATGGGCCTCGGCCTGTTCACCGACATCCGCCTGTCGATCGCGATGCTGGTCGGCGCACTCGGCATGCTGTTGTCCGGTGTGCTGGACATGGACGAGGCCTACGGCGCGATCAACTGGAAGACGATCTTCACCCTCGCCTGCCTGATCCCGCTCGGTTGGGCGATGGATTCGACCGGAGCCGCCGCATGGCTCGCGCAGGAAGTGCTGAAGTACCTCGGCGAATGGCCGCAGTGGGGCCTGCAGGCGGTCATCGCCGTGCTCTCCCTGCTGTTCGCGCAGGTCGTGTCGAACGTCGGTGCGACCGTGATGATGGTGCCGATGGCGATCAACGTCGCGCTCGCCTCGGGCGGAAACCCGGCGGTGTATGCGCTCGTCGTCGCGGTGTCGACCTCCAACGTGTTCATCATCCCGAGCGCGAACCCGGTCATCACGATCGTGTCCGGACCCGGCGGCTATCGCGCGCGCGACTTCCTGCGCGTGGGCATCCCGCTGACCCTGCTGATGCTCGCGATCATGCTGGTCAGCGTGAACCTCGTGTTCGGTCGCGGCGGTTGACGCAGCGCGTACGCTGGCACACCAATCGCGCAGGAACGGCGAACCCGCGACCCGCACACGGGAGTAGGATCTCCGGCAGGACCCCACCCCGCATGGAAGCCGCCATCCACGGAGGCGCCCCATGAACCGCGCAATCGTCGTCCTGATCCTTTCCCTGTCCGCAACCGGCGCATGCGCCGCCGACGGCTGCCGCGTCGCCGGCACCGCCTACGATGCCGCCGGCCGCCCGCTCGGTTCCGCGGTCGTGCGCCTGCTCGACCTCGATACGCAGCAGGCCTCGTTCAGCGCCGCCGACAAGCATGCGGCGTTCTCGTTCGACGGTGTCGCACCGTCCGACATCGGGCGCTACCGCATCGACGTGCTGAGCGCGCCCACGGTGGTCACCGGCACGCGCATCCCGACCCGCTCGATCCTCGGCATGTCGGCGAGCTTCGCCTGTGGTGCCGGCCAGGTCGCGCAGCAGGACGTGCGCGTGCAGGTCAATTGACGGCGCGCCGGCGCTTGCGCTCAGCGCAGGCGCACCTCGCGATCGACGACGCTGACCGGCATCGCCACCAGGCCATTGCTGCACGGCCCGCCGAGGCAGGCGCCGTTGTCGACGCGGAAGGTCGCACCGTGCGCGGCGCAGACGAGCCGACCTTCGCTGACGAGGAAGCGCCCCGGCGCGTAGTCGAGGCGTCGACCAGCGTGCGGGCATTCGTTGTGGTAAGCGAAGATGCTCTCGCCCTGGCGCAGCACGATCAGCTCGAAGCCGCCGGTCGCGCTGTCGACGTGCACGGCGATCGCGCCGCCGTCCGCTATGTCATCGAGCCGGCACAGCGGCGCGTAGTCGTTCATGCAACTTCCAGCACTTGTGGGGCCGCGCCGCCACCCCTATGGTGGAACGCTGCATCCGCCACACATTCTGGCATACGGAGACCCGCGTCATGTTCCACGCCGGCCTGTACAGGCTGAAGTCGCGCCATCCGCTCGCGCGGTTCGCAGCGATGGTGCTCGCGCTGATCGCCGTGGTCGCTCTGATCGCGATCGGCGTGTTCGCGATCGCCGTCCTCGCGCTCGGCGGCATCGTGTTCGCTCTCGTGCGCGCGCTGCGTTCCGCGCATGCGTCGAGCGTTCGTGCCGGCACCTCGCCGAACGCGGCGCCCGGCGTCATCGAAGGCGAATTCAGCGTCGTCAACGACGCGCGCGGGCGCGTGACGCATTCCTGAGCCGGTCGCGGATGGCTCCATCGAGCGGCCATGGATCGGGCCTCGCGCCGGTGCCGCCGGCGGTGCATGCTTGCAACCTGGCCGCACTCCCGTCCCGAATCCGATGAACCACCTTTCCCGCAGCGGCGCGCTCGATGCCGACGCACGTCCCGTCCTGTTCGGGCCGCGCCTGCTGGTGCCGATCGCCCTGCTTTCGCTGTATTTCGTATGGGGCTCGACGTACCTCGCGATCCGCATCGCGGTCGCGAGCTGGCCACCGTTCCTGATGGCCGCCGTGCGCTTCCTGTGCGCGGGCAGCGCGCTGTACGCGTTCCTGCGCTGGCGCGGCATGGCCGCGCCGACGCGGACGCAGTGGATCAATTCCGCGCTCACCGGCGTGATGCTGCTCGGCTTCGGCAATGGCCTGGTCTGCTTTGCCGAACAGAGCGTGGCCTCCGGCCTCGCCGCCGTCGCAGTCGCCAGCATGCCGCTGTTCGCCGCAGTGTTCGGCGGCCTCTACGGGCACTGGCCACGGCGCATGGAATGGCTCGGCCTCGGCGTCGGTTTCGCCGGCGTGATCCTGCTCAACCTCGGCGGCAGCATGGCGGGATCGCCGATCGGCGCGCTCGCCCTCGTCGTCGCGGCCGGCTCGTGGGCATTCGGTTCGGTGTGGAGCAAGCGCCGCGACATGCCGCCCGCGGCGATGAACACCGCGGCGCAGATGCTCACCGGCGGGTTGGTGCTGCTGGTGTTCGCGCTGCTCATCGGTGAACGCCTGCCGGTGTCGCCGCCGCTGTCGGCGAATCTCGCGCTGGTCTACCTCGCGATCGCCGGTTCGCTGGTCGGATTCAGCGCCTACCTGTACCTGCTCAACACGGTGCGCCCCGCGCTCGCGACGAGCTACGCCTACGTGAACCCGCCGGTCGCGGTGCTGGTCGGCGCGCTGTTCGGCGGCGAGGCAGTGCACGCGTTCGATCTCGTCGCGATGGCGGTCATCCTCGGGGGCGTCGCGCTGATCGCGCTCGCGCGCGAACGCGGCTGAGCGCGCGACGCTTGGCCTGGTCCGCGAGCGCGCCAATAATGGCGCGTTCCCCAAGGCGGAGAGGGCGATGGCCGAAGACGCGCGCGATGGCTGGGTGGTGCGGCTCGCGCTGCGATCGGCGGCATCGGCCGAGCGCTGGTTTCCCGATGCGTTCGTGTTCGCGGCACTCGGCGTCGCGGTCGTCGCGGTCGCCGCGTTCGGCACCGGCGCGGGCATGGCCGGCACGGCCGGCGCGTTCGGCGACGGCTTCTGGAGCCTGATCCCGTTCACGATGCAGATGGTGTTCGTCGTCATCGGCGGCTACGTCGTCGCGACGTCGCCGCCGATCGCAGGCGTGGTCGAGCGCCTCGCGCGCATACCGCGCAGCGGGCGCGGCGCGATCGCCGGCGTTGCGCTCGTCAGCATGCTTGCGTCCCTGCTCAACTGGGGGTTCAGCCTGATCTTCGCCGGACTGCTGGTGCGCGCGCTCGCGCGGCGCGCTGACCTGCGCGTCGACTATCGCGCCGCGGGCGCGGCCGCGTACCTCGGCCTCGGCGCGAGCTGGGCGATGGGCCTCAGTTCCTCCGCGGCGCAGTTGCAGGCGAATCCGGCCAGCCTGCCGCCCGCGGTGCTCGCGATCACCGGCGTGATTCCGTTCACCGAAACGATCCTGCTGTGGCAATCGATGCTGCTGACCGCGATCCTCGTCGTCGTGTCGGTGGCGATTGCGTGGTGGACGGCGCCGCGCGGCAGCGCGATCCGCGATGCGGCCGCCTGCGGGGTGGCCGCGGACGCGATCGTCGCGGAGGAATCGCATGCGCCGCGCAGGCCCGGCGAGTGGCTCGAACATAGTCCGCTGATCAGCCTCGCGCTCGCCGCGCTCGGTCTCGCCTGGCTCGTGCAGGAGTTCACCGGCAAGGGATTCGCCAGCGCAATCGCGAACCTCAACACCTACAACTTCCTGTTCCTCGTCGCCGGCCTGCTGCTGCACTGGCGGCCACGTCGGTTCCTCGACGCGGTCGCGCGCGCGGTGCCGGCGACGACCGGCGTGCTGATCCAGTTCCCGCTGTACGGCGGCATCGCCGGCATGCTGACGGGCGCCAAGGGCAGCGACGGCCAGACGCTCGCCCACCACCTGTCGTCGATGTTCGTCGCGCTCGCCTCGAAGGACACGTTCGCGCCGGTGATCGGTGCGTACTCCGCGGTGCTCGGCTTCTTCGTGCCGTCGGGCGGCGGCAAGTGGATCATCGAGGCGCCGTACGTCATGCAGGCCGCGAACGACGTGCACGCGCACCTCGGCTGGGCAGTGCAGGTCTACAACGCCGCGGAAGCGCTGCCGAACCTCATCAATCCGTTCTGGATGCTGCCGCTGCTCGGCATCCTCGGGCTCAAGGCGCGCGACATCGTCGGCTTCACGTTCGTGCAGTTCGTCGTGCACGTACCGCTGGTGCTGTTCCTGCTGTGGGCGCTCGGCCTCACGCTCGAATGGCATCCACCGGTGATGCCCTAGACGCGCAGGCGGCTCCCATTGCGGGAGCCGCCACTACAGTCCGGAGTTTCCTCAAAGCTCGCGCAGCGCCGTCGTGACCGGCATGCGTGCCGCGCGCAGCGCGGGATACAGGCCGCCGATGAAGCCGATCGCGAGCGCCCACTTGATACCGGTCCACAGCACCTTCGGCGCCACCGCGAACTCGAACGTGAGCTGTCCGGTACTGCCGGCCGCGAGCGTCGATGCGGTATAGCCGTTGAAGACCAGCCACGCGATCAACCCGCCGACGATTCCGCCGACCAGCGCGAGCAGCATCGTCTCGAGCATGATCGCGACCACCACCGGCAATCCGCGGAAGCCGATCGCGCGCAAGGTCGCGATCTCGCGCGCACGCGTCGCGACCGCCGCGAACATCGTGTTGAGCGCGCCGAACACCGCGCCGATCGCCATGATCGCGCCGACCACCATGCCGATCGCGGTGATCACCTTCGACATGCTCTCCGACTGCTTGCTGAAGTAGGCGACCGTCGTGTCGACATCGACCTGCAGGCGCGGGTCCGACGTCAGCGAGGCCTTGAATGCGTCGAACGCGTCGGCACCGGTCAGGCGAACGAACACGGTGGTCGAGCTGTTCGCACCGTTCGGCCGATAGGTCGGGCCGACCACGTCCGCATCGCCCCACAACTCGGAATCCATCGCATCCTTCGATTCGAAGATGCCGACGACCTTCCAGGTCTGGTTGCCGAGCTTGATGTCGTGATCGACTTCGAGGCCATCGAACTGGCGTTGCGCGCCCCTGCCCGCGACGAGCTCGCGCAGGCCCGGCGTGAACTTGCGCCCGGCGATGATCTTCGCGTTCGTGCGCAGCTTCCACGCCATGTCGCCGATGCCGCGCAGCTGCACGCTGCCGAAGTCTTCTTCCGGGTTGCCGCCCTTCATCGGCAGGTTCGCCGCGACGACGAGTTCGGGCGACGCGATCGGCTTGCCCTGTTCGTCCTTGGCGATGCCGGGCGCCTGCGAGATGACGACCGTTGCGTCGTGGCCGAGCACGGACGACACTTCGGACGCGGATGCGCCGCGCAGCACGATCGCGGTGTCCTCGCCACCGGTGCGGCGCAGCGTCTCGCTGTAGCCGTTCGCCATCGCGAGCATCGCGACGAGCACGGCGACGACGCCGGCGATGCCGACCACGATGACCGCGGACGAGCCGAGGCGATCGCGCAGCGTGCTGACGCCGATGCCGGTGACCGATGCGGCCTGCTGGCCGCGACGAGTCAGCACCATCCACAAACCGAGCACGAGCAACAGTACGAGCAGGCCCTGCCAAGGCAGGCTGAGGAACACGAATACGCCGACGACAACGACGAGGAAAGTGAGCAGACCGATCAGGAATTTCATGACGTGGTTCCTCAGCGCC
>Ga0068855_100012766_pt1 | contig 10131 bp, 9 predicted proteins | sample KBSCornC52_FD_66592 | JGI IMG/M metagenome (GOLD analysis project Ga0068855, IMG submission 66592) | Corn rhizosphere microbial communities from Kellogg Biological Station, Michigan, USA - KBS Corn C5-2 | ecosystem: Host-associated > Plants > Roots > Rhizosphere > Soil ... | reverse complement strand
TTCGTAGAGGGGAGCATCGGGGTCGCCGGTAACCTTGACGGCGCGGCCATCCTCCACCGTCACGAGAATCGGACAGCAGGACGGACAAAGACGGCATAAACCCGGACGAACCTCTCCCATACAGTCAAGTCTAACAGGCGCTCCCAGACTTCACCAAGACGGAATCCCGCGACTTTCTAGGCGGAAAGCCAGCCAGCGGAGTGTTAGGATCGCTCGCCAATGGGAAGGAGAAAAGCATGGCTGACGGACCGCTTTCAGGGGTGCTGGTTGTGGAGGTGTGCGGCTGGCTCACCGGTCCCATGACAACGGCGATCCTGGCTGATCAGGGTGCAGATGTAATTAAGGTTGAAGCACCCGGCGGCGACGAGTACCGCCGCGGCGGTACAAGCCGTGGTGGTTTGTCGACAACCTTCATGGCGGCCAATCGCAACAAGCGCTCTGTCACCCTCGACCTCAAGAAGCAATCTCATTGCGCGGTGCTGAGGAAGATTGTGGCCAAGGCTGATGTCTTTATCCAAAACCTCCGTCCGGGTGCAGTGGAACGGCTGGGGTTCGGTGCCGAGGAACTGCACAAGGAATTTCCGCTACTTATCCATACGTCCATCTCTGGGTACGGGAAGACCGGGCCGAAGGCGGCGGAGCGGGGCTTTGATCCCATGATCCAGGCGCTGTCCGGAATGGCGGCATTTCAAGCGGACGCCACTGGCCGCCCGCAAATGGTCCGTACGCTTGTACCCGACAAAGTCACGGCGCCCATCGTCGCTCAGGCGATCTGTGCCGCCTTATTCAAACGCGAACGCACTGGGCGCGGCTCCACGATTGAGTATGCCATGCTCGACGGCGTGGTGTGGTGGATGTGGCCTGACGCCATGCGCAACGACACATTCCTTGGAGAAGGCGTGACGCCGGGTATTGGGTCGTCCGCGACGACGGATTCCATCTGTAAGACAGCCGATGGGTATATGGCCGTTTCGCCGCATCAGGATACGGCTTGGCGTAGTTTCGCGAAGGTAGTGAACAAACCGGAATGGATCGATGATCCGCGCTTTTCGTCGTTCGGCACACGCATGCGCAACATGAAGGACTACCGCGATGCCATCGCCAGCGTCATGTGCGAAAGGACAAACGCTGAGTGGAGCGCTCTCTTGAGTGCGGCTGATGTGCCATGTGCTCCGGTGCTGAGCGTGAGCGATGTCGTCGACAACGATCAGCTAAAATGGAACGGCCTCGTGGAAGAGGTCGAGCATCCAACCGCCGGGCGCTATCGCGCGCCCAAATCACCCGTTTCATTCGATGGTGTCCGCAATGGCGTCTGGCGTCGCGTTCCGCAGGCCGGCGAAAACACGGCCGAGGTGTTGCGGGAGTTTGAGGTTGAACTCGAACCTTAATTCACATCCTCGATGACCCCACCGTCGACACGCAGAACGCATCCGCTCGTGCCTGAGGAAAGCGGCGAACAGATATAGATCGCCATGGCCGCCACTTCGTCCACCGTTGTCATGCGCTTCAATACCGACGAGCTGCGGTTCGCCAGGACGAAACGTGCGCCCATTTCTTCCAACGACCCGTTCGGCGGTTGGGCACTCAACATGCGTTTCACACCGTCGGACAGGGTCGGTCCCGGCAACACGACGTTCGATGTGACGCCTGTATTCGCCATGCGCTTGGCGATCCCGCGAGACAAGGCATGAAGGGCGAGCTTACTGGCGCCGTAAGGCACCAAGTCGGGCTGGATGTTGCGTGACGATTCCGAGGAAATGAACACTAGGCGGCCCCATCCCTTGGCTTTCATCCCCGGGAGATAGTGGCGGGACAGACGGGCGGCGGTCATGACATTGGTCTGCCAAGCTTGCAGCCATATGTCGTCGCCGGCTTCCATGAAATCGAGCCAGCCGACGAAAGCGGCGTTGCTCACCAGGATATCCGTGACGGGCGCGGCGTCGACCAAGGCTTTGCAGCCTTCGGCCGTGCCCATATCCGCCACCACGCCGTTGGCTTTGCCGCCGTTGTTCCGAATTACCGCGACTGCTTTATCGACCTTATTCTTCTCGCGGCCATTGATGACAACCGAGGCGCCAGCCTCGGCCAGTCCGGACGCTGTCGCGAAACCGATACCCTGCGTTGATCCGGTAATGACGGCGGTCTTGCCCGCGAGGTCGATCTTCATTGATTTCCCCATATCATGTAGGTACTGCGACGGCCCGCGGAGCATGGACCGGCCTCGCGCAATGATCCACCGTGATCTGGATACGACAAGCGAGTCGCCTTAAAAGGCCGCGCCCGGACATGGGCCGAAAGGTGGGTTTCAGCGATTGAAATCCGCCGCAATGAACCATCCCATCTTGACGGACCGCTTGTCCCCATGACAATCCATGACCCCCTGGTCGAATGAACGGCCGGATCGCATGAACCGACGCATAGAGGAGAATCTAATGGGCAAAGTAGGCGTGACGATGGACATGCATATGGACCTTCAACCAGGCACCGAACTGGTGAAACTCGCCCGTCGGATTGAAAGCGCAGGCTATGAAAGCCTATGGCTCTCCGACGCCATGTCGCGTGAACCCTATGCGACAGCCACGTTCCTGCTCGCCAATACCACCAAGTTGAAGGTGGGCACGGCGATTGCGACGGTTTATGGCCGTGACGCCATGACCTCGGCGCAGGCGCGGCGAACGATCGCCGAGTTCTCCGGCGGTCGGTTCTTCCTTGGCCTTGGCGTTTCCAATAAACAGATTATCGACCTGCGTCACGGTGAGTGGATTAAACCCAGCCTCAAGCTGGGACGTTATCTCGATCAACTCCATGCCGATCTATCCGTGTCGGCGGCGCCGGCCAAGCCTGCCCCAGTGTATGTGGCTGCCCACGGACCGGAGTTGCAAAAGCTGGGCCGGGACAAAGCAGACGGCATCCTAACCTGGACCATGCCGCCGGGTCACATCGCCCGTTCGCGGAAATTCTTGGGGCCGAAGAGCGAAATCTCCGCCCAGGTACCGTGTGTGTTCAACACCGATCCGGCGGCGGCGCGGGCGACCGCGCGCAAATACCTAGCGCCCATTTGGCTGCCGTTGCCTCATTACCGCAAGGCTTGGATGGAATCGGGGCTTTCGGAAAAAGACTTCGAAGGCGAGGGTAGCGACGCCCTAATCGACGCAATCTTCGCGTGGGGCGATAACGCCAAGATCGCCAAGAAGATCAAGGAATATCACGATGCGGGCGCGAACCGGGTCATCGCCGAGCCGCTGCGTAATGCGCCGCCGGGTTCGGTACATCCGCTGACAGGTCCCGTTTACGTGACGGCCGATTGGGACGGTTTGATCGCCTTGGCGCCGGCCCTTTCCCTGTAAGCGGTATCGATCTCGACAGAGATCGTCACATTTGGCACCCAGCGGGCAGTTTGCTCGCTGGGTGCCCTTTTATTATGTGCGTGATGACTTTCGCATGACGTTATTGGCGAAATCTTCCCAATAGCGGCGCTTCTCGTCGAGCGAGGAGTGCTTATGCAGGGCGAAGAAGGCGGGCAGCAGAATCATCTGCGTCACGCCGATATCTTCGGCGCGCTTTACATCATCGAGACCCCAGGGGTTCTCTACCACCATCACAATCTCGAAGGGCTCTTTCTCGCGTCCGGCTTCCTTGCGGTACTGCTGCAGTTTCTTCAACGACGGCGGCATGTCGGAAACCTTGCTCATGCGCGACATCCAGCCATTGCCCAGCTTCGCGGCGCGGCGCATCACCTTATCGCTTGGACCGGACACGATAATCGGCATATCGCCAGGCTGAGGCAGGATGCGAAGGCGCGGAAAATCGAAGAATTCGCCGTGATGCTCCACAATCTGGCCGCTCCACATCTTCCGCAGTACCTCGATGGCCTCATCGGTCCGCCGACCACGGGAGTGGAAATCCACGCCGTAGACGTCGAACTCTTCCTTCATCCAACCGACAGCGCAGCATAGCGTGAGGCGATGATTCGATAGGGTGGCGAGGGTACCGGTAGATTTAGCGACTTCGACGGGGTTGCGTGCGGCCAGCAGGTAGATGCCCTGCATCAGACGGACGCGCTTTGTCGCTTGCGCCATCATGGCAAGGGTCACCCACGGTTCAGGGAATGACCAGTCGGTCGTTGCCGTGAAGAAGGGTTTGCCGTCGGCGGTGTCGGGATAAATGCTGTCGATCTTCTCCGGCAGCACGACGTGGTCCGACACGCAGATGGAATCAAAGCCGAGTTCTTCGCTGATCACCGCGGTATTGATGAGCTGTTCGTTTTCAATGAACGAAAGCATGTTGCAGAATTTCATTTTATCCCTCCATTCATATTAGTGTAGGCATTTGCGCAGAAAGCGAGCACATCAAGACTTCTTTTCAGAAGTCGTCATGTCGGGGGACAGCAAGGTCATTGCGTCCCGGATAGGTTCCTTACCGTCCCATTTTGCGGCTTCTTTCTTAATGAGCTCGAACATCTTTTCAATCGCACTGTGAACCATCAGCTGCACGAGAAGCGGGTTTGTCTCATCCGCCGGCTCAACATAAATCTCGTACGGAGTTCCGCTCGGCCAGATGTATTCCTGGATGGTGTTGTACTTCTTGCCCATTTTGCCGGCCTTGGCCAGCGCGCTTTCGAAGCTATCGCAAAAATAAGCAAGATGATGAAAGCCGCCTGCGGGCTGCCGCTGAAGGAACTCTAAGTAAGCCGAAGGTGTGTCGTCATGCTGTTGCACAAATTCTAGCTGCAGACCGCCGGAGTACATAAAGGCAGCTGTAATAAGGGGATCGTGACGTTGACCGCGGTAGCGCGCTGCCGGCCGGATATTGCGCATGACATATATTGGACCGACCCCCATGCCGAGCACGCGCTCAAGCTCCGCATCAATGTTCTGCACAATGAACGCGGCGTGTATCGCCTCTCCAAACAGCAGGCTCATCTTTTTCTCTTTCGCACTTTTTTAGGTCGTTGCTACGGCTTAGGACGTTTTATTCATCGCTGTGGGCTGGCGTGGAAAGTCGGATTACTCTTCATGTTGGCCACTCTCGCTTGCGAGGGGGTTTCGTACAATCTGCGCTAAGTGACAGATTTTAGGTGGTGTGAAGTCAGTTTGTCGTCGGTGTGCCGTCGCGATCTGTGGTTGAGACCAAAAGACAGTGGGTCTGCTCGGAGTCAGACTAGCAACGTCAGCCGCTCAGTTGGCCGTCGACGAGCGGCTTGGTTGTGAGTATTGCTTGCGATATGCGGTGGGCGTGATGCCGAAGTGCCGCTTAAAGCTTTCACTGAAATGGGACAGGCTTTTGAAGCCGGCGCGCGCGGCTATCTCTCCTATCGACCATCGCCTCGTTTCTGACGAGCCAAGCCAGCGCTTTGCTTGTTCCCGACGCTTTTCCCACAGCATCTCCGCAAAGGTGACGTGGCGCGTATTAAGCAGTCGATACAGGTAGCGCCGGGATATTTTGCAGGCGGAGCTAACGTCCGCCGCCGAAATCGTTACATCGGATATATGGCGATCTATGAAGCTTTCTATTTCGTGGAGGCGCCTATCGATAATTGTGCCGCGCTCCTCGGTAACGCCATGCGATGAACAGAGTCGTTCAAGTCCCTGCAACGCTTCTTGGAACAATGTCGAGGCCGACCGTGGTGGCAGCGCATGGCCCTCAGCGTGCAGAAGATTAATAAGGGAGCTAACCACCTTTCCATCTCCGGAATTCATCGGGAATCTCAATCCGCCGATTTCCCCATGACCTCCCGGTACGTTTGAAAAGAATCGCACAGGAACAAGTGCGATGATGTGATGGCGCTGTCCCCGGCCATTTACCAGCCCCTGTACGATACCCGGCCGGCCCGGCCACGTAATGACAATGTCCCCTTCCTGGAAGAGGTTTGTTCCGCGAGAGTCGGTTATTCTGAGATGCCCTTTGAAGAGAAGCCATACGGCATAAACATCGGCATTCCCGGATCTTATGTCCCTCTGACCTCGCCGGAGTGCTGTGTTGACATTCGATTCAACGGACAAAATTGAGACAGGAAATGTGGCGCCCCTTTTCAGGGTAAGATGGGCGGCTACTCCATCCTGCTCTACGGAAAATCGACCACGGTAGAATTCTTTGGATATTATTTCGCTATAGACGCTCGATTGGGTTGCCAAGTCCCCGCGCGCAAATTCGAACAGCGTCTCAACCATTTCGATCCAACCCGTTTTGTTTTTATCGAAGCCTCTCGCGCTGCATACCTTGATGCCCGTACTCTAGCGTGGCAGCGAGTTGCAAAGAACTGCGCCTCGAAAGGCCATTCCTTCCGGTTTTAATTTAACCCAAGCCGCGCTTGGCGTCAGTCGCGTTTGCGCCGAGCGCACCTGTCAGACGCCGCGGCTTGGCGTGCAGCAGCCGTCCGCCGTCCACGGTGATGACGCAGCCGGTCGTGTAGGAACTTTCCTTGCTGGCGAGGAAATAAGCGGCGGCCGCGATCTCCTCGGGCTCGCCGCCGCGCTGCATGGGTACACTTGAGGCGTATTTCCGTTCGGTGACTGGATCGGCAAATAAGGGTGCCGTCGTGAAGCTGCGGATCATGCCGGGCGATATCGCATTCACGCGTATGTTTGCGTGGCCGAATTCTGCGCCGATATTCTTCATCAGCTGCAGTTCTGCGGCGCGTACGCAAGAATATACCGAGCGCTCGACGGTCGCTTCCGCGACTGATCCCGAGGCGATATAGACAATCGACCCGCCGCCCTGCTTTACCATGTGAGGGATGACCATATTCGAGAGCCAGAACTTCGTCTTAAACACCGCAAGGAACTGCTGATCGATCGCCCCGTCCGGTGTCTCCAGCGAGGGACCAAACCAGGGTAGGGTGCTGGCATTGCAGACCAGCACGTCGATCCTTCCCCATTGCTGGAGCGTGGCGGTAACCATCTGCTCCAGGTCTTGCTTGCTTTCAATATCGCAACGCCGGCCAAGGGCAATCTGGCGTCCTCCGCCGAAGCGCGCATTGAGATCGGCGGCGACGCGTATGCTATCTTCGTGGCTGCGGCTGCTGACCGTGACGCATGCGCCTTCAGCGGCGAAGCGCTCCGCGATGGCGACACCCATTCCCTTGGTCGCCCCGGTGACGATTGCTGTCATTCCGGCCATGGTCATGACTGTGCCCCTCCCGTGGCCGCTTGCCCAATAGCTAACCCGCCAAAGCGAATGGGACGGCATTGCCCAAGAGCTTGCGGCCAGGTACGCAACTGTAAGGATGATATTCCGAGATCAATCCGCGACCGTCGACCTTGAAAATCGTGAGCCAGGATGCGGCGTTCCTGTTCTCTTGACGCTCCGCGAAACCTTCATTGAAGCAGGTATTGCCGTCACGGGCAAAGGCGGTCACATAGTGTTTCTCTGGCTGAGGTCCACGAAACTCCAATAGCTTTCGCAATTCCGCCTGGCCGGATGCCATGTGCCAGCCATCGCCTTTGCGTTCGGGAATCAGGTTGCCATAGGGCGGATGATGATAGATGACACCATCCGTGAAGCAGGCCAGGCAACCGTCTATGTCGAAACGGTCGAGCGCATCAAAATAGCGCAGTAAATTCGCTAATGCAGGGTCCACGCTGGCTCCGTTGTCTAGGCTGCTTACAATCCCCGCGCGGCCAGGTGTCCTTCGCGGATCGCCGTTTCCAAATAACGCGGCGCGCCCGCGTCGCCCACGGCGTGGAGTTCGGGCACTTTGCCGACCAGCGCATCGTGAAGTTCGCGGTTAGGCCGGTTGGCGGTGATGAAGACCGCCACATCGCAGGGGATGGTACGTGACGATCCGCCATAGGTCGGCCCGATCTCGGCGGTGCCGTTCGCCAGCTTGAGTACGCGGTATTGCATGTTCAGGCTGAACTTTCCGCCGCGATTCATGCGCCACAAGGCGACATCGGTCTGGCCGGTCGGTACAACCAGATGGGCGAACATGAGCTGACGGCTGACAAAGGTCACCGTCGCACCCTTTTCGATCAGGTACTCGGCGGCGCCGATGGCTTCCCAATGTCCGGCATCGTCGATCACCAAAGCCGATTTACCGGCATATGACTTGTTCTCCGCCAGCAGGTCGACACTGGAGACAACATTGAACTTATCGAAGCCCTCGATGGGCGCATCGGGGAAAACAGGAATGAGTCCGTCCATGCGCGGCAATGATCCGGTGGCGATAATGACCGCGTCCGGTTTCTCTGCGAGGATGTCATCCGCCTCCGCATAGGTGTTCATGCGGACATCGACGCCGAGCTGATAAACCTCGGCTTCCTGCCAGACGATGATGTCGCGGATGCCATGCCGCACCGGGCATTTCGCCGCGAAATTCATCATGCCGCCCAGATCGCTGCCGGCTTCGAACAACGTCACTTTATGGCCGCGCGTGGCGGCAATGCGTGCTGCTTCCAGCCCGGCGGGACCGCCGCCGACGACGACGACGCGCTTTTTCTTGGCGGCGGGCTTGATGAGGTCTTCCGCGAGCGTGCCTTCGTAGCCTACGGCCACGTTCACGGCACAGCCGATGCGGAATTTGACCGGCAGGTTACCCACGCATCCCTGATTACAGGCAATGCATGGCCTCACCCGTTCCGCCTGTCCGGCGAGGGTTTTAGTGATAAGGCGCGGATCGGCGATGGTGGCGCGCGTCATGCCCATCATGTCGATGGGACCGTCCTTGAGGATCTGCTCGGCTTCTTCCAGGGTGCGGATACGGCCGATGGCCATGCGCACCACGTGCGAGCGTTGCGCCATGGGGATACTGGTCGGCAACTGATAGCCCATGGGTTCTTCCATTCCGCCGATCAGTTTGGGGAAGGAGTGATAGCTGCCTTGGGACAGGTTGACGAAGTCCACCAGATTCTCGCGCTCGATCAGCTCGATGATGCGCTGGTTTTCGGCCACATCGACGCCATTGTTGACCATATCGGGAGAAAGCCGAACGCCCATGGCGATTTCTGACTTTATCTCCGACTTCACCGCGCGCAGCACCTCCAGCAGGAAGCGGACGCGGTTCTCGAAACTCCCGCCGTAATCGTCTTCGCGGTTGTTCAGGTTCTTGGAAAGGAACTGCTGCATCAAGTAGCCGTGAGCCGCATGGATTTCCACGCCCTGCAGCCCTGCGCGCTTGCACAAGGCAGCACCGCGGGCGAAGGATTCCACCACTTCGTCGATCATCGCCTTCGACATCGGGATGCTGGGCACGCCGGCCAGGATGCCCGGCAAATCACCGGCCCCCCACGGCGGCGGCATCAGCATCGGATGTCCGTCCTTGAGCGACGGGATATGGTTATGACCGCCGTGCCAAAGCTGCTGGAAGATGGCCATGCCATGAGGCCGCACGGCCTCAAGCAGCCGGCCGTAGCTCTTCTCAAGCCGCGGATCGTACATGTTCAATCCGCCGATCACCGATGGATGAACACCCGAGACTTCGAGGGTGGTCAGGCCCAGGCCGTCCTGCGCCCGCGCAAGATGGAAGTTGAGCAGATCGTCGGTGATGGCCCCGTCGCCGAAATGGGTATCGTGAGAACTGCGGAAGATGCGGTTCTTGATTTTAACCGGACCGATATTGATCGGTTCGAAAACACGCGTCAGCCGCATACTATCCTCCCGTATTTCAACTTAGTCATACTGTAGATATAGGCTTATCCCGGTCTTAGGCCGCTGGGTCTACCAGGATTTTGCACGCTGTCTTGTCGGTGCGCAAATTCTCGAACACTGCCGGCAAGGCGTCTAAGGAAATCGTGTCCGTGACCATGGCGCGCGGCTCCACGTGACCCTGATCGAGGGCCGCGACTGTGTCGCGGAAATCCTGCAGGCCGTAGGCGATGCTGAACTGCATCCGGATCTGTTTGGCCACCGCATGGCCGGATATGAAGTTCTCCGGATGGAAGCACATGCCGACGCCGACCACCGTACCGCGCGGCCGCACACAGGCAACGGCCTGGGTGATAAGGCCCGGTTGGCCCGCGCATTCGAACACGATATCGGGCGCGCCGCCCAACGCTTCGGTCACATCGGCGGTGAAGTTCTCGCCCTGTTCAACAAAAGCGGTGGCGCCTATGGCTTTGGCGATCTCGGCTTTGCGCGACGACCGGGCCGCCGCGACAATGCCTGAGGCGCCGAGGCGCCGCGCCCAATAGATCG
>Ga0068855_100012763_pt1 | contig 10131 bp, 8 predicted proteins | sample KBSCornC52_FD_66592 | JGI IMG/M metagenome (GOLD analysis project Ga0068855, IMG submission 66592) | Corn rhizosphere microbial communities from Kellogg Biological Station, Michigan, USA - KBS Corn C5-2 | ecosystem: Host-associated > Plants > Roots > Rhizosphere > Soil ... | reverse complement strand
CAGGGCATCACCGACATGGCGCAGGTGCGGGCGGTCTGCATCAAGTGAGCGCGCGGCGCATATCGGATAGCGCGGTCATCCCCGCGCCGCCCGCCCCCGAGAGTTCCAGCCGGGGGTCGGGGATCCATCCGGCCGCGCCGCGCGGCGCTCCCGCGGCGGAGCTCATGCGCTCGCTCGAGACGCGCTTCCTCTCCAAGCTCGAGTACCTCAACTCGATCGGCATCGCGCTCTCGCAGGAGCGCGACACCAACCGGCTCCTCGAGACGATCCTCATCGCCGCGAAGAACCTCACGCGCGCCGACGGCGGCACGCTCTACCGGCTGGTGAACGGCAAGCTCCAGTTCGAGATCGTGCGCACCGACAGCCTGTCGATCGCGATGGGCGGGAGCTCCGGCAACGCGGTCCCCTTCTACCCGATCCCGCTGCACGACAAGGACGGCAAGCCCAACTACACGATGATCGCGGCCTACGCGGCGCTCACGCACAAGACCGTGAACATCGCCGATGCCTACACCGCGGACGGCTTCGATTTCTCGGGCACGCGCAATTTCGACAAGCGCACGGGCTACCGGTCCACTTCGTTCCTCACCGTGCCGATGAAGAACCACGAGGGCGAGATCATCGGCGTGCTGCAGCTGCTCAACGCGATCGATCCGGCGACCGGCCTCGTCACCGCGTTCGACGAGGAGGACCAGCGCCTCGCCGAGTCGCTCGCCTCGCAGGCGGCGATCGCGCTCACCAACCGCCTGCTCATCCAGCAGCTGGAGATCCTGTTCGAGTCGCTGATCGAGCTCATCAACACCGCGATCGACGACAAGAGCCCCTACACGGGCGGGCATTGCAAGCGCGTGCCGGTGCTCACGATGATGCTCGCGGAGGCCGCGCACCAGGCGGCCGACGGTCCTCTCGCCGCGTTCCGCATGACGGAGAAGGACCGCTACGAGCTCAAGATCGCGGGGCTGCTGCACGACTGCGGCAAGATCGCCACGCCGGTGCACGTGGTCGACAAGGCGACCAAGCTGCAGACCATCTTCGACCGCATCGAGCTCGTCGCCACGCGCTTCGAGGTGCTCAAGCGCGAGGCCGAAGTGGAGATGCTGCGCGCCAAGCTCAAGGCGGTGGAAGCGCACGACGAGGCGAGCGCGAGGCGGGCCGAGGACGCCTACCACGCGCGCATCCGCCAGCTCGACGACGACCGCGAATTCCTGCGCCGCACCAACGTGGGCAGCGAGCGCATGCGCCCCGAGGACCAGGCGCGCGTCTCGCGCATCGCCCGCTACGCGATGCGCAACGAGCGCGGCGAGATCGACCGCTTCCTCTCGCGCGAGGAGGAGGAGAACCTCAACATCGCCTACGGCACGCTCAACACCGAAGAGCGCGAGATCATCAATCGCCACATCGTGACGACCATCAAGATGCTCGAGGCGCTGCCGTGGCCGCGGCACCTCGCGAAGGTTCCGGAGTACGCCGGCGGCCACCACGAGCGCATGGACGGCAAGGGCTACCCCAAGGGCCTCACGCGCGAGCAGATGAGCGTGCCGGCGCGCGTGATGGGAATCGCGGACATCTTCGAGGCGCTCACCGCGAAGGATCGGCCCTACAAGAGCGGCAAGACGCTATCCGAATCGCTCGCGATCCTCGGCCGCTTCAAGCAGAACGGCCACATCGACCCGGATCTCTTCGACATCTTCGTGCGCGAGAAGGTGTACCTGAGCTACGCACGCGAGTTCCTCGATCCCGAGCAGATCGACGAGGTGGACGAGTCGGCGATCCCGGGCTATCGGCGCTCCGAGTGACGAAGCGCGTCACTTTGGTGACGCGGCTGCGGCAGCCGCGGCCGGGCCGAGGTCCACCGGGGCAGGCGCGGTCTTCCCGGCCCGGCGAGGCGGCCGGATGCTTGCCGCAACCCCTTGAAAATGAAGGAATGAAAGACCGGGCGGCAGCTCCCTTGTGGCGTCTGGACGACGTCGCCGTAGGACTCCTCTGGCACGCCCGTTGCATCAGAGCAGCCGCACACAGCGGTTGTGTGGCGATTCCCATCCCACAAAGGAGTTTTCCTTCATGAAGAAAGTCCAGCAAGGCTTCACGCTCATCGAGCTGATGATCGTGGTTGCGATCATCGGCATCCTGGCCGCCATCGCGATTCCGGCGTACCAGGATTACATGGTTCGTTCGAAGGTGACCGAGCTGATCAACGCGGCCGGCGTCTGCAAGACGAGCGTCGCGGAGTACTACCAGTCGAAGGGCTACATGCCGGCGGATGAAACCGCGGCCGGTTGCTCCGACACCGGCACGGCGAACTCGGCGGCCCCGAAGGTCGTCAAGGGCGATATCTCGGTGGTCGCCGCGGGCGGCCTGGACGGCCAGCTCGTCGCCGGTACCGACACGCTGTTCTACGTGGCCGGCTGCCCGACGAAGGGCACGTGCGCGACGGCGAGCGGCGGTGCCGCCACGCCGATCTCCGCCTGGTTCTGCGACAAGACCAACGCGGGCACCACGATCCTGCCGAAGTACCTCCCGGCTTCCTGCCGCGGCTGATCGCGTAGCATCGTAACGAGGGATGGGCCGCGCGAGCGGCCCGTTCCTTTTTCGTACCCATAACGCGAACAAGACCATGAATCGGGAAAGGATCAATCGGTGGCAGGCGGCGCCGATCCACCTCGCCATCAGCGCGACGATCGCCGCTACGGTGTTCGCGATCGTCTACTTCCTGTGGTATCCCGGCGCGATGTTCGATGCGGCCGGGGGACGCGATCTCTTCCTCCTCATCGCCTGCGTCGACGTGACGGTCGGGCCGCTCATCACCCTGATCGTCTACCGGCCCGGCAAGCGCGGCCTCAAGTTCGATCTCGCCGTGATCGCGATCGTGCAGTTCACTGCCCTCTGCTACGGCACCTACGTGCTGTTCGAATCGCGCCCGGCGTGGATCGTCTACGTGAAGGATCGCTACGAGCTCGTGCGCGCCAACCAGATCCCGGATGCCGAGCGCGCGAAGGCGAAGGCACCGTTCGACTCGCTTCCGCTCTCCGGGCCGCGGCTGGTGGGCGCCGAGCTTCCCAAGGATCCGGCCGAGCAGCTGCGCATCATGTTGAGCGCCGCCGCGGGGCAGGACGTGCAGATGTATCCGCAATACTACGTCCCGTACGATCGGGTGAAGCGTGAGGCCACGGCGCACGCGAAGCCGCTCTCGGCGCTGAAGGCCCTCAACCCCGGGCGGGTCGGGCGAATCGAGGCGCTGCCCGCGAAGCTCGGCCTTCCCGCGAGCCGGCTGGGTTTCCTCCCGATGCGCGCCGGAAAGCACGACCTCACGGTGATCATCGACCGATCGAATGGCGACTACCTCGGCAATTTCGACCTGCGTCCGTGGCGGTACTAGCCCGATCGCGGAGATCCGCATGACGCGCAGAACCGAGGCGATCTTCTGCCTCTTCATGGTGTCGGGCTTCGGCGGCCTGATCTACGAGTCCGTCTGGACGCACTATCTGCAGCTCTTCCTCGGCCATTCCGCGTACGCGCAAACGCTGGTCCTCGTGGTCTTCATCGGCGGGCTCGCCGCGGGCGCCTGGGCGGCCGGACGCGCCGCCTCGCGCATCGGCAATCCCCTGCGGTGGTACGCGGCGGTGGAGCTTGCCGTGGGCCTGCTCGCGCTCGTGTTCCATCCGATCTTCCTCGCGCTCACCGGCTGGGGTTACGACGTGCTGCTTCCCGCCGCGTGCTCCGCGGAGCACTCGACGTGCGCCGCGCAATGGGCGCTTTCCGCGCTCATGCTCGCGCCCCAGTCGATCCTGCTCGGGGCCACCTTCCCGCTGGTGAGCTCCGCCGTGCTGCGGCTCTCGCCCCAGGAGCCCGGCCATCACATCTCGATGCTCTATTTCCTGAACAGCTTCGGCGCGGTGATCGGCGTGCTCGCCTCGATCTTCGTGCTGATCCCCGCGTTCGGGCTGCCGGGGACGCTGCGCTTCGCGGGAGCGGCGAACATCGCGATCGCGCTCGTCGCGTTCGGGCTCGCGCTCGAGCGCCCGCCCGCCTTTGCCGTGGGGCGCATGGAGGCGGAGGAGACGCGCGAGGGGGCGGGACGCCGGCTCCTCGCGCTCCTCCTCGCGACGGCCCTGCTCACCGGCCTCTCGTCCTTCATCTACGAGATCGTCTGGATCCGGATGCTGAGCCTCGTGCTCGGGGCGTCCACCTATTCCTTCGAGCTGATGCTCGCGAGCTTCATCCTCGGGATCGCCCTGGGCGGGCTCTGGATCCGCGGCCGCATCGACTCGGTCGCCGATCCGGTGCGTTTCCTCGGCATCGTGCAGATCGCGATGGGCGTCGCCGCGGCGGCGACGCTCCCGATCTACAACGGCTCGTTCGACTTCATGGCGTGGCTGCTCTCCTCGGTGGCGCGCAACACGGGCGGGTTCCTGCTCTTCAACCTCGGCTCGGTCGCCATCTCGCTCCTGGTGATGCTGCCGGCGACGTTATGCGCCGGAATGACGCTTCCGCTCATCACGTACCGGTTGATGCGCTCGAGCGCGGGCGAGCGCGCGATCGGGCTCGTCTACTCGGTGAACACGCTCGGCTCGATCGCGGGCGTGATCGTCGCGGTGCACGTTCTCATGACGCTTCTCGGGGTGCGCGGGGCGCTCCTCGTCGGCGCGGCGATCGACGTGGGACTCGGCGTGGTCCTCGTCGCCTGGCGGGCAAGGACCGCCACGGGATGGCGCACGCTCGCGCCGATTCCCCTGGGAATCGCCATGCTCGCGCTCGTCGCGCTGCTGGTTCCGATCGACGTCGCGAAGTCGGCTTCCGGCGTCTTTCGCAGCGGCGCCGCGCGGCTGCCGCCCGGCACCGCGGTGCTCTTCCACAAGGACGGCAAGACCGCGACCGTCGACGTGGTGGACGAGCGCGGCTTGCGCGCGATCCGCACCAACGGAAAGACCGACGCCGCGATCATGGGCGATCGCCGCCGCGCGCCCAGCGAGGACGAGATGACGATGGCGCTCCTCGCCATGATGCCGCTCACGCAGATGCCGCAGGCGAAGACCGCGGCCGTGATCGGCTTCGGCTCCGGCATGTCGACCGACGTGATCCTGCGCTCGCCCAACATCCGCCGCGTGGATACCGTGGAGATCGAGCCCGCGATGGTGCAGGGCGCGCGCAACTTCCTGCCCTACGTGGCCGGCGCCTTCGACGATCCGCGCAGCCACATCGTGATCGACGACGCGAAGTCGTATTTCGCGCGCGGACGCAACCGCTACGACATCATCGTCTCCGAGCCCTCCAATCCGTGGGTGACCGGCGTCGCCTCGCTCTTCACCGAGGAGTTCTACAAGCGCCTCGCGCTTTCGCTCAACGACGGCGGCGTGCTCTCCCAATGGATGCACACCTACGAGATGGATTCGGTGACGCTCGCCTCGATCCTCAACGCGGTGGCGAAGACGTTCCCCGATTTCGTCGTGTACTCGTCCAACGAGCAGGACCTGGTCCTCATCGCGCGCAAGGGACGCGCGCCCTCGCAGCCCGATCTCAGCCTCCTGGACTGGCCGATGATGCGCCCGCTGATCCAGCGGCTGCGCCTCGACGATCCCGAGGTGTTCAGGCGCCGCTCGTTCGGCTCCTCGGCCTCCATCCTCGCGCTTTTCCGCCCGATGCATGTGCCGGCCAACTCCGACTACCACCCGCTGGTGGAGCAGCGCACGTCGCGCACGCGCTTCACGCAGGAATCGGTGACCGAGCTCCTCGAGATGCAGGCCTCGGACATGCCGCTCCTCGAGATGTTCGACGGCACTTTCCAGCCGGGCGACCATCCGGTGAAATCGATCGCGTCGACGGTGCCCGAGCGCGCCGCCGTGGACGCGTGGGGTTTCCGCGAGCTGCTGCTCGAGCCCGACTTCGTGCCGCCCGGGCCCGCGCCCGCCTCGGATTCGCGCGAGCACGCCTCGAAGCTCATCGCGATGTGGGCGGCGTCGTGCCCCGCGCACGTGAGCTTCGACAGGCTGCTGCCGTCCCTCGTCACGATGGCGCAGGTGATCAACCCGCAGGTGGATCGCAAGTCCGCGAGTGAGCTCTGGCGCGTCCTCGCGAATGCGGCCTGCGCGCGCAAGCTCTCTCCCGTGCAGCGGCGGTGGCTCGATCTCTTCGCCGCGGTCGCGGCGCGCGACGCGGCGGCCATGGCGCGCGTGGGCATCGAAGTGCTCGATGCGTCCCGCGGACGGCGCGATACCTCGACACAGTACGCGTTCGAGGCGGCCGCGACCGGCCTCGTGTGCCAGCACCGTTTCGCCGAGGCCGACAAGCTGTTCGAGCTTGGCACCCGCGACTGGCTCCCGCGAGGACCGGCGCCGATCGCCATGCGTTACCTGTACGCGCTCGCCAACTTGCCGCCAGGCGCGCCCTGGCCCGTCGGCGAGGACTGCAAGGCGCGTTGAATCTACCGGCGCATCACGGCCGCCACGCGTTCGCGCGGATCGGCAGCCCGTTCGAGAGATAGGTGAGGAAGTACTCGAGGTCGTTCAGCTCCCCGGAGCCCGCCGGGAAGGGCGCGGCGCCCATGCGCTCGAGGCACGCGCGGATCTGCGCCTGCAGCGTGAGCACCTCGTCGCCGCGCACGAAAGGCCATCGGGCGGCCTGGCCCACGGCGGGCGAGAGCGGCACGTCGGCGTAGCGCTTGCCGGCCGCCACGATGTGGCACGAGGCGCACGCGAAGTTGCGCTGCCCGAGGCGCGAGAAGTACATGCGCCGCCCGTTCTCGAAATGCGCCTGCGCCCGCGCGGGCACGCGCACCGCCACGCGATAGCCGTTGGAAAGGCTCCTCACGTACGCCGTGATCGCGGCCATGTCCGCGCCGTCGTAGTCGAGCAGCGCCTCGTGGTGCGCCTTCAGGCACTGGTTGATGGCCATCTCGAGCGTGAAGACGAGCTTGAGGCGCGGATGGTACTGCGGGTAGGCGACCGCGATGCGCCGGCCGCCGTTCGGGAAGCACGCGGCGAGCGTATGGCCATCCTTGAACCTGCGTTTCCAGAGAGCGGCGCCCTTCGCGAGCACCGGCTTCGCCGCATCCGCATGGGCAGCCTCCCGGGCGCGCAGGTCCTCGTCGAAGGCGGCCGAGCCGAGGGCGTAGTCGCGCGTCTCGAGCGACGGAAGCTCGGCATGCAGGCGCGCGTCGACCTCGCCCTTCACATCGGCGGGCGCGGCGAGCGCCGCCGTGCCGGCGAGCGCGCAGGCCGCGAGCGCCGCGCGGATCGCCTCAGGGCAGCGCATCGAGGTAGTCGACGACGCGATCGATCTCGGACGCGTCGAGGATGCGATGGCGGCCGAAGGGCGGCATCAGCGTGTCCGGATTGTTCGCCATGGGATCGGTGAGGAGCGCGCGCAAACGATCGCGCCCGATGGCACGCATGCGCGCGCCTTCGAGCCGCGGTCCCACGTCCGAGCGCGTCTTCGGCGCCGCCGGATCCGAGACCTGGTGGCATGCGGCGCAGTTGCCCTTGTCGGGCCGCACGAAGAGCTGCGCGCCCGCGAGCGGCTCGGCGCCCGCGGCCGCGGCGACGGCGAACGAGAGGAGCACGGCGACGGCGAGCGTGGCGCCGCGCATCAACTGATCTTGAGCGCCTTCTCGGCGGCGCGCTGGTTCTCGAGCAGGGTGCGCATCTCGCGCAGACGCGCCTCCGCGCTCGAAAGGTCGTAGAAGCTGCCGCCCTTGGTCTTCACCGCGAGCTCGAGCTGGTCCACCGCGGCGGGCAGGTGGTCGCGGCGGTACTGCGCCTCGCCCTGCGCGCGATGCTGCGCGGTGATGTTGCCGACCGCCTCGTAGGCGCGCGCCTGGATCTCGTAGAGGCGCGCATCCTGGGGCGAAGCGCGCAGGCGCTTCTCGACGTCGGCGAGGACCTCCTTCGCGCGGCCCATCTGCTGCAGGAGGTCGAGGTGGGCATACACCATCGCGCGGTAGTTCGGGTGGTCCTGCAACGCCGCGTGGTAGATGCGCAGCGCTTCCTCGGGATGGCCCATGTCGGCCTGCAGCTCGCCGGCGAGGAGCTCGAAGGCGGGATGCGAATCGCCGGTGCGGATCGGCTGGAGCGTGCTCCAGGCGCCCTCGAAATCGCGCGCGCGGCGCTGGGCGAGCGCGAGGCCGTAGACGTCGTCGCGCGGGCGCACGATGGTCTTGTCGGCGAGGCGCGTCTTGAAGAGCGTCACGGCATCGCTCGGCGAGCCCGCCATCATCACGCGCAGCTTGGCCTTCACGAGGCGGTACTCGAACGTGTCGGCGACGAGGCGCGACGGCAGGTCCTGCACGCGGTCCTCCATGTCCGCGATGCGCTCGGTGGTGAGCGGGTGGTCGCGCAGGTACGAGGGCGCGCCCTTCAGCTCGTTCAGCCGGTTGGAGCGCAGCAGCCGCTGGAAGAAGGTCACCATGGCGCGCGGGGCGAAGCCCGCGTGGTCCATGAGCGTGAGGCCCACGCGGTCGGCCTCGCGCTCGTGCTCGCGCGTGTAGTTGAGCTGGTTCTGCATCTGCATGGCGCCGGCCGAGGCGATCGCGGCCTCGGTCACCTGGGCGCCCTGGTCGCCCGCGCGCGAGGCGGCGATGGCGAGGGCGAGCGCGGCAAGGGAGGCGATGGTCACGCCGCGCTGGCCGTAGATCGAGCGCGCCGCGTGGTGCTGCAGGATGTGGCCGATCTCGTGGCCGATCACGCCCGCGAGCTCCGACTCGTTGTCGGTGAGGAGGATCAGCGTGCTGTAGACGCCCACGTGGCCGCCTGGCAGCGCGAAGGCGTTGATGGTGTCGTCGCGCACCACGAAGAAGTCGAAATCGCGATGGGGACCGTCGGCCGCCGCGACCAGGCGCTGGCCGAGCGAGTTGATGTAGTCCGAGATCTCGGGATCGTCGATGTAGTCCGGATCCGCTCGCACTTCGCGCATCACGCGGTTGCCGATCACCGTCTCCTGCTGGTCGGAGAGCGAGGTGGAGGAGACGTCGCCGAGATCCGGCAGGCCCTGCGCATATGCGAAGCCCGCCTGGAAGGCGAGGAGGAAGGCGGCGATGAGGGCGCGGAATTTCACTCGGCGAGAGGGCCTTGGCCAACTGCTACCATGGGCCGGTGCCCGGGAGCCTCACGGGCTGCTATGGACGGTCATTATGACGGAAAAACTCACCCATTTTGACGAACGCGGGGCCGCCCGCATGGTTGACGTGGCGGACAAGCCCGAGACCCACCGGGTGGCGGTCGCCGGGGGGCGGATCCGCATGCTTCCGGCGACGCTCGCCCTGGTGGAGTCGGGGAGCGCGAAGAAGGGCGACGTGCTCGGCGTGGCGCGCGTGGCGGCGATCCAGGCGGCCAAGCGCACCTCGGAGCTCATTCCGCTCTGCCACCCCGTGCCGCTCACCTCGGTCGCGGTGGATTTCAGCATCGACCGCTCGGAATCGGCGATCGAATGCCGCGCGACGGTCGAATGCACGGCGCGCACCGGGGTGGAGATGGAGGCGCTGGTCGCCGTGCAGGTGGGTCTCCTCACGATCTACGACATGTGCAAGGCGGTGGACCGCGGCATGACGATGGAGGCGATCCGGCTGCTCGAGAAGCGCGGCGGGAAGTCCGGGACCTGGATCGCGTCCTGAACGCGCGCTGGCCCGTGCTAGACTTTTCGGCTCAGGGGGATTCTGCAATGAACGCGACGACATTCGACCGGGAGCTCGACGTGCGCGGGCTCAACTGCCCGCTGCCGATCTTGAGGGCCAAGAAAGCCCTCGGCGACCTCACGACCGGCCAGGTCCTCAAGGTGGTGGCAACCGATCCGGGCTCGGTGAAGGACTTCGAGGCCTTCTGCAAGCAGACCGGCAACGAGCTGCTCTCCCACTCGGGCGGCCCCGAGTTCACCTTCTTCATGAAGAAGCGATAGGGACAGTCCCCTTTTTCTCTTAGGCGGAACGGCCGTTCGCTCTTACGGAAAAAGGGGACTGTCCCCTAGTCGACGCTAGTCGACGAAGAGGTCCTGGTAGAGCGGCGTGCCGGGGGCGACGGCGTAGGGATCGAAGTCCGTGACCCCCGCCCCGCGCAGCACTTCCTCGTCGATGTAGAAGCGGCCCGTCGCGGCGCGCGAGTCGGTGGTGAGGATCACGTGCGCGGCGTCCGACATGATCTCGGGCTG